>Ga0190363_1000070_pt1 | contig 54780 bp, 55 predicted proteins | sample 48721867_MG_FD_161272 | JGI IMG/M metagenome (GOLD analysis project Ga0190363, IMG submission 161272) | Hydrothermal vent microbial mat bacterial communities from Southern Trench, Guaymas Basin, Mexico - 4872-18-6-7_MG | ecosystem: Environmental > Aquatic > Marine > Hydrothermal vents >...
TATACGCCGACATCCTAAGGTGCATAGTCAAACACGGCGGAAGGGTCGGCCCCACCAGGATACTCTACTGCGCGAACCTATCCTACGATAGGCTTATGAGGCATCTTACCCGGCTCATGGAGCTTGGACTAGTCGAAGAGGTTAAAGACGATGATAGAACACTATACGGGATAACAAACCGGGGAGTGGAGTTCTTGAAGGAGTTCGCCAAGGTAGAGAGGTTTGCTAAAGCCTTCGGAATAACCATCTAGGCTATTAGGAGGCTTGAGTTTCCAAGTTTAACCAGTGTATAATCGTCGATCATAACCGCTGAGTTTGGAAACACTATTAAACTCGATAACTTAGCTTATATGTGTATGTTTGTGGAAGTTGTCGCTAGAGTTTTGAAGATTGTTCACTTCGTTTTGTGGGTGAGTAGGGGTGAGCGGTAAAAGGGTGAATTTGCTTAAGGATAGGGCTAAGGTTTTCCTAGAGCTGGCTGAGGAGCTTCGAGGTCGGGGTAGGCTGGACTTGGCTATGTTCAACGTCGACCAGGCCTTTCAGCTGAGGGTTAAGGCTACTATGCTCAGGTTGCTAGGTGTTATCCCGCGTATCCATGGTGTTAGAGGGCTTCTAGGTATGCTGGCTAGGAGGCTGGAGGAGCTTAGCTTCCGCGGGGAGGCGAGGGAGATTATGAGCTTCATCAGGAGGTTTAGAGAGGTCTTGATAGATGTCGAGAGCGCCCATGTGGAGTCGAGGTACGGCTTGTTTTCGACTACCTCGGAAAGCGTCGATGAGGCGGTCAAGGTGGCTGGGGAGCTTTTCAAGCTTCTAGACAGGGTTGAGAGGGATGTTCTGGGTTAGGTATAGGTTAGAATATTTGAGGAACTGGAAAAAAGCTGCGGAGGCTGTGGCTAAAGCCGTCCAAGACCTTGAGCCTAGTGCCTTGGTCTACGTGATCGGGGGAGCTGCAGAGGATAGGTTGACGGTGTTGAGCGATATAGACGTACTGGTTTGCGTAAAGCTTAAGGAAAGGAGTCTAGGAGAGCTGAGGAGGAGGATACTGACGACCGCCATGGATAGATACGGGTTGCCTCTAGACTACCCTATAGAGTTGCACATACATACGCCTGCAGAGTGTAGGGAAATATTAAAACGCCTGAAGAAACGCATACTTTTAACGCCTAAACAGGAGGGGGAAACTAAAAGACCTATTTCTCATAAGCCGTCTTGTATAGGAGACTATGAAGAGGTTGTGTTCTAGTTTTAGACGTGTCGAGTTCTAGGGTGATGCCTCCCGTAGATATGGTTGGTGTTCTAGGTCTAGTGAAATAGCTATTTGAAAACGATATCTTTAAACACTTCTATCTCTTCTGTATCTTAAAGATGATTAAAGAGGAGCGGTACTACAGGACTGGTGAAGTTGCTAGGCTGCTTAAGGTTAGTTTTATAACCGTGAAGAGATGGATTTATCAGGGTAAGATAAAAGCTATTAAAAATCCTGCTGGAAGGTGGCTTGTTCCTGAAAGTGAAGTTAATAGATTATTGGGAATTGAGCCGATTAGAAAAGAGAGAGCTATCCTATATGCAAGAGTATCATCATACGAACAAAAAGGCCATTTAGGGAGACAATTAGAGAGATTAAGAAGTTATGCTGAGGAGAGAGGGTATGAAACAGTTCTTGAATTGAAGGAGATAGCTTCTGGCTTAAATGAGAATAGAAGAAAGTTGTGGAGAGCTCTAAGAATGATTAAGGATGATAAGGCTGATGTGATAATTGTAGAGTTTAAGGATAGACTAGCAAGATTTGGTTTTAAATACTTAGAGAGTATCGTTGAAAGCTATGGTGGTAGAGTTGAAGTTGTGGAAAATGAGGTCGATAAGGATGCTATGCAGGAATTGGTTGAGGATATGATTTCAATAATTACATCGTTTTGTGCTAGACTTTACGGACTTAGAAGTAGGAAATTTCAGGAAATCAGAAAGGTGATACTGGATGCGGTTTACAGTAAGAGCTAAGCTATCACCTACTAAGGAAGATGAGATCAAGTTGAATACTCTCTCAAGAGTGTTTCCCTCCATGGTTAGATTTAGCTATAATCGCTTACTTGAAAAGTATAAGACTTATGATGTTGTTAAAATGCTTTATGACAAGTTTATTCCAAATGCTAGATGGTGTCAATGGGCGGTTAAGGAGGCACAAGCTTACATAAACTCTCAAAAGAAACTATTACCACTCTATATAGAGGATTTAAAGTGGAAATTAGAAAGAGCAAGAAGAAGACTTAATAGAATTAAGCATCCACTTAAACAAGCTGGAATTAAAAAGAGAATTAAGAGGCTAGAGAGGAGGTTAGTAGAGTTAAAGAGTTATCTTGACAATAATACTATCCCTAGAGCCGTATTTGGTAGTAGAAGATTATTCAAAAAGCTTTCTAAGGGAAGAGGTGTAAAGGAGGAGTGGCTTATCCGTAGAAGATGGGGATTTCTAAGCATAGGTCAGAGGAATCAAAAAGGTAACGCAAATACTAGAATTCTTAAAATAGGCGGTGAATACTGGCTATTAATCAGAAACACTATGTTTCCCGATTTTAAAGTTAGAATGCACATCCCTCAAGAATTTAGACATTATATCGATGAAATATTAGTTAGTGGTAAGCCATATACCATTAGGGTAAAGAGAACCTTAAAGCATGGTTATCAGGTATTTATAACTTTTGAGCTTGATGAATCTAATGTTAAGTGGAATGGCAAGAAGGTTGCTGGTATCGATATAAATCCTACGGGTACTGCGGTTACAATAGTTAGTAAGGATGGAAATCTATTAGCTTCAAAATGGTTCTTCTGCTCAGATTTAGTATATGCCAGAAGAGAGAAGAGGGAATGGCTTATAGGAAACCTCGTTAAGAAGGTATTTAGGTGGCTTAGAGGCCATGTTGTAAACACTATCGCTATTGAGGATTTAGATATAAAGAGAACTCCTGACTATTCCTCTCACATCAATAGGCTTATTGCTAACTTTGTCAGAAAAAGGTTAATTCAAACTATAAAGAGCAGAGCTATTAAGGAGAATTTTCTAGTTATCGAGGTTCAACCTGCTTACACCTCTAAAATAGCTAGGCTCAAGTATGCTAGGATGTTTTCAAGGTTCAATATTCACCAACTAGCTGGATTTATCATAGCTAGAAGAGCATTAGGTTATGGTGAAAAACTACCTGAAACCATGAGGATTACTTATAAAATGGGGAAGAGAAAGAGAAGGGTTAAGGTTAGATATGTTTGGGCTACTCTTTACGGTTACAGTCCCCACGGGCTGATGGTAGACGGGCTTTCCGATGGAAGGATGAGCTCATCTACTGAGGCTCATGGGGGCTGTAACAGGCGGGTCACCCCCCACCCCTGCACCACCCTCGACCACCGGATGAGGGGGTTCAACATGCAGGGGGATGCCCACCAGATGAAGGTGGGGCAACAAGGCATAGAGGTAGCCTTGGGCGGGCTGGATAGCCCACTTAAAGCTGAGAGCCGATACAAAAGATACAGTTCTCAGCTACCTCCAGTAGCATTCCATATCACCTTGATGTTTTCCTGAGGGAGGCCTAGAGTTGTCAAGGACATCCTTGATAGGTTGAAGAAAGAATTGAGAACTGGTGAGTTCACTAGTGAGTGTCACCGGTGAGACTCGCTGTGGTGAGTTATCTGGTGAGTTACCCGGTGAGCTGGTGATATCCGGTGAGCTCACTAGACCTTAGCCTAGCTAGATAAAGATGATATACCCTAATATATCTCCCTTAATGGGGTACTATTTGTGAGCTCTCCCTAGCGATGTCCTTAAGGGGAATATAATCCTAGAGTTGGGGAGTACGGGTGGGGTTATGTCCTCGATGGAAGGGGAATCTGATAAGTATCCGGGGGTCGGCCCGTTCATACTAGGCATGTACCTGGCCGGTGTCAAGAGTGGTGAGTCTGCCGAGAGGATTCTCAGTGAGATGGGGAGTGAGCTCACCGAGGGGGAGAGACGTTACTTAGAGCATGTCGTCGATGAGGGGCGTAGGTGCCGGAGAATATACAGGAGGCTTCTAGCCTTATGGAGGGACTCTCGGAGGAGATGAGTAGCCATAGGGGGTGGGTAAGGAGGGAGCTCCCTAAGGGAGTTCACTTGGTGAGCTCCCTGTGGGGTTTAACCTAGTGTGTATTATTCACTGAGGGGGTCATCCTAGGTGGAACCGGTCAGTCATTTTTAGGGGGTTTTATGAGGCTTTACGCATTTGTTGGTTTAAGCGTCCTCTGGTGGATGTTCTCGGCTAGGGGTAGGCTTGAATATGCTTTAAAGGTTTAAACTGGTTATTTATGGATTCATAGCCGCTAAGTTCATGAAGGGTGCAAAAGTTTAGGAATAAAACATATATACTGAACGATGGTAGAAATTTGTTCTAGCTATGAAGTTTACCCCGGCCCTATGGAGCAGTGTGAGCTATTTGGAGCTCAGGGCTGTTTGGGTTAAGGGTTTTAGGAACGGTAACCTGAATAGGCTTGATAGGTTTAAACGTGCGTTCTATAGGGCTTGCATGCTTTACGCCAGGCGGACTGGTCGTATAGTGAATAGGCTTCTTATAGGTCAGCTTAGGGAGGTTATTGATGTGTTGTTGAGTTCGCCCCGGGTTCAGGCCCTGAGAGCAGGTTTCGAGAGGGCTAAGGAGATGCTCTCCAGCCGCGTGTTGGTTTGGGCGCCTTGTGTTAAATCTTGGCTTAGAAACGAGACGTATCTGGTGTATTTGGGATTTATGAGGCTTAACGACCTAGCGTATTTCAGGCCTTAGGAGGTATGTCTGTGAGCAAGGACCAGGCCATCGGAGTTCTCCTACTTGTCGGGGGGATATTAGGGATACTCCTATACGGTTGGCTCGTCTTTCTGTCGGAGTGGGCTATGGTGGTGCTTCAGCTGACGGGTTTCGTAGCGGTGGCGGGTGTGCTCGGGATACTTTCTTGGATAGGTTATACGCTCGCCACGACTCCGCCGCCTAAGCCTATAGAGGAGATAGAGAAGGAGCTCGAGGAGGAGCTTAAGGAGACTGAGGAAGCTAAGCCTGAGGAGAGCGACTAAAGGATTTGGACAATGTAGCTTTTAAGTTGAGGTTTAAGGGGAAGGTTCAGAGGTCGGGTTTAGACGTTATGTTCTAGATTGGGCTCAGGAGCTTGGCTTGGCCGGTTATGTCAAAAACCTTCCAGACGGCTCTGTCGAGGTATATGTCCAAGGTGAGAAGGACGTTGTTGAAGACTTCATCGAGAGAGTTAGGGCTCCTCCACCACCTACCGTCGTTAAAGATGTTTTGGTTAAGAAGGCTGCTCCTAAGCCCGGACTGGATGTTTTCAGGATAGAGTACGGTCCTTTCGGGGAGGAGCTTCAGGAAGGGTTTGGGGCTATGCAGGCGGTGTTCATGGAGTATTGGAGGGAGTTTAAGGATTTTAGAGGAGAATTCAGAGGGTTCAGAGGAGAATTCAAGGATTTCAGGGAAGGGTTTGAAGGATTTAGACAGGAATTTAAAGGGTTTAGGAGTGAATTTAGGGATTATCGTCAGGAGTTTAGGGAGTTCGCCCGTAGGACGGATGAGAGTTTTAGACTTCTGTTCGAGAAGTACGGTGAGATATCTGAGAAGCTTACGGTTATACTTGAGACTCTGGTTAAGGAGTCTAGGGAGACCCGTGAGCAGCTTACGAAGGCCGTGGATAAGCTGACAGAGGCCGTAGAAGCCCTGAAGAAGACTTCCAGGTAGATGGATAGGGTATTAGTCACAGGCGGCGCTGGCTTCATAGGTAGCCATCTAGTTAGGAGGCTCGTCGATATGGGGTATGAAGTTAAGGTTCTTGACGACCTGAGTACCGGAAGTCGTAGAAATCTCTCCAGGTTGGAGAATAAGATAGAATTCATCCATGGCGACGTTAGAAGCTACGACATTGTCGAGAGGGCTGTTAAAGACGTGGATACGGTCGTTCACCTAGCCGGTAAGACGAGCGTCGACGAGTCTATAAGAGAACCGCGGCTTTACCATAGCGTTAACGTGCTGGGCACAGTTAATCTTCTTGAAGCCTGCGTTAAGGAGGGTGTGAAGTATTTTATCTATACTTCTACCTGCGCGGTTTACGGCGAACCTGAGAAGCTACCTGTGAGCGAGGACGCTCCTGTAAACCCTATATCGCCCTACGCTGCTAGCAAGCTGGCCGCCGAAGCCTACTGCAAAGCGTATTCAGCATCGTACGGCTTGGAAACCTTGATACTCAGGCTGTTTAACGTCTACGGTCCAAAACTTTATGGAAACCATTCAGATGTCGTGTCGAAGTTCATATCTAGGGTGGCTCGGGACGAGCCGCCTATAATATATGGAGACGGTGAGCAGACTAGGGACTTCATATACATTAGCGATGTGATCGAATATATGATTAGAGCCCTGAGTAAGAGGCTATCTGGTGACGTGTTGAACATAGGTTTAGGCGAGGCTGTTTCGATAAATGGGTTGGCAAATCTGATTGTTAACATGATGGGTAAACATCATCTTAAACCATTATATGGGGATTCTAAGCCTGGAGATATCAGGAACATGGTAGCAAATACCTCAAGGGTCTCAGCCCTATTGGATTATAAGCCTAGGGTTAAACTAGAAGATGGGCTTAAGATGACTATAGGCTCTATGAAGTTTTAGTTCTAGGATTATGAAGGTTCTCGTCACCGGTGGGGCCGGCTTCTTAGGCAGTCATCTTGTAGATAGCCTTATGGATGAAGGCTATGGGGTCACGGTTATAGATAATCTGAGTTCTGGATGCGTTAAGAATGTTGAATCGTGGCTTGATAATCCATCTTTCAAGTTCGTAAAGGGGGATCTTAAGAACCTGGGTAAGTGGTTGGAGGAGTTTAAGGATGTCGATGTGGTTTTTCATTATGTTGCCAACCCGGAGGTTAGGGTGAGTGTTACAGAGCCTAAGGTCCACTTTGAAGATAACCTTCAAGCTACTTTTAACGTCCTCGAGGCTTGTAGACTGTTTAAAACCCCATATCTAGTGTTCGCCTCTACGAGCACGGTTTACGGAGACGCCAAGCTCATACCGACTCCTGAAGACTATCGGCCTTTACAGCCCATATCCGTCTATGGAGCTGTTAAGCTTGCCTGTGAAACATTAATAGGCGCCTACACAAGGCTCTATGGGTTAAAGGCTCTGATTCTAAGGTACGCTAACGTAGTCGGCCCTAGGATGAGACACGGCGTTATAATAGATTTCATACGTAAACTTAGAGACGATCCTAAAAGATTGGAGATTCTGGGTGATGGTTCTCAGAGAAAAAGCTACCTCTACGTAGAAGACGCCGTCGGGGCTACTTTAGAAGTAATGAATCGAGTCTTGGATGAAGATGTTTCGCAGCTTTGTATCTATAATGTAGGTTCTGAGGATTGGGTTAACGTAAAGGAGATAGCAGATATAGTGGCCGAAGCCATGGACTTAAGAGACGTGGAGTATGTTTATCGGCCTGCTACAAGCGACGGTAGAGGATGGCTTGGAGACGTAAAAAACATGCTACTAGACATAGAGAAGCTTAAGAGTATAGGGTGGAGGCCTAAGATGAACAGCGTCGAAGCCGTAAGAGAGACCGTTAGAAGGTGTTTGAAAGCGGGTCTTTATGGATTGTAAAGTAGTCGCCTGCATACCGGCCTATAATGAAGAACATACGATAGCTAAAATAGTCCTAAAAGCCATGAGATATGTTGATAAAGTCATAGTTTGCGACGACGGCTCAACAGACTTGACCAAGGAGATCGCGAGGAGACTTGGAGCTGAAGTGATAAGGCATGAAAGACGCATGGGCAAAGGCGAAGCCTTAAGAGACTTATTCATGATGGCCAAAAAGTTTAACCCTACAGTAGTAGTTGTGCTTGACGCTGACGGTCAACATGATCCTAATGATATTCCGAAGCTTCTTGAACCGCTAGAAAGAGGTGATGCAGACGTTACAATTGGATCGAGGTATGTCAAAGGGGCGAAAACAGACGCGCCACTCTATCGAAGGTTTGGTCTTAGAATCATAAACTTCTTTAGCAGAAGGCTGTTGAGGTCTACCGTAAGGGATACTCAAAGCGGGTTCAGAGCTTTCACGATAAAAGCGTTGGAAGAACTTGTGGATTCTGAGTCGAAAGGTTTTGGAATTGAAAGCGAGCAAATAGCCTTAGCCCTAAAGAAGGGGTTGAGAATTGTAGAAGTTCCGGTAACGATTAGATATAAAGGGTTACCCAAAACGTCTAAAAAACAGTCTTTCTTGCATGGAGGGGAGATATTAGCGACCATGCTCAGACTAGTCGTTGAGGAGAGACCATTACTATGTCTCGGCGTACCAGGAGCCATACTAATGTTATCAGCGATAGCCTTAGGGGCGTATCTGCTTCTATTGTTTAACACGACCAGGTATTTTAGCATACCAATGGCGATGATAACGCTCGGGGCAAGCTTGATGGGGATAACCTTAATGATAGCAGCGCTTACTCTCTATGGGCTTAACAGGGTTATAAGAAGAGTTGAAAAGCAATCGATGAAGAGAGTTCAAAAGTGAAAATAGCGACTGTGTTAGGTACTAGGCCTGAAATAATAAAAATGGCTCCTATAGTTAGGACTCTCGAACGTGAAGGTATAGACCACTTCATTTTGCATACTGGTCAACATTACTCCTATAACATGGATAGGGTTTTCTTTGAGCAACTTAAGCTACCTGAAGCGAAGTATAATCTTAACGTTGGATCGGGGACACATGCTGAGCAAACTGGAAAGATGCTTATAGGCATTGAGAGAGTTTTGATGAAGGAGAGGCCTAACGTTGTTTTGGTCGAGGGAGACACCAACACAGTATTAGCTGGTGCCTTAGCCGCTGTTAAGCTTAGAATACCGGTAGGTCATGTAGAAGCTGGTCTTAGAAGCTTTGATTGGGGTATGCCTGAGGAGGTAAATAGAGTTTTGACAGACCATATGTCAAACCTTTTATTCGCCCCTACAGAGGATGCTAGAAAGAACCTTCTCAGAGAGGGGTTGCCAGATGATAGAATATTCGTTACAGGCAACACAATAGTGGACGCTGTTCATCAAAATCTCAAGCTAGTAGATGAGGATACAGATGTTTTGAGCAAGCTTGGTGTAGATACTGGAGAGTACTTCCTAGTCACCATCCATCGTCAGGAGAACGTCGATAATGTAAATAGGTTTCAAGGTATACTTGAGGGCTTAAGACTCATCCATAAGCATTACGAGCTTCCGATAATCTACCCGATACATCCTAGGGCCATGAAACGTATGTATGAGTTTAAGCTTAACCCTAAGGGGGTGACTCTAATAGAGCCTCTAGATTACCTTAGCTTCCTTAAGCTTGAGAAAGAAGCCAGGCTGGTATTGACGGACTCGGGAGGTGTTCAGGAGGAAGCCTGTATACTGCGTGTTCCATGTGTAACCCTTAGGGATAACACCGAAAGGCCTGAGACGTTGGATGTAGGTGCTAACGTTCTCGCTGGAACGAAGCCCAAGAGTATCTTGGAGAAGGTCAGTATTATGCTTGAGCGACCTAGAAATTGGGCTAACCCCTTTGGAAACGGTAAAGCTGGTGAGAGAATAGTGAAGATCCTTCTAGACTATTTTAGGGGGTAGATTTTTGGCTAAGATTCTCGTTACTGGAGGATTAGGTTTTATCGGCTCCAGCTTAGTTAGAGAGCTTAGGAGCCGTGGTCATGATGTCTGGTTCTGCGACCTGACGCATTCAAGCGATCCTAAATCCATGAGATGCGACGTGAGCAAATACCGGCAGGTCGAGAGGCTCTTCGAAAAACATGATTTCGAATATGTTTACCACACGGCTGCTGAGTACGGTAGATGGAACGGGGAGGAGTACTATGAAAACCTTTGGCTTACAAATGTCGTAGGGACTAAGAATATCATTCGTCTTCAAGAGAGGAAGAGATTTAGAATGGTCTTCTTTAGTAGCGCTGAGGTCTACGGTGACTATGAAGGTGTTATGAGGGAGGATGTTCCTGAGAAGATCCATATTCACCTGCTTAACGACTATGCCATGACTAAGTGGGTCGGTGAGATGCAGGTGATAAATTCAGCTAAGATGTATGGTACGGAAACGGTCAGGGTTAGACCATTTAACGTCTATGGACCTGGAGAACATTACCACCCCTTTAGAGGGTTCATACCTAAGTTCATCTACAAGGCCTTGCATAACGAACCCTATACGGTCTACCTAGGTCATAAAAGAACCCTCGAGTATATAGACGATGTGTGCAACGCTCTTGCGAACATTGTAGACAACTTTAAGCCTGGTGAAGTTTACAACCTTGGCGGGGATGAGCAGTATGAGATTAAATACATTTCAGACTTGATACTGGGCTACCTTGGTAAAGATGACTCCAAGGTAACCTACAGGGAGTCTGAGCCCTTCACGACGAGGATTAAGACGCCAGACTCGACTAAGGCTAAAAGAGACCTAGGATTTAAGATCACGGTGAAACCCGAGAAGGGTATACCGAGAACTATAGAGTGGTTTAAGCGGGTATACGGGTTTAAGTGAGGTTAATCGTTATGCGTTTTGAAGAAGTGCTCTCGCACTACACTGGTAAACGAATTCTCGTAACCGGAGGAGCGGGGGCTATAGGTAGCAACCTCGTCAGAGCGCTTTTAAAAGCTGATCCCGAGAGGATAATAGTTATAGATGATCTTTCCTCGGGTTATGAGTGGCTTCTACCTAAGGAGGATAGAGTATACTTTATCAGAGGTAGTATATTGGATGAGGAAAGGATGAAGAGGGTTTTTAGCTTCAAGCCTCATATCGTCTTCCATCTTGCAGCGCACTTCGCAAACCAGAATAGTGTAGACCATCCAGAGACAGATCTACTGGTTAACGCTCTCGGCACCCTAAAGACTTTGGAGTATGCTTATCTATCCGGCGTCGAGAGGTTTGTATTCGCATCCTCGGGATGCTCAGTTTATGGTAGCCAAGCTCCACTACCACTCAGAGAAGACTATGTATCGCTATACTTAGACACACCATACCAGATAAACAAGCTTGTGGGTGAGCTTTACTGTAACTACTTCCACGATTACTACGGGCTTCCTGTTGCTATAGCAAGGTATTTTAACGTTTACGGCCCAGGGGAAGTCCCAGGCAAGTATAGGAACGTCATACCTAACTTCATGTGGTGGGCCATGCACGGTCAACCACTACCGATAACTGGGACAGGTGAAGAAACTAGAGATTTCACGTTTGTGGAGGATGTAGTCGATGGAACGCTGAGGATGGGTGTTCTGAAGGAGGCTGTAGGTGAGGCGATAAACCTTGCGTCTGGAGTGGAGACTAGAATAATAGACTTGGCAAACTGGATAAACGAGATAACCGGTAACAAGGCTGGTGTGGTCTTCAAGCCTAGGAGAAGTTGGGATAAAGCCATTAGAAGGAGGGCATCTATAGAGAAAGCTAGAAAATTACTGGGTTATAAGCCTAAAACCGATATGAAGACCGGTTTAAGGAAGGTTTATGACTGGTTCAGGGAGAACTGGGAGAACATATCGGAAAGCGTGAAGTTTTAAGCGTTGAACATTCTTATTATTGCCCAGTATTTCCCCCCTGACATGGGTGGTGGGGCGACTAGAGCTTATAACGTAGCTAGGGGTTTAGTCTTAAACGGTTGTAGAGTCACGGTCGTCTCAGCCTTTCCGCATTACCCGACAGGAAACATACCTAAAGAATACAGGTGGAGGCCTCTCAAAGTCGAGCGGTTTGAAGGGATTAAAGTCGTACGTACATTCGTCCCTCCTTTAGCGTCTAAAGGATTGATGCGTAGGATTATACTATTCTCATCATTTATAGCATCCTCATTGTTAGCCATTCCACTAGTCGGTAAGGTTGATGTCGTCTGGGCTGCCAATCCTAACATTCTCTCGATGTTCCCGGCCATGGTGTTTGGCCTCCTGAAGAGATGCCCAGTCGTTATGAATGTCGATGACCTGTGGCCTGAGGATATGTATAGCCTAAACCTAATCCGAAAGAAATCCGTAACCTCTAAGATAGCTGAGCTTTTAGCTAGAATAGCCTACCATAAAGCTAAGCTGATAACACCCATAAGCCCAGGATACATCAGCATCATCTCAGGAAGATATGGAGTAAATCCACGTAAAATCTATGTAGTTAGAGCCGGTGTAGATGTTAGAAAGTTCAAACCTAATCGTGGTAAACTTAGAGAAGCTGGTAAATTTAGGGTTTTATATAGTGGTGCATTCTCGGTAGCTTACGACTTCGACCAGGTTCTCATGGCCGCCAAGCTTATAGAGGAAAATGGCAACGGTGTCGAGTTTATAATCCAGGGAGGTGGAGAACTTGCAGGACATATTAAGTCCATGACTAAGAAACTCAAGCTCAAAAATGTGAAAGTTATAGATGAGATAGTTAGTAGAGAGAAGGTCGCTGAACTTCTAAACACCGCCGATGCTCTAATACTTCCTCTCAGAGACTTTGGAAGACCATACCTAGGGATATCCTCTAAGCTCTACGAGTACCAGGCTGTCGGTAAGCCTATAATATGTTGTGCCCATGGTCAGCCAGCTGAGTATGTTAAGAAAACCAATTCAGGCATTGTTGTTAAACCAGGAAACTATAAAACCCTAGTTGAGAAGGTTAAGGATCTACGCGACAATCCTGATCTTTGTAAAAAGCTCGGAGCAAATGGTAGACTAAATGTTGAGAGGAATTTATCTTTAGAAAGAATAGGCTCTAGGATGATGGCTATTTTCGATAAATTGAATGTGAATTTACTATGAAGATTCTTCAAGTTGTTCCCTATTTCCCTCCTGCTTACGCATTCGGAGGACCTGTTAAAGTAGCTTACCAGATTTCAAAAGAGCTGATTAAAAAAGGTCATGAAGTAGTTGTGTATACGACCGATGTCAAAGATTTTGACTCGAGGTTGGAAATGAATTCTAATAATATTGTTGAGGGAATGAAAGTACATCGGTTCAGAAATCTTTCCTTAACCCTTGTTAAGAAACTTAAACTCTTCATAACGCCACAATTTGCCTTATCTGCAGGAAAAGAAGTCAAAGAGTTTGATATTATTCACCTTCACGAATACAGAACTTTTCAAAACATTATAATTCGCCATTACGCTTGTAAATATGGAGTCCCTTACGTTTTGCAGGCACATGGTTCACTCCCTAGGATTATGGCATGGCGCAAGTTGAAGTGGACTTATGACCTGTTCTTTGGATACAGGTTGTTGAGAGATGCTTCGAAGGTTATTGCTCTTAGCAGGGTGGAGGCTGAACAGTATAGGATTATGGGCGTTCTTGAAGAGAAGATCGCCATTATACCTAACGGTATAGATCTGTCCGAATATGCTGAACTGTCGCCTAGAGGAGCCTTCAAGAGGAAGTTTAACATACCTGAAGACAAGAAAATAATCCTTTACCTAGGCAGGATTCATAAGACTAAGGGCATAGACCTTCTTGTCAGGGCTTACGCTTATCTAAAAAATGAGATGAATTTTAAGGATGTTGTTTTAGTTATAGCTGGACCAGACGACGGATACCTAAATGAGGTTAAGGCTTTAGCGAGGTCTCTGGGGGTATATAACTCGATAGTCTTTACTGGATTTATAAGCAGTGAGGATAAACTCAAGGCTTCAGTAGATGCGAATGTGTTTGTTACACCTTCGTTCTACGGTTTTCCTATGACCTTTCTTGAAGCCTGCGCGGTTGGAACACCGATAATAACGACGAGCTTGGGAGACACCTTGGAATGGATAGATGGTAAAGTAGGTTATGTAACTCAACCTACACCTCATGATCTCGCAGAGGCAATATACAGAATTATTTCTGATGATAAGCTACGCAGAAAGTTTTCAAGGAACTGCATAGAGTTCGTGAGAACCGATTTCTCGTTAGAGAAAGTGGTTGAAAGATTGGAAGAGGTCTACGAAGAAGTAGTTGAGAGGTAGTCTATGAAGGTTCTGATTACTGGTGGAGCAGGATTTATCGGTTCGCATCTAGCTGAAAAACTGTTTAAACTGGGTTATGAAGTTAGGGTTCTTGATAATCTGTCTTCAGGCTCTCTCGAGAACCTTTCGCAAATAATGGATGAAATAGAATTCGTTAAGGGAGATTGTAAGAATCGTTGGAATGTACTTGATTCAATAAAAGATGTTGAGGTTGTTTTTCATCTGGCGGCTAATCCAGAAGTTAGGCTAGAACTATGTGACCCTGAAACATGCTTTAGAGAGAACATATACGCTACTCATGTAGTTTTGGAAGCTGTTAGGAAAAGCGATGTTAAGGTTATGGCGTTTACGTCTTCGTCAACTGTGTATGGAGATGCCAAATTAATACCTACGCCCGAGGATTATCCTCCGGAGCCCATATCGATTTACGGCTCCTCCAAACTAGCTTCTGAATCATTAATAATGGCTTACGCTCACACTTACGGATTTAGAGCAGTAATCTACCGCCTAGCTAATATAGTGGGGCCAAAAAGCAGACACGGCGTAGTCTATGACTTTCTACAAAAGCTACAAAGAAATCCAAGCAAACTAGAAATACTTGGAGATGGAACACAGCGGAAGTCATATCTATATGTGGACGATTGCATAAATGCGATGATTCTTGGTTTGCAAAAGGCAAACAGGCAGGTTGAAGTGTTTAATGTAGGCTCTGAAGACCAGATAACTGTTAGGGAAATAGCCGAAATAGTAGTTGGAAAACTTGGATTGAAAAATGTAGAGTTCAAGTTCACGGGAGGAGTAAACGGAGGAAGAGGATGGAAGGGAGATGTCAAAAACATGCTTTTAGACATCAGCAAACTAAAATCCATTGGATGGAAGCCAAACTTGAACAGCGTGGAAGCCATAAAAAGAACTACAGAATACCTAATGCCTTATTGTTTTAACCTAGAGACTTATTAAGAGCGGATAAAATGATTACCACGGATACCTTAATACATTTCAATGTACGTACATATCCGCTGGTTTAGATGGATATGAGCGCACGGAAAGCTTCGTTGGTAGACTGAAAAGGCTAGAATTGGGTGGTTGATATTAGAGTTTTTGTTTTGGGCTTGGACGGCGCAACTTTCAGAATAATTTCTCCGTTAGCTAAAAAGGGGCTCCTTCCAACCTTTAAGAGAATTATGGATGAAGGCTGTTGGGGTGTTTTAGAGTCTACAATACCTCCCATTTCGGGGCCCGCTTGGGTTTCGTTTTCGACAGGATGCTCCCCCAAGGTACACGGCATATTTGACTTCATATTGAAAAAAGCCGGAAAGTATGAATACTATTACATAAATTCGTCTGATGTTAAGGTACCATTTTTCTGGGAGGTAGCAGGAAATTATGGGAAAAAAGTCGGCATCATAAATGTTATGGTTACATACCCTCCAAGATCCGTTAATGGCTTCTTAGTAACCGGTGGATTAACTCCTCGGCCTGAAAATTTCACATATCCTCCAGATTTAGAACTGGAACTACTCTCTAGATTCGAGAAGTACCCGTTCTTTCCTCCTGGGGGATTAACTCCTAAAGGCAGAGAAGATAGAGAATACATTAAGCTTATGTTTAATTCTCTCACTAAACGAATGGAAATAACTAAATATTTGGCTAGAAACAAAAAGTGGGATTTACTTATCACAGTTTTCGAGGAAACCGATGTGCTTCAACATGCTTACATGGGGCTGATTAGCACTTCAAATATCGCTAAGGATGCTGTGCAAAGCTGTTATAGACATATAGATGATTTTCTACGAGAGTTAATGGATGAAATTCTATATGAGGATGATTTGTTAATAATAATGTCTGATCACGGTCACGGCCCTTTAAGAAAATATTTGGTGGTCAATAATTTCTTAATGAGTATAAATGCTTTACAGCTAAAAAACTCTGCTTTGGTCAAGTTAAAGAGACTGGTCTACAGGTGCGGACTAAACCCTTCGATGGGTTACCGAATAGCGAAGGCTTTAGGATTCAGAAGAGCTCGATCAGCCTTTCGAGGCGGCATAGGTGAGAGCCTACTTAATAAGCTAGCGATCTCATATAACGACATTGATTGGACTCGAACTAAAGCCTTTTCAGTAGGTGTCGGAGGCGGAATTTACATTAACCTAAAAGGTAGGGAAAAGTTCGGCTCCGTCGAACCTAACGAGTACGGAAAAGTTGTTGAATGGCTCATCGACGAGTTTTGTTCCCTTAAAGATCCGGAGACAGGACGATATGTGGTAGAGAAGATATATAGAAAAGAGGAGATTTATGGTGCAAACCCGAACGCTCCAGATTTAATTTTTATAACAAGGGAAGGATATGCAACCCTACATACATCTCAATTTGCCACATTATCAATTTTTGAACATGCGCCGTCGAGCGGCGCTCATAGACCAGATGGAGTGTTTATGGCATATGGTAATAGCGTACAGAGGGGACGTAGGTTAAAGAAAGCAAGAATATTTGATTTAGCCCCCACAATACTACACTTCTTGAATGTACCTATACCCCATTACATGGACGGAAAAGTTTTAATCGGAATATTCGATGAAAAATCCGAACCCGCAAGAAGACCTATCTTAATTAAGAAAATTCCTTATAAAAAAGAGTTATCTGAGAAAATTCGTCAACTTAGAAGAAAACTAAAATTGATTTAGATTTATTACCATGTTAAGAATTATAATTTTGGAGGAATACGTGCCACTAAAAGTGCAAGAATCAATCCACTCGCCAATTATTTAAAGAAATGTAGTGCTGAAGTAATTAGATTTACGACAAAAATATTTTGAAAATAAGTAATGGACAGTGAAAAAATGCTGAAAATGGCTATACCTACTAGAGAATGGGCATTATACCTAACAGCACAAGTCTTCTTCTAGAGCTTAAAAATACCGACCTAGAGAGCTCTCGAAGGCATACGTGGAGCTTCATATAAACATCACTCTATAAATAATCCATGAAATTAGTGTTTATTGGAAATGGATTACATCATACAGACGATTATCCCACTCCAAAAGTAGGCGGATCTGTGCAAACGTGGTATCTGTCTAGAGAATTGGCAAGGAGAGGGCATAAAGTGTATATCATCAGACGTAATGCTATTATTAGAACAAATATTGATTGTGTCAATCTGGTGGGAATTAATATTAAGGGAATGGATGCAAAAGTTCCTCCCCGGACACCTCTTTTTTATGTGTTTTCTCCACTTTCTCAATTACGCTTTTCGAAGAAAAGTTCAAAAATCGTCAAGAACCTTAAGCCAGACATTATTTGCTTAATAGATCGATTGTCTGGAATTTTTCCATCTTTTCTTAAGTTACCAAAAGTTTTCGTGATACATGTTCCTGATGCTTTAGATTTCTTCAAACCATACAGCATTTCAACTAAAAAATTAAATGTTATTAATTTCTACTTAAAAAAGCTCATACAAAGCAAAGTTATGCATAATGCAAATAAGATAGTTGTATTAAATAAGTATATAGAAAATTATCTCAGAAAAATAGGATACGAAAATGTTGTTAGAATCCCTAACGGTATAGACATTGAAGGTTTCTCAAACAAAGGGGACGAGGGTTTTATCCTTTATGCCGGAAGGTTTGACTGGAACAAAAATGTTTGCAGCCTGGTAAATGTTTTTGCACAGATATGTAAGACATATCCTGAATTTCGTCTTTATCTTGTCGGAGCGGGACCTGAAGAAAAAAAGATAAGGAGTTTGGTGAAGGAAAAGGGGATTCAATCCCGTGTGAAAATTATTCCCTGGATACCTAGAAGTAAGCTCATGAAACTTATGAGTAAATGCTCAGTTTTTGTTTTACCTTCCTTTTTTGAGGTAAACCCCGTAGTAGTTCTGGAGGCAATGGCCTCGGCTAAACCAGTTATTGCGAGAGCCAATATGGGAACGGTTGACATTATTGTCCATGGCGAAAATGGATACCTTTACAATAACGATGAAATGTTAAGGAAGTATCTAGAAACGATTCTTTCCGATGATAATTTAAGGAAGAAAATATGCCGCAAGGCTAGAGAAACCGTGGAGCGGGAATATACTTTTTCTCGAATAGCTGATAGATACGAAGAATTGTTCTATACGCTTATAAAATAATCTGATAAGAGCTGTCGTCCAAGTTAAGTTTACGTAAAAATATACAAGAAGCGGACTACAAAATATATGACCGATACTTAGCGGGCTACAATAACGAAAAGTGGAATAATATGGTCAGATTCGTTTGGTCGTTTTACTAGGTAAAAAATGCAAGCATAGTGCTTGATAACAGGTAGTGATGTCAGGTTCTAATTCACCAATTGATAAGGTTTCCGATGCAAGCTGTTGACATAAATATGTATTCCATTATAGTATGCGTATGTAAAGATACTAGTGATAGTAATGCTTAGGAGATATCTAAAGGTAGGCTCATTACCTTTCAAAACGGAATTAGGAATAGCTATTTTAGGTAATGTCATTACATCGAGAAGTTCAGATGTCTTCCTTAGAAAATTTTTAAAAATACTTCTGCCACTGTCTGGTCAAATATACGTCTTCAGTTATTGGCCAAAACATCATAATAATAGGGTTAAGGTAATTTCTCCAAACCGTTTCATTATTAACTTTTTTGGGAAAGAGAACAGATCTTTGTTTTTAAGATTCATACGAGCTTTCTTAGTACAATTAGTTATCTGCTTCGATGTGCTAAAAAACTCTAAGCATTTTCATGTGATGATAATCTTCAATACAACGGCAGTCCTTCCAATTCTACTTGCGAAACTTATAGGGAAAAAAGTCGTACCTTTTATAGCTGGAAATCCCTTAATGTGTATTTGTCCAGACAAAAGCTTAAGTAAGGTATGTATATCAAAGATATTGAAGCTTATATTGAGTATAGTTTACTACTTATCTGATAAAATAGTTGTCGAATCTTCTGGATTAATAAGATGGTTAGATCTATATCCATATTTAAACAAAATTATCATTAGACCTACTTTTGTTGATACAAGTATTTTTAAGCCGAGTACAAAGATACCTGAAAGACACATGGTTGGATATATTGGCATGCTTTCAAAGTCTAAAGGAGTGATACAGTTTGTTGAAGCGATTCCATCTATTATTTTAAAGAGACCTAAGCTGAATTTTATAATCTGTGGCTATGGGCCCTGTTATCAAGATGTTAAAAAAATTATAGAGGATAAAAGATTGAGAGAAAAAGTGAAATTGACTGGATGGGTCAATAATTCACGGATACCGAATTATTTAAATAAACTAAAACTTTTAGTTCTTCCCTCAAGATCAGAGGGATTACCAAACATTATTCTCGAAGCCATGGCTTGCGGCACACCTGTTTTAGCTGCACCTGTTGGCGCAATCCCCGACGTAATTAAAGAGGGCGAGACCGGTTTTCTTTTGAAGTCTATTAATCCAGAACACATAGCCAACAGAATAGTTAAGCTTATTACTAATATAAAACTTCTAGAAGAAGTCAGTACAAAGGCCCATAACTATGTGAGAGAAAATTTCAGCTATGAGAGAGCCATGGAGACTTGGCGGGAAATTTTTAGCGAACTTTGTGAATAATAATTTTGTTATTGAAGACTCCTTAAAATCGGATAAGAACTTTTGAGTACGATAAAATTAACATAATAGTAAGCATATAGGGGTTTCAGTTCCATTTATGTCTGAGGAAAACAAATTCTCGGAAAATAAAATAAAGCTCGAGAATGTTAAAAACATACTGAGAAAATTCTCTTTATGCGAAGTTTTCCTCATCTATACTTGGGCTTCAATTATACTTACTAAATTAGTATGTTTTTCCGAATTCACTAGAGCATTCATATCTTTGCCGCTATTCTTTTTAATTCCATTTTTATATGGGGAAACTATACTCAAGTTAATTGAAAATATTGTTTTAGTGAAGAGAGGTTATGCTATCTTCTCTTTCAAGGATAAGTCTTCTTACTTCGTTGTTTACAGTTTAGCTGGTTTCTATTTTATATGGATTACGGCCGTGTTATTTGGAGTACTTGAATTAATATATGGAGAAATCCTTAGATTTATTGTATCTAATATGTATATTTTCTTCATAATTCCTCCAACGTTATGGATTACCCTTAAGAAAATCGGAGTGATAAAAGATAGGGATACATACCATGAATCCATGTTAACTGTGTCTAGGCTCAAGATGCATTCTTTTGAATGCTTAATGATAATTCTCATTAGTGCGACTCAGGTTCTTATAACAAAGACCTTCATTCCATTTCCACTTATCAGTATAGAACACTTTACATCATCAGGTATTTCTGTTTTTCCGGCATTAAGGATGATTGATGATGGTTTCTTCTACCTGGGTCTACGTTGGATGAACTTTCTGCCCATAGCATTAATTTCCTCAGCAACAGGTACTAAACCGCTATCAATATTATGGGCTATACCTTTTCTTCTAACATGCGTTTACAATATCTATGTATACTTCCTAGCGTGCAAGTTATCAAACAATAGAATAATTGGAATCATGACGGCTTTTCTTTCCGCATTTCTCAATAATTATTATGGAATATCTGGTCAAATAATAAGTGGTTATAAAGAGAATAGAGTTCTACGAGCTCTCTTCCCTGGTTTGTTGTATGTGGTGTATGATCTATTATCAGGAAAAAAATTCTCATCGCAAAGAAAAAATAATCAAGGATTACGTACAATTTTATTAGTAGGAACATTAGTATACGCAACATATTGGATTTGGAATATAGCTCTATTTCCCGTATATTTTGACATTGACCAAGTTTTAAATCTTCCAGAGTATTTCAACGTGGATTTTCTGCTTAGACCGTTTATCTCACTAATATTGATTGTTGCGGGTCTGATTATCTGTCATAGTAAAATCAAAGAATATCCGGATAAAAAACTTTTAAATTTAATCTGGTTTATTGCTATAATACTCATAACGATGCACGAAAAACAACCTTTCATCCTTATGTCCAACCTTTTGGCATTTACTATTCTATTTAGAATCATATACACCCAAAGATGGTCAAAACTCGTCTGTTATATCTTCATTGCCCTAAGCTTTATGTACATATATCTACAGTATGCCGGCTTACTTAAGTTAACTATTGAAAACGTTCTTCTAAGGATATTACTAGGAAGTAGGGAATATATACCTTCTGCAGCTTTTAATACAAAGAAGTTTATTCTTGAAACTGGAAATACGCAAGTGGTGTTGTTCTACATAATGATTGGAACTATTCTCGCTACTAGCTACAGAAAACGAAAAGAGTACAAAGTAATGGCAACACTTTTGGCATTTATGATGCTGATGTTCTTTTCTCCAGAACGTTCTACCACGCGCATTATGTTTTGCGGTATGTCCTTTGCTATGGCATTTATGTTGGCTGTGGCTTGTCACGGTTTATCACATCTTCTTCGGAAATCTTATAATCTCCCCGTCTCATTTACGATGTGTCTACTTTTACTTATTCTTCTTCAGTCATCGATACCTCGTCTTTATCAAGCATATTCTGAGAATCCTCCATCTTACATGAATCTTCACACGAGTATAAGTGATTACGAACTAAAGGCTGCTGAATGGCTAAGAGAGAATACTCGAGTAACTGATCGCATAGTTTCTGACTATATCACCCATTTTCACATGTCTGGTTTAACAGGCAAGGTGTGGCTAATTAATTTGGTTTATCCGCCGTCTTTACCCTATATAAATTGGAGCAGATTTTTTAATACCAACGGAACAAATATCTTGAAAGTTGAAAAAGATATAATATTTAATCCTAATCGTACTAGTCAAGAACGGTATGAGGCTCTTCTCACGATAAAAGATATAATTCCTTACTTTGAGTATTATTATTGCAAATTTTCGAAAATCGATGAGCATGAACTCAGCCTCCTAATAGTTATCACTCCGAGAACCGTTGAATGGATAGAGCAGAAAGACTGGTATGACGCAATCGTATATCCATCATGTAAAACAGTTCCAGAGAAATACGTTAGGATGTTTAACGATAAAAGATATTTTGAAGAGATTTACAAAATTCCTGAAAAAGTTTACATCTTTAGTGTGAAAGTACATGAAAAATAGATCGAAGATTAAGATTAAATTGATAGTTAAATCTTTGCAACAAATTGCCTCGGCGATAATGTTACTACTCTCAATTTTAGTAATTACTCATATTACATTTGGGTTTGTTGAGGTTAAAGATGCCATATATCTGTTGATGAAGATAGCATTAGTAATAATACTTGTCTATTTATTTCTTGAGAAGAGAATTACCCATAAAAACTTAGAGTACGAGAATAAAAAATTACCTTCGGAACCATTGTTATTGGCAACAATGTTCTTGATTTTTTGCTCCTTTTTGCTTTTCAAAACTCTCCAAAGATCGTCAGTTGTGATACTTAATAAAAAATACATCATTAAATTTCCAAAGAGTTTCATGCCTATGACACTACTAATAGTACTCCTGTTTTTCATTGTAAATTTTTATTTAATTTTGTTAGAAAGTAAAAATCTGATTAACGAAAGTTATCTGAAAAAGAAAGGACTGACTAAAAAATCCTTTCCATAAGTTTTGTAATCCTTCCTTTGACAGAATTGCTTCATGTTAAGAGAGTCTTATTGTGCCAAACAGTGGGTGAGTATTAAAACCCTCCATAAAATTTTTAATCAAAAATAAATTAAAAATTGGATAAAATTGGGTAAGAAGAAACTAATTTTGGTCGGGATTGATGGATGTACCTTTAATGTACTAAGGTCATTCGTGAATGATGGGTATCTGCCGACTTTTTCAGAAATTTTAAATGAAGGATGTCACACGACTTTAATCTCAACCTTGCCGTTTAACTCTTTACCTGCTTGGACAAGCATTTTTACAGGTGTTAATCCTGGCAAACATGGAGTTACAGGTTTTATAATAAGGGAGAATGGCGAATTTAAGATAGCAAATAACAGTTATAGAATGGTCGATAATCTTTGGACAGTCTTGAGCAGGTACAGCATAAGACAAATAATCGTAAATGAACCTGTGACTTATCCACCTGAGAAAGTAAATGGAATAATGCTAACAGGCTTCTTAACCCCCCTTCAAAGTGAAAACTTTGTTTATCCTCTTGACATTAAAGACGAAATTAACAAGCTGTGTTCAGAGTATCGAACAGACTTGCCCTTTGGACTCGAAAAAGTGATAGCCAAAGATAAACATAAAGGCTTTGAGCTAATCAATAAATTTGCAAATAATATATTCAAAGTAACAAAGTATTTGGGAACGAACTATGAATGGGACTTGCTATCAGTCATTTTCACCTCTACAGACCGGCTTCAACATTTCTACTACAGCGACACACAGTATATGAAGAGCCACTACGAACTCATAGATAGATTCATTAGCGATATCATAAATAGGGAACCAAATGCGAATGTTATCATGATATCTGATCATGGATTTGGACCATTAAAAAAGTGCTTTCACATCAACACCTGGCTTAAAGAGCAAAACTTGGTAGTGGAGGATCGAAGCATTTTAAATGCGTTATTATCTCACGTTGGGCTAACATATGAAAAATTAATTCCAATGTTAATGAAAATGAGACTTTATAAAGCCCTAGCAAATACAACGCCAATATCGATAAAACGCCGTATTCCACAATCTACAATAGGTAAAAATGTAGACTTTAATAGAAGCACAATTTTCTGTGCCGAACTAAACGGTGGTTTGTTCATCAATAAATACCTAACTGATTATTATATTTCGATTTTAAAAGAAAAGCTTTCGTCACTTACACTAAATGGAGAACGTCCCATCGAGCGACTCTATACTAGAAAAGACGTTATATGGGGACCATATGCTTATAGAGCACCTGATATCTTTCTTCTACCAAAGTATGGATATGAAATATCAAATAGACTTATGCCATCTATTCTTTCAGCCCCCCAAGTCTTTGGCGACATTAGAACAGGGACACATAGACCCGAAGGTGTGTTCATAGCTTACGGTCCTGACATAAAGGAAGGATGCAAACTCGACTTCAACATTCACACTTGGGACATCGCCCCTACCTTGTTACACATCCTTGGATTACCCCTCCCAAGCTACATGGATGGCAAGGTCATGAAGCAGATATTCAAAGAAGGGAGTGATCCAGCTACTAGACCAGTAAAAATTACGTATCTTTCAGAACGGGAAAGAATTTCGCGGCGTTTGAAAACGATCAAAACAAGAACCCGAAAAATGCTAGACGCCGATCTCCATGACAACAAGAATAATTAACATAATGGAAGAGAATCGGGATTACCTCATAATTTTGGATGCGTGTAGATACGATTATTTCGTAGCCATGTGGAAAAACTATTTTGATGAAGATTTAGAGAAGCGAGTTTATCGTTTTTTTATAGAAATGAGCTTAAAATCTCTTATCAGAGACCTAAAGGAGGCTCTCTCGCATGGATTCGCCACACCTCTTAATGAAGGATAAAACGGAGCTACTGGCGTGCATAAAAAGTCTCGCCGAGACGGCAGACGTAAAGCTAACCGACAGCCTCAGGCTACTCGCTAGGGAGGTCGTCGAGCGGATTTTAACCGAGAGAGTTTCTGGAATTTCTAGCAGAGCTGGTACTTACGATCGCCGAACACACCCTATCATCATTGCCCCACAAAGCGAACTTGCCAGACGCATCTCAGACGGAATAAGAAAGATAAGGAAACCCCTAAGCGACATGCTGAATTACATCAGGGCGAGGGTGCTAGAGGCTATCCAGACCATGACCGTAAAAGACCTATTCGAACTCTTCGAGAACCCTGCTAGCTTTCTAGACCGACTCCCGGAGATCATAAGCTCCTCCAACGCAAAAGTACTCGCTGGAACCCGTAGAGCCTCCTGACGAAACTCGGTCCGTGTAGGAGTAGCATCGGCTTCGCACGTTCTATAGACAGATTCACTGCACTATACCCGTAGGCCTGATGAGTGAACGAAGGATTAACTGAGCGCGGTCTTGATCAAGACACTCCTGTTCCAGCAGTACAGGAACACTAGAGCTACCACCCTAGCGTATATGGAAGCTCCCATAAGCAGACTGTAACCCGTTAAACCCAAGCTGGAACGAATACCACTCGGCCAAGTCCCCACCCCATCCAAACAACAGCATCCCGACAGGCCGGTAGCCCAAGTCGTTGAGCAGGCTTGCAAACAAACCCATAGTAACAACAAACTTTGGAGACAAACTAGAATGGATAAATAATAAAGTAGGCTACGTCGTCCCACCGACAAGTAGAGAACTCGCCCTTGCAATTCACAAACTTATTCAAGATGAAGACCTCAACAAAAAATTTGGAACGAACGGCAGAAAAATAGTCGAGTCTAACTTCACTATCGAAAAAATCGTCGACAAGCTAGAAAAAACCTACGAAGAAATCATCCATAAATGAAAACTCCCAATTTAAAAAATCTAAAACAGAAATTTTCCGGAAAAATTAAACCATCCTATATAATTTAACATAGAACTCAGCTATTTTCTTCCAGTCAAAATTTAACGCCGCCCGCTCATTATTCTTTCCATATTCTTCGATTAAACTCCTATTCTCACACATAATTCTCAAAGCCTCAGCAACCGCAATACTTGATGGAGTTACTAACAAACCATTAACCCCATGCTCAAATATCTCACCTACACCACCCACCCGGGTAGCGACAATCGCCTTCCCAGCAGCCATACCCTCAAGCAGAACTATAGGCAAATTCTCATACCTTGAAGGTAAAACTAGAATATCAGCCCCCTTCAAAATTCTAAATTTTAACAACTCATCGACAGAACCCCAGAATCTAACCTTTTCGCTCAAATTATGGCTAGACACGTACTTTCTACACCACTCCTCCAGAGGCCCGGAGCCAACCACGTGAAGCCTAGGATTGAGATCACATCTCGAACAAAGAACGCGGAAGGATTCAAGCAAAATATCCACACCCTTTCTATAAATTAAATGACCGACGAACACAATAGACGGACCGCCGTCAAGCTTTAACGGCTTAATTCTTCTGATAAAGCCGATGTCAACCCCGTTCCTAATCACAGAGATCTTGCCTCTTAAACTTTTAAACCTTGACAGGTCAGCTCTAACAATAAAATTCGAATTAGTTACAACCCTTCTGAAGAGTTTTCCAAAAACATTAAAACAGGAGTAATAGTAGCCCAGCCGAAAACTGTTGCGGATAAACTCCTCAAGAGAAATATGATGAGAATAAATCAAAGCTGACTGCCTAAGAATCATTTTAAGGGCTAAAGGCAGATCCCTACCCAAAGGGAAATCATGAAAATGAACTACATCAACATCGTAAAGCTCTTTAATCAGATAACGAAGAAAATCCTTGAAAACGTTTCCAGAGGGCTTAACATACTCGATATCCACACCTTTCGGATAAAGGGTATTAATCTCCTCCTGCTCATCTCTACGATAAAGGGTAAGCAAAACATAATGAATTCTATCACAAGTGTACTTTACAATATTATTTATGACGGAGGCGGGTCCACCACCTACCCGTGGCGTTAACCCTCCGGTATAAGCTAAGCAAACCCGCAATAATCCACCCCCTAAACCTAGTAAACCGCTACTTAACCACCCCCACTAAAACGCACTCAGCAACATAATAACGAGACTTAAAACTATTCAACAATCTAACGATATTCCAGAAAAAGGAAAAAACGAAACATGCAAAAAAGGATTTGAAAATATGGAAAATCGATGAGGAACCCCCATGAGCATGCACTAGATTCTGAAGCTTATAACTAATTCTTTGCCAACGGTCTTCATCATAAAAAACGAATCTTCTATCCACCACTACAAAATATTTCGAAAGCATCTCCTCTAAATCTTCCCAAGTAAAGAAGTGAGGGTGAAAACTCTCTCTCAAACCAACAATACCTAAACGCTCAATCCCCCTTTTAAGCCTACATACAAACTCAGGATAAACGTAAACACCCAAAACGATAAAGCCCCCCCTCCTACAAACACGTCTAATCTCCCGAAGAACGAGCTCGGGCGAAACAACATGATCCAAAACATTTCTACAAACAACAAGGTCGAAGCAGCCATCCCTAAAAGGCAGAAACTCTCCGACAGCCGAAAGAAAATTAACGCCTGAAGAAACAAAAAATTTCCCAAACTCATCCACAAAAAACCGCATTAAAGGATCAATACAAAACCTCTCCCCACCCTCGATAAGTCTCGAGACGAAAGTTGGGCCGCAACCAACATCTAAAATCCTCCTATTCTCACGTAAAGCAAGCTTCGAAAAAACACGGGCATACCTCTCGAAAATTAGACGGGTTTCCGCTAGAACGACCCCCTTCGACCTCCAATAGTTTTTTTCAGCCCTCTGAGCAACCAACCATCTCCTTAACATTTAAAGCAACAACCACCCCCTCTTTCACAGAAAATCAAAAACCTACTTAGGTCAAAGAAATAAAAATAACTTAAACCCAAAAAAAGAAAGTGGGAACCACGAGTTCCCATAAATCAGGTTTTCCACTAGCTCTCAGCACACCAATTGTTCAAATAGTCAGCTACCGTGTAGATGAAAGCGTAATCCGGCGTTCCGCTGTTAAACTCCTCAACGATCTGGTTAATCCATCCCTGAACCATGTAAGTACCGTAGCCATCAATCGTGACAGAAGTTGTTAAACCACTTGGCCCAAAGATTTCAGCCGTCAGAAGCAACGCAAGTGTTTGAGCCTGAGCCTTTATCGCAGGATCCCGGGCCATCCGTTTCTCGGTTTCCGGATCCCTATAGTTCAGCAGAAGCCAAGCCTCGTCAAGTTTACCCTCTCCCTGAGGAATCCAATCCCATCCATATGTATCATAGATTTCATCCAAGGCATTCGAAATCTTTTCTATGGGAACTTGGTAGCCTCTACCTTTAATTTTCCCTGTTTGCTTACCGATGTTAGTCTTCCAGAAACCTATAGTTCGACCGCACCAAGGATCGCAAGGAAGCTTGTCGATGAAAATTCCAGAAAGCAGAGCGTTAATAGAAGCACTTCCCCTCAAAACCTTAACAGTTATAGTTGTCGGACCGCAGACTACAAATTGAAGATAGATTCCCTCATCAAATTCCGTCCCACTCATAACTGCGGTAGCAAGGACATCTCCGGATTCGCCCACTATGATTATCGTTTGATCCGCTCTTTGGACGCGCTCATAATCATAGGCATACAGTGAGAGCATGAACTTTCCTTCCGGAAACTCTAGAGTCACATTAAAGTATCCCTCTGAATGAATACCATCAGTATCACGTTCGCTTCCATCATCCCAGCACGCCAATCTCCATAAGCTTTTTTGTGGATAAAAGACCCTTCTTAGATCGTCACCCTGTTCAGTCTGGTTAGATTCCCAAGCCCACTCAAACACGGGCCACTGCACAAACCCTATAGTCTTGTTTATATAATGAAGTTCACCGGTCAACGTATAGTTAATCAGAGGCGTCTGCGACCGATATTCATCCCAGTACGGCGGGTCAGTCCTGCTGTATGAAAGCCCAGCTATCTGTTCTGGAGTCCAGCCGTAATCCGTATAACTAAAATTGCCGACGGGAACAGAAAAGTTCCCAACCGGAACCTCGATACCTTTTTTTGGTGGCCACGGTAGAATATAAGCGTATGAGCCGTAAACACCGATAGGGCTGCCAATGGCATTTGTCCAATTCCCCTTCGTAATCGTATCCTTTCCTATGTAGAAGACCGTTCCAGGCTCGCAGCAACAAGCTCCACAGCCCTCTCCGCCTAAATCTCCATCTGCTATAACATTAAACGTAAGATTTAACGCCATAGTTAGTGTTAATAGAATAAATAATGCCAGTGAAATTTTTCTCACATTCATTTCTCAAACACACCTCCCTACTATTTTAATCAGCTAAGAAAGCTTCGAGTACAGAAAAGAAGCATTTCCCGAAAAGAAGTGCTTCTCTGCTATACTCGAAACCCTCCTAGCGATAGTTCTAAAGAAACCGCCGAGGCTTATAAACTTTTACAGGAAAAAGCGTAAAAAATATCTATTCTTTTCATGAGAAGTACAGAATTAAGTTATAAACCTTCAATCTTCTCCACGCTCTTGCGACTAGACTTGTGAAGGAGACTAGAGACTATGAGATTCTTAAGCGACATGCACAAGAGATACTAGGTTAAGGGAAGATGTCGATAAGATTGCTCGAGGTCGTGAAGATTCTCCATAGTCGCAATTTGCCACCGTTTTCATGAGTGGTGTGTTCATCCTATTTTGACTTTTTCAGACCTTCCACAAGTTTCGGAAGATTATGTTTCAGGAACTTCCTGACCGTTAAAGGCGGATTCTACTCTACCAAGGCGTGTAGAAAACCATCCAGTATCAGGAGATGGGGGGGCTCCGTCTAGCGGGTAAAGTAGACCCTAGGACTATAGCTGAGATTGTGAGAGAGGATAAAGAGCTTAAGCAGCGAACTACGTCTCCACGATGACGTATGTATAGCTAAGACGGCTCGAGAACACCGAGCTACTATAGAAATCTTAAACCCTAGATGTAGTTCAACTTATCAGAAACTTAAGCCTTAACGTGTTCCTTTCGGATGCTACATTACCCGATCCACCTGGTCTCTAACCCCTTAATCTTTTCGAAGCGGAGTCTCAGGCATCCTCCTCCCTCATCCTGTCGAGAAGCCTCTTCAACTCCTCAACATCCCCCTTTCCGGCGCTACTACCGGCCAAGTCAAAGATGCTGGTGAGCCTCCTGATCACGATCCTCCCGTCCTCCTCGACAACCTCAACCTTAGAACCCTCAACAATACCATACTTCCTCCTAAGCCTAGCGGGAATCGTTATCTGCCCTTTCCTCGTCACCGTTACCTCGACCATACAAACCAAAAGTCTTACAAATAAAAAGTACTACATAGGTGTTCTCCCACAATTTTCCAATAAGCTTTATCGACCGCATATTCCGATAAGCCTCCTTGCGACCGTGAAGGCGTATTATGCCTTTTTAGGAGGGGTTTAAACGCGACTGATACTTGGCTCTGTTTTGATCAAAACCTCGTGAAAAGACCTAGCTATTAGAGACAAAACACCGGCTATCAACGCGAGTAAATATGAGGTTGTGAAGTAGGTGCGTATAGGCATCTCTACGGTCATCGCGTAGCCTTGTCCGGGTAGGTTAAAGGTTGTCAAGGCTTCTCCGTAGACCGGTATAGATAGCCCGATGGCCTCCTCGGTAACGGCTAGACCTATGGCTATGAGTATAGGGAATAAAATCGACACGGATAGGGCTCTGAGGCTTAGAAAGGTTTTGAACGTTTTCTCGTAGACGACTATCGAGGCGAATATCGTTTCCACAGCCGCCAGTATAAACGCCAACCGAGAGGCTAAGGTTAACCAATAGACTATAGGGATGTCTACAGGGTTCCCGAGCAGGACGACCTCGAAAGCGAACGGAGAAACATATGCGTGAAAAGCCTCCCCATCCGAACCCCCTAAAGCCACCCACCAAGGCTCCGGCAGTAAAACCAGGTAAAGCATCAGAAAACCACTCATCAAACCGAAGACGTTTACGCGAACCATTGGTCATCGACCCCCTAGGGTCTCGTGAAACGTTCCAATCGAAACCGTTATGTTCAACGGCGCCTCGACCACAAGCCCCATCAGCTTAACCCTCACCCTTCCCGGTAGCTCAACAACCACATCGCTTAGTGTAGCGTTTGATAGCTCGACGACTATAATGAGATAGGCTTTTTCTCCTGAAGGTATGCTCACAGGGTATCGAAGATAAGCCTCGCCGACCTTATTTCCCCTGTATAGAACCAGTGCTTGGAAGTCGGTGACCGTTATAGGGCACTCGCCCGTATTCGTTGCGGAGACGTTTATGGCCGTTAAGTCCTCGAATAAGACCGGTTCGGCATAACCTATAGAGAGCCCTATCCCCGGAGACTTGTATGAGGGAACCGTCATTGACTGAACATCCCAACCATAGAGACATAAGCCGTAAACTATAGGCGCTAATATCAACGCCGTCTCGATGGCTTTCACTACTATTACGTACCATCTCATCTAGACAAAACGTACTTTAAAGTAAGTGCGATTTAAACGTATGTAAAGAACTGCTCAAGAGGCTATAGAAGCTTTAAGGCCTTTAGCTTCTCGACTATTCTCTTGACGCATTCATCGGGCTTCATCTTCTCTGAGTCCACTACCACCTCAGGGTTCAACGGTTCCTCATAGATATCTTGAACACCTGTCATGTTCGATATTTCGCCTCTGAGGGCCTTCGTGTAAAGCCCCTTAGGGTCTCTCCTAACGCATTCCTCCAGACTACATTTGACATAGACCTCGACGAACTTCAACCCCTCGTTTTCGACGACCCTTCTAGCTTCGCCTCTTATCCCCCTGTATGGAGATACGAAAGACGCTATAACCGCCACACCGTTCCTCGCCAGAAGCTTGGAAACATACGCAACCCTCCTCAGATGCCTCTCCCTATCCTCCCTGCTGAACCCAGCCTCTGGGCTAAGCCACCTACGAACCTCGTCGCCGTCTAGGAGCTCGACTTTAAACCCCTCAAGCCTAAGGACCTTCTCAAGCTCCCTTGCGATGGTGGTTTTACCTGAGGCAGGTAATCCGGTTAGCCAGACGACAAACCCCCTACTCATCAAGATACCTCCAGAGCCTCCCCCTCCATATATCCAGGGACAGGGAGCCCCATAAGCTTGAGAACGGTCGGGGCCACGTCGTAGATATTGACATCCCTCCTTCCACAGATCTTGCTCTTCCGGTCGTAGAGGATGAATATTCCGTCATAGTCGTGTACAGCATCGTCCGGGCCCAGGTCGTTCTCAGGCAGGTATAAGGTGTCATGTCCTATGGTCCCTGCAGACCTCCAATACAGGTCGTCTAGATAAGCGATCAGGTCAGGAGGATTACCGTTGCAGACAGGATAGAGCTCCTCGGGCCTGTAGACTTTCGTGTCCCAGCTCTCCCCCCTAGGCCCCTTAACATTTTCAAGATCCCTTTTCAGCTGCTCCCTCACGTCTTCATACTCCCTAGGCTCCACCACCCCCCTACTCTCCCTTCCTTTGACGTTTATGAAAATCCGTGCATAATACCCTCCCCAACCCCATGCGACAGTCCGCTCCCAATCCACCTCAGCCTTCTCCAGCCTCATAACGCTCTTCGGCCGCTCTCTAAGCTTCAAATAACCCTCCTTGATCAGCCATTGATTGATACAGAAGGCACCCTTCATCCTCTTAGCACCGTGATCCGAGACAACCATCACCACGGTTTCCTCGTCTATCAGCGAAAGCAGCTCGCCTATCTGCCTGTCCAGGTACTTGTAGTAGTCCCTGATCACGTTCTCGTACTTATTTCCAGGCTCGTACAGATGGTGTTTCTTATCGAAATACTTCCAGAAAGCATGTTGGATCCTGTCCAACCCTATCTCGACGAACATGAAGAAGTCCCAAGGCTTCTCCTTAACCATGTACTTGATTACCTTAAAACGCTTCTCGGTCATCTCGTATATTTCTTTTAAAACCCCATCCCTATCCTCCCTCCTAAAAACCACGTCGAAGACATAGTCGCCGACCAGTTTTTCAACCTCATCCTTAAGCTCAGGAGGATATGTGAACCTTCTCCTAGAATCAGGCGTCATGAGACAGGATATAAGATAGCCGTTGACGGGGAACGGCGGATAAGACGGTGGAACCCCCACTAGGCATACCCTTCCACCGGCGTCGCTTACATAGTCCCATATCTTCCTCGCCCTTATGGAAAACGAACTCGGCAGGGTTATCTCGGTATAGGAGCGGTTTCTCCTCTGCCTAAAGCCGTATAGTCCGAGCCTTCCAGGGTTTAGGCTCGTAGCCATAACCATCCATGCCGGTATGGTTATAGGAGGATCACACGACCTGAGCCTCCCATAGACCCCGTTCTCAGTCATGTAAGTGAGGTTTGGAAGGTCGTCCTTAAACTCGTCGAAAACCAGGCTTGGAGGAGCCGAATCTAAACCGATAAGGAGAACCCTTCTCAACGCCTACTCCTCCACGAACGGATGCTTGAATTTAAGTATGGTCTCTAGAACCTCAGGCCTCATCATTTCTGGAGGAGGCTTCCCTCCATTTAGAATAGTGCTTCTTATCTCGGTTCCGCTGAACCTCACCCTATAAGCGTCTCCATGGGGGCATGTTTTCTCGTTCACGACCCCGCCGCACCTTTTACAGTAGAAGAACTCCCTCACGAAGAGAGGGGTAATCCCCAGGTCTGGGAACTCCTTGAAGAGCCTCCAAGCGTCGTAAGGCCCATAGTAGTTTCCTACCCCAGCATGGTCTCTCCCGATTATGAAGTGGGTACACCCGAAGTTTTTACGTATGATAGCGTGGTGTACAGCTTCTCTTGGGCCGGCGTATTTCATGTTATACCGTAGTACGCTTAACACAACCGTATCTTTTGGATAGTAGTTTCTTATAAGAGCCTCGTAAGCCGCTAAAATAACCTCGTCTCTGAAATCACCTGGCTTTTTACGGCCTATGACAGGGTTGACAAACAAGCCGTCCGTGAAAACCAAGGCAGACTTCTGGATGAACTCATGCCCCAGATGCGGAGCGTTCCGGGTTTGAAAACCGACTACGGTTCGCCAACCCCTCTCCTTAAAGAGCACCCTAGTCTCGACCGGATTTAACGTGTAACGCTCATACGGATTAGGAGTTTTACCTACGAGCTCTATCTTCCCACCTACAGCAAAAGAACCCATCCCTAGAGCCTTCGCCACACCTGGATGCTCAGGGCTCCTAGTCCCGAAGACCTTTTCGGCATACCTTTTTCTATCAAGCTTATAGAACTCCTCCACTTTCATAATCGCTATCGTGCGGCCTGAGAACCTAAGCGCCAATTCGCTATTTTCCTTAAGGAATTTCGCTTTCTCCTCGTCTACGTCTAAGACGACCGGGATCGTCCAGGGTAGGTCGTTCGGAAGCCTCATGTCCTCCAACACAGAGTCGTATTCCTCGTAAACCATGAACCCTTCAAGGGGGCTATACACTCCATAAGCAATATTCTCGGCATCTAAAGCCGCATCCAGGTCAAGGTCTAAGCTTGGAAGCTCATCGGCCTCCTCAAGAAGCCTCCTCCTTCTCTCGCCCTTCGCGACCCGGGTTACGAGCCTTCCACCATGCGGAACAGAAGCCATCCACATTCCCCCCTAGAGGTATCCTAACGCCCTAAGCCTGCTCTTCACGCGCTCCACGTCTTCTTCGCTGAAGGGCTGCGCCGCCTTCTCCGCCTCTATGGAAGCTACGACCTCTCTTAGGACGAATACCACGTATTCTGAAACAGAACCGAAACCCGTGTCCTTGATAAGTCTCTCCATCCTTCTGTGAAGGGTCTTCGGAATAGAGACCATCACATGCTTTACATCCTCCTTATGTTCTATCAGGTCTCTGATAATGTCCGGTTTCAAAACGGACAAGACGGGTACGCCTGAAACATGGTCTTCGGTGGAGAACAGCGCCACTATATAATCGACCCTGGAGGGGTCGTGCCTGTGCCTCTCGAAATCTCTCGCGAAGAGCTCGAGCTCAACCTCCTTCGCATCCCCGTTCAAATCCTCAACCCTATAATCTGGATAAGATGGATACCTCTTATTCAGAACCCTTCTAAACCCGAACCTCTCAAGATTGGCTTCAAAAAATTTAGCGAAATCATCCTCACTCTTAAACGGAATCGATAGCTCAAAGAAATCCACGAAATCCTGCAGAACGTCGTCGTACCTAGCACCCCGCATGGCCGCGAAAACCTTGATGCGCCTCCTCAGAGACTCGGATATTTGAATAGTGGTCTTCTCCATCTAAACCATCTAATAACCAATAGTTTCTATAAAATATATAAAATTAATCACAATTTCCACGATTCTAATGTCTTCGTGAAAAGCCGAAGACCTAGTCTCTAGGGTTCTGGTTAATGCTTTGAAAGCCGCGGTCTCCTCTACACCGAGGTACTTGGTCATCATATGGTAGGCTCCCAAGACAGCCGTGACCGGGATTATGCATCTTCTCTCTCAGGGCTGGCTTCCTAGCCGGATTGTCGAAGTGAGCGATCACCACAACCCCGGTGTCGATCACTCCTTCGATAGACCCAACTTCCTTAGACAATAATTCCGTGAGAACCATTTAGAATCACCCCAGTAAGTCGGATTCACGAAAGCTTCGGGAGTTCCCCACTCTAGAAACTCTTCCAACTCCTCGATCCTCTCCTCCAAATCTATGTCATGAGGCTTAAAACAATCTCGCCTCCCCATTACAGCACACTTCCATACTTATCGATAGTTACCGCCAATTATATCACCAATCGGAAATAAAAATGGCAAACATTTAACTCCTTTCTCAAGACTCTGGCCAGACTTTGAGCTTAAACCATGTAGCCTATGTAAAGCGCACATTACAAAAATGACGCCAGAAAGCCCCCTACTTTAGTGGCGGGATGAATGGCGTCGATAGGTTTAAACATATGTGGATATATCTAAGTATATGATGTCTAAGATAACGACGATAAGGGTTCATGAGAAAACCAAGAAACTATTAGATGAGATCAAGATTCATCCTAGGGAAACGTATGAAGAGGTCATTCTGAGGCTGATCGAAAAATGGAAAGAACAAACACGTTCATAGTTGAGGATAATCCAGCTCTCTGGGAGTTAGCTGACAACTGTGCCAGGTTGTGGAATGAGGTTAACTTCGAGCGTAGACATGCATACATACATTATAAAAAATTCTCATGGTATCCGAAGCATCTCTATAGGAAATATGCTCCCTTAATAGGATCAGCAACCGCTCAGCAGGTAATAAACAAGAATAACGAGGCTTGGAGGAGCTTCCTAAAGCTTAAGCGTTTAGAGAGGAATGGCAAGCTCCCAAGACACATCAAGAGGGTTTCGATGCCTAGATACTGGAAGAAGAACGGCAGAAGAGAGCTCAGAATAATCATCAGAAAAGACTGCTACAGGCTCGAGAACGGTTTCCTCCACCTCCCTAAACGGCTAAAACTGAGGATTAAGGGAAGCCTGAAATGGAAGGGCAAGCAGGGCAGGCTGGAGATAATCTACGACGATGTAGATGAAGTGTGGAGGGGCTTTATGGCTGTTAAAGTCGAGAAGCCTCCCTCGAGAGGAGGCGGCAAGCCCCTCTACATAGACCTAGGCGTGATAAACTTGGCGACAGTATGGTTCGAGGGATTAAAACAGCCTATAGCCTTCTCTGGTAGAACAGTCCTAGCGGACTGGTGGTATTGGACGAAAAAGATAGCTAGGGAACAGAGCAGACTTGTAAGGGTGAACAGGACCAGAACCTCCAGAAGGCTCAGGAAGCTATTCAGGATTAGGAAGCGTAGATTCAGGCACGCCGTGAATACTATGGTTAAAGTCATAGTTGATGATGCCGCTCAACTCAACATCTCAAAAATAATCATAGGAGACCTAAGAGGAATAAGGGAGAGTAACCGTGAAAACGGGAAGGCGAACTCGATGATACATAACTTCTGGAGTCACGCCTACATCATCCAGAGGTTCAGGGAGAAGGCTGAAGAGTACGGGATTGAGGTTATAGAGGTGGATGAGTACAAAACATCAAGCATCTGCCCAGGTTGCGGATCAAACAAAACGGTTAAGCAAGGCAGGTTATTTAGATGCTTAAACTGCGGAGTGGAAGCCCACAGGGACGCCGTAGGCGTCTTAAATATAGGGCTCGCTCAGGGAGCCGAGCTCCTTGCGGGAGCCATTAACGGGGCGATGGCACGCCCCTTGCTTCTAAGGTGGAACGGGATGAGGTGGGAGCCTAAAAGGGCTGTGAGCATAAGACCGATGAACACCCTAGAAGCAAGAATCTCCCCACTTTAGTGGGGAGAGTGTCAAAAATGGTGGCTCAGAAACTCCATAAAAATTCGGCGCTATCAGTAATGTTAGACAATGTAGCATATCCGACCAGCCATCTCCTCCGACGTTTCATAAAGACCTTTGTTTCTGTTGCTTATTTTACCTTAAATCTCAAAGGCCCTCTTTCCCCATCGTTTCCACTCTATATCGTTAGAGATGCTATAAGAAAATACAGTCTGTAAGGTATCTAGGAACTTGACACAGTTTTATATAGAAATTTTGCAGATATTACATAGGGAACCGTCGATCAGAAGGTGGAGGTATGCTTTTCGGTCCTAAAGTTAAGCTTGAACTGGATACCGATAGAGACTCCTATTTCCCTGGCGACGACATAGAGGCTGATTTAAGTATTAAAACGAATAAGAGGTTCGATTTCCAGGAGCTTAGACTCGAGCTGTTATGTCGATCTGCTCTGAGGTGGAATGTAGTTAGGAGGTATTCGCTATACTCCTCCGGCGGTGAGGACGAGGACCCGGATGAGATGGTTCACGAAACCTTCACCTTCAAACTTATGGAGTTGAAGGAAACGCTGTCCGGTAAGGGAGAGATGCCCAAGGGCGGGGTTAACGTCTCAGGCAGGATAAGAATTCCCGAGGATGCTCCACCAACCTACCAGGGGGGTTGGATTAAAACGGGATGGACTCTTAAAGCCGTGATAGGTAGGAGGATGAGGAGGGATATCGTGGCTAAAAAACAGATAACGGTTCTATCGCGGATGGAGGTCGAGAAGCCTGTGGAGGAGGTCAAAACTTCCGTGGAGATGGGGGAGTTTTCCGTATACGTAAGACTGCCGAAAGCTACGTTCACACCTGGTGAAACCCTAGAAGGGGAGGCTGTGATAAACCCCAAGAAGATGTTCAAGGTAGACGAATTGAGGATAGACCTAGTAAACCGAGGCGAGATAATCCCTGAGAAAGTCCTAGGCCAGTTCATATCTAGCTCTACAGATTTCAGCGGCACCGACATCTACCATTCAGCCGCAAAAGTTTTGGAAAAAGACTTAGAACTCGTCCCAGGGGCCGAGTATAAGGTTCCGTTCAGCTATAAAATTCCAAACGTCCATAGACCCAGCTGTAAGACCGAATATTACGAGTCCAAATGGCTCCTACGTATAATCCTCAGCAGAAAACATGCACCCGATAGGATCATAGCGACCCCGGTCGTCATAGCAGACGATATCAGGTAAGCGAAAGCGATATGAGTCATTCCAAAAACCATAGTCTCGAAAATCCCATATTTTCTTTCGAGCTTATCGATCTTAAACTCGAAGAGCTGGGGTTGCGATTTCTCTTAATAACCCCCACCATCGTGAGATTATTATTCCTGTGCCTTAGAGACCGACCCGATTTCGTATGAGGTGTGTTTCCAACCCTCGCTCAGGTCTATAATCTCTGTGAGCGTTCTCAGCTTCAGCTCTAGGATTTCAGTCTGGTCTTCGACGAGTATGGGTATCCCCTCCAGGGCTTCGACCACTAGAGCAGGCGGAGCTTCGTTCAAGCACACTATGTCGACAAGGCTCTCGTCTACGCCTAGAGCCTTTGCCACCTCTACTTGGATCAGTCCCAATTCTAAAAGACTATAGCTTTTAGGCATCAAAACCGCTAGATCATAGTCTCCTTTCAGCCGATAACCCTTCACCCTACCGCCGAACAGGAAGGCAGCCCTAACCCTCCCCCGGAGAACCTTCGAAAGCCTCTCGACAACTGTCATAAAATCCTCAGAGGCTATGGGAGGATCAACTGGGTGAGACTTGATGAACCTCTCCACCTTTTCGACTACCCTCAGAGCATCTACTCTAAGTCTATCGGCAAACTCTGAGACCTTACTTCGGTCGACTTCAGCACATGCATGAACCAATATATTCCTTAAACCGACCATACCTCGGAGTAGGCGGGCGTCATCACAGTCGACGACCTTGAGCTTCTGAAGAATCTCTCCGATCTCAGAGTACCTATCAGGTCTCCTACCTCCGAAGACAGAGATCACCATGAGCCCGAGGTCTAATAGAGCTTGATATTATAAGCTGGACAAGCCTCTCAACACCTCTGTAGCTAGACTCCGATTCCAGCTCCGAGACTAAGGCTTTTATAAGAGCGAACTGTCTCTCAAATCTTTCAAGCACCTTCACATACAGCACCAACCGTTAAGTTGAGACTCTACACTCTACTACGAGAGTAGCGGACAACAAGCTAATAAGCGATTCCAGACTCTCATCTCGACCAAGAGCTGAGGGAATCATAATTTTCCATTTTTCCATACTTTACGAGCTATAACTGTTAAAGCAAAGCTGAGAATATATAGCCTAGCCCTATCCTGAGCCTGGCCGGTAGCGGGGATAGTCGTCCGTCGAATCCTGATATCCTGTTCTTCAGGGCTTTTAAGGGGTTCCAGTCAGCTGGGTTCTCGACATCGAGGATCGTGTACGCATCCCCGACGCATTGTGGGTAGTGGGCGTCGCTCCCGCCGACGGCCGGAACCGAGAGCATCGAAGCAACCCTAAGACCTTTCTTGAGGAAGTATCTGGAAAACGGGTACGAAGCGTTCAACACCTCCACGGCGTCAGGCTTACGATGCATCAGACGGTCTAATCTGACGCTTCCCACTGCTGGATGAGCGAGTATTGTAAATCCTCCGTTCCGTCTAGCCCACTCTATAAGGTCTTCATAACGCATGAACCCCCTTTCAGGAGGCAACATCTCCAAGCCTATGACAAGTATGTGACCGATATCTGTTTGAATTTCGTAACCTGGAAGGATAAGTAGACGACTATTGTACGACTTGGCTTCAAAGTATCCATCCAACGTATCATGGTCCGTTATGGCTAGGCCGTCTAAACCCTTAAGTTCAGCTACGTTCAGTATCTCCTTAATTGTTCCTCGACCATCCGAGTAAACGGTATGAACGTGTAAGTCGAGTTTTAAAAGCATCCATAACACCTTTAGCTTATACGCTGATAAATTCCGGTGAAACCCTCAAGCTTGATCACCCTCAAAGCAACCCTCGATCCCCTGTAAACCTTTCGAGACCGAATAAGACTTTAAATTTTTCCAAAGATAAACAGCAGACGATGCCTGAGCGGCGACCACAGAAAACGCAAGACCAAGCTCTTTAAACGTATAACCTAGTATGATGAAGCCCGTCATCAAACATACTAGATATATCAATCCACCGGCAAGGACAGGCTTACTCCGACCTTTACCAAGAAGCTTTGCATTACACGTAGACCTAACGGTAGCCGGTATTATTCCTAGACACATCACCCTGACCAGCGGGATAGCGTCTATGAATCCTGGGAGGAAAGCCGTTATAAGCCAGGGCACGAGTAGGAACATGACCGCGGCCATCGCCACGGAGAAGCCTATTCCAACCAGTTCGACTAATCTTTTCGACTTGCCGCTGGACTCCTCGGGTAGCAGGTAGGCGTATAGGCTTGAGGGTATCACGCTCAGAAACATCAGGAACTGGTATCCGAGTTGGTAGAGCCCGAGCATGTCGAATCCTAGGAAAACACCTATGACTATTTTATCCAGGTAGCTCGATAGATTCGTCGTCAAATTTAAGCCGTAGCTGTGGAGTGTGAAGTTCAGGCTTCTCCTGACGTTCTTCAGTTTTAGGTTGAACTTCTTGAGCCCGTTTAGATACCTGTAGCTTGGGATTAGGAGCCCTAGAAAGTATCCGGCTAAGATGCCCCTAAGACCTATGAGGAAGTAAAGTGATAAGGATAGGAGTATCTGAATAAGCCTGCTCGCGACGCAGATGACTCCATACTCCCTATAAAGCTTCCTACCAAGAACCTCAGCTAAAGACATGCTGTAGAAGACCATAGCTATCATAACTAGACTAGAACTCCAATAGAAGAACGAGAGAATAAACGCTAAAAACAAGGTAGAGATGAAAACCACGGAGTTGGCCTCGTAGAGGAGAGCCTCCTCACCCTTAGCCAAGTAAGCCACAACGGTCGTGTTTAAGCCGAGGAGGCTTATGGCCGCGGGTATGGAGGCGAGGGCTATGTAGTAGTTCGTCTCCCCATACTCGTCTATGTTCAAAACCCAGGCCAGTATTATCCAGAAGAGAGCTCCTAAGACAGCTGAGGAGAAGTTCCCCAGGGAAACATAAGCTAACCCTTTCTCCCTCCGTAGGAATTCTGAGACCCTCTCCACCGCTTTCATACGGTCTGAAAGTTTAACGGTCGAATCCCGAGTTAAGCTTAACCCTATGGGTTTGAACGCTCTCGAAGCGGCTCCTCTAGACTTATATTAATCCTGAAGCAGACTTATTTCCCCTCTTAAAACTGGACTACAGAAATACACGCAACCGCGTGCCCCAGTCTTGGGTTAGAGAGGTAAATTTTAAGTAAGAGAGTTTTCTTACCCATTTTAGGTGGCTGTCTTGTTGAAGACAGTGGTTTCTAGGAAGGGGCAGGTGGTTATCCCCAAGGAGATCAGGGACAGGATGGGTTTAACCAAGGGAACAGTTCTCAGGGTTTGGGTCGAGGGTAAGAGGGTGATTCTCGAGCCCTTAAGCGAGCCGCCGGCGGAGGTGTTTGTTAAGGCGGGGTCGGAGGTTACGGCGCCTATACTGGGCGAGGCTAAGGCCGGGGGCGATAAGGCCGCCAGGCTCCTCAGAGAGCTGGGTGTCCAGGTTGGCTAGGGCGGCCATAGATACAAGTGTCGTCATAGAGTACATAGACCTAAGGGGTGAGCTTCACGAGCAGGCGGAGGTCGTCTTCTCCGCAGCCCTAGCCGGGAGGCTGGAGATATTCATACCGCACGCTGTTCTAGCTGAAACCTTTTACGTAGCCACTAAGATATACCGCACGCTGGGCGTTGAGAGGGCTGAGGCGGTCGCCTCGAAGCTCGTGGAATGGCTTTACAGGCTTCCAACAGCCAGGGTGGTCGGCGAAGGCGTCCAGCTGGCCCTTGAGGCCGGAGGGGTTAAGCTAGCCTACAACCTCGCCCTAACGGACTGCTACATGCTAGCGGTCTCGAAGCTATACGGCTGCACAGCTGTCTTCAAGAAACGTGAAAGGGAGATGCTTAGAAACATAGGCGAGCTGGAGAGAAACTACAAGCTCCTCTTCCTAGAAGACTACCGCTAACCCACCGCTATCCGTCGAGAAACCATGTGTCGAGGGATGTCGTTCACCTCAGACGGCTTTGAAGCCGTGGGAGGTGCATGCACTTGTCAGCTCGAGGAGTTTAAATGCGTATTCAAGGTCAAGCCTATGCATGGTTACCTGAGGGTAGGATTCTGCGAATTGTTCTTAAAGCATCTTGAGGTGATAGAAGGGTTCTGCTTAACCCTATGTTGGTCCCCTCAATTATGAGAATGTCGGTTCTTATGTTAGGATTCTCACAAAGCCATGTTAGAACGTCGGCTCCGCCTTTAAACTTTTGGAACTCGTCAGGTGTTAGGAAGCTGTCTACTCTAAAGCCTCCTGTGTACAGTATTGTTTCATCGCTTCCATGGTATAGGAGGGCGTATGCTGGATGTGCACTATGAGACACCGGTATGGCTACCACGTCGTTTTTGTCCGCCTCGAAGGGCCTAATCTCCTTAAACCTCAGGTAGTACTTCCCTTTTTGCTCAGTTCCCCAACTATGTACTCGTAGGTTATCTCTATAATTCCTCTGCATGATGGGCATTGGATTGTTGTTGAGCCGGGAGAAGGCAGCCTAGGAGCATCTAAAGGTGGTAGTGACCCTATTGCGGGCACTACTCTAACGACGCCGTGGCCCCTAACGAGTTTTGCCATGAACTCTTTGTTCACCTCAAGGGAGAAGGTTCTATTGCAATGTGGGCATGTAACGTTTATGGTGAACTCGTTAACTGGGACTATGAGGCCCTCTCTCATCCACCGGGCTAGTATGCCGTTGGCCATCTTATGGGCTTCATCTTCCAGCGTCTCTACGATGAGGTCGCGTAGCTCCTCGACCTTCAGCCCACTTCCATTCAGTTTCGCGGCGACCCTGTTGAGCATATCCATATACCCCCCGTACTCCATTTTGTAGTTGGCTATGTCCTCCACGTACCTGTTCCTCCTTCTCTTAAGCTCATCCACCAAGATTTCTAACTCGCCACATTTCTTCACCAGTAACTCGTGCCGGCGCCTTGCCTCGGAGATCTTCCTGTTAAGCTTGGCCAGCTCCTCACGTTTGGAGGCTAATTCTTCGTCCAGACGCTTCCGCTCTTCCTTTAAAGCTCTCACATTCTTAGAGAGTTCGCAGACCTTAGCCTTGAGAGGGTTAATTACCTCGATTAACTTTTCCACATCAGTACTTAAGCGCCTATAGGATTCCATCAATGCCTTGTATATGCTTAACCTACGCTCAGCCTCGACGACCCGCCTCTCCAGCTTTGCAACTAAGCTCCTTTTCCTCTCCAGATCTTTAACCCTCTTCTTTAAAGCCTTAAACTTACTTAGCTTCTTCTCATATTCCGAGATGAGGGCTCTGTAGTCTAGTCCGGTTTCCATTTCGAGCTTCGAAAGTCTAATGGCTGCTTCGACGAAATCGCTCGCCGGAAAGTTTGGCCGAGATAGTTTTTGGCAGAGCTTCACCCACGACTCAGCCTCATCCACCCCAACGTTCATCTCGTTTAGCTTTCTGAGCAGAGAGGCTACACGTTTAGATTCGATAGCCGCAACCCCAGCCTCCTTCAGAGCCTCTGATAGACCCAAAAGGGCGCTGACTTCATCTTCCACGCCGAACATCCTAGCAGCCTCCTCGAGCGTCATTTCCCTAGCCTTCTCCTTGAACTCGTTGACTGTTTTCGATACCGTACCTAACGCGACACCTACTCGCTTACTGATCTCTTTGTAGGTCAGGTGCTCCAAGAGCCAGAGCCTTATTATCTCGTATCTCTTTTGAGGCGACATAGGTAGTCTAGGCACTTTCACCACCCAAAGGGATTTTCAAAAACTTCATTTTCAAGTTTCATTTATTTCACTTTAGGCTCAGAGCCATCGTGTCTACGCCGTCTACACAGCGCACATACCCCCCTGGAAACCTATTAAGCCTCTCTAATCCACTACTTTCTAATCCATGCGTATGTCGCTATGGTGTCGTTTTTGTGTACATGCGGTTTGTGGGTTGTTTTTTCTGAAGCTTGTCATGGAACCGCTATGTCGCTCTTTTGTGATTTCTGTGTGCCCACACAGAATCGACATCAAAGCGACATAGGGTCTCGTGCAGCTCTCCAGGGTTTGTCGGTTAGATGTGAGTTTTGTGTACGTTTCTGATGGATATCACCTAGTCCTCCGGTAAGCCTTCGGTAAGAAGTAAGTATAGTTTGATGTCGCTTTTGTGTAGCTGTGTATAGTTTGATGTGGTCACACACAAACGTTTGGCTAGTTTGATGTCGTTTTTGTGTGCGGTTTGTGAGACCCACACAAAACTATACACAGCTTCTGTGTGTATAGTTTGATGTCGATTCTGTGTAGGCCACACAAAACTATACAAACCATGGACGGAAAGGGTTAACATTATAAGGAGGAGGGAGTCAAGCCTTCAGTCCAGAGTATGCGGAGGACATCTTCAAAAGGGTTCAAGAATACGTCGTGGTGATATGGAAGATTATAGAGAAAAACCTCAAGCAATTAAACCCTTGAATACAGGTTTTCCTAGGCGGTGTGTTGACTGAGGGTTGTTTAAGAAATCTAAGAAAAATTTTGGAGCCGCCCCATCTTTTTAGATGGAAAACCATATTATGGTCTTAACGCAACTATGCTATGTGAACGCTATGTCCGACGATAAGGTCCCGGTTTACATCTCGAAAAAGCTTTATGATGAGGTTAAGAAGATGGTGGAGGAGAGTAAGGGAGAGTTCTCCAGCGTGGAAGAGTTTGTCGAATTCGTCTTGACGGAGATTCTGGAGGAGGAAGGGGAGGAGCCAACTTATACGCCTGAGGAGGAAGAAGAGATAAAGAAGCGTCTCAGAGCCCTAGGATACCTCTAAGCTTCTAACTACCCAGTGGGGTTAAACCAGATAAGTTTTCTAGCACCCTCACGAGTAAAGCGAGCAACATCAACACCGCATATTTCTCTTCCAAGTTTTCTAGAAACTTTGAGACTTGAAGCTGAAGAGGAGTATTCAGTATAAGCCTGTAGAGTATTCCGGCCGGCTGGATGAGGGTTAAAGGCGCGGTTACGCACATGACCGAAGTCGCCAAGCCGTCGAAAGCTGCGATGGAGGATGAAAGGTAGATGGGGTTGGAGAGGGTGTTCCAAGACCAAAGCTGAACCGCGTCGAACCAGTTCTCTACGAGGTAGAGGCCAAAACGGCTTAACGGCTGAACCGCGACGACAGGGATATGGATCGAGGCTAAGTAGTAGTCTATGACGTACGACAATATGTAGCTTGACGTAACGGCTATCAGAGTCGGCATAAGCCTCCCACGCTTTCTAAGACTATAAGCCACCAACGCGGCGGAGTACATCAGATGAGTCCACGGATGGACCAGAGCCACCAGAGTCATCAGGGCCGTAAGCTTAGCCAACTCTAAACGGTCTCTAGGGTCTATCGTTAGAGCCAGTATGGCTATGGGTAGTGCCAATCCGTTTGCTTGGAAGCCACCCGCGATAAAGGCCGGAACCGCATAACCTAACGGTACGAGCAGCGCCGCGTAGACGGCGGCTCTAGAACCGTTAAACCTGAGCCCGGCGTAAAAGGAGGCGAGCGTGAGAAAAAGCAGAGTCAGCCATTGATAGACTAACTCCATCAGGAGGACCGTGTTTCTACCTGATAGGGCCCAGATATGGTATAGGGCCAAAAGGTATACGGGTCTTCCCGACGCTCCTGTGCTAAACGCCTCGGCCATTCCTAGGGTATCGAACTTCTGGAAGAAGGAGCCGTATTTTAAAGTGTCTACGCTGACCGGCTTAAAGTCGGGGTTGACCGGGGGTAGGTGGGGTAGCGACACTAGAAGCACGGTTAAAACCAAGGCTAGAAACACTTGAGCCTTAAGGCCTGACGACCTAGTCCTCGCCTCGATCCTTCTAAGCTTCGGTACTCGGATGAAAGGCTTACCCAGCAACGTTCGAGACAAACTGTTCCAGATGGCCAGTATGAGCATCGGTACGGCCATCCACTCTAAAGGAGACCAGATGAGCCTCTCCCGGAAAACGATATGGAGGAGAAAGGGAACCCACCTGCCTATTATGTAATAGGTGGAGACCGCCGTTAACCCCACGACCTCCATCGATGCTAAGGAGAACAGCACGCCTGGAAGGAGCACGTCAAAGCCCTTACCCCGGGCATATACTAGGGCAGAGGACACGCTTGCCAACCCGAGGCCCAGATAGGCTGGGGAGGCTAAGCCTATAAGAAGGCTTAGGGTTAACGTTGAAGCCGACGCTATGAGCAGGGATAGATAAACAACCCTAACCCTCGGCCTATCCTCCACATAAGCTAGAGAACTCACGGCGAGCGCATAGACCATCACGTCCAGCTCCATACGGCCGAATAGGGGGGCTTGGAACAGGTAGGTCCCTGTCACCCTATCAATGGTGAAGGAGAAGGGAACCCTCAGACCCGATAATATTTCGTACAATCCTAAAAAAGCTAGGAAGCCCGGCGTTAACGTCCTCAAATACCTCAACATCCGTCTTCCACGCATTTTACAACAAAGTTTGGTAGAAAAACTTTTAAATATATATGGTAGCGAATAAGTAATGTAACAGGTGGGGATTGATGAGAAAGATTCAATACGGTTTACTCGGTTTTATAATTCTAGTGGCCGTACTTGGTATAATTCAATCGGTAACCAGTAACACCCTGGCCGACCAGGAGTATGTGGTAGGCGGCGAGGTCTTCTCGGTCACGACACCCCTCCTGATAGACCTAGCCATTATAACCACGATCCTAGCCATGGCAGCCGCCGTAATAATACTCGCAAAACCGAAGTAAAGAAATTTAACGAAGTCTGTACAACTGCATTTACTGATATTTTTTCTTAAATAGGAATCTACTTCTATGGTCATGATATTTCTGGGAGTTATTTCATAATGATCCGCATCACCATAGAGTATTGAAGAAATCTGAGCCTTTCAGAGACCATGAAGTCTCCGTTTGAGGAGGATATCCCGTTGCCTGCTTGGGTCAGGGTTAGGAGGGGTGCTGGCGGCAGGCTGAGCATATTGTGTAGAAGCATCGAGGAAGTTAGAGATTGGATACTTTTGTGGAATAGGAGAGGTGTTACTAGAGACTTGGACTGGATGGTTCAGGAGTATGTGGAGGGGCGGGATTTGGCTTGGGATAGTCTCTGGTTTGATGGGAGGCTCGTTACGTCATATACACGGGAGCGGCTTGAGTATCCGTTTAGGCATCTACACACTGGGGTCGGTGGGACGCCTACGGTCGCTAGGATCGTGAAGCTCGAAGAGGTGAACAAGGTATGTACGGAGGCTGTTTTGGCCTTGGATGAGAGGCCTCATGGGTTATATTGCGTGGATCTTAAGTATAGGGCTTATCCCTATATCACGGAGATAAACGTGGGTAAGGCCCATACGACCTTGGCCTTGTGGAGCTATGCGATGTATAGGTTTCTGGGTGGGTTGAATATTCCTGATCTCTATGTCAGGATAGGTTTAGATGGTGAGATCCCAGACGATATTCCTAAGTATGATGTTTATCCCGAGGGCTATTACCTGATAAGGCATATCGACTGTGGTAGCTGGCTGTGGAGGGAGGATGGATGGAAAAGGAGAGTAGTCTGAAACTTGTGATATTCGACCTAGATGGGACGTTGGTCAAGCTACCAATAGACTACGACAAAATGTATGATAAGCTAAGGCGGCTGTTCAACCTTAAAGACCGGGTCGTACCTTTGAGGACCGTGAACAAGCTTACACGCAGCAACCCCGATTTAAGAAGAAGAGCCTTCCAAATCCTGACAGAGGCAGAGATGGAGGCCCTACCCAAGATTAGGCTAAACCCTAGTCTCGAGGAGCTTAGAGAGAAGTTTAAACCGGTCGACAAAGCTCTCGTAACGATGCAAGGCCCCGAAGTCGTAAACCGGATACTTCCTTTGCTGAAGATGAAGTTTAAGATTATTGTGACTAGGGAATACAGCCTCGACAGAGCAGAGCAACTGAGGCATGTGATAGCCTGTCTAGGAACGCAACCTGCTAGAGTATTGTTCATAGGGGATAGATTCAACGACGAGTTAGGCGCTAGAAACGTCGGCTGCAGATTTATGAAAATAGGATGGTAGCCGATTTCCTTGGAACTCGGAGACCTTCTTCACCGCTTTCATACGGTCTGACAGTTTAACGGTCGAATCTAGAGTTAAGCTTAACTTATAATTACCCTAGAACAGACTCCTCCAAGAATGCGATTAAAGAACGTGAGAAGATATTTCGGATCAGAGGATGTTAAAGACCTACTGGACCTATACCTCAACCTCGTAAGAGAGTGTTATGAAGATAAACTTGTTTCCATCAGCCTATTCCGATCCATCATGAGGAGGAGGCTAAGTCGTTTAAGAAGCTTAAGGTTTCGTTTACATCTCGAAAAGACTTTATGATGAGGCTAAGAAAATGAGGAAATCAACATTAAGACCACGTATTTATCTTAAGGTCTGCGGCCAAACGTGTCTACCATCAAACATAGAGATTGTTTCTTGGTTAAAGTTTTTTAAAGTAAACTAGCTATCAAATCACTGAGGCGGGTTTTATGAAGGTTGTAGTCACCGGAGGTGCTGGATTCATCGGAAGCCATTTAGTTAATTACATCAAGCGTCTTCATCCAGATTGGTATGTCAGGGCTGTCGATGTAAAGCCTCTGTCTCGTTGTTACCTTCCGTTGAAGGCTGATGAGTTCGTCAGGGTGGATCTTAGGAGACTTAGGAACGCGTTGAAGATCACTAAAGACATAGATTGGGTGTTTAACTTAGCTGCTAACATGGGTGGGATAGGTTATATAACGAGGGTGGGAGCGGATATCATGCGTGATAACGTTCTGATAAACGTGAATATCATGGAGGCTTGTAGACGAAACGGTGTGAAGCGTGTGTTCTTCTCCAGTAGCGCATGCATCTATCCTACTTATAGGCAGGAGAGCCCTGATGCTCCGGCTTTGAAGGAGGAGTATGCTTATCCAGCTGACCCGGATAACTACTACGGCTGGGAAAAGATATTCACCGAGAAGCTCATGGAGGCTTATAAGAGGGATTATGGTATTGAGATAAGGATAGCTAGGCTACACAACGTATATGGTCCTTATGGGACTTATAAGGGTGGGAGAGAGAAGGCTCCTGCGGCCTTATGCCGTAAAGTCGCTATGGCTAAAGACGGCGGTTACATCACCGTTTGGGGTGATGGGAAGCAGACCCGTAGTTTTCTTTACATAGACGACTGTGTCAGGGGGATACTTATGCTTATGGAGTCTGACTACGATAAGCCTTTGAACATCGGTAGCGATAGGCTTGTTACTATAGACGAGCTGGCGAGGATTATCATTAAAATCTCTGGTAAGAATTTGAAGATACGGCATGATTTATCGAAGCCTCAGGGTGTCAGGGGTAGAAACGCCGATTTGACCTTGATAAGGAAGGTTTTGGGCTGGGAGCCTGAGGTAAGCCTCGAGGAGGGGTTGGAGAAGACATACAGGTGGATAGAGTCTATGGTTAAGATGGAGGGTAAAAGGGGTGGGCGATGAAGTTCAGCATAGTTGTCCCTATCAAGGATGAGGTTGACCTGATACCTATAACCCTGCCCTCCTACTATAGGCTTCAGCCAGATGAGGTTATAGTATGTGTGGATAAACCTGCTCCGCCTAAGGTCATAGAGACCGTTAAAAAAGTCGCAAGAATATGCAAAGCCGAAGATAAGACAAGAATAATCGAAGTCGAAAGAAACCCTGAATACAGGTTCCACCAGGCATGGGTCAGACGAACTGGGTTTAGAAAGGCGAGAAACGATGTTATACTTACGACAGATATAGATATAGTGTTAGATCCTAAAATCGTAGATTTTCTGTATCTAATCAGGGGTAGTGTAGGTCTGGTAAGTTTTTCCAAGTTTTCTCCAACTTTTAGAGGAATAGTTATATGGTTAGTACAGAAGCTATACAGGCATAAGAGTTTCACAGGACTGTACGCCTTTTCGAAAAACGCCTGGCTTGAAACAGAAGATGAAGAGTCTCTTAAAAGGATTCCCAGAGGAGAAGATACCCACCTATATAAACATCTAACAAAGAAATACGACTATTTATTTATACCAGATGTTAAGAACTTACTACTCAGACCTCATGAAAGTAGAAAATACCAGTATTTCATGGGAGTAAACAGATGGTTTATCGGTAAAGCTACTCTATGGAGAATTATAATAAGTAGCATAATCTATATTCGACCTTATATGTTGACAGGATATCTAAAAGCGAGACTTAAGTAATATGCGTTATAATTCGTTAAATTACCTTAAAGAAAAACTATGTGTAGGTAGATTCAAAGGGATCTCTTTATGACGGTCTTATATATGTAAGATTTAAAAATGGGGAAGGGATTAGATCATATTGCTTTTTTTCATGGACAATTAATGTAGTGGAGTAAGGAAAAATAGCCAGTGAAGAGTACACTTTATAGTTTACGATGAGTCTACATACTCATAGGAGCCGTTGGCCTGGGTAAATTCAAGTTACCTTATGTCAGGTGTATGTCCGAGGTTTAGGTGTGTGAAAAAGATGAGGGCTGCTGCACTTCTTAACCGGATTATAAGATTCTACAGGAAGACTAAGTATACCCAGAGACTCTTTATCACAGCTAGAACCTTAAGAATGGCTGGCTCGGATAGGGTTATCGAATACGGCTGGGTGCTAAGCAACCTAGGAGATGCTCAAAGGGTTTTAGACATCGGCTCAACAGGTTCCCTGTTACCAATACAGCTCGCAGGGTTAGGTTACGACGTATACTCCATAGATCTACGAAACTATAAACAGTACCATGGGCTGATTCATCCAAACATGAAATTTATCCAAGGCGATATAAGGTGTACAGCATTTCCTGATGAGTTCTTCGACATAGTCATTGCAGTCTCTACGATAGAGCACATAGGAACAAGAGACTATGACAACGTGATAATCGAGGAAGATGGAGATGTCAAAGCGGTCAGAGAGGTTGCTAGAATCTTAAAGACTGATGGCAGGTTTATCTTCACGGTTCCCTACAAGTGTGAGATGGCAGGCTTAATTCGTCAAGAAGCTATCGAAACGATGAAGAGACAGAAATTAGCTAAAACAGTTGTTCAACGCCCTCCCCCGTTGAGGATCTATAATGAGTATACTATAAGGGAAAGACTACTGAAAGGATGCTTTAAAGTGGAGAAAGAGAAATACTTTTACAAACGGAAAGGCTTTTGGTATCCAGCTCCGAAGGATAAGATAGGAAGGTTAAAGGGGGAGAGACTCGCATGCATAGTTTCGAGGAAAATCTAGGTGTAGTCGGGTTAGGGAAGATAGGTTTACCCTTAGCCCTGGTCCTATGTAAGGCAGGCTTCAACGTTAAAGGCGTAGACATAAGCGAAGAAGTGGTAATGGGTGTAAAGAGTAGACTTCACCGCCCAGAGCCCTTGGTAGACGAATATCTAGCTAAATATGGAGATAGACTAACCGTCTCAACCGATTATAAAGCCCTAAAAGATGTGCCCATAGTATTTGTAATAACCCAGACACCTCTCACAGAAGAGAGAGGTCTAGATATAGGTTGTGTAAAGTCAGCCGTGGAAGAGGTTCATAGGGTAAATCCAAATTGCCTAGTGGTGGTATCCAGTACGTTAAACCCTGGAGACTGTGATAAGCTGAGGAGAATCCATAATAGGCTTTGCTACAACCCAGAGTTTGTAGCTCAGGGGAAGATAATCAGAGACTTAGAAAATCCTAAATTCACGGTCATAGGGGCATACGAGAGGAGAGATGGAGAAAAAGTTGCCGAAGTTTGGAGAAGAATACATACTAAGCCTATAATAATGGTGAAACCAGTGGAGGCTGAACTCATTAAGATCGTGCTTAACGTGAAGTTTTCTATGGATATAACATTCGCTAATATTGTCGGATGGCTTTGCGAGAAATATGGAGCAGATCCAGACGTAGTGATGGATACGGTTAACAGGGACAAGCGGAGTTATAAGCCTGGTCTAGGCTATGCAGGTCCATGCTTCCCCCGCGACGTAATGGCATTCGCGACCATATGTGATAAAGCCAGCATAGTGGCTGGTAGAAAGTTAGCTGACACTCTGAACGAGATAAATAGTCAAGTAGTAGAGGAGTATTTCAAGAGAATCGTGGAGGCCTCACAGGGAACAATAGCAGTTCTAGGCGTGACTTATAAGCCAGGGGTACCGCTTATAGACGAATCCCAGCCGGTCAATATCATTCAAAAACTCATAACGAAAGGATACAAAGTTTATGTATACGATCCCATGGGCATGGAGAACGCTAGGAAAAAACTATCCGGAAAGAACATAATATTCTGTAAAAGTATGGAAGAATGTGTAGAAAAAGCGGATACTGTGTTCGTAGGGACGCCCTGGAAAGAATTTAAACAACTTTATAGTCTGATAAACGGTAAGAGGATTATAGATCCCTGGCGAATTCTAAAAAAAGAATCAATTGCATCCAACAGTTAATCATAATACTGAGAAACGTTTTAGACTAGATGTAGAAATGATTAATAATTAATATCTAGTTTTCTTAAACCATATTTTTGGAGGCTATCTTGAGCTTTCCTGCTTTGATATTTTTAAGACTTTTGATTATCTTTTCTGATACCCTTTCTCTGAATACAACGACTATATGGAGTTTAAATTCCTCAATTATTTCCTTAACTCGTAACATTATGTGGTTGTTTGCTTGGCATGTAAGCCATATCTTACATTCAAATTTCTATTAAATTTTGGCAAGATCTGATTCTTTAGAGAAGATTTAGACATCTTATGGTCATAGTGTTGACCATCATGTATGAATTGAAGTTGAATTTCCTTATTCTTATCGACCAATTTCAGGATTGTGTAGCCGTTACAAATTAAGGTCGAGCATCTAAGATTGGTTTTCACTCAGAAATTTTTTTCTAAGGAAGATTGGTTAAAAATTTAAGGGAGATTCGTTTGAAAGTTTTCTAGCCCATTTAGGAGGAGACGAGATTGAGGGTTCTACATGTTAGCCATAATATACTACCGGATGTTAGAGTGGAAAAAGTTGCTATTTCACTAAAGAAAATTGGGGTGAAATCCTTTTTTGCAGGCGGTGGAGTTAAAGGTACCTCATTCGGTTTTAGTTTTTTTGAAAAAACGTATTCTCTTCCGTTCGAGAGGAGGGCAAATCTGGGTTTTCGTCCATGGTGGAGTCGATTAAAAAAAGTTTTCATGAAGATAATTGATGATTGTCAGCCTGACCTAGTTCATGCACATAATGTGATAGCGGCTAAATTGGTCTTAGACCTAGAGATCCCTTTCATCTATGACGATCACGAGTATTGGTCAAAGAAATGCCGATATAGAATAGGTTTTAACCCTATGCATTTTTACCGTTGGCTAGTGTGGAGGAATTGGGAGGAGGAGGTTTTGAGAAAGGCTCTCGCCGTGGTAACCGTGAGCGAGGAGATAGCCGAGGAGCATAGGAGGCTTAACCCGCGAACCGTGGTTTTACCTAACATGCCGATGATGATGGAGGTTGAGGGGCTTAAGAAGATAGTAGATGAGAAAAGACGGCTTTCGTCTGTGTATGTCGGCTCTCTGTCTACGCCTCAGTCTCCTCATAGGGATGCACGGGGTTTTCTAGAGCTGTTTAGGAGGGAAGACCTGGGAGACCTGGTAGTGGTTGGGGATGAAAACCTCGAGTCTAAGCCTCCCGTATATTCTCTGGGGTTTCTACGCCACGACATCATGATGAGAGAGCTGACCAAATACCATATAGGTCTAATACCCTGGAAGAGACACCCGTTCCACAGGTACTGTAACCCGAATAAGGCTTACGAATACGCCCACGCAGGCCTTCTAGTGTTAACCATAGATGATATCTTTCCGGTCGTCAACGCTCTGAAACCCTACTGCGAAACATTCGGAGACTACGGGGAACTCGCCACACTACTTAAGTACTACAGAGATAGCCCAGAAGAGGCATATGAGAAAGGTTTAAAAACTATGGAATACGCAAGGAAAAAACTTACATGGGAAAACTATGAAAAAAACCTTCTAAAAATATATGAAAACCTCTAAAGGAGTATAAAATGCCAGTTTTCATCCATTAAAAGATTTCCTGTAAAAGAAATATATTGTCGGTACGTAGGCATTATTGTGATCTGTTCTTAGTATTATAGGCAAATTAAAACACTATAAAATAATTTTATTAATCACGATCATTTAGGAAGTATGCTTGTTATTAAATAAGTTAAAAATAAAATATGATTAACGAACTATTTTTCTTATGAAGTCTATTAGGTGTGATATATTGTATGATGCTGGTGCGCCTAGTCTGAATGATTGGATGAGTCTATACCTCTTATTTGCTTTACATAGGGGTAATCCGCCTACCTGGTAGGTGGCTACTATGTCCTCTAACGTGTCTCCTATGTGGAATAGATTAACATTCTCTGTTCCTTCGACACATTTTTTAAGCTGTCTCCCTCTAACAGGCACAAGGTCTCTTGTTATCAAGCCGTCGAATATGTGCGATAGCCCAAGCTGCTCAAGCGCAAGCCTTGCAACCCGAGCCGTCTGTTTAGTTACGAGGTAGATAATGGTCACGTTGGTTTTCAAACCGGATAACATCTCCTTAACCTCTGTCATCTCTTTGGTGGCATGTATTCTTCGTACAGCTTCAAGCTCGAATTTCTCAACAAGTTCTGAGG
>Ga0190363_1000071_pt1 | contig 54019 bp, 58 predicted proteins | sample 48721867_MG_FD_161272 | JGI IMG/M metagenome (GOLD analysis project Ga0190363, IMG submission 161272) | Hydrothermal vent microbial mat bacterial communities from Southern Trench, Guaymas Basin, Mexico - 4872-18-6-7_MG | ecosystem: Environmental > Aquatic > Marine > Hydrothermal vents >...
GAGAACATATGAAATGCTTGTTCGTAAAGGGGTAATAAGCGACGTATTACATGTAGTTAAATATTGATTGTGAAATGGTTAGGAGACCCTTTATTATGTGGCGGGCCCGCCGGGATTTGAACCCGGGACCTACGGGTTAAAAGCCCGCCGCTCTACCTGGCTGAGCTACGGGCCCAATCCTTTGTCAGCTAATAGTTTCAGTAGCTACTGTTTAAATTTTTCCTATTAATGTAATATGCGATGGAATGGAAAGCTTTATATTCTCCGATTTAGAGTCTGCTTTTCTGATAGCGTTGGGTACACAGTTATAAGGTTTAGGTGTAAAGTGTGGTTCGTAAATCAAAAATTCTTGAGCATGTGCTCGTACCCAAGCATGAAGTACTCTCACCAGAGGAAGCTTCTAAGGTTCTAAAGGAGCTCGGTGTATCTCCGGATAAGCTTCCATGGATTAGAGCTTCAGATCCTGTTGCTAAAGCTATAGGTGCAAAGCCTGGAGACATAGTTAAAATTATTAGGAAAAGTCCAACAGCAGGAGAAATAGTTGTTTACAGATATGTTGTTCCAGGTTAAGTTCGGAGGTGAGTGTAACTTATGTCATCTAATAATATTAATAGTCAAAACGAAAACGTGCTAGGTGTTGAAGACCGCTGGACCATTATGAAGGCTTTCTTTAAGGAAAAGGGACTCGTTAGACAGCAGTTGGATTCATATAATGACTTCATAATCAATAAGCTTCAAGAAATAGTTGATGAGCATGGAATATTGGAAACAGATATTCCAGGATACTATCTAAAATTTGGCCGTATCAAAATAGGCAAACCTAAGGTTAAGGAAGCTGACGGTAGCGAAAAAGAAGTTACACCTATGGAGTGTAGAAGAAGAAACTTAACATATGCTGCACCACTTGTACTCACAATAACCCCTGTAGAAAACGGTATAGAGGACAATCCAGTAGAGGTCACTATAGGATACTTGCCCATAATGCTTAAGTCTGTAAAGTGTGTTCTACATGGCCTTACAGAAGAAGAACTCGTAAAGCTAGGTGAGGATCCATACGATCCCGGAGGCTACTTTATAATAAACGGTTCTGAAAGAGTAATAGTTACTCAGGAAGACCTAGCCGTAAATAGAATACTTGTTGATGTTTCAACAACGGGAACGACAGTAACTCATATTGCAAAGGTTTTCTCGGCAACATCGGGATATAGGGTTCCAGTGGTTCTTGAGAGAACAAAAGATGGAACATTAATGGTGTCTTTCTCAGCAGTACCAGGGAAGATACCGTTCGCTATAATGATGAAGGCTTTAGGTATGGAAACAGATAGGGACATTGTTTTCGCAGTATCGTCAGATCCGGAAATACAGAAGGAACTTATGCCATCGCTAGAGCAAGCTGTAGCTATAAGAACAGTTGAAGACGCACTAGATTTCATAGGGAGTAGAGTTGCTATAGGTCAAACACGTGAGAACAGAATTAAGCGAGCAGAAACTATAATAGACAAGTACTTCTTACCTCATTTAGGTTCATCGCCTGAAGACAGAATAAAGAAAGCATTCTTTCTAGGTCAAATGGCGTGTAAGCTACTAGAACTTGTCTTTGGTAGAAGAAAACCTGACGATAAAGATCATTATGCTAATAAGAGGCTAAAGCTCGCAGGAGATCTGTTAGCTCAGCTCTTCAGAGTCGCATTTAGAACTCTACTCAGAGACCTTAGATACCAAATTGAAAGAACGCATATTAGAGCAAGGAAAATAAATATTCAAGCCCTAGTGAGACCCGATGTGGTAACTGAGAGACTAAAGCACGCACTAGCAACCGGAAATTGGGTTGGCGGAAAAACAGGTGTAAGCCAGCTTCTAGACAGAACAAACTACATTTCAGCACTTAGCCATCTAAGAAGAGTTGTGTCACCACTAAGTAGAAGCCAACCTCACTTTGAAGCAAGAGACGTTCATGGAACACAGTGGGGTAGGATATGTCCCTTCGAATCACCTGAAGGACCAAACATAGGTTTAGTAAAGAATCTTGCACTAATGACCTATATTTCAGTTGGTGTAAATGAGAAAGAAGTCGAAGATGTTCTTTACAAACTAGGTATCGTCAGAATCGAGGAAGCACATAGAACAGGTGACATGACTGGAGCAAAAGTCTTTCTTAACGGTAGACTCATAGGATTCACTGAGGAACCTGAAAAGCTAGTGAAAACCGTTAGAATGCTTAGAAGACAAGGTAAATTAAGCCACGAAGTAAACATAGCACACTACAAAGACCAATACATTAACGAAATATACATTAACTGTGATTCGGGAAGAGTTAGAAGACCATTGCTTGTTGTTGAAAACGGTAAGCTCCTAATCAAACCTGAGCATGTTGAAAAACTCAGAAGAGGAGAGTGGACATTCGAAGACCTAGTAAAACATGGCTTAGTAGAGTATCTTGATGCTGAAGAGGAAGAAAATGCGCTCATAGCTTTAAATCCCGAGGACATAACACCTGAACATACCCACATGGAAATATGGCCTCCAGCAATTTTAGGGATAGCAGCATCAACAATACCCTATCCCGAACATAACCAGTCGCCAAGGAATACGTATCAAGCTGCTATGGTTAAACAGGCACTAGGTCTTTATGCGGCAAACTATCAGATAAGAAATGAGTCAAGATCATACTTGCTACATTATCCTCAGAAGCCTCTCGTACAAACTAGGGCACTTGAAGTGATAGGCTACAATGACAGACCCGCTGGACAAAACATGATTGTTGCAGTAATGTCATACACAGGATACAACATCGAAGACGCGGTAATATTAAGTAAAGCAGCTGTAGAAAGAGGTTTAGCGAGAGCAACATTTTTCAGACTTTATGAAGCAGAGGAAGCTAAGTATCCCGGAGGAGAGGAAGATAGAATAGAAATTCCAGAACCCGTTGTTAGAGGTTATAGAGGTAGAGACGCATATAAGAAGCTTGGACCTGACGGAATAGTTGATCCTGAAGAAGAAGTTTCCGGAGGAGAAGTTTTAATAGGTAAAACTAGTCCGCCAAGATTCATTGAAGAATACAGGGAGCTTAGCCCAACAATTCTTAGAAGGGAAACATCAGTAGCTATGAGACATGGTGAGAAGGGAATAGTGGATACAGTTATGATCACTGAAACCATAGAGGGAAGCAGACTTGTTAAGGTTAAAGTTAGGGATCTAAGAATACCTGAACTTGGTGACAAGTTTGCGTCAAGGCATGGACAGAAAGGTGTTGTAGGGTTACTTGCTTCCCAAGAAGATTTACCTTTCACTGAAGAAGGGATAACACCTGATCTAATAATAAATCCGCATGCATTACCTTCTAGAATGACTCTTGGGCAACTAATAGAGTCTATAGGCGGAAAAGTTGCAGCACTTTATGGCAGATTTGTTGATGGAACACCATTTTACGGAGAACCATATTATAAATTAGAAGTCGAGCTTAGGAAGGCAGGGTATAGAGCTAACGGAACTGAAACAATGTATGATGGAAGAACAGGAGAAATATTGAAAACACCAGTGTTCATAGGAATAGTTTACTACCAGAGATTGTATCATATGGTTGCAGATAAAATACATGCAAGAGCGAGAGGCCCCGTACAAATACTTACAAGACAGCCAACAGAAGGTAGAGCAAGAGAAGGAGGTTTAAGATTCGGCGAAATGGAAAGAGACTGCCTAGTAGGTCATGGTGCATCAGTTCTATTGAAAGAGAGACTTCTAGATAGCTCGGATAGAACAATAGTCTACGTATGTGAAAACTGTGGGATGATAGGATATTACGATAGAGTTAGAGATAGATTCGTATGCCCGGTATGTGGAGAAAAAGGGAAACTACATCCAGTTGAAATGTCATATGCCTTTAAGCTTTTACTCCAAGAGCTTATGGCAATGTGTTTGTATCCGAAACTAATCTTAGGAGACATATTCGAAGGAAAGAGGTGAACACGTTATGGCTGAAATGCCTAAAAGAATTAAAGCAATAAAGTTCGGGCTTCTCTCACCCGACCTAATAAGGAAAATGTCTGTTACAGCTGTAGTTACAGCTGATACTTACGATGAAGACGGACTACCTATTGATGGAGGATTAATGGATAGGAAACTTGGAGCAATAGAGCCGGGACAAAGATGTCCCGTATGCGGAAACACCATGGGCGAATGTCCAGGTCACTTTGGTCATCTTGAATTAGCAAGACCTATTATTCACGTAGGCTTCGTAAAAACAATATACAACTTACTTAAAGCAACATGTCATAGATGTGGCAGAATACTTATTCCCGAAAAAGATGTTGAAAGATATGAGAGATTACTTAAGAAGCTAGAAGCTAGATGGCCATTACTTGCCCGTAGACTTAACGATTACATCTTAAAGAAAGCTATGAAAACAACAACATGTCCCCACTGTAATGCTAAGCAATATAAGATAAGGCTTGAAAAACCAACAACGTTCTATGAGGAACGCAAAGAAGGAGTAAGAAAGCTAACGCCAATAGAGGTACGTGAACACCTAGAGAAGATACCTGATAGAGACGTTAAGCTCTTAGGTCTTGACCCCGAAAGTGCAAGGCCTGAATGGATGGTTTGCACAGTTCTTCCTGTACCTCCAGTAACTGTTAGGCCATCAATATTTCTGGAATCGGGAATTAGAGCTGAAGACGATTTAACACATAAACTAGCCGACATCGTTAGAATTAATGAGAGACTTAGAGAAAACATTGAAGCAGGCGCGCCAGAGCTCATAATAGAGGATCTATGGGATCTTTTACAATACCATGTTACAACATATTTTGACAATGAAGTATCAGGTATCCCGCCAGCAAAGCATAGGTCAGGTAGGCCTCTAAGAACCCTTGCACAAAGACTTAAGGGTAAGGAAGGAAGGTTTAGAGGACACCTTTCAGGTAAAAGAGTTGATTTCTCAGCTAGAACAGTTATATCTCCAGATCCAAACATTAGCATAAACGAAGTAGGCGTACCGTTAGAAGTAGCTAAAGTACTTACAGTACCGGAAAGAGTTACACCATGGAATCTTGAAGAACTTAGGAAAGCCGTTCTTAACGGACCCCATAAGTGGCCTGGAGCGAACTACATTGTTAGACCTGACGGTAGAAGAATAGATCTAAGGTTTGTTAAAGACAGGAAAGCGCTCGCTGAAACTCTTACCGTAGGGTACATTGTCGAAAGGCATTTGAAAGACGGAGACATAGTACTATTCAATAGGCAGCCATCACTCCATAGAATGTCTATTATGGCCCACAAAGTAAAAGTTTTGCCAGGTAAGACATTTAGACTTAACCTAGCCGTATGTCCACCGTATAATGCTGACTTTGACGGAGACGAAATGAACCTCCATGTACCACAAAGTATTGAAGCAAGAGGAGAAGCTAAGACACTTATGCTTGTACAAACACAAATACTTTCGCCAAGATATGGTGGACCAATAATAGGGGCGCTTCAAGACTACATTTCAGGAGCATACTTACTCACACTAAAAACAACGCTACTTACAGAAGAAGAGCTAATGGAGCTTCTCGCAGTAGCCAAATATGAAGGAGAAATTCCTGAACCAGCAATTATAGCCCCCAAGAAGTATTGGACAGGAAAGCAAGTTTTAGAGCTCTTCCTACCCAAAGACTTTAACTTCGTAGCTAAAGGTAGTACATGTGTTAAATGCGATACTTGCGTTTATGAAGAATGTCCATATGACGCATACTTAGTTATAAGGAATGGAAGGCTTCTAGTTGGAAGCTTAGATAAAAAAGCTATTGGGGCACAAGTTCCCGAAAGCATGCTCCATAGACTAATTAAGGAATATGGAGAAGACTATGCAAGAAAATTCCTAGACAACGTATTCAAAATCTTCCTAAGACACATAGAGAAACACGGATTCACAATGAAGCTAAACGACGTAATAATACCTGAAGAAGCACGTAAGGAAATAAGCGAAGTGCTTAAGGAGGCAGAGAAAAGAGTTTACGAGTTAATTGAGGAGTTTAAGAGAGGAGAACTTGAACCAATACCTGGAAGAACACTTGAAGAAACACTTGAACTAAGAATAATGGAGGTACTTGCTGACGCTAGAGATAGAGCGGGAGAAACCGCTACAAAATATCTTAGTAAAACAAACCATGCATACATAATGGCTATAACCGGCGCGCGCGGTAATGTACTTAACCTAACACAAATGGCCGCAACACTAGGTCAACAATCGGTTAGAGGACAAAGAATTGTAAGAGGATATAAGGACAGAACACTACCCCACTTCAAACCAGGAGACCTAGGACCTGCCGCTAAAGGATTCGTATTCAGCAGCTTCAGTAAGGGACTTACACCAGTAGAAATGTTCTTCCATGCAGCGGGAGGAAGAGAGGGACTAGTAGATACAGCAGTAAGAACATCCCAAAGCGGTTACATGCAGAGAAGACTAATAAATGCTCTCCAAGATCTAAAAGTAGAATACGATGGTACCGTTAGATTGCCAGGAGGCGCAATAGTTCAATTCCGCTATGGCGAAGATGGAGCCGATCCCGCAAGAACAGACCATGGAAAAGCAGTGAATATCGATAGAATAATACAGAAAGTTATTGGAACATGAGGTAATGGGTTATGGTAGAGTCTGTACTTTTAGAGAAAGAACTTAAGGAAATAGAGAATATACTTCCAAAATCAGTAGTTAATGAGTTAAAGGATAAACTGAAAGACCTTGATATTAGTGAAGATAAATTAGGTAAGATAATTGAGGAGGTTATTAAAGAATACAGGTATGTCACTGTAGATCCTGGAGAAGCTGTAGGAACAGTTGCTGCTCAATCAATCGGTGAACCAAGTACTCAGATGACGCTTAGAACATTCCACTACGCTGGAGTTAGGGAATTAAATGTAACACTAGGCTTACCTAGACTCATAGAAATTGTTGATGCACGTAGAGAACCATCAACACCCATAATGACTGTTTACTTAGACGAAGAACATAGGTATGATAAAAACAAAGCCATAGAGGTAGCAAGGAAAATAGAATATACGACAATAGAGAATGTCGCTAAAACAGTTGACATAGACTTGTTCACTAACTCAATAATAATAGTTCTGGATAAGGAAATGATGAGAGACAAGGGAGTAACGGTAGAACAAATAATTAAAGTTCTTGAAAAGCTAAAGCTAGGGAAAATACGTGTTGAAGAAGAGCAGATAAGAGTAGAAATAGAGGAGGAATCAGCAACAATAAGTAAACTTAACAAGATAAGAGAGAAAATAATTAATGCGAAGATAAAGGGAATCAAAGGAATAAAAAGAGCAATTATTCAGAAGAAAGGAGACGAATACGTAATAATGACTGATGGTTCAAACCTTGCAGGAGTATTGAATGTTAAAGGTGTAGATTATCGTAGAACGATAACGAACGATATTCATGAAATAGAGGAGGTACTAGGCATAGAAGCCGCGAGAACAGCAATAATAAACGAAATAATGAGTGTTCTTGAGGATCAAGGTTTGGATGTAGATATTCGACATATTCTTCTTGTAGCAGATATAATGACGAGAACTGGTAGAGTAAGACAGGTAGGTAGACATGGAGTTAGCGGTGAGAAACCAAGCGTTCTTGCAAGAGCCGCTTTCGAAGTGACCGTAAAGCATTTATTAGAAGGAGCGGCAAGAGGAGAAGTAGATGAACTTAAAGGCGTAACTGAAAACGTAATCGTTGGCCAAATAATACCTTTGGGTACGGGTATGGTTGAATTGCTCATGAAGCCTTCAGCTCTTAAAAAAGAAAATAGAAATACGGTGAATAAATAAATGTCTTTGTCTTTCGAATCAGAATTAAGAATGGCTATAAAAACAGGTAAAGTAGGATTTGGAAGCAAAGAAGCTATTAAGGCGCTTAAGCATGGAAAGGCGAAAATGGTTATTGTAGCTGCAAATGCCCCCAAAGAAATAAAGGGTGATATATTATACTATGCTAAACTCTCAAAAACACCTGTTTACGTATTTCAGGGAACATCTGTTGAACTCGGTACAGTATGCGGAAAACCATTTATGGTCGCTGCAATAACGATATATAATGAAGGAGATTCTAGAATTCTAGAGTTCGCCGAGGGTGGTGAAACAAGTGCCTGAAATAAAGCTTACGGCTGAAGAAATGCGTTACATCGCCTTATTCCAAGATTTAACAAGAGCTTCAGTAAAAGACTGTATAATAGATGAAAACGAAAATAGAATAATATTTCTTGTAAAACCCGGCGATATGGGATTAGCTATAGGTAAAAATGGAATAAACATCAAAAGGCTAAAAAGGCTTTTAGGAAGAAACATCGAAGTCGTAGAATGGGCCGATAATATTGAGCAACTAGCTAAGAACGCTTTAGCCCCGGCAAGAGTACTTAACGTTAAAGTGCTGACTACACCTTCGGGTAAGAAGAAAGTATTAGTAACTGTTGATCCTCAAGATAAAGGAGTTGCCATAGGCAAAGCTGGTAGAAACGTAGCTAGGGCAAGAATGATTTTGAAAAGATACTTCGAAATAGACTCAGTTATTGTAACGTGAGTTTAGTTTAAAAACCCCTTAAAACCTAATATGTTGGAGAGGGTGTTGGAGTAAAATGCCAGGTAAGAAATCACCCTATGGTCTCTATGCAGCTAGAAAGCTTAAGAGAAAAAGGCTAAAGTTTAGATGGAGTCAGTTAGAGTTTAAACGTAGAATGTTGAGGATAAAGGAAAAGTATGATCCATTAGAAGGAGCACCCATGGCGAGAGGCATTGTTCTTGAAAAAGTAGGTGTTGAAGCCAGACAGCCGAATTCAGCTGTAAGAAAATGTGTTAGAGTTCAGCTTATAAAGAACGGGAAAGTTGTTACAGCATTTGCACCAAGTGATGGAGCACTTAACTTCATTGATGAACACGATGAAGTAATTATTGCAGGTATAGGTGGTTCAAGAGGTAGATCTATGGGCGACTTACCAGGGGTAAGATATAAAGTAATAGCAGTAAATGGTGTTTCACTTGACGCTCTTCTTAAAGGAAAGAAGCAGAAGCCTGTAAGGTAGAAAAAGAAGTTTCATTACGGAAATATGTTTCCCTATAGTTCTCCGCTTTCTGATCTAGAACTCATTTCTTCTTGATGCTTAACTAGTTCATCTAAAATGTAGATGTCGCTATTGCTTAGTAATGCTAAATATATTGCATGACTTGGAATCATTTTTCTTCTTACGATTGCTCCATCGACTTTTATTTCCATCGTTGCAGAGTATAGCATTGTTTCTTTGTTTAAATAATCTATGTATACAGCTTTTATCCTACTTCTCAATTTATCTCTTAAATCACCCGTTACCATAGGTAAAACGTCAAAAACGCTTTCCCTTTCTACATCATATTTTTCTCCCTGAATCCTATTTATCGCAATAACTATTTCGTAGGGCACGTAGTAGAGAGTAAATTGCCTTCCATCTTCAAGATAGCATGTTATCACTGGAACGTATGGTGGAGTAGGCATTAGAAACGCTTCAACTCTAACTACCTTAACCATTTTATTCATTATTTCAAAGCACCCTTTAGTTTCCCGAAACCTACTACACTACTACTCACGTTAAAAATATAAACTTGTAACCTCTACTAACCGAATACAGCAATATAAAGCTTACAAGGGTTAGCGTATGGCTGAAGAGAAACTAGTGAAAACAAAGGAAATAAAGCTTTTCGGAAAGTGGAGTTTCGAAGGAATAGAGGTTAGAGATCCAAGCTTGAAAAAATACATTTGCCTTAAGCCAGTATGGTTACCTCATACTGGGGGAAGACATGAACATAGAAGGTTCGGTAAGTCCGAAGTCCCTATAGTTGAAAGATTAATGAACCAGCTTATGAAACCCGGTAGAAACGCCGGTAAGAAGCATTTAGCCTATAATATTGTGAAGTTAGCCTTCGACATAATATATTATAAGACTGGTGAAAATCCGATACAAGTCCTTGTTAGAGCGATAGAAAACGCTGCTCCAAGAGAGGAAACCACTAGAATAGTTTATGGTGGAATAGTTTACCATGTAGCTGTCGATGTTGCTCCCCAGAGAAGAGTTGATTTAGCATTAAGACATATTGCTGAAGGTGCTAGAAACTGCGCTTTCAATAATCCTAAGCCTATAGAGGAATGTTTAGCTGACGAAATAATTGCGGCTGCAAACTACGATTTGAAAAGCTACGCTATTTCAAGGAAGGAGGAAATTGAGAGAATAGCTCTTAGCGCAAGATAGCATAATACTTATATTTCTTACGAAAGCTTTATATTCACGATCTCCGCTCTTAGGACTCGGATTAAACCACAAATAGTGTCTATTGGGGTGCACATGTAAATGTCTAAAAGACCTGAAAAACCGCACTTAAACCTCGTAGTAATAGGGCATGTTGACCATGGTAAAAGCACGCTAACAGGTCATCTACTGTTTAAAGCCGGGTTTATCGATCCAAAGAAGCTTAAGGAAATAGAGGAAGAAGCTAAAAAGAGAGGGCAGGAATCATTCAAGTATGCTTGGCTACTTGACAGGCTTAAAGAGGAGAGAGAAAGAGGGCTAACAATAGACCTGGCATTCATGAAGTTCGAAACCAAAAAGTACTATTTCACAATAATTGATGCCCCCGGCCATAGAGACTTCGTTAAAAACATGATAACAGGTGCTTCACAAGCTGATGCTGCATTACTTGTCGTTTCAGCTAAGAAGGGAGAATACGAAGCAGGTATGAGCGAAGAGGGACAGACGAGGGAACACATTATTCTAGCGAAAACAATGGGTATTGACCAAGTAATTGTTGCTATAAATAAGATGGATGATCCAACAGTAAACTGGAGTAAGGAACGTTACGAGCAGATAGTAAAGGAACTTAAGGAGTTCATGAGGAGGTTCGGATTTAAAGTAGATAAAATACCGTTCGTACCTGTGTCGGCATGGACAGGAGACAATGTTATGGAAGGAAGCTCGAAAATGCCATGGTATAATGGACCAACACTCATTGAAGCATTCGATTTACTAGAACCACCACCAAAGCCTATCGATAAGCCTCTTAGAATACCAATACAGGAGGTTTACTCAATATCCGGTGTTGGAACAGTACCTGTTGGTAGAGTTGAAACAGGAGTCCTAAAGGTAGGTGACAAAGTAGTTTTCATGCCTCCAGGAAAGGTTGGCGAAGTAAGATCGATAGAAATGCATCATGAGAGAATAGAGAAGGCGGAACCAGGAGACAACATAGGATTCAATGTTAGAGGCATATCTAGGACTGAAATTAGGAGAGGAGATGTTGCAGGTCACTTAACTAACCCGCCGACAGTAGCTAAATCGTTCAAAGCAAGAATAATAGTAATATGGCATCCAACAGCTATAGCCCCAGGATACACGCCAGTAATACACGCTCATACAGCAAGTGTAGCATGCAGAATAACTAAGATTGAAGCAAGAATTGATCCGAGAACAGGTCAAGTTGTTGAGAAAGAACCTAAATTCATAAAGAAAGGTCATGTAGCGATAGTAGAATTTAAACCGATAAAGCCCATGGTTATAGAGAAGTATAGTGAATTCCCACAGCTAGGAAGATTCGCAATGAGAGATATGGGTAGAACAGTAGGTATTGGAGTAGTTATCGACGTAGAACCAGAGAAAGTCGAAATAAAAGCTAAATAAGCTAACCATGTTTTTAACAATTTAAATAAAAATATTAATTAGCTTTTTTAATTCTAAAAACTTAAACCCAACAAAAAGGGATCACATATGGTCTCTAAAGCAAGAATAAGGTTATGGAGCACAAATGTAGAGAATTTGAACTACGTAGTTGAGCAAATAAAGGAAATAGTTAAGAAAACGGGAGTAAAAATGAGAGGACCAATACCGTTACCAACTAAGAGGCTAGTTGTTCCCGTTAGAAGGTCTCCTTGTGGAGAAGGAAGTAAAACATGGGATAGATGGGAAATGAGAATACACAAGAGAATAATAGATATTGCCGCCGATGAAAGAGTTATGAGACACATAATGAGAGTAAGAGTTCCAGAAGACGTATACGTTGAAATAGAACTTCTCTAAGCATGAACAGCTTTATTGAAGCAACTCTTAAATAGAATTCTCTTAGAACATCAGTACTGAAGAGCCGGGGTGCCCGAGCGGACTAAGGGGCTGGCCTGGAGAGAGAAAAATTCTAGATAGCCAGTGCCCCATATGGGGCGCGCGGGTTCGAATCCCGCCCCCGGCGCCAAAATAACTTTTATTGATAAAATAAAAAATTGATTACTTTCTTACTAATGTAAAGACGCTCCATTAAGTTGTTTTAAGTTCTATTATTTCCTTTACCTCTTCTAAACCTTTCTCTAACTCCTTTACTTGCTCTCCATCAAGAATCTTAAGTAAAGCCAAGAATTCGCCAACATGAGTTTTTTCTTCTCTAGCAACTTCCATAAAAACTTTTCTAAAACGGTCATCATCTATAGCACGGGCAAATTGAAGATACAAATTGATAGCATCAAGTTCAGCTATTATCGAATATCTTAGAGCTTCAGCTAATTCTTCTTTACTAAATTTTCTTCCTTGAGAAAACTCTAAAGGGTTTTTAGACATCATACTGGCTCTTCCTCTAAATTAGGACTTCTTTATACATTCTAAAAAGCGTTAAAGGTAATATTTGTTTCGCAAAAATTAGAACTTGCAAACGTATATAGCTAGAAATTCTAACCTAGTCTACGTAGAAAACTAAATATATTCCTTAAACACTTTCCTCAGATGGAGATACAAGTAACATACGTCATATTCATTCTATCAGAACACTTTATTGACCTCACAGGTTTAATTGACGGGGTGGTTAAAATTGTAAATATTGAGGTCAGTTTATCATAGTTCTTTTATGACGTCGAGAATTATTGATGGACATACTTTAGTTACCCCCGGAAGTTTCGAAATTTCGTTATGTATTTTTGCGAGTTCACTTCCGTTTTTAGCCCAAATAATAGCCATTAAAGTGTGGTCTCCTGAAGTTAATGCTAAATATTTAACGTATTCTTTTTCCTTTAAATATGAAATTACTGGGAAAAGATACTCGGGTTCAACATTTATTCCGACTATTGATACAGAGTTGTACCCTAATTTTTTAGGGTCAATAACTATTGTGTATTTCTTTATAACACCCTGTTTTTCCAGTTTCTTTATCCTCTTTATTATTGCTACATCGCTTATACCTACTCTTTTAGCTAGTTCCGTATAGGGTATTCTTGAGTTTTCCTGTAAGAGTTTAATTATTTTTAAATCTTTTTCATCTATCATTGATGCTTACCTCGTATTATTTTCCAATTTAACCTTGAAAATTCCTATTCTAAAGTTTTCGCTTGAGTTTATTGGCTCGTAAATTTCTTCCAATTTAGTCTTAGTGTTTAAATCTTCTAAGACATATTTGAAATCTTCAATCCAATCATTAACTCCGCAAGTTTCACAGAAGATTCCTTCAAATTTCACAACAACTTTGTCTTTTTCTAATTCTAAACTTACAAGTTCTGCACGAGCTTCAGGGGATCTATATTTATTGTAAAGGATTATTACCTTTTCTATGACATTTTTCTTAGTATTCATAATCTTATTCTACCTTAATTTGTCTTCTATTCTCCCAAAGTCCGTGAAGATTACAATATTCAATAGCATAGATTATACCGCCTCTCTTTAGTCTAAGCTTTAATGAAACATCGGGTTCTGCGTATTCTGGAGTTAAAAGTTATTGTCGCAATATGTATAGGATTGAATTTTCTTCCTTCTTCATAAAAGTAAACTTCTATGTATCTAATTGAGTGTTGAATAGTATTTGGATGCGGACCCACCTTTATCTTCAATATGAATTCCTCATTTATCTTAACTTTTTCTGGTGCCTCTATTTTTGGTGTATGTGTTTCTGCTTTACTTATAGCTTCTTCAGATGCTTTCTCAGGAGAATATATTGTTTCTCCAAAGCTTTTCATCAGTCACACCTATATGATAGTATTGGCTTTCTAAATATAAGCTTAGCTATTTTAATAAGTAGTGGTTAGATATTTTAACCTTAAAAATATAAGCATTTAATGGAACTCTTTTATAGAAAGAAATGGTTAAACTACTTTGTTTTGACAGAGTTGTTGAGTGCTGTTATTGATAGAAGAACCAGCAGATTCACAGTTAATATAATAATTAACGATACGAAATATAAAGCGTATTTGTGTAATACAGGAAAGCTTTCACAATTGCTAGTAAAAGGTAAGAAAGCATGCTGTCTAAAGAATAGTAAGGGTATTAGGTTATTAGCTGTAAAAGATTATGATAAAGGCGCTTTAGTGGATATATATTATCAAATGAAATCATTTGAAAAAGCAATTAATGTCAGTATAATTCCTTGGCTTGAAAAATGTTCGATAAGCAGAAGAAATCCAAAGCTGGGCAACTCGGTTATGGATTATTTACTAATATGTAATGGTAATAAAGTTTATGTAGAGTTAAAAAGCGCTATTTTAAGATTAAACACGCATATAGCATCATATCCTGATACAGTTTCTTTAAGAAGACATGTTAGTGAATTAATAAAACATGTTATGCTCGGCGGTAAAGCTATGGTAATTTTCGTTGCAGCATTACCTTACGTAAATTCCTTTAAACCTAATAGTGAAGTCGATCCATTATTAGCTTCATTAATTAAACAATTACTTGATGAAGGAGTTATAGTTAAAGCGATCAATGAATATTTTGAACCTAAATCTAAATGTATAATGTTGGACAATTATGACCTTAAATTTATTATTTAGATTGCTTTGTTAATAGTTTCTGCTTGGTCTTAAACGATTTCAGAAATTTTTCGAAATCCTCTGAAACCACTCCTATTTTAACTACAAATGAGTTTTCAATCATTTTAATGAGTTTTGAAGACTTTTTTAAATCGCCCTCTTCTAAATGCTTTTTCGTGGCTTCTAAAACATCTATGGCATATTGTTGATTGTAGCTTATATAGCTTAGAAGTAAGAATCCTAATACAGCAAAGATAACGTAGAATAACGAATTAACAATTGCGGCTACGGTAAATCCATTACGGTATGAATCAACAATGAACATAATGAAGCCGAGAGCTAATACAGCAATTGCAAAATTCTTGGAAAGTTTTCTAGATTTCTCAAGTTTAACAAGGATTTTATCGAGAAGACCTATTTCTTCATCGAAAGATACTTTTTCCGATTCTGACATGAAAAACCATCCTCCTTAATAAGCAATTTAAATTTACCCATAGAATAACAGAAAGGGTTAATTGTAAATAAGGGTTTTTCATAAAACTTCAAGTGGCAAACCTATGCTAGAAGAAGGTGGCTAAATGTGAAACAAAAATATAGGTTTCTCGACCATTCAGCTGATGCGTACATCGAAGCATATGGGGATAGTTTAGAGGAACTTTTAGAGAACTCTGCTTTAGCAATGTTCGACGTTATGGTTGATGTAAGTAAGGTTGAGCCTAAAATCGAAAAGCAGGTTGAAAGCCGCGGTTTTGACTTAGAAAACCTACTTTACAATTGGCTTGAAGACTGGTTATTCTATTACTCAACAGAGTTTCTAGTATTTAGTAAGTTTAAGGTTTATGAAATTAGTAGGGATGGTGAAGAATTAGTGGTCAAGGCTTCAGGTTGGGGTGAAAAATTTGATGAAAGAAAGCATGAACCTAAGGTTGAAGTTAAAGCAGCCACTTATAGCCAGATGTTTATAGGTAAAGTTAATGGAAAGTGGGTTGCTAGATTCGTACTAGACATTTAGAGGGCTAAGCTAAGGTGGAAACGTTACGCGAAAGAATAAAGAACCTTCTTATGAAGACGAAGGAACCCCTAACAGTAGATGAAATAGCTCTAAGGTTAGGTGTGGATAGAGAAAACATCAAAGATATTTACGAACACTTAAGACATGTTGCCAAAACTATTAGGAGAGAAAGTAGTGGCAAACTTGTACTTTACATGTTGCCTCCGATGTGTAGAAACTGCGGATACGTATTTAAGAACTTAAATAAACCTAGGAAACCGAGTAAATGTCCTAAATGTGGTAGTCAAAGAATAGACCCACCGAGGTTCATTATTAGTGAAGCATAAGTTCCTTAGAAACATTGATTCCAACTCTAGATAGTTTCCTTAAGCATTTACTGCAAAAAGCGGCTTCCTTAAAATCAACATCTAAAATGGAGTTACTAAAGCTCATCACACATTTCCTATTTGAGCAATGCTCTAAGCCAAAAGTATGCCCTACCTCATGAAGAACTTCCTTAAATGTTCTTTTATAGAATTTTTCGAAATCTCTCCTCTCACCATAGAATTCGGGTTTGAGTCTAGGTAGAAAAACTAAAGCTACCCCCTTAATTGGGTCAGCTAATCCGAAAACAAAATTAAGCGAAGGAACATATGCGTCCATACCGCAAATACCTAATATTCTATCATAACCTAGTTTCCCTAGCTTATCGAATAACCAATCAAGTATTTTACTTGCTAAATACTGTTTTCTAGACCAGTCATAGTAGAGCATAGGAGGTATGAGTGTTTCGGTGGAAGTTAAAACTTCAATGTTAACATTTAATTTCAAATCCTCTTGGATTCTTGAAATTAAGTCAAAAGATACGGGACCGCAGGGCTGTATGAGTAATGTAAAATGCATTGCTTAGACACCTAATGATGTCTTCGTATTAATAATATTTTAGGGAACTTTATAAACATTAAAGCGTTAATTGGGAAGAATTTTAAACAGGTATAACATAGATAATGTAAGAGTCTAATTTGGAGGTGATTCTTCCGAATGACTATACCACTACGTAAGATAGGCGATGTAGTCTACGAAATTCCTAAAGGTACTGTTAAATGTATGAGGGTTCCCTCAATAATTTTTGCTAATGAAACCTTGCTTAAAAAGATGCAACAAGATAGAACACTTCAGCAAGCAGCTAACGTAGCATGCTTACCTGGAATTGTTAAGTCAAGTTTCGTAATGCCTGATGGACACCAGGGATATGGCTTCCCAATAGGTGGAGTAGCCGCCTTCGACCCGGATGAAGGAGGCGTAATTAGCCCTGGAGGCGTAGGTTACGATATTAACTGCGGTGTTAGACTTCTAAGAACAAATCTAATGGTGGATGAGGTTAGGAGGAGAATGAGAGAACTTGTAGATACGTTAGCTAGAAACATACCTGCAGGAGTAGGTAGAGGCGGAAGAATAAGACTTACAATATCAGAACTTGACAGAGTACTTCTTGAGGGAATAGATTGGGCTATAGATAGAGGATATGCTTGGCCTGAAGATAGAGAACATGTTGAAGAAAGAGGACGTATGGAAACAGCAAATCCCGATAAAGTATCTCAAAGAGCTAAACATAGGGGCGCACCAGAACTTGGAAGCTTAGGTAGTGGAAACCACTTCTTAGAAATACAGATGGTTGAGGAGATATACGATAGAAAAGCGGCTGAAAGGCTAGGCATCCATAGCATAGGACAAGTAGTCGTAATGATACATAGTGGATCAAGAGGCCTCGGACATCAAGTAGCGTCAGACTACATCCATGTTATGGAAAGAGCGATGAGGAAATATGGAATATATGTTCCGGATAGAGAACTCGTCTCGGTACCATGGAATTCTAAGGAAGCACAAGATTACTTTGAAGCTATGAGCGCAGCCGTAAATTATGCATTTACAAATAGAACATTAATAGCTTATTGGGTTAGGGAATCGTTTAAACAAGTGTTCCACGAGGATCCAGATAAGTTAGGACTAGAGTTAATCTATGATGTAGCACACAATATAGCTAAAGTGGAGGAGCATGAAGTCGACGGTAAAAGAAAGAAACTCATAGTTCATAGAAAAGGTGCTACGAGAGCCTTTCCACCAGGCCACCCAGACATACCTAAGGACCATAGAGATCTTGGCCAAGTTGTTCTAATACCTGGCTCTATGGGTACTGCAAGCTACGTTCTCCTCGGAGTAAAAACGGGTAATGTCGCATGGTACTCTACATGCCACGGCAGCGGCCGTGTCCTTTCAAGAGCTGAAGCTACTAGAAGGTATAGAGCTACCGAAATTATTCAAACACTTAAGAACATGGGTATAGAGCTTAGAGCAGCTTCTAAAAGAGTAGTAGCTGAAGAAGCGCCGGGTGCGTATAAACCGTCAGATGCTGTAGTTAGGGTAGTTGCAAAAGCTGGTCTCTCAAGAATATTGATAAGATTAAGACCTCTAGGTGTTGTTAAAGGCTAAATTAACAATGTACTCACCAATATTGCTTAATTTTTCATCGCAGAACGAAATATTAGCCCATTTCGCTACGTAGGGATCGCATGTAAAAGCGATTGAGCGAACACCTGATAAAAAAACTAGAATATCATAAATGCTATCTCCAACATAAACTATTTCATGTAAGTCCATATTTTTCTTCAAAGCCCACATTCTAAGCACTTTGTCTTTATCAAGAAGAGGAACATTTGCTATTCCTCCCGGTACCAAATACCCTTCATCATCAAAGACTAATGAATTAGCAAGTACATAGTCTATACCCAGTTTTTCTGAAACATAATGCGCCAAAATATCTATACCCGAAGTTAAAATCATTGTTCGAATACCTTGCTTTCTAATTAGCTTTACGGTTTCATAAGCTCCTTCAATAAATTCTTCGTTTAACAGTACCTGCTCTATTTCCTTTCTATGAATTTTACTTTTACTCCTAAACCATAGTAGTGTATCTAGTAGCATAAATTCCTGATATGTTATTTCGCCGTTTAGGTATTTAATGAAATTCTCTTTAGCGCAAACTCCAAAGTGCCTATGAAGTTTCTCCCAACTACTTTTAGACTTAACAAGCACTCCATCCATGTCGAAAACTACAAGTTTAATGTTCATTCCTATATGAGCCTACTTTAATGCCATTTTGAATAAGCTTTCAATAAACACTATTTTAGCGTTCCTTTCAGCAATAAGTACTCGTTGTAGTGCATCCTCTATTGTTTCACCAACACCCACAACACCATGACCTCTAAGTATAGCTAATGAATTAGGACCTTTAAGGCTTTCAGCAACAGCCTTAGCTAGTTCTAAACTTCCCGGTGGGAGTCTAGGTACAATAGATATGCCGTCTGGAATATAGTACTTAGTTTCACCAGATGCTTCAAGTAATGCCTCATCAATGTTAGGTATTATTTCAGTTAATGCTACAACGTAAGGGTTATGGGCATGAACTACAGCCTTAACTTCCTTAAACCTCTGATATATTAGCTTATGCATTTTATATTCGACTGAAGGTTTTAGCCCTTTAACATTAATCCATCTATCATTAAAGTACACTACAACTAAATCGTCTATTGTTAAAGCATTTTTTGCCATATGGCTTGGCGTAATAATGTAGTATTCCTCACTAAACCTATAACTTACATTACCGTCATAAACTTCTATTAATCCTCTTTCAAAAAGAATTTTCGAAGCCCAAACTATCTTCTCCTTAATTGCCCCTATAGTTTCTGTACCCATAGTTTCCATAATTTCAACCTAAAAGCTTAACATTGGATGAACCACAGTAAGGACATTTAACATTTTCAGCATTCACATTCTTATCTTTAACCGTGAAGAAACCTCCTTTACCTTTCTTAGCGCAATCTCTACATTGAAACCTTAGCCTAGCCATTACACTATACACCTTCGTTAAGCATAGTTAAATTAGCAAATAAAAGTATTACTGTTAACGTTTATAGGAAATACATAATTATATTCATCAGGGGTTAATGCAATATGGAATTTGAGGAAATAGTTGATATAGAAATTAATCCTAAAATCAACATGTATGAGCTAATAGAAGTGTACAGCAAGATTCATGGATTTACCCCAGCGTATCTTATAGAAGCATCGAAAATACTTGCTGAAATGGTATTAGATAAGGACTCAGTAAATTTTCTCTCCTTTACGGCAAATATTGTAGCAACGGGTGTAAGGGGAGTATTAGCACAATTGATAAAGGAAGGATATTTTAACGTAATTATCACAACATGTGGAACTATAGATCATGACATTGCCAAAGCTTTCGGCGGAAAATACTATAAAGGCTTTTTCGAAAGTGACGATAAGGTATTAGCTAAGAAGGGAATACATAGGTTAGGTAATGTTTTTATACCTATAGAAAATTATGGGCCATTAATTGAAAAAGTTGTATATAGCGTCTTAGAGGAAATAGTGGCTAAAAGAAAGGAGTGGGCTGTTTACGAGTTACTTTGGGAATTTGGCAAGAGAATTAATGACAAACACTCCATACTTAGAGCAGCATATGAAAGAAAAACTCCAGTTATCGTTCCCGGAATAGTAGATGGAGCTTTTGGAACAAATCTTTTCATGTTCTCGCAAACTAGAGATTTCAAAATAAACCTATTTAGGGACATGAAGAAAATTGCTGACATAGTATTTGGAGCTAAGAAGACAGGAGCTTTAATCATAGGCGGGGGGATAAGTAAGCACCATACTATATGGTGGAACCAGTTTAAGGAGGGACTAGATTACGCTGTTTACATTACTACAGCATTAGAGTACGATGGTAGCTTAAGTGGGGCTAGACCTAGAGAAGCTGTTTCTTGGGGTAAGATAAAGCCGCACGCAAAGAAAACACTAGTGTATGGGGATGCTACTCTTCTACTCCCACTTATTTATGCAGGGATGAGGTATTTCATCGATAAAATGAGATAGCATTAAAACAGTAGTCTCCAATACGCTAAAGTTTAAAACCCCTAACTAATATAAGTAAAAAGCCAACAAGAACGATATCAGTAAGAGAAATGTTCAAAACGGGTTAACGGTGGTAAAATGCCGAGGAGAAAGGAAGTATTCAAAAGCTTAAGCGCAGCCGAGTTCTTCTATAGAAACAGAGAAATAGCTGGCTTCTCTAACCCGAGTAGAGCACTCTATCAAACCGTTAGAGAACTTGTGGAGAATGCTTTAGATGCTTGTGATTCTCACGAAATCCTACCATCAATATATATTAGGATTAAAGAGGAAGACCCGGAAAAATCACATTACAAAGTTACAGTCTCAGACAATGGTATAGGTATTCCGCCTCAATATGTACCTTACGCTTTCGGTAGAGTACTTTTCGGTTCAAAATATAGGTTAAGACAAACAAGGGGAATGTTCGGTTTAGGTGCAAAAATGGCAATACTTTATGGACAATTAACTACCGGTAAACCTGTAGAAATTGAAACATCGCCTCTCGGCAGTAGGTACAAATATTACTTCAAAATACTTGTTGACATCAAGAAGAACGAGCCTATAATAGTTGATCAAAGAGTTAGAAGGTTAAAGAGGAAATCTCATGGAACTACGGTTTCCGTTGTCATTGAAGGGGATTGGGCTAGAGCTAAAAGCAAAGTTTTCGAATACATTAAAAGAACAGCTATTGCAGCACCATATGCTAATATAACCTTCGTACCTCCCGAAGGGGACATGGTAATAACATATACTAGAACAATAACTAAGATGCCCATACCTCCTAAAGAGGTTAAGCCACATCCCCATGGCGTAGATATGGAAATGTTAAAGATGCTTATAGCGTCAATAGAAGCTAATACGCTAAAGGAGTTTCTAATAGAGGCGTTCCAAGGCGTAGGTGAAATTTCGGCTGAGAAATTCCTTAGAGAAGCCGGCTTCAATCCCAACATGTCACCAAAACTTCTCACTAATGAGGGAATAAAAACCCTAATGATAAAGCTGAAAAACTATAAAGGATTTAAGCCTCCAAGAGCAGACGCATTATCACCGTTAGGTGAAGAAATAATAGAAGCAGGTTTAAAAAGCGTTTTAGAACCTGAATTCGTAACTGCTGTTACACGTAGGCCGGCAGCTTATTCGGGCCATCCATTCATTGTCGAAGCAGGTATAGCTTACGGAGGCAAAATTAAACCTAAAGAAGAACCACAACTATACCGATTTGCTAATAAAATACCACTTCTATATGATGAAAAGGCTGATGTTTCATGGAAAGTCGTGTCAAGCGAAATAGATTGGAAATCGTATAATGTAGATTTCCCAGCACCTCTCGTAGTTCTAGTCCATATCTGTAGCACCAAAGTGCCATATAAGGGAGTAGGTAAGGAAAGCATTGCTGACGTACCTGAAATTGAAAGAGAAATAAAGAATGCTATTAGAGAAGCTGCAAGAAAGCTAAGACTATATCTTTCAAGGAAAAAGAGGGAGGAAGAAGCTAAAAGAAAAGTGCTTACTTTCCTAAAGTACATACCTGAAGTAGCTGAAAGCCTAGCCTTACTCAGTAAACCACCAGTATCTATAGCCAATGGTGACGGTAACTACTTGAGTGCTAATGATATAAAGAAAATTCTTCTATATCTTGTAATAACGAAACTTGAAAGAACAGGCATTAAATTAGATTTCAATTTAGAAGATTACGATATAAGAATCGGGTGAGGTGGTTAGTTTATGGCCGAAGCTCAATTTTATTCTGTTGATCATAAGCAAAGACTTATGGCGGCTGAGAAAATACATGAAGTATTCTCTAAACTAATAGAGCAGATAAAGGAGGGTAAAAACCCTACATTAGTTTTCCCGAAGAGAACCCTTAGCAATACAATATACGATGCTAAAAGAAAACTCCTACTCCTTGGCTCCGAACTTCAAAAAAGAAGATTTCTTGACGTAAATGAAGCGAAAAAGTTTATGCAAACGTTGCTTATGGCGAAGATAATTTACGAATCACTAATAAATAATGAGTACCCAACAATAAGAGACCTATACTATAGGGGAAAACATAGCATAATATATCGCGACCTATCAGGTAGGAGAAGAGAGGAAAACACATGGGATGAACAGAAAGAATCCGATGCTGTAATAAGAGACATTGAGGTTTTAACAGGACTTCTAAGAGAGGAGATGCTAATCCTAAGTAAAGAGAAAGGAAAACTTGTCGGTAAAATAAAGCTAAGATCCGGAGGAGATGTTATTGATGCTTCAAAAATGGGTCATGGAGCTTATGCTTTAGAGCCAACACCTGACCTAATAGAGATACTTGACGTTGATGCAGACTTTGTTCTTGTTGTTGAGAAGGATGCTGTCTTCCAGCAACTTCATAGGTACAGGTTCTGGGAGAAATATAGAGCATTACTCATTACGAGCGCTGGCCAACCAGATAGAGCTACAAGAAGGTTTGTTAGAAGGTTAAATGAGGAATTCGGATTACCAGTTTACATATTAACAGATGCTGACCCGTACGGATGGTACATTTACTCAGTATTCAAAATAGGCTCAATAACATTATCATATGAGAGTGAAAAGTTAGCAACTCCGAAAGCTAGATTCCTTGGGGTAAGTATGAGTGACATCTTCGGCGAATACGATGGTTCAGGAAAGCTCATAAGACCGCCATATCTAGGAGCTAAGGAGAGAAAGAACTACATAATTAAAGCATCACAACAGGACATTAAGAGAGCAAAAGAACTACTAAATTACAAATGGTTCCAAACAAAGAAGTGGAGAAGTGAAATACATACGTTCCTAAAGAAGAAAGTGAAGTTAGAAATAGAAGCATTAGCCAGTAAAAGCATTAGATTCTTAGCCGATAAATATATTGTTGAGAAAATACAGAGCGGATGGATAGATTAGCCCCTATATTTTCTAATTCTCATTAGAATTATTTTTGCTAACGGATAATCAAAAAATAGAACATGAATAACGTTATAGATAAATGTAACCGCTAACGCTGTACCTAAACCTATAATTAGTGAGGAGCCTATTTTACTTAGGAAATCTTTGAAAAATGCTAGCATAACAATTACATTAAAGAAACACATAATTATGGCCCTAAATATTGAGGCAAAAATTACACGAGTATACTCGTTTAATTTAAACCTAGTACTTAAATGGAGACCTAATATTGTTGAAATGACCGCGACGTACTTCATAAGAGGACCTATAGGGATAAATTCGCCCCTTAACATTAAAAATAGGAAATGTATTGTCTCTACAAAAACACCAATTCTCAACCCATAAGACATGTAGGCTATGAGCACAGGAATTTCAGCGAAATCAAAAACTAAATATGAAAATGGTGGTGGCATTCTTACTAGTGTGCTTAGCCCTGATACCGTGATAACTATGGCTATGGCAGCTAGTAGAGCAACATAAGCTACGGTTTTAGTCTTCATTTATAAAGCCCCTCCTTACCCTAAATATTCTCTTCAATTTAAGAGTAGCTACTCTTTTTTGAGTAGGATTAATTATTTCCCGCTTAAATCAGAAATACATGTGTCGAGGTGTTTTCATGAAGTTTAGAGGACTAACATTTATGGATTTTATAAGGAAAGTTAGCGTTGAAGAACTAGCTAAAACCATAGACCATACAATACTGAAACCCAAACTAACCCTTAAAGATGTACTAAGAGTTTGTAAGGAAACGTTAGAGTACAAATTTGCACTCGCAATGATTCCTCCAACATATGTTAAGAGAGTAGTAAGCGAATATGGCGACTGTAGGGTAGGTACTGTTATTGGTTTTCCCTTAGGTTTTCAAACATTAAGAACTAAGCTTAAAGAGGCAGAAGAGGCAATAAGTAATGGTGCTTCTGAAATAGACATGGTAATGAACATTATGGAGTTTAAAAGCGGTAATAAAGGCTATGTTCTAAAGGAAATTGAGGAAATAGTTAATTTAGCTAAGTCTATGGGAGACGTTAAGGTTAAAGTAATCATAGAAACAGGGTATTTAACAGACCAAGAAATAATAGAAGCATCTAAGATAGTTAAGGAGGCTGGAGCGAACTATGTTAAGTCATGTACAGGCTTTGGTCCGAGAGGAGTAACAGTTCACGATGTTATATTAATGTTTAACGCTGTCAATGGAGAGATAGGGGTTAAGGCGGCTGGCGGAATAAGACATGCTGAAGATGCCATAGCACTGCTTATTGCTGGGGCTTCGAGATTAGGTACGAGTAGTGGCGTCAAAATAATTGAGGAATATAGGAAGCTAAGAGAAACATTAGGCTTTAAAAATTAAGAGAGCTTAGGATAGGGTGGTAGTTCTCTTTTATGCTTAGAACGTTCTACTCTTAGTAAAATATTTTTAACGTCGCTAACGCTTATTCCTATCTCCTTAGCTAAATTTTCGACGTCCATTTTCTTTTCAAAGTAACCGTAAAGCACTTGGTCTATTATATCGTATTCAAAACCTAATTCATCCCTAGCTAAATGGTTCTTCCAAAAACCCGGAGATGAAGGTTTTGAATATATGCTTTCCGGAACATCAAGTCTTTTAGCTAATTCACGCACTTGTGACTTATAAAGGTCAAGTATTGGGAAAAAGTCAGCAGCGCCATCACCGTATTTTGTAAAGTATCCGAGTAAATACTCACTTTTATCTTCTGTTCCGCCGACTAAGTAGTTAAGCGCGTTCGCGTGATAATACAAAATGACCATTCTTATCCTTGCCATAATGTTTCCACGAATAACCTTATCCGTTTTACTAGCTAACCAAGGTGTTATCTTAACTATCGCTTCAACAGGCTTATCAATGTAAATTACTTTGTACTCAATGTCTAGTAGTTTAGCAATTTCTAAAGCATCGCTAATATCTTTGGGAGAAGTTTCCTTGTGAGGCATAATTAATCCTAGAACTCTTTCCTTACCTAAAGCTCTAACTAGCAATGTTGCTACGGTTGAAGAATCAACTCCTCCACTTAAACCTACAACTACACCTTTAGCTCCAGCTTCCTCAATGTATTTTTTTATGAAATCTTCAATTTTTGATATTACAAGGGAATAGTTAGGTTTAGTAATTATTTCTTCATAGAGTCCCATTTCGCAAACGCCTCATCTGCATTCATGCTAAATAATTATTCTCCTATGTATAAGTGTTAGCACAAAGGGGAGCATAAGCAGGGTAGCTATATAATATGATATAATCCTCCACATAATGACCCCTGCTCCTGGCCTTATCAGAGAGAGCCCAGCTTCGATACCACCTATTCCCGCAGGTAAGGGGACTATTCCTAAAGCCATAGCCAGCGAATATGCTAGTAACGAGTTCAGGAGGGATATTCTTTCAGAAACGGAAATGTAAGCCAGAAAAACCGAGAATCCCATTAACACAAACTTTACTAATGAAAACAATATTGATAATAAAAGATTCTTTACAAGAACCTCTCTTCCATTAGGAAGAGGAATTTCTTCAACATGAACATTTAATTTGCTAAGAATTTTTAGAACAGCTTTTCTAAGAAACTTCTTTTTTAAAACAATAAGAGACCAAGCTACAATATTATATGCTGAAGTTGCAGCTGGAATCATGAATATGTGGTTTCTAAGAACTAGGATGTTATAAATGCTGAACATTAAAGCTATAATATTAGGTACTATTACGTCACCGTAAATCTCTGATAATATAACGGTTAAGGGCTTGGATAAATTCTTTAACTCATGATACCCAACATATAGCCTAATTATTTCACCGCCGCTATGTGTTGGAGTTATGTTCGATATAAACTGTGACGTAAACCATATATTTATTGAGTCCTTTAATTTCATTCCCATGAGAAAGCTAAATCTTAAAGCTGAAACAACGAGTGATAGAAGTACTGCAGCTAAAGACAAAGTTACGAATAAAATATTTGCTCTAAATACTTCACTATAATCGGCTTTGACTATTGTCATATAGAGAAGTATTGTTAATGTAAGTACCCCAAATGTTATGAGGGCTTTTCTTTTAAAATTACTTGGAGTCGCCAATCTATTCCCTTTTGATTTTAGATTCGACTTTTACGTCAACTATTCTAGTAAACGGATACTGTCCTTTCTCATCTTTTTCATACTTCTTCACCATATCCCATATTGTTAATAGGGCTGTGGTAACTCCAGTTAGCGCTTCCATTTCCACACCTGTTTTAGCTGTTGTTTTCACTACAACCTTTACTACAATACTGCTTTCATTCATTGCAAAATCTACTCCGACATTAGTTATAGGTATGGGATGACATAGTGGGATAAGTTCCCAAGTCCTTTTAACAGCTAATATTGCAGCTACTGTAGCTACGTTAAAAACATTTCCCTTCTCTATCTCACCTTTAGCTATTTTTTCTAAAGTTTCTTTTTTAAGAATTATTTTTCCGGAGGCTATAGCCTCTCTATAAACTTCCTTCTTAGACGTTATATCAACCATTTTCACATCTTTTTCAGCAAACATTCGCTCATTCCCTCGCTAATTCGTTAAGCTTCATTTTTAACTTCAAACGGGAATCTATAGGTTTAAAATAGGGTTCTCTAAGGTCGTTTGCTTTAATTATCAATTTTTCAACTTCCTCTACTGGAGAAGTTGATTTTAGTGCTTGCTTTAAATCTATGTAAATGTCGTTTCTGAAGAGACAAATTTTGAGTTTACCGTCAGCTGTAAGTCTAAGCCTCGTACAGTGCATACAAAATTCCGGATTACAGATAGGTCTTACAAACTCAACAATAGCTCCATCAACATAGTATTGGGGCCTATTATGCATGTGTTTTCTATACGTAACCTTACTTGCTTTTTCTTTGACCTTTTTCTCTAAATCGGCTAGGTCCGAATGTAAAGTGTTAAATAGTTGTGATCCTAATCCCTCAGGCTGTAACTCTATAGCCTGTAAAATCGCCCCTGTTTCTCTAGCAAAATTCACTAAGTCCCAGAATTCTCGCTCATTATAGCCTTTAAGAATGAGGTAGTTTAGCTTTACAGGACTTAGTCCAGCTTCAATAGCTACTTTAATTCCCTCCAGCACCCTACTTAGTCCGTCAACTCCTGTTATTTCCCTGTAAACGTTTCTCTTAAGACTCGGTAAGCTAATGTTAATTCTCCTTAACCCTGCATCTTTAAGCTTATAGGCAAGCTCTTTAAGGTAGTAGCCATTTGTGGTCATAGCAAGGTCTAAAGGCTTAACCTCGTTTATTGCTGAAATAACCTCAACGATATCTTCCCTAATGAGCGGTTCTCCTCCCGTAAGCTTAAACTTCCTAATGCCTAGTTTCGTAAACGCCATAGCAATAATATGTAGCTCTTCTGGTGTAAGCTCTCTACGAATATTTAATTTAAAATTGTTCCAGCTACCTTCCCTATGGCAGTATATGCATGCATAGTTGCATCTATTAGTTACTGATATTCTCAAATGCAGTAATGGTCGACCATATTTGTCAAAGAGCATCATTACTTGCACCTTACTCTTACTTAACTAAATAACATCGCCAATAACTTAAAACATTTCGGACATTGCCTACTTAGAATGTTTTGGCAAGGCTCATTTCATTACCAGTTTAGCTAAAATAAAAAATAATTATTGCTGTTACTTACTGCTAAGCTCTTCCACAAGAGATGCTATTCTTCTAACACCTTCCTCAATTAACCCAGGCTTAGCCATCGAGAAGTTCAGCCTTATAACATTACGTCCGCTGCCATCAACGAAGAATGGTGCTGCAGGAATTACTGCAACATCGTACTTGTCAAGCAATATATCAGCGAACTTAAACGAATCAAGCTTTTCAGGAAGCCATAGTAAAATAAACATACCCGCAACAGGTTTAGTATGCTTAAGCTCCGGCAAATACTTATCAAGAGCACTCAACATAAGATTTCTCTTAGCCTTATAAGCCTCAATAGCCTTAGCCTTAATCTTACCGAAAAGGCCACGCTTAAGAACCTCAAGAACAATATACTGGGAAGGAACGGGAGCACACATGTCCATTGGTTGTTTGCTGAATCTTATTTTCTGTATTACCGGTTCTGGTGCTTCTAGCCATCCTATTCTTAATCCTGTTCCTAGGACTTTACTAAATGATCCTGCGTAGATTACTCTTCCTTCCTTGTCCATGGATCTTAGTGGTTTTATTTCTAGTTTCTCATAAACTAAGTGATTGTACGCTGTATCTTCTACGATTAATAAGTCATATTTTGATGCTATTTCTAATAGATGCTTTCTCCTATCCATGCTCATCGTTATTCCTGACGGATTCTGACCTGTCGGAATTGTATAGATTAACTTGATTAACCTTCCTTCATTTTTAAGTTTCTTGACATTTTCCTCTAGTAAATCTGTTCTTAAACCTTCATCGTCCATCGGAGTACCTACTATTCTAACTCCATAGTGACTCCAGCATAGCAATGTGTTAACATACGACGGGTTTTCCGTTAGAACTATATCACCTGGTTCGAGCATTATTCTAGCTACAATGTCCAGAGCTTGCGAACCACCTACAGTTACGATAATGTTATCTCCGCTTGTTTCTACGCCTTCATACTCTTTCATAAACTTCGCTATTTCATCTCTTAAATCCGGTACTCCTTCCGCTGGCGAGTAATTTACTATTTTCTTGACGTTAAGGAAAATTTCCGACGCTAATTTAGCATAGATGTCTCTAGGTAGTACGTCGGGATCGGGTTCGCCAGCAGCAAAAGATATAACTGGTTTTATTCTTGACTTGTAAGCTATTTTGAACACAGCTTCCCTAATAGGCGATGGGCTCATAAAGTTTACTCTGCTTGAAAAAAACTTTTCATAGTCTGGTTTTGTCATCTCTAGCTAACCCCATCTAAAAATTTAATTACAGTAGTAAATTAATGGTTGGTTAATACTTATTCTTACCTATAAGTAACTAACTAAATGCCTCATTAGATCTTTAGAAAACCTCTTCTCTCTTCATTTTCTCGGGAACTATTTCTATTTCAGCTATTCCCGAGTACTCTTTGCCGCTCAATGTTTTTTCTAATACAAGCTTTACTACGAAGGGTCCTACGCCAGCAACAAGCGGTAGCTTGTATCCCATTTTTCTAATTAGGAATTTTGGTGAAATACTCTCCTCGTATGTTACTATTACTGTTGGTTCTTCAGGAATGATGTTGTATTTGAATGCAAACCTATCTGATCCCGATTTAGCAAGGATCCTACCTAACGATATGAAAACCTTCTTTCCCCTAATTTGCTTGTTAAGCTCAACTCTAACACTGCTAAAACCAGACGACTTCATGTACCTTCTAACATCACCTAGCAATGTCTTCTTATTCATTACTGAAAGTTTCATTTCGGCGACATCGCCATTTCCGCGTACAATAACTCTATCTTTATGAAGTCTTATCGTCAGTGTCGATGGGTTGAAAATTAGGAAGAGGACTTTCTCATATTCTGGATCTGTAACTCTATACCCTGGAACAACAAGCGCCCCGCTTCCATCCTCTGTTAGCAGGATTATGTAGTTTCCTACAATGTCTTCAAGTTTTATTTTAGTGTACGTTTTTGCTTCTTCTAATTCAGCGAATTTAGAATCCCATCTGTACCCTCTCATGATGTTCCATGCTAACCATATTCCGGCTGCTTGGAAAACTCCCTTCTCCAACGTTAATGGACGTTTAAAAACTATTTCATCTTCCTTAACTTCCAATTCATTAGAAATGCTTCTGAGTTTCCTCGATATCTTCCTATGCTTAAGTATTTCGAGAAGGAATATGAGTGTCGAAGTGGCGACTATGCCTAAACTAAAAAGTGTAAATACCGGATCTTTATTGCCTGAAATTACTTGGGGTATAAATACGAATATAGCGAACGCTATTGCTGTAATCGCGAAGGCAGCTTTAATCCTAGAGATAGGTTGTTTAGCCACAATTATTTTCATTACACTAATACCCTCAAAGGGTAGTGTTTACTTCTAACTAAAGTTTTAGTTTGAAAAAATTTAAGTTGTTATTTTCAGAATAATGTTCTAAAAGGAAATAAATGGGGTGAATAATCGTAGTGTACAAAAATGAATACGGTATTCCGAGAAAATCCCCTTTCTACTGCTTGACATGCAAAAAAGTAACTATCCACACATTAACTTCAACAGCGAAGACCGGTTCATTCTGTGAAATAACGTATACATGTAACGTATGTGGTACCGAGAAGAAGGTGAAAGCACAAAACATTTGTTAAGAGATTATCCTCCGGTACAAACGTCCTCCTCCTTTCTTGAAAGGGTTCTTGAAAGCTTAATTATAGTTGTGAGAGCTTCGGCAAAGTATTCTATTTCTTCTTTTGTGTTGTATATGTATAGGCTTGCTCTTACTGTTCCTTTGAGACCCAATCTGTAATGTAATGGGTGAGCACAATGCAAACCACTCCTAACAGCAATACCAAACATGTCTAGTGCGCGTGCAACTGTATGATGATGTAGTCCTTTAATATTAAATGGTACTATTCCTCCGCGTATTTCTAAGTTTTTGGGACCATAGTATTCTACTTTATCTAATTCATCAAGGCGCTTCATAATTTCCATTGTTAGTTGTTTTTCGTGTTGTCTTATGTTTTGCATTCCTATTTTCATTAGGTATTTTGCTGCTTCAGCAAGGCCAACAGCACCAGCAACATTAGGAGTACCAGCTTCGAAACGCCATGGTATATCATGCCATACTACGTCATCTAATGTTACATCCTTTATCGTATCTCCACCTACTCTGAAGGGGACCATTTCCTCAAGTCTATCTTCTCTACCCCATAGTACTCCTGTTCCCATTGGTCCTAGCATTTTATGGCCGCTAAATGCGAGAAAGTCTATGTCCCATTCTCTCACATTTACAGGCATATGAGGTACTCCTTGCGCACCATCAACTACGATGATTGCTCCTACTTGGTGTGCTATTTTAGCTATTCTCCTAACATCATTTATAGTGCCGAGAACATTAGACATCAAAGTAACAGCAACAACTCTAGTTCTTTCAGTAATAAGTTCTCCTAATTGTTCATATTTGAGTACACCATCATCTGTTATATCGACGTATTTTATTTTTGCTTTTTTTATTTTTGCTATGTTTCTCCATGGTAGCATGTTGCTATGGTGCTCCATTACTGTTAAAACAATTTCATCACCCTCACCAACATTAAACAAACCCCAAGAATAAGCAATAAGATTAATAGCATCCGTCGTATTGTAGGTAAATACTACTTCGTACCATGACTTCGCTCCTATGAATTTCGCTATTACCTCATGTGCTTCCTCATACATTTCAGAAGCTTCCTGACTCAAAGTATGAAGACCCCTATGAACATTAGCGTTATACTTAAAATAGAAATTATTCATTGCCTCAATAACCTGTATAGGTCTCTGCGTTGTTGCTGCATTGTCGAAGTATACTAAAGGCTTATCACCTATTTTCCTTTGAAATATTGGAAAATCTTTCCTTATTTCATATGGGTCAAGCATTATTGAATCACCTATTCCTTAGACTCTAATGAGAAAAGCGAGAGTAAAGCTTTAAGTAGTCTATCTGCTTGTGAAGCTTCCATAGGAGGTTTTATGACGGGAAGACCTTTTTCTGCTCTTAAAGCTCTATCTTTAAATGTTTTCAATACATAAATTAAATCCTTATGCTCAAGTACTCCTTCGTATCTTTCATCATAAATTACTTTACCGTTTTTTACGTAAAGGAAAAGCGTCGTTGGTGACGCTTTAATTTTGAACTTATCGAAAAGATGAGACGCTTTTTTAGATTTACATTCATTAGAAAACCATCCACACAGAACTATTACGTAGGTGTAGGGGAATTCTCTACTATAACTTTCAATTATGGGAAACCATATTCCATCGTATCTTCTGCAAGCATTACATTCCGTATTATCGAAGTACACTACATAGAGACCATCGGATAGCACATTTGTTTCATTTTCACTATAAAACCACTTACCTACATTTCTATCGTAAACGTAAATTCCATGATCGGATGATGAAGTAACTCTTTCAAAATACTTCCTACGATACTCTACTTTACTTAACTTTTTAGCTATTTTCTCAAGAATTTTTGTTAACTCATTATCTTTGTTATTAATAGGCATTTACTTTCAATCCTCATCTACAATTTACTCTCTAAGCACTACCCTATAATTAAATTATTTACGTAATATATCAGCATAAAATAGTTTAACCCATAAAAGCTACCATAAGATAAAATAATTATCTTATCCAATAACCCCTAGAGGAACATATTGCTTCGTCAACAACTATTCTAGGTGCTAAATAAACTTCGTACGTAATGCCTCTTTTCAAAGCTAGAATAACATTCCACGGCTTACAAAAACTATAGCATATGGACTTTACTTTCTCTAAATTACTCATTGAGGAAACGAATTTTACCATCTCATCATAGATCTTAGATAATGCTAACAATTTATCTATTATAACTTGTTTTTCATGGATATCATTTACATTCAAAACACATATCCTATTTCTCATATACATTTTATTTAATGTATTTGCTATTATCTCCCATTGTTTAAAACTTAGGGGAATAGGTGAATCAACAGCTATGAAGCTTGTATAACCGTTTGTAAGTTCAACCCAAATGTCAAGTATGAAAACACCACTAAACTCTCTTTTTAAGCCATAATGTATGTTGACAATTTTCTCTTTTGGTACATATTTTTCTACAAATTTCAACACTAAACGTTTATTATGCAATAACTCTCGAGCACTACCCTTCCACACTATAAACTCATCTAAATATTCACTATACACATACAAGGTTCTCAACAAGGAATTACTATAGTTCTCATATTTAAGTTAACAATGTAATCGTTTTTAATGACTGAAAAGTTTATAAATAGATAATATTTATTCTCTATATGAGAAACTCATAAATAAAATTTAATGGGAGGAAGTAAGTGTAATGAATAAAACTTTAATTATTGCAGGTATTATTGTAGCAATAATTATTGTAGTTACACTAGCATACTTCAGCATAGCACAAGAAGGAAAAGAAGGAGAATCAGATGTTGAAAAGATAAAGAAAAGTGGTAAGTTAATTGTCGGTACTTCAGCTGATTTCCCACCGTTCGAGTTTGTAAATAAAGAAACAAATGAAATAGTAGGTTTCGACATAGATATCGCTAAAGCAGTAGCTGACAAGCTTGGTGTTCAATTAGAAATTAAGGATATAAAGTTTGGTGCTCTAATACCTGCGCTTCAAAATGGAGAAATAGACATGATAATTGCTGGTATGACTATAACTGAGGAGAGAGCTAAAGTTGTTGATTTCTCCGAACCATACTTTGAAGCTGATCAAGCAGTTTTAGTGAAAGCAGGTAATGAGGAAATTAAGAGCGTAGATGACTTAGCAGGTAAGAAAATAGGTGTTCAATCAGGGACTACAGGTGAACTTTGGGTTGACGAAAATCTTGTGAAAACAGGCAAAGTATCGGAAGACAATGTTAAAAGATATAATAAGTTTATTGAAGCAATTCTTGCGCTTAAAAAGGGAGATGTCGATGCTGTCGTTATAGATAAGCCTGTTGCTGAAGCATATGCTAAAACTGAAGGTGACGTTAAAGTAGCTCTCATAATAAAGACTGGTGAACAATACGGAATCGCTGTAAGAAAAGGATCCGATTTACTGCCTATAGTGAACGAAGTTCTTAAGGAGCTTAAAGAGTCAGGTAAGCTTGATCAGCTACTTAAGAAATGGTTTAGCTAATAGCTAAATAACATCTTTTTTACCTAATGAGGTGTGGTAAGGATTGATTATAGATTCGTTAAAGTTTATTTTAAGCATTGTTCCTTTCATAGCGCAAGGTCTTACTGTAACGATACAAATTAGTTTAGCAGGGTTTGCTTTAGGAATGATTTTAGGAATAATTTTTGGATTAGGGAGGATTTCGTCCAACATAGTTTACCATGCAATTTCGTCGATTTATGTCGAGGTCATTAGAGGAACTCCTCTTTTTGTTCAAATACTAATAATATATTTCGGTCTTCCTAGCTTAGGGATAAACTTGGATCCTATAACAGCAGGTATTTTAGCTTTAGGCATTAATAGTGGAGCATATCAAGCAGAAATACTTAGAGCGGGTATACAGTCAATACCTATCGAGCAACTTAACTCAGCCCTTTCACTTGGAATGACAAGAACGCAGGCAATGATATATGTTATTTTACCTCAAGCGATAAGGGTTGTAATACCAGCGCTTGTTAATGAACTCGTTATTTTGGTTAAGGATAGTGCGTTAGTTTCTGTAATAGGTGTAGCGGAATTGACCAGGAGAGGAGAGTATATTGTCGCTTGGAGTTGGAGACCCTTTGAAGTATATTCGGCCGTAGCGGCTCTATACTTTATTGTCTGCTATACCTTGTCTAAAGTGTCTAAGTATTTAGAAGAAAAGCTTTCAATACCAGGGTATATGACGAGAAAAGGAATGTAAAAATTTTAAAATAGAAAACGTTAATACTTTCACTAAAACCTAGCATATAGGTAGTGGAGTGGTAGAGAAATTGCTAAGAAATCACATGGTATTAGTGGAAGATTTGCATGTAAGATATGGTAGTTTAGAAGTTTTAAAAGGTATAACATTCAGCGTTAATTATGGTGAAAAAGTAGTTATACTCGGGCCTTCAGGATCAGGCAAGAGTACATTACTTAAATCGTTAATATTGCTTGTTAAGCCATGGAAGGGTAAGATATTCATTGACGGGGAGGAAGTAACAGATCCTAAAACAAACATTGTTAAAATTAGGCAGAAGGTTGGAATGGTTTTTCAAAATTACAATCTGTTTCCACACTTAACTGTCCTAAGAAACATAACATTGCCTTTAGAGAAAGTTAAGAAGATGTCTAAAGAGGAAGCTGAGAAGAAAGCTTGGGAAGTACTTAAACTCGTAGGTTTGGAAGATAAAGCTCATTCGTATCCATTACAGCTTAGCGGCGGTCAGCAGCAAAGAGCTGCAATAGCTAGGGCTATGGCTATGGAGCCTAAATTACTACTTCTAGATGAGCCAACATCAGCTCTTGATCCTGAACTTGTTGAAGAGGTACTGGAGGTTCTTAGAACAATAGCTATTAAGAAGCAGTTAACAATGATTATTGTCACACACGAGTTAGATTTCGCAGAGGATGTTGCAGATAGGATTGTTTTCATAGATCACGGAGTAATTGTTGAAGAGGGGAGAGCTAGCGAAATTCTTCATACTCCCAAGAATCCTAGAACAAGGCAGTTTCTTAGAAGACTCCTTAGGAGGAAGGAATTAGTGTCCACCGTAACAGCGTGATTAACTTATGTAAGTATCGGTACTTTGAATTCTACAGACCAGCCTTTTAATGGTTGAACAATCTTCACTTTTCCATCGTCATAAACGTATACGTCAACTGCTCTAACAGCTTCGTATCCTAGTTCAGCCATTAAACTTACTCCTCCGTATTGAGGCTTAGCCATAGCCGAAGCTACACCCACTATTTCAACACCGTTTTCCTCTAAAGCCTCTATGATAGCTTTAGCTGTTCCACCTGCAATATTTTATCTCCGCTTTCAACGCCGTAAATGAAATATTTACCTTCCTCGTAACCTGATCTATATCTTGCTATAATAGCCTCAGCAGGAAATGTTCTCTTCCTTGCAATAGCATAAGGTAATCCTGTTAAGTATGAGACCAAAGAGCCCAGTGGGAGACCTAATGCTTCAGAAGCTAAAACCTTGGTTGCTTTAGTATGGTCGATGTTTTCGATTATGTATTCAGCTATCAAGGTTGAAAGAACAGGTCTGGAGGAGGAATGTTATCTGTTAGAGCATTAACTATGTAAAGATATTTTTATTCCTGAATGTTCTCACGTATATCTTCGCTAATTTAAATGTTTTAACAATAAGGCTCCACATGGTCTCAATTTTAATGTTAAATTCTTTTCTTTTACCTTCGCATCTGATGTTTTTACATAAAACCCTATAGACCGTAATGTTACTGCTGAGCCTAATAGTTTCTAAAACTAAGCAATTTCTTGCCTTTCGACAGCACTCATAGTTTTGAATGTTCTCTTCATCATCACTTACACACAATATTTCTCCATTAGCTATATTCTGATAAACAGTAATTTCTTTTCGAGAATAATGTTCATGCTTCATGAGAATATTGGTTCCGTATAGCATTATTTTCTCCCTAAAACCACGGCTTACCTAAGATGTTTTTGTTACATGTAGGCTTAATTTATTTTGTAAATAACATTTAAACACAACGCTAGTATTTCGAAATAGGGTCAAAAATGAATGTAGGAATAGTAGTGAATGCTTCTACAATAATGTCCAGTATGTGCTATTCTCTATTCAGAATAGAACCATATAATTACTGCTCATTTGATTGCATTTACTGTTATAGTAAATGGTATTTAAAAGAACCTAAAGACAGCATTGTCAATTATAGAAATGTTCGTATAGCCTTAAAAGTCTTGTCCAAGATTAAAGCTAAGCAATTAAAGCCTATTCCAGCTAGACTAAGTACCCTAGTAGAACCTTTTGACTCTATGGAATATAGGGAGAAAGTATCTTTGAAAATACTTAAGCATGCTTTGAAGAAGAAATACCCTCTCATAATAAACACTAAGTCTACACTGTTAGCAGAAGAGCCATGGATTAGAATCATTGAAGACCTAGCTTCCGAAGGACTAATAGTAGTTCAATACTCTATCTCATTATTTGATGATGAAAAAGCAAGGAACATAGAGCCGAATGCACCATCTATCTCTGAAAGGCTTAAGGTTGCATCAAAACTTTCCGAAATTAACGTACCCATTGTTTTAAGAATATCTCCTTTCATACTTGATGCCTATGATATTGATGAAATAGTTGATACAGCTGTTAGCGTGGATTCAAAACATGTTATTGTCGAATCTTTAAGAGGCACCTTAGATATGTTCGTAAAAATCCATAAATTACTTAACATCAAACCGCCTAATAAGATAGATAATTACAGTATTTTAACGCAAAACATCGTGAGACATCCTAGAGAAAAACTGTTGGCAGTATATTCTAAACTATCCTCCTATCTTTCACGAGAGAAAATAGGCTTTGCAACATGTAAGGAAGGGTTTTTCTCACTACATACAGTACCTGATTGTTGCGGTTTCTATCTTCTAAGGGAATATGTAAAGAGACCCACATTATTCGAATTTTACATTTACGCTAAAAGTAAAGGCTCGTTTAGTTTAGGCAGTGTTGACGATGTTTACTCTGAAATTTGTGATTCTGAAAATATTGTGTGTTCGAAGGATTTAGAAGCATATCCTAGGGTCTTAAGAAAGCCCCTTAAATATCATGAAAAAAGGCTTATAAAAATTTTGAAAGACGAGAATACTCTCAATAAGCTAGGTACCGATTTAAAAATTTTGGAGAATAGAATTTATGCAAAATCATAATTTACCACAAATGGGACAGTCTTTTCTTCTCTTAACACTTATTTCGCTAAATGACATTCTCTCTCCATCATATACTATTAGTTTGCCTTTTGCAGGTTTACCGTAACCTGTAATGATCTTTATTGCCTCAGTAACCTGCATTAACGCTAGTATTCCTGGTGATGTTCCTAATACGGGAAAGCCTTTTTTCTCAGGCGGTTTTTCGGGTATTATGCATTGTAGGCATGGTGTTTCGCCAGGAATTATTGTTAATAACTGTCCATGCATGCCGAAAACACCAGCGTGAATTAGAGGTTTTCTTTCTTCAACACAGACTTTATTTAGCATAAATCTTGTTTCCCAATTGTCTAAAGCGTCAATTACAACATCAGCTTCTTTAACTAACTTTCTTGCCATATCTTCTTCTAAAACAGATTTATACGTAATTATTTTAACGTTCGGATTAAGTTTGATAAGTTTGCTCTTTGCAGCTTCAACCTTTGGCTTCCCAACATCTTCGGTCCAGTAAAGTATTTGTCTATTTAAATTGCTTAGTTCAACATCTTCTTTATCAACTAAGATGAGTTTGCCTATACCGGCAGCTACTAAGTAAAGAGATGCTGCAGTACCTAATCCTCCAGCTCCAACTACGAGAACTGTTGCTTCCTTAAGCTTTTCCTGACCTTTGATTCCGAAAAGCCTTATCTGCCTATCATATCTTACTCTTTCTTCTTCTGTGAGCATTGTTTTCCCTCTATTAATCACATAAATGTAGTGGTTCAACGGTTATTTTTTCAACTACTTCTTTACCGAGTAGTACATTGTATAGTGCTAGGTGTCTTCGAGCCATCCTAATCCATTGTGTTCTTACAGCATAAGAGTATAATGAGCTAGCATAAGCTACAGCTAGCTCATAGTTTTCAGCTAGCCACCTTATCTTTAATGCAAGTTCTCTGGGATCATTCGGTTTAACTATAAATCTGGGAGCGTATTGGTAAAGCTCTATGAGTCTAGGAACCGAAGTACCTATTATTGGTTTAAGACTGCCCATAGATAAATGTAAGACTCCACTAACGCTATATGCTCCGGGTTTGTCTTTATACGGTAAAAGTATTATGTCTGCGAGAGAGGCTAGCATAAGCATTTCTTCGTTGGAAAGATATTTCTCAATAAATATGTGTCCAGAATCTAAAAGTTCATATACGAAATACTCCATCTCACTACTTTGAATTTCTCCTCCAATAACTAAAGTTGCGCTACTATCTTTGAGAGATCTTAGTGCTTCAACTAAAATATCTAATCCCTTATCCGGTCTTAAAAACCCCATGAGTGTTATTATGGGGAATTTTAGTTTATCATAAACTATGCCTAATGAGGAAGCAAGTTTAGGTCTAGGATAACCGAGATATGGATTAACAAATGTTCCATGAGGTATTCTATGTACTCTTCTAGGATCTATTCCTTGGGAATAAAGCTCAAACTCTTGGACAACGCTATGGACTATTACTGCATCAACATATTCGCTTAAACTTTTCTGAAACTCTAATGTTTTAGGTCTAACAGTATATGGGTGATGAACAGTATGCATTGTTATGAGTGTGATTTCTGCTAAACCTTCTTTCTTCGCCTCCTGAGCTATTTCCAAAATCTTTGTGGAAATACCAAAAATTCCATATTCATGTTGTATATGGAGAACATCAACACCATTCGCTTCAGAAAGCACGTCAAGTATTCTACTATATGTTTGAGGTTCCCTTTTCTCAAAAACCGGTATTACATGGGCTGAAACTGTTGCATCGAAATACTCTTCTCCTACATCACGTGATGTAATAACATAAAATTTACCATGCTTCAGAATGCTGCTAAGACCAGTGAGTAAGAACCTTGTGTATTCTCCAACGCCACAGTGAATTGGAGGATATGTTGAAACGAATGCTATCTTCATTCTTTTCACCTTTCCATTCTCTACCTATACTATTTCCTAAAAATTGCCGATAAGTTATAATTAAGCTTAGTTCTCACCGCAAAGTACTAACACGTTTTGCTTCTTCAAATACTGTTAGAAATACGGACAATATTACAATAGTCATTACTAAGGCTTTGTACGCGTCAACATATTGTCCTAGGAAAACATATGCGAGTAATGAAGCCCCTATTGGTTCAAGAAGCGCAACAGATGTTACTGCACTAGTTTTCATGTATTTTAGAGCGTAGTTCATTAACGTGTGCCCACTGATCATAGGCAACAATGAAAGAAGTATGAAATAAACTAAAGATTTCGGAATGTATTTAAAGACATTATCTTTGAGAAATATGGAGAAAAGATAAAGAAATAGTGTTGATGATGAATAAGCTACTACGGTATATGATGTAGTACTTCTTCTTTTCCTAATGTACCTACCTAAGCTGAAATATACGGCTGCAGCAAACGAGCCCCCGAGAGCCATAAGAACACCTAAAACATTGTATTCGCTTGTAAATTTAGGGTGCATAAATAGTACAATACCTGTGAAAGCAGATAATAAGCCGGCTATTTGGATTAAAGATAGTTTCTCTTTAAAAAAGTATTTATCAATTATCGCTGAAATTAAAGGGTAAGTTACAACAACTGTTGTGCTTACAGACACAGGAATTAGAAAGAGGGACTCCATCCATAATAGAAAATGTATTGCTAGGAAAAAGCCGGAAATAATTGATAACGTAAGATCCCTTAAGTCTAGAAAAACCTTAGTTTTCCTAAGAAACGCTATTATGAACATTATCAATGATGAAAATAGAAGCCTCCAAAAAGCACATGCTACAGCCGAAGCATTGGACATAAGGACAAGTATTGATGCTGACGAAATACTAACTACTATCACTGGAAATAATAAATATGTGACTAGCTTTTCTTTTTTCACGTTAACGACCCCTTAGACAATATTAGAGAACACCTTACTGTCCATCTTATCTTCCTAAGGAGCGAAGCTTTCAGCTGCGAAGTTAAGTATATTTAACTTTCTCTCTTGAAGTTTTGGGTTTTTACTTGAGTAGAGAAATTCACAAGGGAAAAACTAAATTTTTCATTCACAATATGCAGTTGTGCTAAAATCTAATATTACATGTTACTGGAGGTAAGAGGATGAATAAAGAGATTGTTGTAAAGGTTCTTTCTATTATTTTTGTGTTAGCGGAAATTTCTACGGTGGTTCCGGCTCTGGCGAGTAAACCTTGCCTACTAGGCTACCATGCCCATTGCTCATTCACCCCATAAGCACACTAATATGCTTCATCATAGCATAAACAAACTTGGGTTTACGTAAAAACACCAACATGTTTTACGATAGCGGAGGTTCTTTCGAAAGCACATAAGACTCTATGAAAATTAATTAATGATCATAGTGCCTTTACTTAGTATATGGAAATGAAGAAGATTAAGCTATGAGAGACCTGGAAATTACATCCTCATAGGCCCTGAACAAAAACTGCTTCGTGATTCCCGCCAATGGTACTGTTCTTTAATATAGTGTTTTAGCGTTATTCAGCATGAAAGACACGAAGAAGATCTCATTAAAATGTGAAATGAAATAATCATTAATGGATGTTTAGGAGTGAGAGAATTGCATGAGAATGCTGAAGCGAAAATTAGAGTAAAAATTAGTAAGAAAGAGTGGCTGACTCTTAAGGTAGTGTATATTACTTTATTGGTACTATTGGTGATTAGTGGTTCCCTGTTTCTGTATATTGAAAAAGAACACACATTTGTTAATATAGAGGTTATTTATCCGTCTTTGGGAGTAGAACGGTATAGGCTGTTTAACCTGGGATACTCAGCCTCAATAATGAGTAACATTTATGACAGCATAATTTATAGTGTTTATGGAGTAAGTTTTGACGCTGAAGTAAATGATAGTCGTATGCAGGATATGTGCAGATTCCTTGAATCGCTAGTAGTTGATTTTGGCGATGGCACGGCTTGTTTACGAGAAAGTCCAAGCATTGAAAAGGATAGATGCTATCTTAACACTAATTACCTTGCACTTGAGGTGCTTAGGCTATGTAATAGTAGCGTTGTACCGAAACTAGAGTCCTTCCTAGCACAGTATGATAACGTGTTGTATGATGATAAAAACAGACTTAGAATACTACTATTCAAAGATATACCATTACCGCCTAGATCTGTTGTTAGAGTATTCTTAGGTATAAAAACATCAATAACTGGCGAAATAATCAGTATTTATGCTGACATCCTTAGCGATAATGTATTTAGTGATTGGCAATACTATGCCGACCAATTGATGCTAGCCTCATTACAGGAATTGAAAAACGGAAATTACGAGTGTGCATGGAAATATAGAAACCGTGCTGAGAAAATGTGGGAAGATATAGGTTTTGAGGATAAGGTTTATCACGATATAGGTTTGTATGAGACCTACAAGCTCTCATTATATTATTTCCTAATGAGGGCGTTAGGACATAGAGACCACATAGCGGTATGGATTGAGAATAACATTGATAAATTCATAAGCAATGGTGGGGTCGTAACACACTATGACAACAGCTTCACCCCACATGGAGATCCAAATATAGAAACAACCGTTATCACTGTCTTAGCCTTCTATAGTGATTATCCAAGCAAATTCCTATTGCATACTGGAAAACCCTATATTAGTCCATGGAAGCCTCTAGAGAAAATAGCCATTGTGATCGCAAGCTTTGCTATGGGATTAATACTAGCTAAAATAGCATTGAAAGCTATTGGTAGGATTAGAGGTAAAGTAAAATAATTTGTTCCTTATACACCCATTTAAAAACCGAGCTATGCCCAAGCTGAATGGGACGGTTTGTTTTATTTCCTCCCAACATATATACCGTATCCAAAGTACTTGAAAAGCTTGAAAATACTTTTAGGTGGCTTACATATCTCCTTGATATATTCTCTTACTTCTTGGCTCTTGAAAAGTAATAGTAGAAATCTACCCCACGCATTCAAGAATTCCCTAATATCTATTTCTTTAACTTCACTAGCCCATTGACGCCATGCGGCGGTTTTATAGATTCTGACTATTATATTAGAGAAGCCAGCTTTTTCCAGCAAACCTTTCCAGTCTTCGGAAACTAGAAATTCGGCTCTACCTAAGGCAAGAGACAAATATTTAACCAAATCCGGAGGAGGATTTCCTATCCATGTTACTTCATTGAACCCAACATAACCTCCAGCCTTTACCACTCGTTTATATTCATTTATTGCTTTTTGTTTGTTCTTTATAAAAGCGTTTACGGACTCGCAAATAATAGCGTCGAAAAGATCGTTCTTGAAAGGTAAGTCTTGCGCATCTGCAACTATAAACTCAACTTTATCCTCAACACCCTTTCTCTTAGCTCTCTCTTTTGCTCTTTTAATCATCTCTTCGGAAATATCTATTGCTACCACTTCACAACCATATTCTTTTGCTATGTAGCAAGTAGTTAATCCAACACCACAACCAACCTCTAGAACATGCGAATTTTTACCGACATGACATAGTTCAATTAGTTCTTTAGTAGCTTCCAATCCACCCATATGCTTAGTTAGGCCAAAAGAGGATAACAGTGCAAAATAGTAAGATTCTGGTCGAAAAGTTCCTTTTAATGCTATTTGTCTTTGGTTTCCCATTCTCTCACCTTAAACATTGGTAGTTTATTTAGCTTTGGAACTAAAGTTGTTATTGTTTTAGATAAGATTAAGATGCTTGTAGGTAATCAAGTTTAGGCTTTTAACGGTAGTACAGTTTAATAGTGAATAACTTAATAATTTTAGCATGGTACACTTATGTTTTTAGGGAAAGGAGGTTTCCTTTGAGAGCTTCAGATTTAATGATTATTTCTCCTATTATAGCTAGTGAGAAAACCCATATTGAGGAAATAGCTAAGATTATGTGGGATAATAGAATAGGGCAAAGGCGTTCTTGTAGGTATAATTATTAAATACCATACTCGGTAGCTAATAATTGGGATAAGACTTACCTGTAATTAATAGTTCAAATAAGCCTTTAGGAATGCTTCCACTAAGAGATATAACAGATACTTCACCAATACCGTTCCACACTACATGGAGAACACTATTAGAGGTCAGTTGAGGAATGGAAAAGAAAAGATTTGGCGTTTATGTCCCAGACGATTTAGCTAAAGACATCAATGCGTTTATGAAAACGCTAGGTCTGAAAAGCAAGTCTAAACTTATTCAGGAAGCACTTAGATTGTTTATTAGTGAACATAAATGGAAGCTTAAAGGTAAAGCTGTAGGTATTGTCGGTATTGTTTACGATCATGAAGTACACGATGTTGATGAAAAACTAACAGACATTCAACATAAATATCTCGATATCATCGTTTCATCGGTTCATGTGCATTTGGACGAAAAGAAATGTATGTTAGCGATAATAGTTAGAGGTAGAACGGAGAACATAAGGAGCCTAATAAACGATATAATGAATGTAAAGGGAATACTAACTATAAGGCAAATGCTTTTAGCATCAGAATAGAAGTCTAATAATTAATGACTATTTCTTGAGGAAACCTATAAGAGCAAATGCTAAAGCTAATATTTCAGTTAAAAATACGAAGTAAGCTATTGCTATTCTTGAGTATTGATAGAGGAACCCCATTATAGCATTACCTATCATCCACGATAAACCAACCATTAATCCGAAAATTCCGTAAGCGTAAGCTCTGAACCTTGGATCTACGAGGTCAGCTACTGCAGCTCTCATTATTGTTTCATAAGCTCCCATAACAATACCCCATACGGTAATGAACAGTAGTATGGGGTAAATGCTGTTAGTTACTAAAACCAGTGAAGCAATAAATGTTAGAAGGGGTATGCTTATAAAAATTTTCAACCCTATTTTGTCATAAAGGAAACCTATAGGTATTGCTACAATTGCGTCTACGAGCATGGCTAAAGTGTAGAATAGCGGAATAAAGTAGTCGCTTGCGATAGCTAATGTTCTTAAATGATAAGATATTAAGGCCCAATGTGCAAAACCTAATGACAAAATAGATACTGACACAAGATACATTATGAATTTTCTAGGTAAGGGTTCTCGCCTCCTTTCGGAAACGGAAACCGATTTCACCTTTGGGTAAAGTATGGATGCTGTAATGACTAATGCTAAAGCTATTATTGCCGGTATCGCTAAATACATTAGTGAGAGCCTATAGTTTCCCTGTGATGCCATTAAGCTCCAAGCAATAAGTGATGGCCCGGCTATAGCGCCTATTTGGTCAAGTAGTTCATGTATGCCGAATCCTTTACCCTTACCTATAGGCTCGGTTATTTCAGCTATTATGACGTCTCTTGCTGGAGCCCTTAAACCCTTACCTATTCTTTCCAAGATGATGAGAATAAATGCTATTTCCCATGATCCAGCTAGTGCAAGTAAAGGTACTGCTACTAGGTTTACGAAATAGCCTGCAATTACGAGTCCCCAGTATACTCTACTTGAGCGAAAGTAGCCTGCAATAAATCCCCCAATACCTCTCATAATGTAGTTTACTAGTTCACCTACACCTATGAAGCCTACTATTAGTGCTGTTGCTCCTAAAACGTCGAAGTATGCTCCTATTATAGATCTTGCTCCTTCATATGTTATATCTGCAAATAGAGATACGAAGCTTAGAAGTAAAAATGTTATTAATGCTTTTTTAGCTAAAGAATTTTCCTTCAAAGCTTTTTCACTAGTGGTTTAGCTAATTCTCTAATTTTTGCTTCCCAATCTTTAGCTTTAACTATAGCTGAAGCTACGAGAACACCTTGTGTTCCTAATTCTAGGGCTCTAGCTACATCGTCTCCTGCCGTAATTCCGGCTCCTGTAAGTATCGGAATATGCTCATCTATTCTCCTAATTTTTGCAACGGTGTTTGTAACAACCTCAGGCTTTGCCTTTGAAACAGGTATTCCGGTACCTATCAGCTCAGGAGGTTCTATAGCCACAGCCGATGGTTGAAGAGCTGCTACAGCAGCGCTTGTAGCAGGCGTATCTGCGCAAACAAGTGTTTCTAAACCTACTTCCTTCGCCCTAACAATTGCTTCATTCAACACGTCTAGCCTAAGTCTATGTTCGGAATGGTTTAGAAGAGTTCCAGAAGCACCAGCTTCTTTAACAGCTTCAGGTAATACATGACCTGTATGCGCACCTGGCTTAATAGGGTCAATGTGCTGAGCATAAACAGGTATTTCGACGTTTTCGGCTATAAGCCTTAAATCTGCGAGTTGTACAGCAACGATTATTTCAACACCTAAATCTTTTGCTACTTTTTCAGCAATTTTAGCTAATTCTAAACCCTTTTTACCTGTAGCTTGTAAATAAGTTTTGAAATTAATTACTAAAGCAGGTGTTCTAAACATTTCCAACACTCCTTAAATACTTAAATGGGTTATTTAAGAAAAATTGTTTAATTTATGAACTTAACTTTTATTACCCCCCTGTTTTACTCGTGACTTGGTTCTCCTTTTACGGGTCTCTTCTTGTACTTTTCAACTTCTCTCATAGCTTGAACGTCGACAACGAATCTGTCTTTGAGTTTTTCAAGCACTTGAGGTAGAGTAGTGTATTCCATTTCCTCTGGTCCTAATCTATGGGGCATGAAGGGTCCATGTCTTCTAATGTACTCTGCTATTATTTGTGCCATTCTTCTTGTTTCATCGAATGCTGGGTCATCGAATAGATCCGCTGGACCTATAAGTCTACCGTTCTTTATTTGCCACCCTAAAGCGATTATTCTAGGTGGGCCGTCGAATCTTGTACATTGAGCATATCTTTGAGGTACCGGCATTAGTGGTCCGAAGTGGCTTCCTCTCATCCATCCAGCAACCATATGTGGGAATGCGAAAGCTTCCAGAACTTCTCCAACAGCTGGTAAACCATGTTGTGCTCTAACTATTGCTACTGGGTCGTCTTTTCCAACATACTTTCCAGCTATAAGATTTAGTCTTTCGCTACTAATAACCGCTGCTATGGTATCGTCATCTTTCCTATAAATTCTCTTGATAACGTATCTTCCAGGAGTACCTATGAGAGCTAATATATCGTACATTTCCTCCGGTGATTTAAGGAGAACTTTCTTACCTTCATATACGTCCAATATTTCAAATTTAAATCCACTATGCATTCTAGGATCTATTACGAGACCTGCAGTATTGAACGGGTCTGCGAATATTCTGAAGAGAGGTAGATTAAATGCTCCAGGCTCTGTTTTGTCCGCATGGAATGTTATTACGGGTTCAGCCGGTCTTTCCTCAAACTCCATTTCAGCAACTCCTGGTCCTAATCCTCTAACGTTCCCTGAGAAAGCCTCTGAAAGGAGATCTTGGCCTGCAGCGTAAAGGCCTAGTTCTTTAGCTACTTTAGCTGCGGCTTTGAAGGCTTCCCATGCTAGGCCATGTACGTCAGGGCTATCAACTCCTTTCTTATGTGTCATAATTAACTGTAGGTCGTCTCCAACATGTGTTACGTAGAAATCTATTATTACGCCCTTACTTTTTGCTTCAGCCAATACCTTTGTTGCTGCAGCTAAAGTGTCGGGATGTGTTATATGATGTCCTGCGAGAGAGCCTATGTCTGCTTTAATAATGCTTAAAGTTATTAGTTCGCCCATCGGAAACACCCTCTTTTATTATGTGTAAGGCGCTTGTAGCTTATATTTTTATGTTCAGAAATGACTCGTTACTATTGCTATCTAATAAATTTATTCTACGTAATAGTATTCTCCAATGCTTTTTTGTAACCTATCAAGGTAGCTTCCTTCCTTATTAACTCTGGGTCTTCTAGTTTTAGAATCACGGCGAAATGTTATTCCAACATCTCTTAAGAAATCGTTAATACCTGATCTTAGATCTTTAGGTTCACTAGCGTGTCCTCTAATTCCCGGTTCGCCTTTGAAAACCATTATTGAATCAGCTATGTAGTCTTGCAGTATTATATCGTGTTCAACAATGAAACATGCTGCTTCTCTTTGCTCGACAACAGACTTTATGGCTTTAGCTACAGCCAATCTTTCTTCAACATCTAAATACGCTGAAGGTTCATCGAGAAGATATATTTTAGCTTCCTTAAGTAAAGCAGCGACAATAGCTACTTTTTGAAGTTCACCGCCACTTAACTCTCCAATGAACCTATCATATAGTCTATCAACTTTTAGCTTCAAAATAACATCCTTTTTAAACCACTCAGGTATCGCTCCCTTAGAGACATCTCTAATTACATCCCATACCGTTAAATGCTCCTTTTCAGAATAGTATGTTGAAACGTATTGTGGCTTATAACTGATGCTTACTTCGCTGTATGAATATACTACACCATCTTTAGGTTCTAATTCCCCAGCTATTGTCCTTACAAACGTTGTTTTACCTATACCGTTGGGCCCAAGAATACCTACTATTTCGCCCTTATGAATACCGCCTTCGTTAACATTAAGAGTAAAACCGTTAAGCTTAATTGTTAAATTTGTCCAGTGAAGTAGTTCCTGTTCTGGAACCCATTGTACATGAGGAGGTTTAACATGGAACCTAATTGGTTCTTCTCTAATTCTCATGTTTTCGTCGGGAAGGTAGCCATCTAGAAAATAGTTTATACCTGATTTTACCCCGTATGGATGAGAAACTATACCGTAGGTTCCAGGTTCACCATAAATAACGTGAACAAGATCCGAGAGAAAATCGAGAACCGCTAGATCATGTTCTACAAGAACAACCATTTTATTCTGTTTCAGAGTATATTTTCTAATAACCTTAGCAACTCTTATTCTTTCGTAAACATCAAGATAGCTACACGGTTCATCAAATAGGTAGACGTTTGCCTCACGTGAGAGAGCAGCAGCTATAAGAAACCTTTGGAGTTCTCCGCCGCTTAGAAACTTTATTTCACGATGCCATACGTTTTTCAGCTTTAATTCATCTCTCAAATCAAATATTATTCCTCTTTCGTCAGCTTTTTCAAGTATTTTGGAAACCGTTCCCTTGAGAAACTTAGGAACTTTATCAACATACTGTATTTTATGGACTATTTTCAATCTGCCATTAACAAGCTTCTGAAAATAAGTTTGGAGTTCCGAGCCTCTAAAGTACCTTATAATGTCATCCCATTCCGGGGGATTTTCAAAATTACCTAGGTTTGGCTTAAGCTTTCCGGAAAGTATTTTAAGTGATGTTGTTTTCCCAGTAGCGTTCTTACCTATTATTCCAATAACTTTACCAGGTTTGGGTATGGGAAGCCTATAGAGTTTGAAAGCGTTTAAACCATACCTATGGACAACATCTCTCTCTAATTCCTCCGGTAAGTTAACTATAGTTATTGCTTTGAAAGGACACTTTCTTACACATATACCGCATCCTATACAGATTTCCTCATAAATTACTGGTTTTCTCTCACCTTCGGGTATTTCTACGGTCTTCGTTCCTGTCCTATTTAAGGGGCAAAATCTAACGCATTCTAAACCGCATTTATGTGGCTGACATAGATCCCTATCTATTGTTGCTATTCTAACCATGGCTTAAACACCATAAGCCCTTATTTAACACTTATATACGGTATTCGACGTTCTTACTTACATAGAGAAGCTTTCGATGATGAATGGTGACGGCTAAGAAACTAAAGGTTGATGATTGATTTTTATATTCTGAGAAACGTTAAAACAACTACGCATCAAGAGCTTTCTTCACTACTTTCTTCTTCGCTAAAGGTTTCGAGGAATACTTCGTAATATTCTTGAAGTATTTCTCTTTCCTCCTCCCTTCTAAGAGGTTTACCTGCACCTTCAGAAACCCTTGAAGTAACTACTCTCTTATTTTCCTCTATAGAATGTGTTAATTTGTAGTCTACGCATGCTTTAACCTCTTCTTCGTACCCGCACACTCTACATTTAAGCATTGTTTTTCCGTTTCTTCTTATTGGTACCATGAGATTACCGCATTTCGGACAGAATTTCATTTCTCATCTACCATACCAAGTATTTTGATGTGTTCGTTACCACTCCTCCCATTCTTCCTCTTCTTCCTCTTCAAACTCCCATTCTTCCTCTTCCCACCATTCTTCCTCTTCAAAGAGCATAGCTTAACAACACCTCCCCAATAGTATACCTTTAGTGTTGTGGTTAAATGTTAGTATTTAAACGTATCGTGAAATACACTACCGACTTGTAGGTTATAAGTCTTTCACATTTTCATGTATGTTAGTGACGACATCATAATAATGTTCTTTTCTAGTTTTTCATGTAACGTTTTACCTAGTGTTGCATTAAGCATGTTTTCATTAATCATTTTGCAAAGTTTGCAATCAGCATTAACAAATTCTTGGAGGCTTCGCCTAATAAATCCTAAATTTTCCATTACTCTATTAGCTATTTGCAATAGCTTATTTTGAGTAACATTTAAGCCTATAAATAATGCTAAAATAGGTTCGCCTTTTTGCGGCTTAAGTACATATAGTGCCTCACGAATTTGCCTCGTACCTGCTAGTGGAAGCAATATTTCCATATGCAATTTTTTAGAAATATTTTCTCCTTTAAGAAACCTCCTAACACCAATTATTACTGAGTGTAATAAGTGCTTTAGTGAGTAAACCTCTTTAAATCTAATAGCTTGAAACCAAATATTATCATCGATTTCTCCGAGATAGTTCATGAGATTACCTATATCTTCAAGCACTCCTAAGATGGGAAGTACCAATATTTTATGTCCATCGACGTCGAAATAGTACATTATGTTTTCTCCTTAACCTTATGTTTCTTTATAAACATAAGTGTTTTGAGAACAAGATCTTTCTTTAACCCTGTTTTTTCAGAAATGTACTGGGCTACTTCGCTTAGATCATATTTATTTAAATCTATTTCTAATGTATTCACGAGCTCTTCAACTGTTTCTCGAAGTTCCCATGGGAAAATAACCCATGCATCACTTTTTAAAGCATAATAGTCAGGCATAACAATAGACCAAGGCTTAACTACTAATGCTGCAGTTTTTATTTGGGATGGCCCATACAGTTTAAGTGTTTCAACAGCTACCGATAAACTTTTACCTGTGTCAACAACATCATCTATTATTAACACTTTTTTATCTCTAACACTTACAACAAGCGGTTGTGTTAATATAGGTCTCTCCCTAGCTTCACCTATACCTTTATAGAATTTTATTTCTATAGCAGCTAAACCACTGATCTTAAGCATGTCAAGAATTATCCTTGCTGGAACCCAACCTCCCCTCATAACAGCGACGATAATATCAGGCATGTAATTTTCCTTAACCATTTTATCGCATAGTATATGCGACAGTTTTTCAACGTCCTCCCACGTTAGGTTAAGAAATTTATGTTTAATTTCCCTCCTTAAATAGAGCAATTTAAAACACCTTTGTGTTAGCAATAGTTTGGTTTAAATATAGTTATTTTAACCTTATTTTCTCTTATGCTTAATATTTTTACAAGATTTACATCAATATTGTTTACAAATACTCCTTGATTACAATAGTGATCTATGCTTTTCCACACGACCTCTAAAATGTCGTTAATGTTTAAGTTCAGAGTTTTAAGCTCTACATTGACTTTACGGGTAAATATACAACTTGGAGATATTACTTTTAAAATGACAAGTAAGTTTTTCTCTACGAAGATTCTTCACCAGCTTGTTGTTCAGCTTTCTTCATAATCTTAACTAAATGTGTTAGATAACCAGCAATTTGGTTTCTTAACTTCTTAGATGTAACATTTACTACTTCGGAAACTAACTTTTTGTTTTCTTCGAAATTTAATGATACTCTATCGGGATAGAGTTCTAATATTTTTCTCGCAGTTCTTTTCACTATTGTTGTCCGCACCTTCCCCATATGTATTGAACCTCTTACTTTTTAAAATGCTATAATTCGGGTTTACTTATTAACCTTACTCTTATCTTAATTCTCATAATGATTAACTACTTAGTCTAGTGTAATTCTAAACATTTCTGACCCATAACCGAAACGTATATATAGAAGCGCTTTCTACTCGAGAGTGGATTGTGAGGGTTTAAGGTTTTTAGATGGGGTGTTGTTCATGGCCATTCAGCAGCCCGTTGGAATACCTGTTCTAATACTTAAGGAGGGAACTCAAAGAACAACTGGAAGAGACGCACTAAGAGCAAACATAATGGCCGTAAGGGCTATTTCTGAAACTCTAAGAACAACACTTGGACCACGTGGCATGGATAAAATGCTTGTTGACGCCTTGGGAGATGTTACAATAACAAACGATGGAGCCACAATTCTTGATAAACTTGATGTACAGCACCCGGCAGCTAAAATGCTTGTTCAAATAGCTAAAGCGCAAGACGATGAAGTAGGTGATGGCACTAAAACTAGTGTTATATTAGCAGGTGAACTCTTAAAACAAGCTGAAGAACTTCTAGATAAAAACGTTCACCCAACAGTAATAGTATCAGGCTATAGAAAGGCTTTACAGAAGGTAATAGAATTTATAAATGAGCTTGCAAAACCGATAGACATAAATGACAACGAAACCTTGAAGAACATCGCTAAAACAGCTTTAACAAGCAAGGCAGTTCATGGTGCAAGAGAACATCTAGCAGAATTAGCTGTAAAGGCGGTAAAGCAGATTGCTGAGAAGAGAGGGGATAAGTGGTACGTAGATGTTGACAACATACAGATAATTAAAAAGCATGGAGGGAGCATTCTCGATACAAAACTAGTTTACGGAATAATAATAGACAAAGAAGTTGTTCATCCAGGAATGCCGAAGAAAGTGGAGAAAGCAAAAATAGCGTTACTAAACGCACCTTTAGAAATCGAGAAAACAGAAATCGACGCTGAAATAAGAATAACCGATCCAACGAAGATGAGAGCATTCTTAGAGGAAGAAGAGAGAATACTTAAGGAAATGGTTGAGAAAATAGCTGCAACAGGAGCTAATGTTGTATTTACGCAGAAAGGTATTGACGAAGTAGCTCAGCACTTCCTTGCTAAGAAGGGTATTTTGGCTGTTAGGAGAGTTAAGAGAAGCGATATGGAGAAACTAGAAAGAGCAACAGGAGGAAGAATAGTTTCAAACATTGACGAACTGAGCGCTAATGACTTAGGTGAAGCAGAGCTTGTTGAAGAAAGAAGAGTTGGAGAAGACAAAATGGTATTCGTTGAAGGATGCAAGAACCCGAAAGCAGTAAGCATACTTATAAGAGCAGGTCTTGAAAGAATGGTTGATGAAGCAGAGAGAGCCCTAAAAGACGCATTAAATGCCGTAGCTGACGTAATTAAGGATGGGAGAATAGTTCCCGGCGGAGGAGCTATAGAAATAGAGCTTGCAAAGAGACTTGAAGACTATGCTAAAAGCGTAGGCGGTAAAGAACAATTAGCTATTGAAGCATTTGCCGGAGCATTACAGTCAATACCTAGAGCCTTAGCTGAAAACGCAGGTTTAGACCCGGTAACAGTAGTTGTGGACCTAATGGCTCTACATGAGAAACCGGAAGGACTAGGCTATGGAATCAATGTCTTTACAGGAAAACCTGAGGACATGTTTAAACTAGGAGTAATAGAGCCAGCATCGGTAAAGGCAAACGCGATTAAAGCTGCGACCGAAGCTGCAACACTAATACTTAGAATAGACGATATAATAGCAGCTTCAAAACTTGAGAAAGAAGAGAAAGAGAAGAAGAAGGAAGAAAAGAAAGAGGAAGAAGAATAAAAAGTTTTTTCTAAACCAAAACTTAATTTTAAACTCAGTGATTACACAATAATGTCTTATAGTTGCTCTAAAAAAGTAATACTGATCGGAGGAGTTCCTGGATCAGGTAAAACAACTATAGCAAGAGAACTTTCTAAAAAACTAAATGCACTATACATTAATGTTTCAGAATA
>Ga0190363_1000072_pt1 | contig 53977 bp, 55 predicted proteins | sample 48721867_MG_FD_161272 | JGI IMG/M metagenome (GOLD analysis project Ga0190363, IMG submission 161272) | Hydrothermal vent microbial mat bacterial communities from Southern Trench, Guaymas Basin, Mexico - 4872-18-6-7_MG | ecosystem: Environmental > Aquatic > Marine > Hydrothermal vents >...
TGGTCTTCTGTGAAGACGAGGAGGAGCAGGTGGCCCTCATAGGGGTTAAGGGCCTCGTGGTGGTGAGGGCAGGAGGAAGGACCCTCATCGTCCCCCAGGAGAGGACGGAGGAGGTAAAGAGGCTTCTCGAGGAGGCGGGGAAGAAAGTCCTTGACAAAGGTGGGAGATTAAATAAAAGTAAGCTTTGAAAAATATGCTTCGGAAGCCCCACCCTCAAACTCTTTGGCTTCACCCTTTCCTCAGGTTATTGTATCTTGCCCTTTGAATGAGGAGGGGTTACTTGACAGCCTGCAGGCATCTGCGATAAGTAACTCTACCGAAAAAGAGAGAAGGGAGGCAAACGATGGCTTCAGGGAAGGAGTTCTTCGACGAGCTTGAGGGGATGTCCCCGGAAGAGAGGGAGAGATATCAAGTAGAGAAGTTGAGGGAAACCTTGGAAAGGGCGTATCAGAAGGCCCCCTACACCAGAAAGGTGTTTGAGAGGGCCGGCCTTAGGCCCTCTGACATCCGGACCATAAAGGATCTGGAGAAGCTCCCCATCACCAGAAAGGGCGACATCATAGAGGCCCAGCGCGCCGACCCCCCCTACGGTGGCTTTCTGATGGTACCGCCCGAGGAGGTCGAGCGGGTCTTCATCACCCCCGGGCCCATCTACGGGCCCCATCATACCGAGAAGATAGACTGGTTCGGAAAGTCCTTCCATGCAGCGGGGTTTCGCAAGGGAGATGTGGTGATAAATACGGCCACCTATCACATGTCCCCTGCCGGCATCCTCTTCCATGAGGGGATCAGGGCCTGCGGAGCAACGGCCGTCCCCACCGGCGTGGGGAACACCGAGGCGCAGGTGAAGACAATGCTCGACCTTAAGGTGACGGGATACGCGGGGATGCCCAGCTACCTGATGACCATCATAAAGAAGGCCGAGGAGATGGGATATGACTTTCGAAGGGACTTTTCCCTGCGCCGGGCCTGGTTCACTGGCGAGATGTTACCTCCCTCCCTTCGCAAGACCTTCGAAGAAGACTATGGCATATCCACCTTCCAGTGCTATGCGGTGACCGACTTGGGAGGATGCGTCGCCTATGAGTGCGAGGAGAAAGCGGGGATGCACTTCATGGACGAGTACGTGATAGAGATCGTGGACCCCCAGACAGGGAGGCAGCTCCCTCCGGGTGAGGTGGGGGAGATCGTCGCCACCCCCCTTCATAATGCCACCTGGGGGCTGATCCGCTACGGCACCGGGGACCTCTCTTCTTACGTCACCGAGCCATGTCCCTGCGGGAGGACGTCCTGGCGCCTTACGGGAATCGTCGGACGGGCCACCGATGCCGTGAAGGTGAGGGGGATGTTTGTGGTGGCCAAGCAGGCCGATCAGGTCTTCTCAGAGTTCGAGGAGATCTCCCGCTATCAGATGGTCATCGACCGAAAAGGGGAGAGGGACGAGTTCCTGCTGAGGGTCGAACTCAAGGATGAGACCGTGGATAAGGAGGAGTTGGCGAAGAGGCTCAGCGAGCGGTTTCCGCAGGTCTGTCGGGTAAGGCCCGATAGAATAGAGTTTCTCCCCCCCGGCGGAATCGGGGAGAAGGAGGAGAAGGTCATAGACAAGAGGAGATGGGAATAGGCTTGACAATTGTAAGTTCACACTGTATTTCAAACAGGGGTTTATCTCGGATGGCAAATGGGTTATAATTTGATCAGGAAAGGGGGTGAGAGAGAGGAGAGTTCGAGGGGGGGATTTTTATAACCGTTTGAAATCCAAAGGAAGGAGGGGAAGAGATGCGAAAGAGGGTGATTGTATTATTGGTAGGATTTTTCTTCTCACTGGTCCTCGTAGGAGGGGGATGGGCAGCTCCCCCGGTCAAGATTGGTGCCGTCATCAACCTCACGGGACCAGCCTCTACATGGGGGCAGTATCACGCCAAGGGCCTGAGGGATTATCTGCGATATGTTAACGAGAAGGGGGGAATTGCGGGAAGGAAGATCGACCTGACGGTGGTGGATCATGCCTACAAGATCCCTGAGGGGATCAAATTAGTGAAGAGGTTCTGTACCTTGGAGAAGGTGGACATGCTCGCCACCTGGGACGCCGGAACCGGAATCCAGGCGAAGCCGATCATCCAGAGGTATAAGGTCCCTACCATCAACTTCTCCACCTACCAGGGCCTCTTGAAGCCCCCGGTGGATTACATGTATCTGCCCTTCGGTAGTTATGTCCTCGACTCCTATGCCATTCTGGAATACATCAAGACGATCCATAAGGGACCAGGTGCTCCCAAGGTGGGTCTTCTGACGTACAACAACCCTTACGGAAAATCGATCCATGCGCCCTGTAAGGAATATGCCTCCAAGCACGGGATCAAGATAGTGGGCATTGAGGAGTTCCCTCCGGCCACGGTGGACCTGACCACCGAGCTTCTGCGGCTGAAAAAAGCAGGGGCCCAGTACATAGTGGTGCAGCTCCTCCCTGCGGCCATCATCACGGCGTTGAAGAGCGCTGACAGGATCGGCTACAAGGTTCCCTTCTTCGGCACCTGGACCTCCACCGATCCCGACTTCTTCAAGCTGGGCAAGGGCCTTATCGGAGATCGCCTCTTCATGCAGTTCAGCGGTGGCCTTCCTGTGGACAATGCCCCAGGGGTGAAGCTGATGCTTGAGCTCGGCAAGAAGTACCGGACCGTGAAGGGCTTCGATTGCTCCTACTGGGAGGGAACAGCAGTGGCCATGATCATGGAGAGGGCCCTTGTGCGTGCGCAGGAGAAGTTCGGGAAGATCACGGGTGAGACCATCAACAAGGCGATGGAGAGCTTCCGCAACGAGGAGTTCGGCGGGCTGATCCCGCCCGTCACCTATACGAAGGAGAACCACGAAGCGTCCTTTGTGGCGAGGATCGTCCAGATCCACGAGAACGCCACTTACACCCCCATGACCAACTTCTTTGTTCCCGGTAAGGGACAGATAAAGCTTCTGAAATAGTCATGAAGGCCTTTCGTGGGCAACCGAGTATCTTCGCCTCCGCTCGGCCCGACGGCCGTCGGGCCGAGCTGGAGGTAAAGGACCTCTCCTTGAGCTTCGGAGGGCTTCAGGCCCTCTACAGGGTGAACCTCAAGGTCGAAACGGGGGAGTTGCTCGCCATCATAGGCCCCAACGGGGCAGGGAAGACCAGCCTGCTGAACTGCGTTACCGGTTATTACCATCCTCAGGAGGGTCAGATCATCTTCAACGGGGAGGAGATCACGGGGCGCCATCCCCATGAGATCACCAGGATCGGCATAGGGAGGACCTTCCAGAACATCGAGCTCTTCCCGGGGATGAGCGTGGTGGCCAACATGCTCCTGGCCCGCCACATCCACTGCCGCTACGGGGTGGGGCGGGCCTCCCTCTTCTCCCGCTCGGTGAAGGAGGAGGAGGTCCGCCACCGGAGGGTGGTGGAGGAGCTGATCGACTTTCTGGAGATGCAGCCCATAAGGAAGAAGCTGGTGGGTTCCCTCCCCTATGGGCTGAGGAAACGGGTCGAGCTGGGAAGGGCCCTGGCCCTGGAGCCGAAGCTCCTGATCCTGGACGAGCCCTTCGCCGGGATGACCCTGGAAGAGAAGGAGGATATGGTCCGGTTCCTGGTGGAGCTGAACGAGGCCTGGGGACAGACCATCATCCTGGTGGAACACGACATGTCGGTGGTGATGAGCATCTCGAAGAGGATTATCGTGCTGGACTTTGGAAAGAAGATCGCTGAGGGACCCCCTGAGGAGATTCAGAACCACCCTGAGGTGATAAAGGCCTACCTCGGGGATACAGCCACTACCTGAGAGGGAGGATACGGTGGGCAAGGGACCAGCGGAGCGGATAGATCAGAAGACCCTTGAGTCTTTCTCCCAGTACACCTTTCCCCAGATCCTGTTCAAGCAGGCGGAGCGCCTGGGGTCGCGGGTGGCCATAAGGGAGAAGGCCTACGGGATATGGGAGACCTACACCTGGGAGGACTACCTCAACTATGTCCGATGGGTTGCCCTGGGGTTGCTATCGATTGGGCTGAAGAGGGGGGAACACATAGGCATCATCACGGATAACCACCCCGAATGGCTCTTCAGCGAGCTGGGGGCTCAGGCCGTAGGGGCCATTACCATGAACCTCTACACCTCCTCGGTCCCCAAGGAGCTGGCCTACGGACTTCAGAGGATCAAGGCGGTCTATGCCATTGCCCAGGATCAGGAGCAGGTGGACAAGCTCCTGGAGACCAGGGAGGAGCTGCCCCACATCCGGAAGGTCATTTACATAGACCCCACGGGGATGAGGATCTATCGGGATAACCCCTGGCTGATGAGCTTCGCCGAGCTGCTGGAGCTGGGGAAGGAGCTGGAAAGACAGCAACCGAACCGCTTTGAGGAGGAGCTCTGGGAGGGGGAGCCGGGAGATCTGGCCCTTATGCTCATGACCTCAGGGACCACGGGGCTGCCCAAGATAGCGATGCTGAGCTACCAGAACATCATCGATATGGCGAGGAAGTGGCTTGAGACCGCCCCCATAGGGATCGGCGACAACTGGATATCCATCACCCCACCGGCCTGGATCGTCGATCAGATGTGGGGTATGGGGGTGGCCCTCTGTGGCGGCATGGTGATGAACTTCCCGGAGATGCCTGAGACGATAGCCGAGGATATGAGGGAGATAGGCCCCACCATCATGATCACCTCCTCCCGCTTCTGGGAGGACCTGGCATCCAAGATCCGGGTGAAGATAAACGATGCGGGCTTCATCAAGCGAGGCCTGTTTTACCTCTGCCAGAAGATAGGAGAAGGGGTGGTGGACAGGGAATCCAGAAAGAAGCCCATCCCCGGTTGGCTCAAGTTCCTGAACTGGGTGGCCTCCTGGTTGATATACCGTCCTCTCCTGGATCGGGTTGGCTGTCTGCAGTTGCGGGTGGCCATCACCGGTGGTCATCCCATAAGCCCTGACGTGATCCGCTTCTTCAGGGCCAACGGCCTCAACCTGAAGCAGGCCTACGGGCTCACCGAGGCAGGAGGGGTCTTTCAGGTCCAGCCCGATGGGGAGGTGAAGCCCGAGACGGTGGGCAAGCCCCTGCCCAGGATAGAGGTAAGAGTTGCCGAGGATCAGGAGGTGCTGGTGAAGAGCCCCTCCGTCTTCATGGGCTATTACGAGGACCCCGAGGAGACCGCAGCGACCCTGAGCGATGGCTGGCTTCACACGGGGGATGCGGGGTACTTCGACGAGGACGGGCACCTGGTGATCATCGGCAGGAAGAAGGACATCATGCGCACCAAGGAGGGGGAAGCCTTCTCCCCGGACTTCATCGAGACACGTCTCAAGTTCAGCCCTTACATAAAGGAAGCAGTGATCTTCGGGGAGGGAATGCCCTATATCACGGCGATGATCAACATAGATATGGGGACGGTGGGGGACTGGGCCGAGGCGAGGCGGGTCCCCTATACCACCTACACCGACCTCTCCCAGCAACCCGCGGTGGAGGAGCTGATCAAGGGGGAGATAAGGGAGGTGAACAAGAGGCTCCCCGAGCATATGAAAGTGCGGAAGTTCCTCCTCCTTTACAAGCTCCTTGACGCTGACGATCAGGAGCTCACCCGGACCGGGAAGGTTCGCCGCGGCTTCGTCTACGAACAGTACCGGAGGCTGATCGAGGCGATGTACACGGGAGAGGAGAAGGTGGACGTGAAGGGTCAGGTCCGCTACCGGGACGGCACGGTGGGTACCATCGAGACCACGGTAAAGATCTTGGACGTGGACTGAAAAAAAGGAGGGGATAAGGTGGAATTCTTCGTGCAGGTTTTCATCAATGGCCTTTCCATCGGGTTCCTTTACGCCATCTCGGCCCTTGGCTTCGTGATGATCTTTAAGTCAAGCAGCGTGCTCAACTTCGCCCACGGTGAGCTCCTCGCCATCGGGGCCTTCTTCTTCCTGATCCTTTCGGCCTGGCTCAAGCTGCCCATCGTCCTCTGTTTTCTCATCACCCTGGCCGGCTGCTTCGCTTTGGGGTTCATCATCGAGAGGCTCTTCCTCAGGCCCCTGATCGGTGAGGCCTTAATCGAGGTGATCATGTTAACCGTGGGACTTTCGGCCATGTTCAGGGGGTTGATGCTCCTCATCTTCGGGGGCAACCTTCACAATTATCCCCAGTTCCTCCCCGAGGCCTTATCCATAAGCGTGGGCAACATCTACGTCCCCTCTGTCTATGTATCATCCTTCATCATCGGCCTGATCTTCCTCGGGGTCTTCGGGTTCTTCTTCAAGTACTCCTCTCAGGGGATATACATGCGCTCGGTGGCCGACCACCAGCCTGCGGCCCTCTCCTTGGGGGTGAACGTGAGGAGGGTCTTCGCCCTCTCCTGGGCCATCGCGGCGGTGGTTTGTGCCATGAGCGGCATCGTCCTGGGAATAATAAACGGGATAAACGTGCATCAGTTGAGCGCCATAGGTCTCAAGGTCTTCCCCGTGGTGATCCTTGGAGGTCTGGACAGCATCGGCGGGGCGATCATCGGGGGGATCATCATCGGGTTGCTGGAGACCTTCACCGGGGGATACCTCTCCACCTCCTTGAGGGAGGTGATCCCCTATATAGTCCTGGTGCTCATCCTGATGGTGAAGCCCTACGGGCTCTTCGGCTCCGTGGAGATAGAGCGGGTATAGGAGGGGGAGATGAGGAAGCTCAGGTTCCGGCCTTGCGGTAACTTCAAGGAGAGATACGAAGAGGAACTCACCATCTTCGAGACCGACTTCGGGAGGCTGTGGAGCTGGGTGGGGGTCGTGCTCCTTTTGGGGGTGGTGCCCTTTGTGAGCGGTCCTTATATGCTCTATGTCCTCAACAATATGGCCATCTATGCCATTGCGGCGATAGGCCTGAACATCCTCATCGGGTTCACCGGACAGATCTCCTTGGGGCACGGGGCCTTTTTCGGCGTGGGGGCTTATGCTGCCGCCATCCTCGCCATAAAGGCGGGGTTTCCTTTCTGGGCCTCGGTCCTTTCGGCCGGGGTGATAACCGCGGTGGTGGGGATGATCTTCGGCATCCCCTCGGCGCGGCTCAAACACCTCTATCTGGCCATCGCCACCCTGGCAGGACAGTTCATCATAGAGTACGTGCTGGTGCACTGGGAGAAGCTCACCGGAGGGGCCGAGGGGTTGATCCTGCCCGAACCGGTCCTCTTTGGCATCAATGTAAGTGGTGACCGTGCTTTTTCCTGGGTAGCTTTCACTTCCTTTGTGGTGATGTGCTGGATGGCGAAGAACCTGGTGAGGAGCCGCTACGGGCGGGCATTTATCGCCATTCGGGACAACGACCTGGCGGCCGACGGGATGGGGATTCCCCTTTTCCGGTACAAGCTGCTCTCCTTCGCCATAAGCTCCTTTTATGCGGGGTTTGCAGGGGGACTGTGGGCCTTCTACACGGTGAGCATAACCCCTGAGCCCTTCACCCTCTTCCTTTCCATCGAGTACATCGCCATGATCATCATCGGGGGCTTAGGGAGCATCGCCGGTTCGGTCTTCGGGGCGGCCTTCATCGTCCTCCTCAACGAGGCCCTGAGCCAGGCGACCCAGTATCTGATGAACGTAGGGGCCTTTGCAGGGATAGCCCTCACCGTGGCCCCCCTGAGGGAATTCGTCTTCGGTCTGGCGATTGTCCTCTTCCTGATATTTGAGCCCAAGGGGCTGGCCGAGGTCTGGAGGATCGTGCGCTCCAGCTTCAGGCTCTGGCCCTTTGCCTACTGAGGAGGTGGGATGATGGAGGATAATGTCCTTCTACTGATAAACAACATCAGCGTGGTTTACTCCGACGTGATCCAGATCCTGAAGGGAGTATCGCTCAAGGTGAGGAGGGGAGAGATCGTCTCCCTCTTGGGGAGCAACGGAGCGGGGAAGACCACGACCTTGAGGGCCATCTCCGGGTTGCTCAAACCCGAGAACGGAAAGGTCACCGAGGGGACGATAGAGTTCGAGGGGCACCGGATCCAGAACGAAGCCCCTGAGACGATTACCCGTTTGGGGATCATCCAGGTGCTGGAAGGGCGTCCGCCCTTTGAGCACCTCACGGTGGAGGAGAACCTCAGGGTGGGCACGGCCGCGAGGGTCAGAGGGGGCTCCTGGAAGGAGGATCTTGAAATGGTCTATCACTACTTCCCCCGGCTCTGGGAGAGGAGGAAGTCCCTTGCCGGTTACTGCAGCGGCGGCGAGCTCCAGATGGTCGCCATCGGCAGGGCCCTTATGGCCAGGCCCAAGATGCTCCTTCTCGATGAACCTTCCCTGGGACTTGCCCCCATGCTGGTGAGGGAGATTTTCGAGATCGTCCAGAGGATCAACGAGGAGCAGGGGACCACCATAGTGCTGGTGGAGCAGAACGCCAACATGGCCTTACAGATCGCCCATTATGGCTATGTGATGGAGAACGGAAAGATAGTGATGGAAGGGAAGGCCTCCGACCTGAGGGAGAACCCCGACGTGAAGGAGTTCTATCTCGGGATCGCCGCCTCAGGGGCCCTTAAGTCCTACAAAGAGGTGAAGGCATACAAGCGGCGCAAACGCTGGTTATAGACTGCTTTATGTTTGAGACACGGGGTATTTGAAGGAAGGGGGGAAGAAATTCTCCCCTTCTTTTTTGACACAAAATCAGAAGGAGAGAGATGATGGGGGAGAAAAAGGTGTTTCTGGCGGAAAAAGACCTGCCCAGAGAATGGTACAATGTCCTTCCTGACCTTCCCGAGAAGCTTCCCCCACCCCTTCACCCTGCTACCGGGAAGCCCCTCACCCCTGATGACCTTCTGCCCATTTTCCCCATGGCCCTGATTGAGCAGGAGGTATCGGGGGAGAGGTGGATAGAGATACCGGAAGAGGTCATAAGCGCCTATAAGCTCTGGAGGCCCACTCCCTTGGTGAGGGCCTTCGCCCTGGAACATTACCTCAGGACCCCAGCGCGCATCTACTACAAAAATGAGAGCGTCTCCCCTCCCGGGAGTCATAAGCCCAACACTGCCGTCGCCCAGGCCTACTACAACAAGAAGGAGGGGGTCAAGAGGCTCACCACCGAGACGGGTGCAGGCCAGTGGGGCTCAGCCCTCGCCTTTGCCTGCAACCTCTTCGGCCTCGATTGCACCATTTACATGGTCAGGGTGAGCTACGAGCAGAAGCCCTATCGCAAGTCGCTGATGCAGGCCTGGGGCGCTCAGGTTTTCCCCTCGCCCACTGACAGGACCGAGGCGGGGAGGAAGATAAGGTCCCAGGACCCTGACTCACCGGGGAGCCTGGGGATAGCCATCTCCGAGGCGGTGGAGGATGCGGCCACCCATGAGGAAGCGAAGTACTCCCTCGGTAGCGTGCTCAACCACGTGCTGCTCCACCAGACGATCGTGGGCCTGGAAGTGAAGAAGCAACTTGAGCTCCTCGGCGAAAGGCCCGACGTGATGATAGGATGTGTGGGAGGGGGGAGCAACTTTGCGGGATTCTTTCTCCCCTTCGTTCCTGACAAACTGAAGGACGGTCTCCAGATAAGGTTTGTGGCGGTGGAGCCCACCTCCTGTCCTACCCTGACAAAGGGACTCTATGCCTACGACTTTGGGGATACCGTGGGGCTTACTCCGCTGCTGAAGATGTTCACGCTGGGACATAACTTCGTGCCGCCGAGGATCCACGCCGGGGGGCTCCGGTACCACGGGGATGCCCCGATCCTCTGCCTCCTGGCGAAGAACAAGGTGGTGGAGGCTGTGGCCTATCCCCAGAACGCCGTCTTCGAGGCGGCGGTTACCTTCGCCAGGACCGAGGGGATCATCCCTGCCCCTGAGACTGCTCACGCGATAAAGGCAGTGATAGACGAGGCCTTGAAGTGTCGGGAGGAAGGGCGTGAGAACTGCATCGTCTTCAACTTCAGCGGTCACGGCCACTTTGATATGAGCGCCTACGATCAGTACTTCAGCGGAAGCCTCGAGGACTATGCCCTTCCTCAGGAGGAGATAGAGAGGGCCCTCAAGGAGCTTCCACCCCAGCCTTAAGGGACCTTGCGGTAGACCAGGGCCTGGCAGGTGGCCACGAGGAGGCCATCGCCGTCTCGGGCCTCGATCATGTAGGAAGCGATCCTCTTCGTGGCGAAGACCTCTTTGGCCTCCGCCCGAAGGGGATCTCTTTTGGGGACGCGGTGGAAGGTGACGTTCATGTTGAGGGCTACGGCAGGTACTCCATGGGAGTTGGAGGCAAGCTCAAAGGCGGCATCTATCAGTGAGAAGATTGCCCCTCCGTGGACGATGCCGTGGATGTTCTTCAGGTCCTCCCCGAGGGGCATCTCCGTCAGGGCATAACCCTCCCGGATCTCCAGCACCCTTATCCCCATCTTCTCCGCAAAGGGCTCCCTTTCTGCTCTCTCCCTCAATTCCCTGAGAAAATCCATCTCTTCCACGGATCTGTTTTTATAAAAACTTATAAACTAACTTATTATCCTTTGTCAAAGAGCTGACATTACTTCTGCTCTACTCCACTCTTTATCCCATGTCCAAGGGGGTGTTCTGGCACCTCTGAACCCTATCCAGAAGTTCTCCAACATCTGGTCTTGACTGTTGATTTTTGCTGGACTATGCTTTGTTAAAGCAGTTCTTGTTATCTCAACGGAAAGGGTAGGCAGAAGGGAGGTGGGAGAAGAAGATAAGTCTTGGCCTTCAGAGTCGATGATTGATTTCCTCTCTTTCCGTTGGTGTTGAGAACCCACGTTGAAAAAGGAGGTTTCTACACATAATGGTATTTAGGCCCTGGAAGCAAGGGGCCATGTTTGTTGAATGCTCCTCGTTAAAATTCCCTCCTCGTTTTGAGTACTGAGTGTGCCCTGTCCCGTGCTGTTCTTCTCGTTTGGCGTTGATTGAGCCCAGGTAACCGAAGCCCAAAGGAAAGCAGTGAGGAAATCCTTTTGTACAGGTGCCAGAGTCGGAATGGGGGCGCCTGGGAGAAAGGCTTTCAGGATTGAACCTTTTTGGAGGAAGGAGGAACTAAAAATAATTAAAGCCTGACGTCAAGGACGTCCTTATTGGTGAGTGGGACGACACATGTGGTTGCAGAGTCCAATGAAGGAAATAAGAAGACCTGCTGCAGCCTAAGTATAAGGAGCAGGTGAAAGGAGGGGTAAGGGATGAGAAAGATAGTGATAGCAGGGATAGTATATTTGTTTTTTATACCTCTGGGTAAGGCTTTAGCATGGAGAGTAGATACTTCTGGCATATATGTTCCACCAGCTCCTACAATTGTTTCTCCTAAAGGTGAAACACTCTATGGGAGTAAAATTACTTTCAGCTGGTTAGCTGTAAGAGAAGACATTCCAGGATACAGAATTTGTATTGGATTTCATCCTGACTTGGCAAGTTGTGTCGTTCTTAAAGATATTCATAAAACCGGTCCTGAGGGCCTGTATCTATCGGAAGATATTACCATTCCTGCTGGAGCTCTTAGAGGAGGGGGAAGACGGAGATTCTACTGGAGAATGACCTCCTTAGGAGGGGAGGAATTTGATTGGAGCGAAGTAGGTTCTTTTTATGTTGACTTTTCCTCGTCTCTACCTGTATGTGAACATTCTCGTCCTCACGGAGAAAAGGTGATTTCAGATCCTGAAGAAGTAATACAATTTGCTTGGGAGAAAGTTCCAGGAGCACACCAATATGCTCTTTATATCTATAAAGGAAGTTCATCAACTTCTGTATATAAGGGGATAAGAACATATAATACTTGGTGTTATGATTTCAAAGCAAAGGATTTCTCTTTTGGTGAGAGATATTCCTGGGTGGTTAAAGCCTATCGTGGCAGAGTTGATGAGACAACAAGGATCTGGAGTAGATGTTGTGGAGGAGAGTTTAAATTAGTTGAGGCAGAGGTTAGGGGAACTCACCGTTACAAGGTAGTAAGATTAAAGAGTCCCGCTGATAATTTTATTGCCCGATTAAGTGGGAATGTAAACTTAAGCTGGCATCCTTTATCAGGAGTGTCTGAATATGAACTATGGTGGGGAGAAAGTGGAGGTCATAAAATTAATAAAAAAATAACCTCTCAAACAACAATTACCTTAACTGACCTTACCAATGGGAAGAGATACTGGTGGAGAGTAAAACCTGCAAATAGAGAGTGGAGAGAAAGAGATGAGACAAGACATTTTACTATGGAGGTTATTCCTTCAACTCCCACGATAGTTTGGCCTTTACACGGTATAAAGACAACTGTATCGAATCCCATATTTAAGTGGAAGGCAGCAAGATATGCTGCATCGTACAAGCTGGAGTTAAAAATAGGAAGCTTATCAGGGCAAAATGTTTTCCGAATTTCCTGGCCAGATCCCTATGGGGGTCGTGGAAACGAAGATGATATAATTTCTTTTCCATACCGCCATGAATTATCTTCAGGCAAATACGTATTTCTTGTAAAAGCATGTAATGCGTATGGATGTTCAGGAGTACATGTTGTAGCATTTGAGGTAGGGGAGTTGCTGGAACGAGAATTTCCTACCTCTCCTGTTCCTGGTTTGCCTTCGGGGGGTAGAGGTACACCACTTATTAGGACTGATAGCTCGCCGCCAAATATCAAGATTTTATCACCTAAAAATAATGAAAAAATAAAAATGCCAACCGTTCCTGCCACTATAACAGTGATTGCCAAAGTAGATGACGCAGGGAGTCCTGCTTCAGGTATTGATAGAGTTGAATTTTGGTTCAATGGTCGCAAGGTTATAGAAAAGAAAAAACCCAGCAAAGGCTCAAGATATTCTGCCAAAATAGGTGCAATAAAAGAGGGCTGGAATAAGATAATGGTTAAGGCCTATGACAGAGCTGGGAATCACAGGTCAGTTGGAATTCGTTTTTATATAGAACACGTTGTTAAGAAGCCGGTTATCAAAAAGCAAACCCCTGTTGCACCTAAGGTAAAACCATTGCCTATAAAGGAAAAGTAGAGAAAGGAGAGAAAGATGAAAGGAATCTTTGTGAATTTAAACTGACATCCTTAGGTATTATCGCCAGGCAGATATGAATTTCGTATACGAGCCTGTAATGAGTTTGGTTGTTCAGGATGGAGGGCTTATGAATTTGAAGTTATAGAGCCGGTAGAAAAGAAGTTGCCCGAAACAATGAAAAAGAAAGTTCCTTTTAAGAGACTTCCTTTGGGAAGATAGTAAGGAGTTTTTTGGGAAAGATTGCATATAAAAAATATAAGAGTTTTCCTTATCCCCTATTTAAGGCTGTTTTCTTCTCTCTTTTAGCAGGGATATTTTTGATCATCTCTTTTCCTGGTCCGGATCAAGGATGGATTGTGTGGTTTTCTCTTTTACCTTTAGTGCTTGCTTGCCATAAACAGAAGATAAAACAAAGATTTTTTTTGGGATGGATATATGGGTTGGCCTCAATTATAGGGATTTTTTACTGGGTGTTTGAAAATCCTATATTATCCTTAATCAGTAAATTATTGTTAGCTATCTTTTTTTCCCTATACCCTGCATTTTGGTGTACAGGTGTTTTTTTCTTGGAGAAAATCTCTTTACCTCTTTTTATAACCGCACCCGCTTTATGGGTTAGTTTGGAATATCTAAAAGCACATGCAGGATTTTTTGCTCTCCCCTGGGCAACATTGGCTCAAACTCAACATAATAATTTGGCTCTAATTCAAATTGCTTCTTATACAGGAGAGTATGGAGTAAGTTTTCTTATTGTGATGGTTAACATTGCTCTTTTTGAAGTTATTAGAGAAAGAAAATGGAAGAGTTTGGTTTTTGCTATTATTGTTGTGGGTTTTGTTTGGGGAGGGGGTAAGGAAAAACTTTCTCAGAAGATAAAGGGGAAGGTTCTAAAAGTAGGTATTGTTCAACCTAATATTCTTATTGAGGAAAGAAGGACATCTAAAGGTATAGAAAATTCTTTCCGACGTCTTGAACAACTTACTTTTCTCATTGCCAAAGAAAAACCAAAACTTATTGTGTGGCCTGAGACTGCTATTTTTGATTTACAGGGACATCCAGAGATAAGAGAACGGATCAAAAGAATTGCTGAAAAAAATTCTGTTTTCATTATCACGGGAGCATCTGATTTTATAAGTCTTTCTTCAGTCACCTTAGGTAAAAAGAGATTGGTTATGAAAGTACCTGCTTATAATTCCGCCTATTTTATCAGCCCCCATAATTATAAGGAAGTTCCTTCTCCCCCTTACAGGAAAAATATCCTTGTGCCCTTTGGAGAATATTTGCCCTTCAAATTTTTTGCTAAATTACCTTCATGGTTGGTTCCTAAACTTTTTGAATCTATAGCAGGTAAAGAATATAGAAGATATATTTTAGAAGACAAGGTTGCAGTAAGTCCAATTATATGCTGGGAGAATATCTTTGCAGATTATGTGCGTCAATTAGTTAAAAAAGAAAGACCACATTTAATTGTCCAACTTACCAATGATAACTGGTTTGGTTATACTGCTGCACCATACCAACACAATATCGCCTCTGTTTTTCGGGCTGTGGAAAATAGAATACCTGTGGTGGTTGCCTCTAACTGTGGACCTTCTCAGTTAATTGATTCTTATGGGAGGGTAATAAAGGAAGTCCCTGAAATTTTTGTTCCCCAGACTCTTGTAGGTGAAGTTAATTTAAAAAATGAAGGAGAGACTTTTTATACCAAAAATGGTGATATGTTTACATGGGGATGTATAGGCTTTTTAATAATAGTTGCCTTGACCAAGATAGGAAGTTTTTACTTAAGGCAGGCTTCTCCCACTGGTCCAAGAATTCAACTACCACCTGAACCGATCCACAGGGGGAAACCACCTCATTGAACCTTTTTGAAAGGAAGAGGCACTAAATAAAAAAAGAAAGGAGGATTTGAAGATGAAAAGGATAATGGTTGCAACATTGATGGGTTTTTTAGCTGTTATTTTGATCTTGGCGGACTCTTTCGGGGGGTCCCCCTCCTCCTGTTGGGCCTTCTTTGCCTGAAGTAAGGCCCAAGAAGGTGGAGGAGATGAAGAAACATATAAAGCCAAAGCCAAGGGTTGGCCTGATTCGGATAAGCGGACATGTCACTGTGCCTGATGGTAGGGGATTGGGTGGGGTAAAGGTAAAGCTATATGAAAAACGGAATGGGGGGTTTAGATATGTTAAGGATGTAACCACTACAAAGGCCGGTTTTTACACTATTGCTCTTGGTGGTGAGTGGTTTAATAAAGAAATAAAACTTGTCCCAAAACACCCAGCTTTTAGGGAAGGAGAGCACTTCTCTGTTCGAGAGTATAGGTTTCAGATTAGAAGCGATAGAATCTCTTACAATTTCAGGTACACTGGCCCTCTGCCTGATCTTCAGGTATTACCATTGGTAACGCATTTTTCTATAGGAGGAGGTGGGAGAGTTGTTGTAATAAATATTGGCGAAGTTGAATCTGGCCCTTTTAAGGTCAGGATCAGGTTTCGAAGAGATTCCCCTCTCTCACTAATGGAAAAAATTGTGGATTTTCCATCTATACCTCCAAGAGATCGTGCAGAGAAAGAAATACCTGATGTTGATGCAGATACTGATCACCTGCTTAACATAATTGTGGACATACGAGATGAAGTAATTGAAGGTAATGAAAACAATAATATATTCCCTTAAAACAAAAAGAGGAGGAGATGAAATGAGAAGAATATTTTTCTTTAAAATCATAATCTTAGTAGGGATTACGCTCCTTTGGGGCGCTGTACAATTTGGCTATTCTCAACCTCAAAAGCTCATCACAAAGCCGTTTCCTAAACCTCCTCCACAGACAGGCATCTGGAAGATACTCCGTTTTTGGACAGAACCCCCTTGTTACACCAAATTGCCTCATAGGGACAACCTTATAAAGATCAAGGCCATATTTGAATGTAGAGGACCAATGGGTTCAACTTGCAAGGATCTGACCGTCAAGGGTTTTTGGCACAGCAGTATAGAGCACGTGAGAAAAAAGGAGATAAATTTAACAAGAGCAGTAATTGACACCTGTGGTCCAGGGGCTACTTCCTGCACTGTAATATGGGACAAAGAGAAGGCGGACGTTAAAATTGCACCGAAGTGGAAGAGGGTTTTCATTACCACAGTGGGACACATCAGTCCTGATCCTTTACTGGTAGGGGATATTGTTTTGGTCCTTGAAATATTCACCGGGGGGAAGCGTACCGATGCGAAGAAGCTTATCGTGCCCCCCTGTTCTGCGGGGGAACGCGAGCCACAGGGGAAGCCCGATCTCGTTGTGGAGGACTTTGAAGTACCGGAGGTGTTCCGAGCCGGCCCTGACAAGGAAGCGGATATAAAGTTTACTTTAAATATCAAGAACATAGGCACAAGCCCTTCTGGAGCCTCCTGGACAGATGTTGTCTTTAAGACGTATCCCGGTGGGAGCACTGTCTATAGCGATCGATTTCATGTCCGAGCCCTTTCCCCTGGGAGTACTTACACCATCAACGCCTTTTGCAGGCTCCCCGTGGGAAATTACAGGGTATGTGCCATTGCCGATTCTACAAAGGTAGTCTCAGAGTCCAACGAGGGGAATAACCAGAGCTGCCGCTCTTTTAGTGTGAGATAAATAAATGAGGAGGAAAGTGTGAGCATATAAAATCGGTTAAGTGCACGTATATTTGAATCTTTTTTGATAAGATGACACAAATAAATGATAAAGAAGGGAGGTGGAATATGGGGTTTATGCAAAATAATATTATGAATGCAAAAGTAGTTTTAAGTTAATACCAACGTAGGAGGTGAATGATGAAAAAAATTGATCATTATGACCTTAATAAGTTATTTGGTTGTAGTTTCAGTTTCTTTTGCAGATCCTCCACAGATTAAGCCAATAAAACCTCAAATACCTCCAAGACCTATTCCACCAAGGCCGCCAGGGCAATGTGAGGGGCCGGATCCGGGAGTTATTAGTCAAAGGGTGATAAAGAGCATCGTTGTGAGGAACGGGGTGAAGATAGGCGTGTTAAGGATAACGTCCACGCTGAAGAACGTGGGTACCCAGGACTTCGTCTCCAGACCTGGCCAACAAGGATTTTTTATTCAAGCCAAAAATCCAGACATCAGTGGCCCCAGAGCTTATGAAAGTCTGGCCAGTAAGGATTTCACACGCTTGAACAAGGGTGCCTCAATTACCCTCACTGCAACTTACGAAATCCCCCACATTATTGAATGGGGCCACAGAGAGCCTAGATACGGTGAATGTAAAGCAAAGAGGGAAATTATGTCCTTTGTTAGTTATGATCCTGATATTCTTTTAGATGGTAATCCCCAGAATGACGATTGCGGTGGTACAGGGCCAGCTCAGGGAAATAACATGAAACGCCACACTATTAGATATATGGTAGAGTGCCCTTGGTAAAGCTTTTATCAGGCGGGAGAGGTTGTTTCCTCTCCCGCCAATCAAGAAAGTATTTAATTTTTTCATTGACCAATCTAAAAGGGAGGCTTAACTTAAAATGAAAAAGATAATAACTATTCTAGGCCATTTTATCACGGTTTTTGCCATTATTGGCTTTTCAGTTTCTTTTGCAGGGTGAGTGGTTTAACAAGAAGGTGAAACTCGTTCCGAAGTTCCTGCCGCTTCAACTACATCCTCCAGAGCCTAAAGGACCTTGAGGAACGGCCTTATCCTTGCAGCTCTTAAGGCATCGTAGGCAAAACCCTGAAGCGCTGTTCCAAGGACGTACCTTAAACCACCCAAGTTAAGCATTGAAGATTATTGGAAAAACTATACGTAGCTGTGCAGGCCTGAGATCAGGTAGTTGACGCCGAAGTAGGTGAAGATGACGGCGATAAAGCCTATGATGGAAAGCAGGGCCGTCTTCTTCCCCTTCCATTCTCGGGTGTAGCGGGCGTGAAGGAAGGCCGCGTATATGAACCAGGTGATCAGCGACCATGTCTCCTTCGGGTCCCAGCTCCAGTAGCTACCCCAGGCGTAATGAGCCCAGGCCGCCCCGGTGATTATCCCGATGGTGAGGAAGGGAAAGCCCAGGAGGATGGTCTTGTAATTGATGTCATCGAGCATCGCGGAGGAGGGAAGCCAGTCTATCCCCTTTCCCTCCCTCTCCCTCTTGGCCTGAATCAGATAGGCCACGCTTATCCCAAAGGCCAGGGCAAAGGCGGCGTAACCCAGAAAGCAGGTAATCACGTGAATCGCCAGCCAGTTGCTCTGTAAGGCAGGGATGAGGGGCTTTATCTCCTTCTTTATCCCCGGGATGAGGGAGGTGAGGGCAAGGAAGAAGGCGGCAAGGGGTGAGGCGATCACCCCGAATACCCTCTGCTTGTATTTCCTGTCGATCAGGATATAAAAGAGGGCGATGGTCCAGGAGAAGAAGACCAAGGACTCGTACATGTTGGAAAGGGGTATGTAACCGTAACCCAGGGCGTGGCTCTCTATCCACCGGATTATCATCCCGGCGAAATGAAGCACCACTCCCCCAAGGACCAGCCCAAAACCTATCTTTCTCCCGAGCTCCCTTTTGGTGATGAGATAGAGGAGGTGAAAGAAGAAGGCCCCCAAGTAAACGTAAAGGACAACGTCAAATATGTAGACGTTGTAAGTGGTCATCTCCCTACGGCTATTTAACAAAAGTTGAAAAGATAGTCAACGCCAATTATAATTTTAATCCTACCCTTCATCCTTGCATAAAGGCGGAGGGGAGGATGCACATAGATCCAAAGAAGGTCTTCGATGTGCGCAATGTGGAGAGGAACATAAAGGACGGTCTCATAACCAGGGAGGAGTACCTTCGCTACCTGGAGAACCTGCCGGACGTCTCGGACAAGATTTACCGGGAAGAGGAGGAAGAAGAGGAGAAGGGAGATTGAGGGAATTCGCAGTAGTCCTCGATCTGGGGGGAACCAATCTGAGGGCAGCGGGCTGCTGGCTCGGCGAAGATGATGGGTTCTTCTCCAGGATCACCACCCGCTCCATCTCCCATCTTTCTCGAGAAGAGGGGATGCGTTTCTTGAAGGAGGAAGTGATAGGGAAGATCCTTGAGAGGGGGAGGGGTGAAGGGGGAAGGGCCAAAGGAGCAGTCTTGGGAGTCCCTGGATGGATAACGCCGGAGGGGGAGCTTGCTTTCTCTCCCCATCTACCCCAGCTTAAAGGGGTGAACCTTATCGGGGAGATGGACTTTGATGGGTTGCCCGTCATGATCGAGAACGACGCCAACCTCTATGCCCTCGGAGAGGGGCGGAGAGGGGCAGCTCAGGGGGCGAAGACCTACTGTGCCCTCACCTTGGGGACAGGTCTGGGAGGGGGGATTGTGATGGAAGGGCGGCTTCTCAAGGGGGCCTTCGGCTCCGCCAATGAGGTGGGTCACATGGTGGTGGAGGCCGAGGGGGTTCCTTGCTGGTGTGGGTCCAGGGGGTGCTTGGAGGCCTACGCTTCTGGATCGGCCATAAAGAGGATGGCGGAGGAGAGGGGCCTTGGGGCCCACTCCTCCGAGGAGGTCTTTCGGGCGGCCCAGAACGGAGATCAGGGGGCGAGAGAGGTATTTGCGGAGATGGGGAAGTACTTAGGGGTGGGGATGGCCAACCTGGTGAATCTCTTCAGCCCTGAAGTGATCGTGATCGGAGGGAAGGTGGCTGGTGCTTGGGACTTCTTCATTCCTCATGCCTTAAAGGAGATGGAGAGGAGGGCCTTCCATTACCCCGCCGGGCGAGTTAAGGTGAAGAGGGCCTCCCTGGGCGATGACGCTGCCCTCTGGGGAGGGGTGTCCCTTTTGGAAGGATGAAGGACTACTATCAGATCCTGGGCGTTCCGAGAAACGCCACCGAAGAGGAGATAAAGCGGGCCTACCGCCGCTTGGCCCTCCAGTACCATCCTGATCGCAACCCAGGAGATAAGGAGGCCGAGGAGAAGTTCAAGGAGATCGCCGAGGCCTACGAAGTGCTCCGGGACCCGGAGAAACGGCAACTTTACGATCTCTATGGTCAGGAAGGGGTGAAGAGGACGGGCTTCAGCGGCTTCCGGACCGTGGAGGATATCTTCTCCACCTTCAGCGACCTCTTCGAGGAGTTTTTCGGGTTTTCCCCCGGCAGGAGGAGGGGGGAGCCCGGGGCGGATCTCAAATACGACCTCACCCTCTCCTTCCTGGAGGCAGCCTTCGGAGTGGAGACGGAGATAGAGGTACCCAGGAAGGTGAAATGCGATCGCTGCGGCGGCACGGGGATGGAGCCAGGTACCTCCCCCCAGGTCTGTCCCTACTGCTATGGCAGGGGGCAGATCAGCCGGTCCCACGGCTTCTTCACCATCAGCACCACCTGTTCCTACTGCGGGGGGAGGGGTCGTGTGATAACCACTCCCTGTAAGGAGTGTCGAGGAGAGGGGAAGGTCAAGGGGGTGAAGAGGCTCACCATAAAGGTGCCCGCAGGGGTGGAGGACGGCATGAGGCTCCGGATAGAGGGGGAGGGAGAAGAGGGGGAGAGGGGAGGGCCACCGGGGGACCTTTACGTTTACATCCATGTTACTCCCCATGAGCACTTCGAGAGGAGGGGGTCAGATGTGATCTATCGTCTCTCCATCCCCTTTCCCCTGGCCGCCTTAGGGGGAGAGGTGGAGGTGCCCACCCTGAACGGGACGAAGAGGATCCAGATCCCCCCAGGGACCCAGCCCGGGGAGATCTTCCGCCTCAAAGGAGAGGGGATCCCCAGGCTGGGAAAGAGGGGGAGGGGAGATATGCTTATCGAGGTCACCATCGAGGTACCGCGAAAGCTCTCAAAGAGGCAACGGGAGCTCCTGGAAGAACTCGCTGCTTGCGAAGAAGATGAGCAGAAGGAGGGATTCTTCAAGAAGTTCAGAAAGAGATGAAGGTCCGCTGTCCTCAATGCGGAAAGGAGGTGGTATGGGAGGAGAACCCCTATCGCCCCTTTTGCTCGGAGCGCTGTAAGCTGATAGACCTGGGGCGGTGGATAGGGGAGGAGTATCGCTTGCCGGCAGAAAATGATCTCCCGCCGGAAGAGACGGAGGGGGACGGAGAAGGGAGGTGAGGTAATGAGGAGGTTAGAGGGAGGTCTTTGTATCATTTTGCTTTTTCTTTTCCTTCTTTCGGGGCTGAGCCTTGCCCAAGGAAGGAGGGTCCTTATGGTCATCGCCCCTGAGGGGTTTCGGGATGAGGAACTCCAGATCCCCAAAGGGGAGTTCGAGAAGGCGGGATATGAGGTGGTCATCGCCTCCTCCACCCTGGGGACGGCCAGGGGGATGCTGGGAGCGAAGGTGAAGCCTCAGGTCCTCCTTAAGGACGTGAAGGTTGAGGACTACGATGCCGTTATCTTTGTAGGGGGCGTGGGTGCCCAGTACTACTTCAACCACCCAGAGGCCCTGCGGATCGCCCGGGAGGCCGCCTCTCAGGAGAAGGTCCTCGGCGCCATCTGCCTCGCCCCGGGGATCCTGGCCAGGGCCGGGGTGCTGAAGGGCAAGAGGGCCACGGTCTGGAGGTCGGAGGCTAAGACGCTGAAGGAGAAGGGCGCCATCTATACAGGACAGCAGGTCGAGGTAGACGGGAAGGTGATCACCGGCAACGGGCCGACCGCCGCTCCCCTCTTTGCTTCCAAGATCCTTGAGGCCCTCGGAAAATGAAGATAGGGGTCATAAGCGATACTCATGGGGGGCTGAAGGGGTGGGAGCGAGCAATGGAAGGCCCCTTTCATGGGGTGGAGCTGATCCTTCATGCGGGAGATATCCTCTATCATGGTCCCCGCAACCCCTTCCCTGAGGGTTACGATCCCCAGACCCTCGCCTGGGCGATAAACCACTCTCCCGTCCCCCTCTTGATAGCCAAAGGGAACTGCGATGCCTCCATAGACCAGCTCCTGATTGACTTCCCCATCCAATCCCCTTATGTGTACTGCCTGATCGACGGGATAGCCATCATGATGACCCACGGGGAGGACCAGGAACCAGAGGACCTTCTTGAGCTCGGATCCCGATACCAGATAAACCTGCTCATCACCGGACACACCCACCGCAGCCACCTGATCCATAGGCCTCCCCTGCTCCTCCTCAACCCAGGATCCCCCTCCCTTCCCAAAGGAGATGAGCCCCCGAGCGTCGCCCTGGTGGATACTAAGTCCAGAAGGGTCTCCATCCTCTCCCTCGACGGCCAGACCCTTAAAGAGGGGGAACTGTCTCCTTGACACATACTACATATTGTGTTATAAACCACAAAAAACCCAAAATGTAGTAGAAAGGAGGAGGACTGATGGAAGTATATGAGCTTGATACCAGCAATTTGATCAATAGTTTTGTCCAGGTGGCGAAGAAGGTGGTCACCAGCCCCAATGATTTCTTCGAAAACATGCCTCGGGAGGGAGGATATACCAACCCCTTGACCTTCCTCGCCATAAGCGTGGGGATAGGAGGTATCATAAGCTCTCTCCTCTCCTTCAATCCCCTTCCCTTGCTCTTCGCCCTGATCGGCATCCTCTTTGCTTTTGTGGGGGCGGGGATCCTGCAGTTCGTCACACAACAGCTCTTCCAGGGAGTCGGGACATATGAGGGGACGTTCAGAGTAGTCGCCTATACTGGAGTGGTAAGCATCCTTTCCTGGATTCCAATAATAGGCCTATTATTGACCCTTTATGGTTTCTATCTTCAAGTAATAGGTATCGAAAAAGTCCACAACGTTCCAAAATTAAAGGCATTTCTTGCAGTAATAATTACCCTGGTGATATACTTCCTTGTCATGGTGCCGCTGGGAGGGATGATCGCCATAGGTGTGGGAAGATAGCGATGGGTGAGGTCAGGACCAGGTTTGCTCCCAGCCCCACCGGTTATCTCCACATAGGAGGGGCGAGGACGGCGCTTTTCAACTGGCTCTTCGCCCGACACCATGGGGGGAGGTTCATCCTGAGGATCGAGGACACCGATCCCCTCCGCTCCCGGAGGGAGTATCTGGAGGATATCCTGGAGAGCCTCCGCTGGCTCGGTCTGGAGTGGGATGAAGGGCCGTATTTGCAGAGCCAGAGGATGGAGATCTACAGGGAGCACGCCTTCAGGCTCCTGAAGGAGGGGAAGGCCTATCGCTGTTACTGTACCCCTGAAGAGCTGGAGGAGATGAGGAAAAGGGCCCTGGCCGAGGGGAGGAAGCCGAAATATGATGGCAGGTGTCGCTTCAGGACCGATCAGCCCAAAGGGGTGCCCTATGCGGTGAGGTTCAAGGCCCCTCTGAGCGGGGTCACGGTGGTGGATGACCTGGTGAAGGGGAGGGTGGCCTTTCAGAACGAGGAGCTCGACGACCTGATAATCCTGAGGAGCGATGGAACCCCCACCTACAACTTCGTGGTGGTGGTGGACGATGCCTTAATGGGGATAAGCCATGTGATCCGCGGCGACGATCACCTGAACAATACCCCCCGGCAGATCCTCCTCTATGAGGCCCTGGGCTATCCTGTGCCAAAGTTCGCTCACCTCCCCCTGATCCTGGGCACGGACAGGACCCGCTTGAGCAAGCGCCATGGCGCCACCGCCGTTTCCTCCTATCGGGAGATGGGCTATCTCCCCCAGGCGATGGTCAATTATCTGGTAAGATTGGGGTGGTCCTACGGCGATCAGGAGATCTTCAGCCTGGATGAGCTGGTGGAGAAGTTCTCCCTTGAGGGGGTAGGGAAGTCCCCCGGGGTGTTCAATCCGGAGAAGCTCCTCTGGCTCAATGCCCATTACATAAGGGAGACCGACCCCGAGGAGATAGCGAGGATGGTCTTGCCCTTCCTGAGGGAACGGGGGATCGAGGCCGAGGTGGATGAGCGCTTGGTCATGGCCGTCAAGACCCTTCAGCCCCGTTCCCAGACCCTGGTGGAGATGGCCGAGGGAATGCTCTTTTACTTCAGGGAACCGGAAGGGTATGAGAGGAAGGGGGACGAGAAGTTTCTCGTCCCGCAGGCCCTTCCCTTCCTTGAGGCCTTCCTCGATCGACTTCCTGAGGTCCCCTTTGAGGAGGGGGAACTTGAGGGGTTCTTTCGGGGGATGATAGAGGAGTTCGGCCTTAAGGCCTCCCAGGCGGCCCAGGCCATAAGGGTGGCCCTTACGGGGAAGACGGTGAGCCCGGGGCTCTTCGAGGTGATGACAGTTCTGGGAAGGGAGGAGTGTTCCAGGAGGCTCAAGAGGGCCATAGAGCACATCAAGGCGAAGGGTAATGCGCCTTAAACGGATCGAGCTCGTAGGCTTTAAGTCCTTCCTGGATAAGACCGTCTTGACCTTTCCGGAGAACATCACTGCCATCGTCGGTCCCAACGGCTGTGGCAAAAGCAACCTTGTGGACGCTGTGCTCTGGGCCCTCGGGGAGATGCGCACCACCCATCTCCGGGGGCGCTCCATGGAGGACGTCATCTTCAACGGGACTGAGGAGCTGAAGCCCTCAGGGATGGCTGAGGTCTCTTTAGTCCTTTCCCCTGATGAGGGTTCAGGGGATGAGGTAATAGTTACCAGGAGGCTCTTCCGCTCAGGAGAAAGCCAGTACCTGATAAATCGAACTCCCTGCCGTCTCAAGGACATCAGGGACTTCTTCCTCGGCACGGGGTTGGGGACCACCAGCTACGCCATCGTGGAGCAGGGGCAGGTGGAGACCCTCATCAACTCCTCCCCCCTCTACCTGCGGCAGCTGGTGGAGGAGGCCGCAGGGGTGAGCAAATACAAGGAGAAGAAGAAAGAGACCCTTCAGAAGATGGAGAGGACCCGTCAGAACCTGCTCCGGCTCCAGGATGTCTTGGAGGAGATAAAAAGGCAGCTCAACCAGATGAGGCGTCAGGCATCGAGGGCAAAGAGGTACAGGAGGTATCAGGAGGAGCTCCGAGAGATAGAGCTCAGGTTGGCGACCCATCGGTATGCGGAGAAGGTCAAGGAGGCAAAGGAGAAGAGGGAGGAGCTGAGGGAGTTGAGGGAGAAGGTGGCTCGCCTCCAGAAGGAGGCGATCGAGAAGGAGAGGGGGGTTGAGGAGCTGAGGCTGAGGCTCATGGAGGAGGAAGAGTCCCTGGGCCTCCTGAGGGACGGTTTCAACAGGCTTCAGGCCTCCAGCCGAGGGAAGGAATCGGAACACCAGGGGATCGAGCGGGAGGAGGAGACCATAAGAGGGCTTATCGCCTCGGTCAAGGAGGAGCTGGAGAAACTCGGCGGCGAGGAGGAGGAGCTGAGGGCTCGTCAGAAAGGACTCCTCTCCGAAAGGGAGTCCTTAGAGCTCAAGCTCGAGAAGTCCAGAGAGCTCCTCAAGGAGAAGAAGGGGTTTCTCGAGAAAGAGGAGAGGGGAAGGGAAGAGGCACGACTGCAAAAAGAGAGGATCAAGGAGAAGCTGTTTGCCGTTGAAGGCGAGATCGTCCGGCTGGGCAATCTCCTGAAGGATAGGGAGAGGAGGCTTGAAGAACTGGAGGGGAAGAAAAGGGGCCTCGAGGAGGAGATCTCAGCAGTAGAGTTGGAGAGGAGGGGATTGAAGGCCTCCTTTGAGCGGATCGAAGGGGAGAAGGAGGAGGTGGAGAGAGAGGTCACCCGGTTGAGGGAACGGATCATGGAGGTGGAGGAAGAGCTCCTCGGACTGCAGGAAGAGATCCGTTTGAAGGAGGAGGCCTTACGGACGATCGCGGGAGAACTCGGCTCCCTGCGAATGAGGCAGAGGGTCCTTAAGGAGATGGAGTCATCCAAAGAGGGCTACGGCGAGGGAGTGAGGGCGATCCTCGAGGCAAAGGCGGATCTGGGCATAGAGGTCCTCGGGATCCTGGCCGATCAGATAGAAGTCAGGGAGGGATACGAGGGGGCGGTGGAAGCTGCTCTTGGTGAGAGGCTAACTGCGATGGTGGTGAGAGACAGGGAGGATGCCTTGAAGGCCATCTCCTACCTGAGAGATAAGGGGTTGGGCCGCGGATGCTTCCTCCCCTTGAAGGACCTTACCTCCTTTGCCGATCCTCCACCGTCATCCACCCATGGGAGGGACATAAGGGAGGTGATAGAGGGAAACGGTCCTTTCCGTTTTCCTATTTCCGCCCTGCTTAACGGCGTGAGAATCGTCGAGGATTTAAAGGATGTCCCCTTGGGCGAGTTCGTCACCCCTGAGGGCGATCGCCTCGATGCCAAAGGAGTCGTGATGGGAGGGGCCCACGAAGGGGTCCTGATGCGCAAGCGGGAACTCAGAAGGATCAATGAGGAGATAGAAGCTAAGGAAGGATTGAGGGGAAGGATTGAGGGAGAGATCCGATCCCTCGAGGAAGGCCTCCAGGACCTCGAGGAGAGGCTCCGGCAGCAGAAAGAGGGACTCAGGGCAAAAGAGGAGAGGGTGGGGGAGCTCCAGGAGGAGGCCTCAAGGGTCAGGGGACGGCTTGAGCTGGCAGAGAGGAAAAGGGAGCTTCTCTTCCTCGAATTGAAGGAGGTGGAGGCCGAAAGGGAGGCCCTTGAGCGGGAGCGCCGAGTCGAGCAGAGGGAGCTTTCTCAGTGGTCCTCCCGGAAGGAGGCCCTGAAGGAGGAGATGGAGAGGTGGGATAGGGAGTTCGAGCAGAGATCCAGAAGATGTGAAGCCCTCAGGGAGGAAGTAGCGACCTTAGGGGTACGGATCGCCGCTGAGAAAGAGCGCCTGAAGGGAATGGGACGGATGGCCGAGGAACTCGCCAAACAACATTCCCTCCTGGGAAGGCGCCGAGGGGAGAAGGAAGAACAGCTCGAGGAACTGAAGGAGAAGCTCTCCTCGCTCAGGAGAAGGAAAGAAGAGGTGAGGGAAGAGCTCTCCTCCCTCCTCAAGGAGGTAAAGAGGGCAGAGCGGGAGGTGGCAGAGCAGTCTGAGAGGGTTAACGAGCTTAAGGAGAAGCTGGTGAGGGAAGAGGGCCTGCTTAAGGGATTGAGGGGTGACCTCAGGGGGATGGAGGAACTTGAGGGAGAGCGGAGGCTTGAGCTCTCCAGATTGGATTTGGAACTGAGGCATGAGGAGGAGAGGGCCAAGGAGCGCTTTGGCCTCTCACTCTCCGAGAGATCCCAGACCACCCTCACCCCTCCAACCCCGCAGGACACTGAGAGGGCAGAGGAGTTGAGGAGGAAGCTGGAGAGGTTGGGTGAGGTTTACCCAGGGGCCATAGAGGAGTACGGAGAGCTCAAGGAACGGTGGGAGTTCCTTTCCTCTCAAAAGGAGGACCTCGAGCGTTCCCTTCACAACATGGAGAGGAGCATCGAGAGGATAAATCGAAGGAGCAGGGAGAAGTTCTCCACCACCTTCAAGCAGGTAGCGGAGAACTTCCAATGGCTGGTGGGAAGGCTATTTCCCGGGGGCAAGGGAGAGCTGGTGCTGGAGGGGGGAGACGCAGAGGGAGTCAAGCTCCTCATCCAGCCCCACGGCAAGAGGCTCAAGACGATGGAGCTCCTTTCCGGCGGAGAGAAGGCCTTAGCGGCCATCGCCTTCATCTTCTCCCTCACCCTGCTTAAGCCGGCTCCCTTCTACCTTTTGGACGAGGTGGACGCTTCCCTCGATGACGCGAACCTGGGGAATTTCCTCACCCTGCTCAAGGAGATGGGCACCCGTTCCCAGTTCATCCTCATCACCCATAACAAGGCCACCATGGAGGCGGCTGACATCCTCTACGGGATCACCATGGAAACCCCAGGAGTCTCTAAGGTGGTCTCGGTGAGGATGGGCTAAGTATCAGCGGGGCAGGCGCCTCAGGGATTCGGCCTCGACGAAGATCTTCCTGACCGAGGGCAGGGCCTTCTGGATCGCCCTTTCCACCTTATCAATCGCCTCCTCGACCTGATCGGTGGTCAGGTCATCGACGAAGTTGATGTTGAGGTTGACCAGGATGTCGTCAGGGGCCAGGTGCATGGTCAGGATCTCCATCACTTCCTTGACCTCGGGGACGGAGCTTATCGCCTCCTTTATCTTGTTGAGGTCCTCTCGCGAGACCGCTTCTCCGATCAGGAGGCTCCGGGTCTCCCGCGATACGAAGAGGGCCACCAAGGCGAGGAGGATGCCTATGGCTATCGAGGCGACCCCGTCGAAGAGGGGATTTTGCAGGACCTTGGCGAGGAGGATCCCCCCGAAGGCGAGCAGAAGCCCTATCATGGCCGCCGAGTCCTCGAGGAAGACGATGAAGGTGGCCGGGGACTTGGATTCCCTGATCGTCCTGAAGAAGCCCTTTTTGACTAAGGCACCCCTCAGCGACCGGTAGGCCAGCCACCAGGAATAGCTTTCAAAGACGAAGGAGAGGGCGATGATCAGGTAGCCCCATCCGTGGTGGCGCAGGGGTTCAAGGTGGAGGATCTTGTTTATCCCTTCGTATATGGAGAAGGTAGCCCCGATGGTCAGGATGGAGACGGAGACCACGAAGGCCCAGAAATAGGCCTCCTTACCATAGCCGAAGGGATGGGAGGAGTCAGCGGGCCTTGAGCTCAAGCTGAGGCCCAAAAGCAGGAGGACCTGGTTGGCGGTATCGGCCAGGGAATGGAATCCCTCTGCCAGCAGTGCGGTGCTGTTTATGTAAAAGGCGATGCCAAATTTCATCAGGGTGATGATGGCATCACCCACCAGGGCTGCCACCACCACCCTTTTGGGATTAACGGATGAGTCGGGATCCATCTTCAGGGATCAGAACCGCTTAACCCCTTCTATTTAGGAGGGTTTCTCCTTTTTCTCCTCTTTCTTCTCGGTCCCCTTTGCCCTGAGGGCGGCCTCCATCTTATCGAGGAGGTCGGCCGTCTTCTCCCTCAGGGACTCGGTGGCCTTCGAGAGGCTTTCCATTTGCCTTTTCAACTCGTCCCTTCCCCCTGTCCTCTGAAAGGCCATGATGGATAGGATGAGGGCTATTATCGAGATTATTAACGCCAAAGCAGCCATTCCTATCACCTCCGTTCTCTGTTTTTTCTTCTCCTCTGGTCAAGCTTAGCTATCACTATCCCCAGGATCACCCCCAGAAGGAGAGACCCCAGAGTGATGAGGGCCTTGGAGATCGGCGCATGCCATATGAGGAACCTCACCTCCACGGGCTCCGTGTTGCTCAACGTATAAATGAGGATAACCACGATGACCACGATGAAGACGATTACCTTACCCGTCAACTTTCCCCTCCATTAAAAAACGGACCCTTTGGGGATCCGTGTTGGGTTAACCTTCCCCAAAGACCCTTCTGAAGATAAAATTAACATGCTCGAGGTGATATTTCAAGGAAAATGCCTCTTTTATCTCCTCCTCGGAGAGGAACTTCCTTATGGTCTCATCGGAGCGCACAAGCTCAAAGAAGTCCTTCCCCTCCTCCCAGGCCTCCATCGCCCTCCTCTGCACAGTGCTGTAGGCCTCCTGTCGGGACAGACCCTTCTCTATGAGCCTTAACATGAGCCCTTGGGAATGATAGAGCCCCCGGGTCAACTCCATGTTCTCTCTCATCTTCTCCGGATAGACCCTTAACCCCTTTATGATCCTGGTGAGGCGGGCGAGCATATAGTCGATGAGGATGGTGCTGTCCGGAGCGATTATCCTTTCCACCGAGGAGTGGCTTATGTCCCTCTCGTGCCAGAGGGGGATGTTCTCGAGGGCGGCCACACAGTTGCTCCTCACCACCCTGGCCAGACCGCAGAGGTTCTCCGCCCCTATAGGGTTCCTCTTGTGGGGCATGGCGGAGGAGCCCTTCTGTCCCTCTCCGAAGGGCTCCTCCGCCTCCAGGACCTCTGTCCTCTGCAGGTGGCGGATCTCCAGGGCGAACTTCTCTATGGAGGAGGCGAGGAGGGCTAAGGAGCAGAAGAACTCCCCATGCCGATCCCGCTGGATAATCTGGGAGGAGACGGGCTCAGGGCGAAGGCCAAGCCTCCTGCACACGTACTCCTCCACCTCCGGCGGCACGTGGGCGAAGGTCCCCACTGCCCCCGACACCTTCCCGAAGCTTATGTTCTCCTTGGCCCGTTCGATCCTTTCCCGGTGTCGCTTCAGTTCCTCGTACCAAATCGCCATCTTTAATCCGAAAGTAATCGGTTCGGCATGGACCCCGTGGGTCCTCCCCATCATAACCGTGTCCTTGTACTGGTAGGCCTTCTCCTTTACGGCCTCGAGCAGCTGGTCAAAGTCCTCGAGGATCAACTGGGCGGCCTCCCGCAGGAGGAGGCTCAGGGAGGTGTCCACGATGTCATAGGAGGTGAGGCCCATATGAATGTACCTCCCCGCCTCCCCCACCGCCTCTTCCAGTTGCATGACGAAAGCGGCCACATCGTGGCGGGTCACCTGCTCCAGTTCCTCTATCCTCTTGGGGTCCACTCTGGCCTTGGCCTTTATCTGTTCCAGGGCCTCCTGAGGGATCTTCCCCAAGGAGGCCCATGCCTCACACACAAGCAGTTCCACCTGGAGCCACTTCTGATACTTGTTCTCATCGCTCCAGATCCTCCCCATCCTCTCGCGGGTATAACGCCTTATCATCCCTTACCCCTTCTTTTTTGGGGAGATCATATCATCCCTTCTCAGGCTCCACAACACGTTTTTTACTCCCAAGTTGACGGCCCGTCCATTTACGTATAGTTTTTAAGACTTGTGGCTGAAGGGAGAAAGAGAGGGATTTACCTCCTGCTGATGCACCTCCGAGGCCCAAGGGGCATAGAGGTGGGAAGGCTGGGGAGAAGGGAGTTTCGCGCCGGATGGTACCTCTACGTGGGTTCCGGGATGGGAGGGGTCCTCGGGCGCATAAGGCGTCACATCCGCAAGGGAAAGAGGCTGAGGTGGCACATAGACTATCTCACCGAGGTGGCGGAGGTGAGGGAAGTCCTGGTAAAGGAGGCCGAAAAGGGGGAGGAATGCGCTGTGGCCCGCTCCCTGGAAGGGGAGCTCCAGGTGATAGAGGGGTTTGGCTCCAGTGACTGCCGGTGCAGGGGGCACCTCTTCTACCACCCCGATGGAGAGCACCTGAGGCAGGTCTCCATCAGGGTACTGGGAGGGGGAGAATCCCTCAAACCTGAGGAAGTGGTATGAAGGGTAAGAGGGCGGCATACTTCTCCCTCTTTTTCGCCATCTTCAACGCCATGCTGGGGGTGGGGGTGGTGGCCCCCCTCCTGCCCCTTTACGCCCAGGGTCTCGGCGCCTCGGGGTTTCTCATCGGCCTTGCCTTCGGCATCTTCTCCCTCACCCGAACGGTCTTCCTCCCCTTCGTCGGCAGGGCCTCTGACAGGTTCGGGAAGAAGCCCTTTATCGCCTACGGCCTCCTCTTCTTCGCCCTCGCCTACGCTGGCTACCTCCTCTCTCGGGACATCAGGGCCCTGATCCTGGCCCGGGGCCTTCAGGGGATAGCCGCTGCCTTTGTCGTCCCCGCTGTCCTCTCCTATATCGGGGAACTCTCCCCTGCGGGTAAGGAAGGAACCTACATGGGGGCCTTCAACCTCTTCTTCTTCGGTGGCCTTGCCGCAGGCCCCTTCCTCGGCGGGGGGATAAAGGACCTCTGGGGAATAAGGGCGAGTTTCCTCACGGTGGGCCTCTTCAGCCTCCTCGGGTTCGTCCTCACCCTCCTCTTCCTGCCCAGAGGGAAGAAGGCCACCCTGCGGGGGGGAGGTCCCTTCCCCTGGAAGGAGACCCTGGGGGAGCCTTCCCTATGGGGGATATACCTCCTGAGGTTCTCCTTCTCCCTCGGGATAGGTCTCACCTGGACCTTCCTTCCCCTCTTTGCCGATGGAGCGTTGGGGCTTGATAGCTCCCAGATAGGCCTCATCATCTCCCTGAACATCCTGGTGGTCACGCTGCTTCAGACCCCCATAGGGATGCTGGCTGACAGAACCGGGAGGTCAGGGTGGGTGGTAGCAGGGGGGGTGATGACCGCCGTCTCCCTCTTTTTGCTCCCTCGCTCCAGGGACTTCACGGGGCTTTTCCTCGTGAACCTGCTTTTGGGCGCCTCTGGAGGCCTAGCCATCCCCTCCTTGATGGCGATCATGGTCGAGGAGGGGAGGAAGCTGGGAGGGATGGGGACCCTGATGAGCATCGTCATCACCTTCCACAGCATCGGGATGTTCATCGGCCCCGTGCTCGGGGGAATGGTGGCCGATGTGATGAGACTTCAGGCCGTCTTCCTGGTCGGGGCCTTAAGCGCCCTTTTCGGCGTCTCCTGTTTTCTGTATCTTTATTACATGAGGAGAAGGGGATGGAGGTCTGGCCCGTAAGGGTCTTCACCGTCAGCGAGCTCACCTCGAGGATAAGGGACCTCCTGGAGGGGGAGTTTTACGAGATATGGGTCGAGGGGGAGATCTCCAACCTCCGCTCCCCCCGGACGGGTCATCTTTACTTCACCCTGAAAGACGACCGGAGCCAGATCAGGGCCGTGCTCTTCAAGCTCCAGCGCCGTTACCTCAAGTTCGACCTGGAGGACGGCCAGCAGGTGATCTGTTGGGGGAGGGTGGGGGTGTACGAGAAGAGGGGAGAATATCAGCTCATCGTCGATTATGTGGAGCCCAAGGGGATCGGGGCCCTTCAGGTGGCCTTTGAGCAGTTGAAGGAGAGGCTCGCCTCCGAGGGCCTCTTCGATGAGGAGAGGAAGAGACCCCTGCCCCTTCTGCCCCGCCGCATCGGGATCGTCACCTCTCCCACGGGGGCGGTGATAAGGGATATGCTCCAGATACTCAGGCGGAGGTTCGAGAACGTCCAGGTCCTCCTTTACCCCGTCAAGGTACAGGGGGAGGGAGCTGCGGAGGAGATAGCCGAGGGGGTGACCTATCTGAGCGAGAGGGGAGATGTGGACGTGATCATCGTCGCCCGGGGAGGGGGGTCCCTGGAGGACCTCTGGGCCTTCAACGAGGAGGTGGTGGCCCGAAGCATCTACCGTTCCCGGGTTCCGGTGATCTCTGCCGTGGGTCATGAGACCGATTACACCATCGCCGATTTCGTCGCCGACCTCAGGGCCCCCACCCCTTCGGCAGCGGCAGAGCTGGTGGTGAGGAGGAAGGAAGAGCTGAGGGAGAGGCTCTCCGCGAGCGTCCGCAGGATGGAGGTGGCGATAAAGGGGGCCTTCGAGGTGAAGGGGGAGAGGTTGAAGGGACTCGAGGGTAAGGTGATGGCCTACAGCCCCGTGGCCAGGATCTCCTCCCTCTATGACGAGATGAAGAAGAAGCTGAAGAGGCTGGAGGCCTGCATCGAGAAGACCCTGGAGGCGAAGTCATCGAGGCTCCGGGAGCAGATGGGGAAGCTCGATGCCTTAAGCCCCATGGCCGTGCTCGCCCGGGGATATTCCATCACCTGGCGCCTCCCCGAGCGGAGGATCGTGAAGGAAGGGAAGGAGGTGGAGGTGGGCGATCTGGTGGAAGTGACCCTGGCGAAGGGAGGGATGAGGTGCGGGGTGAAGGAACGGTGGTGAGGAAACTCCTCCTCTTCTGGCTCCTCCTTCCCATCCCCTGCTGGGGAGGTGCGGTCAGGGTGACCCCTCAACCCTTAGATCAGGGGGGTGTGGGATGGGTCGAGGTGAGGGCAGAAAGGGAGGTAAGGGGGGAGTTTCTCAAGAGGTCCCTTCCCTTTTTCCGCACCGCAGAGGAGACGTGGAGGGCCTTAATAGGGGTGGATTTGGCCCTCTCCCCTGGCAGTTACCCTCTGAAGGTGGAGACGGAGGGAAAGAGGGTCACCCTCTTCGTCCGGGTCAAGAAGACTCCTTTCGGCCTCCAGAAGATTACCCTTCCCCGCCACATGGTCGAGCTGAGGGGGGAGGTCCTCGAGCGGGTGAGGAGGGAGAAGAGGATGTTGAGGGAGATCTTCTCCCGCATAAGATCAGAACCCCTCTGGAGGGGGAGCTTCCTCCTCCCCCTCAAAGGGACCGTCACCACCCCCTTCGGGGTGAGGAGGATCATCAACGGACGCTACCGATCCTTCCACAGCGGTGTGGACATCGCAGCCAGGGAGGGCTCCCCTATCCTGGCTACCAACGATGGAATGGTGATTTTGGCCCAAAAGTTGTATTTAGAGGGAAATACCGTTATAATAGACCATGGTTTGGGATTATATTCGATCTATCTCCATCTTGCTGAGGTTTTTGTCAGGAAGGGGGATAAGGTAAAGAGGGGTGAGAGGATAGGGCTTGTGGGAGCGACGGGACGGGTGACAGGCCCCCATCTTCATTGGGGGATCAAGCTCCTGGGACAGAGGGTTGACCCGATGGCCCTCATCGAGTTGAGCAAGGGGCTGGGCAGATGAGGTTCGAGGAGGCCCTGGAGGAGCTGGAGCAGATCGTGGCGAAGCTCGAGGCCGGGGACCTCAGCTTGGAGGAGTCCCTGGCCCTCTTCGAGAAGGGGGTGGGCCTGGTTCGGATGTGCCACAGGCAGCTGGAGGAGGCCCGGCGGAAGGTGGAGATCCTCACCAAGGAGGGGAAGGAGCTCATTCCCCGCCCCTTTGAGCCGGAGGAGTAAGTGGACCTGAAGCTCTATCTGGAGGAGAAGAGGAGGGCCGTGGAGGAGGCCTTGCAGCGATATCTCCCCGCTGAGGATCAGTTCCCCCCTTTCCTTCACAGGGCGATTAGGTACAGCGTCTTCGCGGGGGGAAAGCGGCTCCGCCCCATCCTGGCCATCGCCTCCTGTGAGGCGGTCCGGGGGGACTGGAGGCGGGTGCTCCCCCATGCCTGTGCCCTTGAACTGATCCACACCTATTCCCTGATCCATGACGATCTCCCTGCCATGGACGACGACGATTACCGCCGCGGGTTGCCCACAAGCCATCGAGTCTTCGGGGAGGCGATAGCGATCCTGGCTGGGGATGCGCTTCTGAGCGAGGCCTTCCGGCTTCTGAGCAGCCCTGAGGCGAGGGAGGGGCTGGACGACTCCCTCGTCCTCGACCTGATCCACGAGATAGCCGCCGCCTCGGGATCCGAGGGGATGGTAGGAGGACAGGCTCTGGACGTCCATGAGGAGGGGAAGGAGGTGGACGTGGGTCTCCTTCAGTGGATCCACGCCCATAAGACTGGGGCGATGATAACGGTCTCGGTGAGGACAGGGGCCAGGGTAGGGGGGGCGAGGGAGGAGGAGCTTGAGGCCCTCACCCGATACGGGAAGGCCATAGGGCTGGCCTTCCAAATCGTGGACGACATTCTGGACGTGGAGGGGGAGGAGGGGAAGCTCGGAAAGAGGGTGAAGAAGGACGCTTCGAAGAAGAAGGCCACCTATCCCGGTCTCCTCGGTCTGGAGAGGGCGAAAGAGGAGGCGGGGAGGCTCCTGGGAGAGGCCCTCTCCGCCATCGAGGGGTTCGGGGAGGAGGCCGATCCCCTGAGGGAGATAGCCCGTTACGTGATCGAGAGGCGCCGATGAGGATCTTGGAATCGATAAACTCACCCCGGGACCTCAAGCGACTCCGCAGGGAGGAGCTGCGCAAGCTCGCCGAGGAGATAAGGGAGGAGATCATCTCAGTGGTCTCGAAGAACGGAGGGCATCTCGCCCCAAGCCTCGGAGTGGTGGAGCTCACCTTGGCCCTCCATTACGTCTTCGATACCCCCAAGGACAAGATCATCTGGGACGTGGGACATCAGGCCTACGCCCACAAGATCATAACCGGGAGGCGGTCCAGCTTCAGGACCCTCCGGCAGTGGGGCGGGATAAGCGGATTTCCCAGGAGGAGCGAGAGCCCCTATGACATCTTCGACAGCGGCCATAGCGGTTCAGCCCTGCCCGTGGCCCTGGGGATGGCGGAGGCGGGACATTTGAGAGGTGATGGGGGTCGGGTGGTGGCAGTGATCGGCGATGGTACCCTGAGCACAGGGGTTGCCTTCGAGGCCCTGAACTGCGCCGGGGCCTGGGGTAGCGACCTTATCGTCATCCTCAACGACAACGAGATGTCCATTTCCAGGAGTGTGGGGGCCCTCTCCTCCTACTTGAACAGGATCATGACCGGCCAGTGGGTCACCCGGCTGAGGGAGGACATAAAGAGGCTCCTTCAGGAGATCCCGGGAGGCAAACCCCTCTTTCGTTTCATAAAGTATACGGAGGAGACCCTCAAGGGGATCTTCACCCCCGGGATCCTCTTTGAGGAACTGGGGTTCAAGTACATAGGCCCCCTGGACGGCCACAACATCGATCACCTCATAGACAACCTCAAGAACGTGAAGCACCTGAAGGGACCGGTGCTCCTGCACGTGGTCACCAGAAAGGGGAAGGGATACCGCCCCGCCGAGGAGGACCCCACCACCTTCCACGGGGTGAGCGGGTTTGACAGGGAGAAGGGGACCATCCCCTCCAACCCTCTTGCTCCTCCCACTTACACCGAGGTCTTCGGCAGGGCCCTCGTCGAGCTCGCTTCCGAGGACGAGAGGATCGTTGCCATCACGGCGGCCATGCCCCAGGGGACGGGGCTGGTGGAGTTCTCCAAACGCTTCCCCGACCGCTTCTACGATGTGGGGATCGCGGAGCAGAGTGCGGTGAGCCTCGCCGCGGGGCTCGCTCTGGGAGGGCTGCGCCCGGTGGTGGCCATCTACTCCACCTTCCTGCAGCGGGCCTACGACCAGATCATCGAGGACGTCTGTCTCCAGAAGGCCCCGGTCATCTTCGCCATAGACCGCGGGGGAGTGGTCGGTGAGGACGGGGCCACCCATCATGGGGTCTTCGATCTCTCCTACTTGAGGCCCATCCCCAACCTCGTGGTGATGGCCCCGAAGGACGAGGGAGAGCTGAGGGACATGCTTTACACCGCCCTGAGGACCGAGGGGCCATCTGCCATCCGCTACCCCCGGGGAAGGGGGGCAGGGGCTAACTGTGAGGGGTTCAAGGCTCTGGAGATAGGGAGGGGGGAGGTACTCAGGGAGGGGAGAGAGCTTCTGATCGTCGCCCTCGGTTCGATGGTCCACCCCTCCTTAGAGGCGGCAGAGCTCCTTGAGAGGGAGGGGATAGGGACGACGGTAATTAACGCCCGCTTCATCAAGCCCCTGGATGAGGAGCTGATCTGTTCCCTCGCCGAGGATCACCGGGCAATCCTCACCGTGGAGGAGAACGTGAAAGCAGGGGGCTTTGGGAGTCAGGTCACAGAGGCCTTGAGGAGGAAGGGGATCAAGAGGAGGGTGAAGGTGCTCGGGCTGCCCGATGAGTTCATTGAGCACGGACCCCGGGGAAAGCTCCTTGAGCTTTACGGCCTGAGCTCCCGGGCGATAGCCGAAGAGGGGAGGAGGTTGCTCGAGGATGCGCGGGGAGAGGCTCGATAAGCTCTTGGTGCAGCGGGGGCTTGTCTCCAGCAGGGAGAAGGCCAGGGCCCTGATCATGGCGGGGAAGGTCCTGGTGGATGGCAGAGTGGGCCGTAAGGCCTCAGAGCTCATCCACCCCGAAGCGGACCTGAGGATAAAGGAGGGTCTCCCTTATGTGAGTCGGGGAGGGTTGAAGCTCGAGCGAGCCCTCGATCACTTCGGTATCCGGGTGGAGGGGAAGGTAGCGATGGACGTGGGGGCCTCCACGGGAGGGTTCACCGATTGTCTCCTGAAAAGGGGAGCGAAAAGGGTATATGCGGTGGACGTGGGGTATGGACAGCTCGCATGGGAGCTCCAGAAGGACCCGCGGGTGGTGAACCTTCAGCGGAGGAACATTCGATACCTATCGGAGGAAGAGGTGGGAGAGAAGGTTGACCTGGCCACCATAGACACCTCCTTCATATCCCTCAAGATCGTCATCCCGGCCACGGTCCGCTTCCTGCGCCCCGGGGGAGAGATAATCGCCCTCATCAAGCCCCAGTTCGAGGTGGGAAGGGGAAAGGTGGGGAAGGGAGGGGTGGTGAGGGACCCGGAGCTTCACAGGGAGGTGATCGAGGAGATATGGGGATTCTGCCTCCAGAGAGGCCTTTCCCCTCAGGGGGTGGTGGAATCCCCCCTGCCCGGCCCCAAGGGGAACAGGGAGTTTTTTATCTACGTACTCGTTCCGCAAGATGGGTGAACCGAGGACTCCCAGGCCGGCGAAGCTCTTAATGAGCCTCATCGCCTCCCAGGACGACCTGCTCCATCAGGCCTTAGAGGTCCTGGAGGGGAGGTACGGGGAGGTAGACTTCAAGAGCGATCCTATCCCCTTCGATGTCACCGACTACTACGAGGAGGAGATGGGGAAGGGGCTTTTCAGGCGGTTCGTTACCTTCGCCCCTCTGATAAGGAGGGAAGAGCTTGTGCGGATTAAGCTGGAGACAAATGAGGTAGAGAGGCGTTTTGCCGATCCGGAGGGCAGAAGGAGGGTAAACATAGACCCTGGATACATCTGCGCAGAGCACCTCATCCTGGCCACCACCAAGGGTTACACCCATCGTCCCTACCTGGGAGAGGGGATCTATGCCGACCTCACCCTGATCTTTCAGGACGGTGAGTTTCGCCCTCTCCCCTGGACCTATCCCGATTATGCCTCGGAGCCGATCCGCCGCCTCCTTGGGGAGATACGCCGGAGGTACCTTAAACAGCTCAGGGAGACGCGCTCATGATAAGGAGCATGACCGGATATGGCGAGGCATCCCGAGGTACCCCCTTCGGGAAGATCAGGGTCCAGATCCGCTCCCTGAACCATCGCTTCCTCGACCTCGTGCTGAGACTCCCTCCGGGGTTCATGGCCCTTGAGCCCCGGTTCCGAGAGGTGATCAAGGGGTGTATCAGGAGGGGGAGGGTGGACCTCTATCTGAAGATCGAGCGGAATGAGGGAGCAAGTCCCCTCAGGGCCAGGGTGGACTGGGGGCTTGCCCGTTCTTACTTAGAAGGGATGAGGGAGCTCAAGGAGAGGTTTGATCTCAAGGGGGAGGTGGACCTCCCATTGCTCCTCTCCTTCAGGGAGGTCCTCTCCCCTGAAGAGGAAGAGCTTGGAGAGGAGGAGCTCTGGAGGGAGATCCTCCCGGTGCTCGAGGAGGCCTTAAGGAGGCTCGATGAGAGCAGGAGGAGGGAGGGGGAGGCCCTAAGGGAAGACCTTCTGGAGAGGCTCAAGGCGATAGGGGGGCACCTTCAGGGTATCGAGGAGAGGGCCCCCTTAGTGGTGGAAGAGTACCGGAGGAGGCTCTCCTCCAAGGCTAAGGAGCTCCTCGACGGGGAACTCGACGAGGGGAGGCTGGCCCAGGAGGTGGCCCTTTTCGCCTCCCGGGCCGATATCACCGAGGAGGTGGTGAGGATCAGGAGCCACTTGGAGCAGTTCCGGGAGCGCCTCGGAGAGGGGGGTCCTGTGGGGAAGGCCCTCGATTTCCTCATCCAGGAGATGGTGAGGGAGGCCAATACCATCGCTTCCAAGTCGAGCGACCTCCCCATTACCCGACACGTGCTGGCCATAAAGGAGGAGGTGGAAAAGCTGAGGGAACAAGTTCAAAACATCGAATAGGAGGTGGAGATGAAGCTGGTGAACGTGGGCTTTGGAAACGTGGTGGTCGCCTCAAGGATAGTAGCAGTGGTAAGCCCCAACTCAGCCCCGATGAGGAGGTTGAAGGAGATGGCAAAGGAGAATGGGAAGCTGATAGATGCCTCCCAGGGCCGAAAGACCAGAGCGATCATCATCACCGACAGCGATCACGTGATCCTCTCTGCCATCCAGCCCGAGACCCTGGCCCAGAGGCTGGAAGCCCATGAGGAGATGGAGTGACGGGGGCCCCAAGGGGATCACCTTCGTGGTCTCCGCCCCCTCTGGAACGGGTAAGACTACTCTCCTTCAGCGTTTAAAGGAACGGGTTGGGGGGCTTCGCTTTTCCGTCTCTTACACCACCCGTCCCCCCAGACCGGGGGAGGAAGAGGGGCGAGATTATCATTTTGTCTCCCGGGAAAAGTTCTTCCAGATGGTCCAGGAGGGGCGATTCATCGAGTGGGCCGAGGTCCACGGGGACCTCTACGGGACCCCCAAGGTGAACTTCGATGGCCTCGGGGAGGAGGACCTTCTGCTCGACATAGACCCGCAGGGGGCAAAAAGGATAAAGGAGATGGTGCGAGACTCGGTCCTGATCTTTATCCTGCCCCCTTCCCTGGAGGAGCTGGAGCGCCGCCTGCGCAGGAGGGGTAAGGACAGCGAGGAGACCATCCGGGAAAGGCTGAAAAATGCTAAGAAAGAGCTTGATCAGATCGCCCTTTACGATTATATTGTAGTAAACGACGATCTGGAGGAGGCTACCCTCCTTCTCTGTTCGGTGATAAGGGCCGAGCGTTGCAGGAGAAAAAGGGTGATGGAGGTGAAGGTAAGAGATGGCCAGGATAACCGTTGAGGACTGTCTGAAGAAGGTCCAGAGCTCCTTTGCCCTCGTTCTGATAGCGGCCAAGAGGGCCAAGATGCTGATAAAGGGGGCAAGGCCTTTAGTGGTGAGCGACAACAAGCCGATAGTGGTCGCCTTGAGGGAGATAGCCGCCGGGAAGGTCCTGCCCGTTTTCGCGGGGGAGCGGGAGAGGCTTGAAGGGACCCAGGTGAAGCTTCTTGGGGGCGAGGTGAAAGAGGAAGAGGCCGGGGAAGGACCCCAGAACGAAAAGGAGGTTTAAGGATGGCTCCAAAGGTAGGAATAAATGGTTTCGGCAGGATAGGTCGTCTGGTCTTAAGGGCTGCCCTGAGGATGGGGACAGATATCGAGTTCGTGGCGGTGAATGACCTCACCGATGCCCGGACCCTTGCCCATCTCTTCAAGTATGACTCGGTTCACGGGCCTTTTAAGGGAGAGGTGGAGGCGAAGGACGGTGCCATTCTGGTCGACGGAAGGGAGATAAAGGTCCTCGCCGTAAGGGATCCGGGGGAGCTTCCCTGGCGGGATCTGGGGGTAGAGATCGTGGTGGAGTCCACGGGACTTTTCACCGCCCGTGAGAAGGCCTCCAAGCACCTGGAGGCAGGGGCCAAGAAGGTGATAATCTCGGCCCCGGCCAAGCAGCCCGATATCACCATCGTCATGGGGGTGAACCACAAGGATTACGATCCCTCTCAGCACCACATCATCTCCAACGCCTCCTGTACCACCAATTGCCTTGCCCCGGTGGCTAAGGTACTCCTTGAGCGTTTCGGCATAAAGCGAGGGCTGATGACCACCGTGCACGCCTATACCAATGACCAGAGAATCCTCGATCTCCCCCACCGGGACCTGCGCCGGGCCAGAGCAGCGGCCCTCTCCATGATCCCCACCACCACCGGGGCTGCGGTGGCCGTCTCCTTGGTCCTCCCACAGCTGAAAGGGAAGATGGACGGGATGGCCATCCGGGTGCCCACCCCCAACGTATCCCTGGTCGACCTGGTGGTGGAGGCCGAGAGGGAGACCACGGTGGATGAGGTGAACGCCGCCATGAAGGAGGCGGCCGAGGGGGAGCTCAAGGGGATCCTGGGGTATACGGAGGAACCGCTGGTCTCGGTGGACTTCAACGGGAGCGACCTCTCCTCCATCGTCGATGGCTTGAGCACCAGGGTGATCGAGGGGAAGATGATCAAGGTCCTCGCCTGGTACGACAACGAGATGGGTTACTCCAGCCGGGTGGTGGACTTGATCAACTATATCGCCCAGAAGGGATAGCGGGTGGCCATCAAGGCGATCGATCAGCTGGTCCTTGAGGGCAAGAGGGTATTCCTCAGGGTGGACTTCAACGTCCCCCTGGAAGGGGAGAAGGTCAAGGACGATACCCGGATCCGGGCCGCCCTTCCCACCATTCAATATGCCCTTGGGCAGGGGGCCAGGGTGATCCTCGCCTCCCACCTGGGACGCCCCAAAGGGAAGGTACTTCCCGAGCTGAGCCTCAGGCCCGTGGCCCAGAGGCTCAAGGAGCTTCTCGGGCGAGAGGTGAAGATGGCCCCTGATTGCGTGGGGGAGGAGGTGAAGGCACTGATAGAGGGGATGGGACCAGGGGATCTGATCCTCCTGGAGAATCTCCGCTTCCACCCTGAGGAGGAGAAGAACGACCCGGAGTTCGCTCGAGCCCTGGCTGCCCTGGCCGATGTGTACGTGAACGACGCCTTCGGGACCGCTCATCGGGCCCACGCCTCCACTGAGGGGATCGCCCACCATATGAAGGAGGTGGCCTGTGGTTTCCTGATGAAGAGGGAGATCGAGTATCTGATCGGGACCCTCTCCTCCCCGAAGAGGCCCTATGTGGCCATCCTGGGGGGGGCGAAGATCTCCGACAAGATCGGGGTGATCGAGAACCTGATGAAGAAGGCCGATGCGATCCTGATCGGAGGGGGAATGGCCTATACCTTCCTTCTGGCGAAGAGGTTTGAAGTGGGCAGATCCTTGGTGGAGGAGGATAAGGTGGGCCTTGCCAGGGATATCCTCAGGGAGGCGTCGTCTAAGGGGGTAAAGATCCTGCTGCCCGAGGATCACATCGCTGCCCAGGAATTCAGCCCGGAAGCACCGATAAAGATGGTGAAAAACGAGGAATTCCCTCCTGGCTGGGTGGGGATGGACATCGGCCCTGAGACCGTGGGGGCCTTCTCCGAGGAGATACTTCGGGCCCGCACCGTCCTCTGGAACGGCCCTATGGGGGTCTTCGAGATGGAGCCCTTCTCCAAGGGTACCAAGGAGATCGCCCAGGCCGTGGCCTCTTCAGAGGCGACCTCCATCGTCGGTGGGGGGGATACGGTGGCCGCGGTCCATCAGTTCGGTGTGGCCGATAAGATCTCCCACATCTCCACCGGGGGAGGAGCCACCTTGGAGCTCCTGGAAGGGAAGACCCTGCCGGGGATCGCTGCTCTGGAGAGGGAAAGATGAGGAAGCCCCTTATAGCCGGCAACTGGAAGATGCACAAGACGCCCGAGGAAGCCCGGACCTTCGCTTCCCAGCTCCTTGAAGAACTGAAGGATGAGAGGGAGGTGGAGGTGGTGGTGGCTCCACCCTTCGTCTCCCTCCTGCCGGTGAAGGAAGTGCTCGGGGAGGGTCCCATAAAGCTCGCTGCCCAGAACGTCCACTGGGAGAAGGAGGGGGCCTTCACCGGTGAGGTCTCCCCCCTGATGCTCAATGAGATAGGCTGCGATTACGTGATCGTGGGCCACTCGGAAAGGAGGGGTTATTTCGGCGAGACCGATGAGATGGTGAATCGGAAGGTAAAGGCCCTTCTGGATGTGGGGCTTAGGCCTATTCTCTGCGTCGGGGAGACCCTCAAGGAGCGGGAGGAGGGGAAGACCTTTCAGGTGGTGGAGGCTCAGGTGAGAGGAGGGCTTAAGGACCTTAAGGCCGGGGAGGGAAAGGAGCTTGTCGTGGCCTATGAGCCGGTCTGGGCCATCGGCACCGGCCGGACCGCCACCCCCCATCAGGCCCAGGAGGTCCAGGCCTTCATCCGGGGGATCCTTAAGGAACTCTTCGGGGAGGAGGTGGCGCGCGGGATCCGCATCCTTTACGGCGGAAGCGTTAAGCCGGAGAACATCGCCGAGCTGATGGCCGAGGAGGACATAGACGGTGCCCTCGTGGGAGGGGCCAGCCTGAAGGTGGACTCCTTCGTCAGGATCGTGAGATACAGGGAGGTTGAGGGATGACCGGGATACTCATAGCCATCCATGTCTTTGTCTGTGTGATCCTCATCGTAATCGTCCTCCTTCAGGGTGGAAGGGGGGCAGAGATCGGGGCGGTCTTCGGAGGGGGCGCCAGTACAACGCTTTTCGGGAGCGCCGGGCCAGCCAGCTTCCTCAACAGGGTTACCACGGTGGTGGCCATCATCTTCATGCTCTCTTCCCTCTTTCTCACCTTCCTCGCCTCCCGCCCGATCACCAAGACCGTCGTCGATAAAGTCCCCCAGCAGCAGGAGGCGCCTGTCGCCCCAGCGCCGCAAAAATAGGCCTTAAATTGATTTTTCCTACCTCCGATGTTAAAGATTAGGGAGAACTTCGGAAGGAGGCCTCGGTATGCTTGACCTGAGGTTCCTCAGAGAGAACGTCTCCTTTGTTCGGGAGAAGATGGCCCAGAGGGGGGTGGAGGTGGACCTGGAGGGTATCCTCCGCCTTGATAAGGAGCGGCGGGAGCTGATCCAGCAGGTGGAGGCGATGCGGAACCGCAGAAACCAGTTCTCCGACGAGATAAGCAGGAGGAAGAGGCAGGGGGAGGATGCCCAGGAGCTGATCGCCGAGATGCGGGCCTTATCCCAGAGGCTCAAGGAGATGGAGGCCCAGCTCCGGGAGAAGGAAGAGGAACTCCGGAAGTTGCTCCTCACCGTCCCCAACATCCCCCATTCCTCAGTCCCGGTGGGTGAGGACTCCGATGACAACGTGGAGGTGAGAAAGTGGGGGGAGCCGCCCTCATTCCCCTTCACCCCTCGACCCCACTGGGAGGTAGGTGAGGAACTGGGGATCCTGGACTTTCAGCGGGGAGCGAAACTCGCCGGGGCGAGGTTCGTGCTTTACAGGGGCCTCGGTGCCTTCCTTGAGCGGGCGTTGATCAACTTCATGCTCGACCTGCACATAAAGGAGCACGGCTACAAAGAGGTCCTTCCTCCCTTCATCGTAAACCGCAACTCCATGATCGGCACGGGGCAGCTTCCCAAGTTCGAGGAAGACCTCTTCAAGATCGAGGGGATGGAATATTACCTGATCCCCACAGCCGAGGTCCCCGTGACCAACATCCATCGGGACGAGATCCTCGACGAGGAGGACCTCCCCCTGCGCTATGTCTCCTACACCCCCTGCTTCCGGAAGGAAGCGGGCTCTTACGGGAAGGACACCCGGGGGATCGTCCGTCAGCATCAGTTCAACAAGGTGGAACTGGTCAAGTTCGCCCATCCCGAGACCTCCTATGAGGAGCTGGAAACACTGCTTCAGGACGCCGAGGAGGTCTTGAGGAGGCTCGGCATCCACTACCGGGTGGTTACCCTCTGCACCGGCGACCTGGGCTTTGCCGCCTCAAAGACCTACGACATCGAGGTCTGGCTCCCCAGCCAGGAGGAGTACAAGGAGATCTCCTCTTGCAGCAACTTCGAGGACTTCCAGGCGAGGAGGGCCAATATCCGCTTTCGCCGCAGGGGGAAGAAGGGGACGGAGTTCGTCCATACCCTTAACGGCTCGGGCCTTGCCGTGGGGAGGACGGTGGTGGCGATCCTCGAGAACTACCAGCAGGAGGACGGCAGCGTCCTAATCCCTGAGGCCCTTCGCCCCTACATGGGAGGGATCGAGAGGATAAGCAGAAGCGGTTGAGATGGCCTCTCTCCTCCTTTTCAAGGATGACCCCATCGAGAGGAATTATCTACGGAAAGAGCTCAAACTGCGGGGGTCACCAGTCTGCTAAATGCCCCATTTTGCGCTCCTTTTGTTGTCGGTTTACGTAAACCTGAGCTCTTTCCCCATTTTTGTCAAGTACGGCGCGGGGGTTTAAGTCAGTTGACTTGGTCTAGGACTTATTTTATCCTTCCCCAAGTAATCAAAATCTTAGGAGCTTCAAAGTACAACTTGAGGAAATTTTTTAAAAGCTCGTCCGAAACGAGCACGTGGCTCCTCATCCTTCTCCTCTCCCTTTCGGGCTGTGCCCTGCTCTCTCCAAGGCCAAAACTGGGAGAGAAAGTATGCGTGCCTCTGAAGGATGTCCCCCGGGAGCTCCTCAGGAGGGTAGGGGATAAAGAGACCTTAAAGCTCACCTTCTCCTTTAAGGTGAAGGGGAGGAAGGGAAGAAGCGTCCTTGGAGGAGTCCTCTTTTACAGGAGGCCAAAGGACCTCAGGGTCGACTTCCTCTCCCCCTGGGGGGTCACGGTGGCTGAGCTTTACTCCTCCCAAAGGGGCCTTCTCCTCTACCTTCCCGCAGAAGGGGTAATCTACTGGGGAGGGAAGGGCAGGGTAGGGGAGGAAACGATTTGTCTCACCTTTTACAAAGGAGGGAGTCTTCCCCGGCTCATCCGAGGGGAGGGAGAGGGGTTCGAATTTGAGCTTCGGGTGAAGGAGGCAAAATTCAACCCCTCCCTCGATGACAAGATCTTCGCTCCCCACCTGCCTGAAGGGGTAATATATTTGCCCCTGGAGAGTTTTCTTGACCTCCTGCGATGAAGCTCCCCTTGATCGATGCCCATGCACACCTCGATGAGCTCGATGACCTTCCTCATGCCCTCGAGGAGGCCCGGAAGGAGGGGGTGAAGGCCATAGTGGCCGTGGGGATGGAAATCAAGTCGAACGAGAGGACCCTGGAGATAGCCCGCGAGAACCCCGGCTTCGTCTTCGCTGCCCTCGGCTATCACCCCTGGGAAATCCGAAAGGAGGAAGTGGAGGGAAACCTCGATTTCCTCCGGAAGGAGGCAAGGAATTGTGTGGCCATAGGGGAGGTGGGCCTCGACTACAGGGCGAGGGTGAAGAAGGACCTTCAGAAGGAGGTCTTCGGAGAGGTGATAAGGATAGCCCTCCAGCACCAGAAGCCCCTCATCCTTCATTGCCGCTACTCCCACAGGAGGGTCTTTGAGATGATCGCTGAGGCCGGGGTCAGGAAGGCGGTCTTTCACTGGTACACCGGCCCCCTCGATCTCCTCGAGGAGATCATAAAGGCCGGCTATTACATATCGGCCACACCGGCCCTCACCTATAGCCCTCCCCATCAGGCAGCCATAAAGGAGGCCCCCCTGGAGCGGATCCTCCTTGAGACCGACACCCCGGTCCAGTACAAAGACCTCGTCTCCCGTCCGAAGGACGTCCTCGTAAGCCTCAGGGGGGTGGCCAGGATAAAGGGGGTGGATCCCGCAGAGGTGGCTTCCCTCACCACCAGGAACGCCACAGAGCTCTTCGGCCTTGACGCACCATCCCCATTTAGATAATCTTAAAGAAAAGAGTCATAATAAAAAGACTCAAAAGGATAAGCCTATGATTCGTTCACCCTCCACGTTTAAAACCTGTTGGATTGCCGAGGCGATGGAGGAGCTCGGTCTTCCTGTGCGGACTGCCCCTAATCGCAGGGCTTCGGGCAGGAAGGTGAAGGCTCCTCCTGAGAAGAAGAGGCTCCTAAAGGAGGCCATCCTGTCCCTGCAGAAGGAAGGGAAGGTAAAGCCTACTTACAAGGAGGTGCAACAGCGGGCCTTTGAGCTTTACCGCACCCACAACAAACCCAGTGTGCTTAAGTTTTACGGACGGGTTAAAGCCGATAAGGGCCTCGTGACGGAGGTACTCCAAGATGAGGGCCTGATTTATGAATAGGTTCATTCCACAGCGTCTTTTCGGCCGCACGGTCTTCGTGGACACCTCACCGCTGATCTTGCATTTTACCGGAAGGAGCGAAGCATGCGCTGAGTTTTTCAGCCTTTCTGAACAGGAGTGGCTTAAGAGCGTCACCTCTGTAAGGGTACTGGATGAGTTCCTCTTCAAGGTGATGGTGCTTGAGGCAGCCGAGCGTTATGGCTACACAGGCCGGGTGCATGAAAAGCTGAGAAAGGACCCCAAAAAGATCAAGGAATTATTGGACGTCCTTCATGACGCCCTCCAATTCGTCAAGGCCGCCAAGGTCAGGGTAGAAGAAGTGAGCCCTAAGGATCTTGATGAACTTCCCAGGATCATGGAACAGTATGGAGTCTTTGGAAACGATGGGATCACGGTGCGTCTGATGGAGCGATTTAACATGAAATACCTCTTTTCCACCGACTCCGACTTTGATCGCGTTGAGTGGATAGTGAGAATAAATCCCCTACCCCCGGACTCCCCCTCCGATTGACAGATGAGGGGCAAAATGGTTAAAATTTTATACAAAATTTTTCAACTTTAGTCACACCTGAGGAGAGAGGATGAAGATAGCGATTGCGGGAAAGGGAGGAGTGGGGAAGACGACCCTGGCAGGGGTGATGGCCAGAGTGCTGGCAGAGGAGGGGTATCGGGTACTGGCGGTGGACGCTGATCCGGACAGTAACCTCGCCTCGGCCCTTGGATTCCCGAAGGAGATGGTGGAGAGGATAACTCCCCTGGCCGAGATGACCCCCCTGATAGAGGAGCGCACAGGGGCGAAGAAGGGGGTCTACGGGGGGATCTTCAAGCTCAATCCCAAGGTGGACGATCTCCCCGACGCCTACAGCATCTCTCTTCACGGGGTGAAACTCCTGATCCTCGGGGCCGTCCCGAAGGCAGGGGGAGGGTGTTTCTGCCCCGAGGGGGTGCTGCTCAAGAGCCTGATACACTACCTTCTGGTGCGCAGGGATGAGGTGGTGATCCTCGACATGGAAGCAGGGCTTGAGCACCTGAGCCGAGGGAGCACTAAGGAGGTGGATGCCTTCATCGTGGTCGTCGAGCCGGGCCAGAGGAGCATTGCCACCGCCCTGCAGATAAAGAGGATGGCGGAGGACCTGGGGGTGGAGAGGGTATACGGGGTGGGGAACAAGGTCTCATCAGGAGAGGACCGGAGGCTCATCGAGGAAGGCCTCAAGGGGATAGAGATCCTGGGACATATCTCCCTTAACGAGAAGGTGATCGAGGCCGACAAGCGCGGACTCTCCCCCTATGACCTGGATGGGAGGATCCGCGAGGAGGTAAAGGGGATAATAGGGACGCTTAAAGGACGGCATGGGATTTAGGACTTTCCTCGCTTGGAGCTCCATAGTGGTCTTCACGCTTCTTTTGGGGGCCTTGGCCTTCCTCACCTTCCCCTTTGACAGGAAGGGGAACGTCATTCACCTCTATGCCCGCCTCTGGGGAAGGCTCATCCTCTGGGCAAGCGGGGTGAAGGTAAAGATAAGGGGGCTTGAGAGGATCGCCCCGGGGAGGCCCTATATCTTCATGGCCAATCACCTGAGCGCCTACGATATCTTCGTGCTCCTTTCGGAGCTCCCCGTGCAGTTCCGCTGGCTGGCGAAGGCGGAACTCTTCCGCATCCCCGTTCTGGGATGGGCCATGGGGACTGCGGGATACATCAGCCTCGATCGCTCTGAGCCCAAGAAGGCCTACCGGAGCATGGAGGAGGCGGCAAGAAGGATCCGGGAGGGGACCTCAGTGGTGATCTTCCCAGAGGGAACCCGCTCCAAGGACGGCAGACTTCAGCCCTTCCTCAAGGGAGGGTTCACCCTGGCGGTGAAGTCCCAGGTTCCCATCGTCCCCATCTCCATCTCCGGGACGTGGGAGATCATGCCGCCCCAGAGCAGGAAGGTGAGGAAGGGGGATGTGGAGGTGGTGGTGGGAGAGCCCATAGAGACCAAGGGATACACCATGAAGGAGAGGGAGGAATTGATGAAGAGGGTATCCGAGGCGATAAGTGCCAATCTCAGAGAGGGTAGGGGATGAGCGAAGGGGTAAGGATCATACCCTTGGGGGGCCTGGGGGAGATCGGGCTCAACATGATGGTGCTCGAGGGGGGGGATGACGCCATCGTGATAGATGCCGGGTTGATGTTCCCCGACGACTCGATGCTGGGGATAGACATGGTGATCCCTGATGTCTCCTACCTTCACCAGATCAAGGGGAAGATCAGGGGTTTGATCCTCACCCACGGCCACGAGGACCATATCGGGGCCCTCCCCTTCCTCCTTTCCGAGATCGAGGTCCCGGTGTACGGGACGGCCTTCACCCTCGCACTGGTGGAGGAGAAGCTCAGGGAACATGAAGGGGTGGAGCTCAACGAGTGCTACGTGGTCCGGCCCCGGGACAGGGTTTCGCTGGGCCCCTTCGAGGTGGAGTTCATCCGCGTCTGCCACAGCATCCCCGATGGCGTGGGTCTCGGGATAAGGACCCCCGAGGGGACCATCGTCCATACCGGGGACTTCAAGATAGACCATACCCCCGCAGGCGGGGAGGCCACCGACCTGAGGAAGTTCGCAGAGTACGGGGAGGAAGGAGTTCTGCTGCTCCTCTCTGACAGCACCAATGCCGAACGAGACGGGTACACCCTCTCCGAAAGGGAGATCGCCCGGAGGCTTGAGGAGATCATCAGGGCGCGGAAGGGCAGGGTGATCGTGGCGCTTTTTGCCTCCCACATCCAGAGGATCCAGCAACTGATGGAGATAGCCCAAAGGACGGGGAGGCGGGTGGTCATGGTCGGAAGGAACCTGATCGTCAACACCAAGATCGCCCGGGAGCTGGGATATCTCTCGCCTCCAGGGAGTTTCCTCGACCCGAAGGATATGGAGGGATTTCCCCCTGAGGAGCTGCTGCTGATAACCACAGGGAGCCAGGCAGAGCCCCACTCCGCCCTGAGCCTGATGGCCACCGAAAACCACAAGCACGTGAAGATCCAGAAGGGGGATACCGTGATCCTCTCCTCCCGCTTCATTCCGGGGAACGAAAGGGCCATAACTCACATGATAAACCGCCTCTGTCGCTTAGGGGCAGAGGTGATCTATGAGCAGATGACCCCCATACATGTCTCAGGCCATGGATACCGGGAGGAGCTGAAGATGATGCTCAACCTGGTTTCTCCCCGTTACTTCATCCCCATCCACGGGGAGTATCGCCACCTGGTCCACCACCTGCAGCTTGCCCGGGACGTGGGTTTGAAGGAGGAGCAACTGATTCTGGCCGAGGACGGTGATGTGATCACCCTTAGGGACGGAAAGGTTGAGATCACGGGGAAGGTGACGGTGGGGAAGGTCTTCGTGGACGGCAAGGGGGTGGGGGACGTGGAGGACATGGTCTTGAGGGACAGAAAGCACCTCTCGGAGGACGGGATGGTCATCCCGGTGATGGTGATAAACGAGGCCACGGGGGAGCTCGTCTCCGGCCCCGATATAATCACCCGCGGTGTCCTCTTCGAGGAGAAGAGGGGGGATGTACTCGAGAGGGCTAAGGAGGTGGTGATCAGGACATGGGAGGATATCTCCCAGGACCTGAAGGGGGATGAGGTCGAGGTGGAGAACGAGGTGAGGGCCGCCTTAAAGAGGTTTTTCCGCAAGGAGATGGGGAGGCGTCCCGTCATCATCCCCGTGGTGATCGGGATGTGAGGAAAGGGAGATGGCCTACAGAAGGCTGATAAGGGAGATAAGCGGCCTGGCGGTCATCCTCCTGGCGATCTTCCTCTTCGTCTCCCTCCTTTCCTACTCTCCGGCCGACCCCTCCCTCAACCACTATCTCCTCCACCCCCAGAAGGTCAGGAACCGGGGAGGCATCGTGGGGGCCGTGATCTCAGACCTGATGATCCAGGGGCTGGGGGAGGCCTCCTATGTGGTGGCAGGCATCCTCCTGCTGGTGGGATTCCTCGTTCTTCTCGGCAGAGAGATAAGGGGATGGTGGGTCCGCTCCTTCGGGGCCCTCCTCTCGCTCCTCTCCCTCACGGTCTTCCTCGAGACGAGGTGGGGGAGGGGAGGGGCCCTGGGGAAGGTCCTGGAGAAGGGACTGGAAGGATATCTGAACCTCACAGGCGCCCTCCTCCTCTGTGCCTTCCTGATGCTCTCGGGGGTGATGCTCGCCACAGGTCTGTCTATCGGGGACGTGATGAGGGGGCTTCTGGCCGCAGCAAGGGCCATAGGAAAGCTCTCCAAGGCCATATCCTCCGCGCTCGAGAGGCGCCGTTCCAGGAGGCGCATAAAGAGGGCCGTGGCCTTAAGGAGGAGCGGCCAGTCACCCCCCACCATCGTTCAGTCTGAAAAGGAGCCCCTGAAGGTCGCCATGAGACAGGAGGACCTCCCCTTTCCCAAGCCCGTCGAAGGGGGATGGCGCCTCCCTCCCCCGAGCCTCCTCACAGGGGGGAAGAGGAGGGAGGTCACCTTCTCGGAGGACGTCCTCTGGGCCAATTCCCAGATGCTGGAGAACAAGCTCAGGGACTACGGGGTGGAGGGGAAGGTGGTGGAGGTGAAGCCAGGGCCGGTGGTCACGGTCTACGAGTTCGAACCGGCCCCCGGGGTGAAACTGAACCGGATCGTCAACCTCGAGGACGACCTCGCCCTCTCCCTGAGCGCCCACAGCGTGAGGATCGAGGCCCCCATCCCGGGGAAATCGGTGGTGGGGATAGAGATCGCCAACCCGGTGAGGGAGACCGTTTATCTCAAGGACGTGGTCAACTCAGAGCTCTTCCGCCAGGCCCCCTCCAAACTCACCCTGGCCCTGGGGAAAGACATATCGGGGAACCCCTTCGTGGTGGATCTTAGCAGGCTGCCCCACCTGCTGGTGGCCGGTGCGACGGGGTCGGGAAAGAGCGTCTCCCTCAACTGCATGATCGCCTCCATCCTCCTGCGGGCCACCCCTGACGAGGTCAAGTTCATGATGGTAGACCCGAAGATGCTCGAGCTACTGGCCTACGAGGACATCCCCCACCTGCTCCTGCCTGTAGTGACCGATCCCCGGGAGGCAGCCACCTCCCTGCGCTGGGTGGTAGGGGAGATGGAGCGGCGTTATGCGGTCATGGCAGAGAAGGGGACAAAACACATAGAGCGCTTCAACCAGAAGGTGAGGGCCGAAAGGGAGAAAGGGGGAGAAGGGGAGGAACTCAAGCCCCTTCCTTACATCATCGTGGTCATAGATGAGCTTGCCGACCTGATGATAGTCTCCAGGAGGGAGGTGGAGGAGTCGATAACCCGCCTCGCCCAGATGGCCAGGGCAGCAGGCATCCACATCATCCTGGCCACCCAGAGGCCCTCGGTGGACGTGATAACGGGCCTGATAAAGGTCAACTTCCCTGCCCGGATCTCCTTTCAGGTCTCCACCAAGGTGGACTCCCGCACCATCCTCGACACTACGGGGGCCGAGCACCTCCTGGGGACAGGGGATATGCTCTTTCTGCCCCCGGGAAGCTCCCGCCTGAAGCGGGTCCACGGGGCCTATATCTCCGAGGAGGAGATAAAGAGGCTTGCCGAGTTCTGGCGCTCCCAGGGGAAGCCCTCCTATGACATGAGCATCCTCGAGGAGAGGCGCCCCGCTAAGGCGGATGAGGACGAGGACTATGATGAGAAGTATGAGGAGGCCGTGGCCTTCGTCATGGAGGTGGGGCAGGCCTCGGTGAGCCTGCTTCAGCGCCGCTTCAAGATCGGATACAATCGGGCAGCCCGCATCATAGAGAGGATGGAGAAGGAGGGGATAGTGGGACCCTCCGACGGGGTTAAGCCCCGGGAGGTCCTCATACGCAAGTAAAGAGGAGCGAAGGAATGCTTACACCGAAGCTACAGGTCACCTTGGAGACGGTGAGGAAACTGATAAGGCGAGGGGCGGAGCCGAACCTGATAAAGATCCTCGAGAAGCTCCATCCCGCCGATATCGCTCACCTCCTCAATTACCTCAACGAGGGGGAGAGGAGGCAGATATTCGCCCTCATCGAGGACCCGAAGAGGGCCGCCGATGTGCTGGTGGAGGCCGACCGGGAGGTGAGGGCGAAGATCCTCGCCCAGATGGACATGGAGAGGGCGGTAAAGATTCTTGAGGAGATGCCCTCGGACGACCTGGTGGAGCTGATAGATACCCTCCCCGAACCCCTGGCCGAGGAGATCCTGCAGAGGATCGGCAAGGAGGACATGGAGGACGTGGAGGAGCTCCTGAGCTATCCGGAGGAGACGGCCGGGCGCATCATGAATCCCAACTACTTCGCCCTCCCCGAGGAGATCACCGTGGCTGAGGCGATAAAGGAGGTCCAGCGGGCGGCCGATGCCGAGATGGTCTTCTACATCTACGTGGTGGACGAGAGGGAGCGCCTGGTGGGGGTGGTCTCTTTGAGGCAGCTGCTGACCACCTCCCCTGAGAAGAAGCTGAAGGAGATCATGAACACCGAGGTGATAAGCGTTAAGGCCCACCAAGACCAGGAGGAGGTGGCCCGGGTGGTGGAGAAGTACAACATACTGGCCGTTCCGGTGGTGGACGAGGACAACAGGCTCCTCGGCTTCATCACCGTGGACGACGTGATAGACGTGCTCAGGGACGAGGCCACCGAGGATCTCCTCAAGATGGGAGGCGCCAGGAAGGAGGAGTTCGTCTATATCGGTGATATCAAGCGGATCGTCAGGTTCAGGCTCCCATGGCTTGTGGCCAATCTGCTGGGGGGGCTGGCCACCGGGTATCTTATGTGGCTCTTCAAGATGACCCTGAGGGAGTTCCTCTACCTGGTGACCTTCATCCCCGTGATCATGGGGATGGGGGGGAATGCGGGCCTTCAGTCCTCCTCCATCATCGTCAGGGGCTTCGCCATAGGCCGGGTGGAGAGGGGGAACCTCCTCCGGTTCTTCAGCCGTGAGGTGAAGATAGGCCTGCTGATGGGCTTGCTATGCGGCGGGATAGCCGGGGGGGTAGGGGCCCTCTGGCACGGGACCCCTGCGGTGGGAATAGTGGTATGGCTCTCCATGACCATCGCCATGACGGTGGCCTGCGCCATGGG
>Ga0190363_1000073_pt1 | contig 53649 bp, 54 predicted proteins | sample 48721867_MG_FD_161272 | JGI IMG/M metagenome (GOLD analysis project Ga0190363, IMG submission 161272) | Hydrothermal vent microbial mat bacterial communities from Southern Trench, Guaymas Basin, Mexico - 4872-18-6-7_MG | ecosystem: Environmental > Aquatic > Marine > Hydrothermal vents >...
ACTCTCGCCTGAAAGGCGAGTATTTAATCAGTTGTTCCCACACTGACTTGAAAAGAAAAGTAAGTTTAAGTATTAAATAGAACTAACAGGATGAGATACAAAGTGTTTGCGCGGGTGGTGGAATTGGCAGACACATACGTTTGAGGGGCGTATGGGTAACCCCCGTGCGGGTTCAAGTCCCGCCCCGCGCATAGTTTTTATTTATTCGTTTTATTATAGGATACTTAGTGTATGAGGATGATGTTTTTAATAGGGAAGGTCTCTTGGATGCACTTTAAAGAAAACTCCGCTCATCACGGAGAGTGCATACAAGTTTTGCCCCGCGCATAGTTTTTGTATTATTTTTAAGATACTCAGATATAGATTAGTTTCTGGTAGAAAATATTTCTTCAGGGAAGAAAAGAAGAGATGAGTATTTTAGATATTCTTTGGTTATTTTTTATTTTCACTGCTCTTCAGCCTATTCTTTCTCAACGAATATTAGAGGCTAAGCGATTTAAACTTATAAGCATTTTAGAGAAGAGAAGAAAATCTAGGGTGATTACTCTTATTCATCGCCAAGAGACAATGAGCATTCTCGGTTTTCCTATATTTCGATATATTGATATAAACGACTCTGAAGAGGTTATCAAAGCAATCCGCATGACTCCTCCAGATATGCCTATAGATATAATTTTGCACACACCAGGAGGGTTAGTTTTAGCAGCAATTCAAATTGCCCATGCCCTTATGCGTCATCCTGCTAAAGTAAGTGTATTTATCCCTTTTTACGCTATGAGTGGAGGAACCTTTATTGCCTTAGCAGGTGATGAAATCTTTATGGACGAACATGCTGTTTTAGGACCCGTTGACCCTCAACTGGGAGAATATCCTGCAGCTTCTATTCTTAAAGTAGTTTCTCAGAAGGATAAGAATGAGCTAGAAGATAAGACCTTGATTCTTGCTGATGTAGCAAAAAAAGCTATTAATCAACTAGAAAGTGAAGTAACTAAACTCTTAAAGAAGCATTTTTCTGAGGAGGAAGCAAGGGAACTAGCTACGATTTTAAGTTCAGGAAAATGGACACACGATTATCCTATATCTTTTGAGGAGGCAAAGAGAATGGGTTTACTTATAAGAAAGGACATTCCTCAAGAGATTTACCAGCTTATGGAACTTTATCCCCAACCTTTAAGGAAAAGAAGTGCAGTAGAATACATTCCTTTCCCTTATCTTCCCAAAGAGGCAAAAAAATAATACAAAGATATTTATTTTTGGGTATAACTATTCCGTTTATATGCAAATCATTAAGTTTCTTCAGCTAAAGTATATTGACATTTTGGAAATATATAGTATTTTAGAAATGTTATGAAGGTAATTGTATGTATAAAACAAGTACCGGAGACTACAGAAGTGAAAATTAATCCTGAGACTAATACGTTAATAAGAGAGGGTGTAGCTTCTATTATTAATCCTTTTGATATGTATGCTATTGAGGAAGCGATACGACTAAAAGAGCGGTACGGTGTACAGACTTTTGTAATCACTATGGGGCCTCCTCAAGCAGAGAGTGCTCTGCGGGAGGCTCTTTCTATGGGAATTGATGAGGCGATTCATCTTTCTGATAAGGCATTTGCTGGTTCTGATACATGGGCAACCAGTTTGGTGTTAGCTAAAGCTATAGAAAAAATAGGTAATTACGATTTAATCATCTGTGGGAAACAAGCCTCTGATGGCGATACTGCTCAGGTTGGGCCAGGAATAGCTACCCATCTTAATCTTCCCCAAGCTACTTATGTGAGGAAAATCGATAGTATCGATGGAAAAAATAAGATTATGAGGGTAGAACGTCTTTTAGAGGATGGTTACGAAATCCTAGAAGTTTTTCTTCCTGCGCTTATTACTGTAGTCAAGGAGATAAATGAACCTCGTCTTCCTTCTTTGAGAGGTAAGTTACGGGCAAAAAAACAAGCTATTTCTGTATGGGCACATACAGATTTAGGCCTAAAAGAGGAAGAAGTTGGTTTAAGTGGATCCCCTACTCAGGTAGTAAAAATTTTTACTCCCCCTCCTCGTCCTAAAGGAGCAATCTTTGAGGGAGAACCCGAAGAATGCGTAGATAAGTTAGTGGAAAAGTTAAAAACACACATTCTATGAAGGATAGAGGTATAAAAGTCATAAAGGAAAAATGTGTAGGTTGTGGCTTGTGTATAAAAGTTTGTCCCTTTTCCGCCATTGTTTTAGAGGATAAATTAGCAGTAATAGATTTGAGTAAATGTAACCTTTGTGGAGCGTGTAAAGATGCTTGTAAATTTGGTGCTATTGAAATTTTTAAACCACAGATTGTAGATACAGGAGTAATAAAAGATTACAAAGGAGTATGGGTTTTTATTGAAGAAGAAGAAGAAGGAAAGATAGCAGGGGTTTCTTTTGAGCTCTTAGGTAAAGCAAGAGAATTAGCAAAAGATTTAAATAGCGAAGTTGTTGGTATCTATTTAGGATATAATTTGAAAGAAAAAATACCTATCCTTTTTCGCAAAGGCGCAGATAAAGTAATCGTTGTAGATAAGCCAGAACTTAAAGTATTTATCTCGGAAAATTATGCTAACGTGATTGTTTATCTTATTGAAAAGTATAAGCCGGAGGTATTTCTAGCAGGAGCTACTACTGCAGGTAGATCTTTGGTTTCAAGAATTGCTGTAAAAGTTCATGCTGGTCTTACTGCAGACTGTACAGGTTTAGAGATTGATAAAGAGAGAAGGTTGCTTATTCAGACTCGTCCTGCCTTCGGAGGTAATATTATGGCTCAGATTATTACTCCCAATCATCGACCTCAGATGGCTACCGTGCGACACAAAGTTATGAAGGAGTTAGAGGAAAGTTCTTCCTCAGTAGGTGAGGTTATTGAGGAAAATCTCGATGGAGAATTTATCGATCAGAGAGTAAGGTTTATTGATTTTATTAAGGAGGAGGGATATAAGGTAAACTTAGCTGATGCAGATATAATTGTTTCTGGGGGTAGAGGTTTAGGTGCTCCAGATAATTTTAAGTTAATTAGAGAATTGGCAGAAGTTTTAGGAGCAGCTGTAGGGGCCTCTCGTGCTGCTGTGGATAGTGGCTGGATACCTTACTCTCATCAAGTAGGTCAAACTGGTAGGACTGTTTCTCCTAAGATATATATTGCTTGTGGAATATCAGGACAGATTCAACATTTGGTAGGAATGCAGTCGTCAAAAATTATTGTAGCCATAAACAAAGACCCCGAAGCTCCCATATTTAAAGTAGCCAACTATGGTATTGTGGGGGACCTTTTCAAAATCGTCCCTCTCCTTACTCAAAAATTTAAAGAGATACTAAAAAGATAGAATGTATCTTAAATCCTTAGAAATTTTTGGATTCAAATCCTTTCCTGAGAAGACCGTTTTAAAGTTTGAGTCAGGAATCACAGCAATTGTAGGGCCTAATGGGTGTGGCAAGAGTAATCTTTTTGACGCTATAAAATGGGCTTTAGGAGAACAGAGTCCTAAGTCTTTGAGAGGTTCTAAGATGGAAGATGTTATTTTCAGTGGAACCCAGAATTACCCTCCTCTCAACTATACAGAAGTTACTCTTACTTTCTCTAACGAGGATAATTACCTACCTATAGATTATAAAGAAGTAGCTGTGACAAGAAGATTATACCGTTCGGGAGAAAGCGAATATTACTTAAATAAGAATTTAGTGAGGTTAAAGGATATCCAAAATTTATTCTTAGGTACAGGGGTGGGGGAGGCAACCTATTCCTTTATAGAGCAGGGTAAGATTGAGATTTTTCTAAGCTATAAACCAGAAGAGAAGAGGGTAATCTTTGATGAAGCTTCAGGAATAATAAAGTATAAAGAGAGAAAGAAGGAAACTATAAAAAAACTACAGGATACCGAACAGAACTTGTTGCGGTTGGAAGATATTATTTCTGAGGTCACTCGCCAAATTAGGTATTTGGAAAGACAAGTAGAAAAAGCAAGAAAATTTAAAGAGATAGAAGCCCAACTCGTAGAGACAGAAAGAAAAATTGCTAGTATAAACTATAAAAAGTTAGAGAAGGATATTGATACCTTTCTAGAGGAGTTAAATAAATTAAAAGGGGGAGAGGCTCAAAGAGAAGAAGAAATTCTTTCTCATCGGAAGGAAATGGAGAAGTTAGGTGATAAGATTAGAGAAGTGGAAGCTGAACTTGAGGCATTACATTCTAAAATAATCTCCTCTACCTCCAAAATAGACCTTTATAAGAGCCACATCGAGATGAATTCCCAGCGTCGAGAAGAAGCAAGTTCAAAAATTGAAGCTATAGAAAAAGAGTTGGGTCAACTAAAAGAGAAGTTACTTTTTCAGGAAGAAAGGGTTAAACAAGAAAAAGAAAATTCTTCCTCTTTGGATAGGGAGTTGGAAAATCTAAGTCAACACATAAGTACTCTAAAAGATAAAAAAATTGAGTGCCAGAAATCGTTAGATTCACTTTCTTTAGAGATAGAAGATACTAAACAGAAAATTCTAGTTGAAGAGGCCCAAAGGGTAGATATAAATAATGAACTTATTGAAATCAATACCTATCTTAAAAATCTCTATGTTAGGAAAAGAAGGTTACTATTAGATAAAGAGAGGTTAAGTAATATTTTTGAGGAAGCCAAGGCTTCTCTTTCTGGAATTTCCCAAAATATTGATGAGCTGAATAAGTTTTATTTACAGCTTAAAAATAAAAAAGATGAGCTTACCGAAAAGGTAAAAATATATGAGAAGGAGAAAGAGGAACTTATCAAAAGTAAAATAGAGAAAGAAAAAGAATTGGCAGAACTTAATTCTAACTATGAACTTTTAAAAGACTTGAGGTTAAGGTATGAAGGTATTTCTTCCTTTCGTAAGATAAAACTTATCTTTTATGAAGAGCCATCCGATATCAATAAACTGATTATTTCTTTGAAAGAAGGAGACCTTCATAAAAAGGGAGAAACAGGACCTTGGGAGCTAGAAGTAGAAGCTAAAACTATTCTTTTTCGAGAGGAAGAGCTTAAAGAAAAAATTAGCCAACTTTCTCAACAGATAGAGAAAGTAAATAGTAGTTTACTTCAGAAGGATAAGAATTTAGAAGAGATAAAGAAAGAATGGCACCAGATAAGTAATGAAATTTCCCAGTTAGATAAAAAGTTAGGAGAAAAAATTAAAGAGAAAGACAGTGTGGATAAGGAGTTTTTAAGAGTAAAAGAAGAGTTTGATTTACTGAGTCAGGAGATAGAGGCTAACCTCACAGAAATTAAAGAGGGAGAGGAAAAGAAAAATAATTTAGAGGTTGCTTTAAAAGACAAAGAAACTCTCCTGTCTAGTTTAGAGGAAAGGTTAACTTCTATACAGAGTAAACATCAGTCTTTGGGTGAGGAATTGAACTCCTTGGAGATTGAGCTTACAAGAAAAGAAGGGGAGATGATTTCTTTACAAGAAAATAAAAACTCTTTAGCAGGAAAAGTTCAGATGTTAGAAGAGGCTAAGAATAGTATATTGGCTAGTATAGAGAAGCTTAACCTAGAGAAAGAGGAAAATGTAAGAAAGATCGAAGCATTCGATAAAGAGATTGTTGGTTTAGAGAAGGATATTGCTAGTAAGAGAGAGGAGATAGAAACTTTACGCAAAAACGAAAAGGTGCTTCTTGAAGAAAAAGAAAGATTAGCTAAGGAGAAAGAAGAAAATTCTTCCCGTCTTAAGATATTAGAAGAGGAGCTTGGGAAGGTAAAGGACCTCATTTATCAGAAGAAGTTAAAAATTCAGGAGTTAGAGTTTGAGAAAAGTAAGATCATTGATTACTTAAGACAGGTTTATAACTTAGAATTTCAATTATGTGAGGTAGAGGAGGATTTAGATAGCTTAATAAAGGAAAAAGATAAATTAAAAAGGAAATTAACCTCTCTGGGAGAGGTTAATTTGGTAACTATTGAAGAATTCGATGAATTAAATAAGCGCTACCAATTCCTAAAAGAACAGAGGCAAGATCTTATAAACTCTAAAGAGGAATTAAAGAAAGCTATCTTTAGGATTAATAAAACCTCACGAGAGGTATTTTTGGAAGTGTTTTCTAAAATAAAGGAAGAATTTAAGAAAAATTTCCGCTTCTTATTTGGGGGAGGAAGAGCAGAACTAGTTTTGCTTGATGAGGATAATATTTTAGAGTCAGGGATAGAGATTGAAGTTCAGCCTCCGGGTAAAAAGTTACAGAACGTTTCTCTACTTTCTGGGGGAGAAAAAGCTTTAACAGCGATTGCTCTCATATTTTCTATTTTTAGTGTGAGACCTTCTCCTCTGTGTGTACTTGATGAGATAGACGCTCCTTTAGATGAAGCTAATGTAGGTCGTTTTAATCATCTTCTTAAAGAGTTTGCTCAAAAGTCTCAATTTATAATCATTACCCACAATAAAAAAACAATGAGTAGTGCTGATGTACTGTATGGGGTTACTATGGAGGAGAAGGGTATTTCTAAAATAGTCTCTGTTAAGTTCGCTAAGGAAGCATTAAGCTAAGATAACTTTGTTTTTACCTTCTCTCTTGGCACGGTAGAGAGCCAAATCCGCTTTTCTTATGAGCTCATCTTTTTGAAGCGTATCTTGGGGGAAGGAAGAAATTCCTATACTTACAGTAAAATTAGTATTCACAATCTTTGCTTCCTCAATTGCTTTTCTGATTCTTTCTCCGATAATTTTTGCTTCCTCTTTATCAGTATAAGGAAGAATTAAAGCAAATTCCTCTCCACCGTAACGAGCAACAATATCTATCTTTCGTGAGTTATCTTTTAAGATTTCTCCTATGCGTCTTAAGACTTTATCTCCTTCTTGATGCCCAAAGGTATCATTAAATTTTTTAAAATCATCGATATCTAACATCATCACAGAAATCTTATAATTTTGAGCTTTCGCTCTTATAAGTTCTTCATCCAACCGATATTGAAAGTAACCATAATTCCATAATCCTGTGAGAGAGTCAGTATGAGCTTTTATTAAAGTGTCCTCAAAAACTTTAGAATTTTCAATAGCTCCTGCCGCTTGATTGATAAACATAGTAAGGATTTTTATATCCTCGTCAGTGATAGGTTTACGAGTAATACAGTTATCCACCTCAATTATCCCCAAAGGGTTATCTTTGGACCAGAGAGGAGCAATTACAAACTCTTCTAATTTGAGTTTTTTTACTAAAGGATCGTTAATATATTTTTTGCCCCCTTCCTTAGTTACATCAATATGTAGAGGTATAACTTCATTCAGAGTTTCATAGATAAGACCTGCTTCTTGGGAAAGAGGAAATTTTAAAGAACGAACAAATTCCATAAATTTCGGCTTCTCTTGGGCTTCTTTTATTTTATGATAGGCTTTTATAAGAGCGTATAGGTCCATTTTTTGATCCTCTATAGCTTTCCAGATTCTATTAGCTTCTTCAGAGTCCATAGGTCCTATCCCCATAAGCCCATTGATAGTTTTTTCTTTTTCGTCTACTAAAAAGAGCGTTGCTCGGTTAAATCCTAAGCCGTGATGAGCAGTTAACCCTGTAAGGATGATATAGGAAATTTCCTCTAATCGTAGAGTAGTACGCATTGCCTGGGTAAGTTCGTAGAAAATGTAAAACTGAGACCGTGCTTTCTCTAATTCTTTTCTTAGATCCTCTATTCTTAGATTCTTTACTTTTTCCTCCATCTCTCTCTATATATATCTTTAATAGCATACTTTTTAAAAAAAGTCAAATTAACGGCAGAGGAAAAATGTTTTTCTTATCAAGGAGTTAAAAATGTAAACGCTTTCTTGACATTTCCCTTTTTATATGTTATATACTAATTAACCCCTTAGCCGGTTAATGAAGATAATAGGGAGTTTTCTCTTTATAGATCTACTGAGCATATTCCTTATATTAAGGATAATTTATATTGCCCTAAAGGAAGGGCTAATTTCTGAGGGAATAAAAGTTATAGGTAGTTGGTGTGCGCTTTTTTTCTCGCTTCAATATTACCCCTTACTTTTAGGTGGATTTAAGAGTAAAATTCTAAAAAGAGAATATTTGGATTTTTTCTCGTTCTTTATCATATTCGGGGGAAGTTTGCTCTTTTTTTCTCTTCTCAGAAGGATAATAACTACTTTTGTTAAAAGGCAAAATAACACTTTGATAGAGAATGTTGCCTCTTTCTTATTAGGAGTTATAAGAGCAGGAATTTTACTAAGTGCTTTTGTTTTTTCTTTTTCGCTCCTTCTCCCCAAAGAAAATATTTTTAGAGGAAGCTTATCTTTAAAGGCATTTTATAGGCTTGCTCCTAGAATTTACCTTTATTCTTTTGGGGTATATAAAAAGTTGTATCCTCAAGCAAAGTTAAATAAGGAGGTAGGAAGGAATTATGAAGTTAAAGGAGATTTATCAAGAAGTAATCAAAAAGGGGATTGAGGCTGACCCTCGAGGTAAAAAAGTAATTGAGAATATCCTGAAAGAAAAGAAGGAGGTTTACCAAAAATTAGATAAAAGAGAGAAAGAACTCTTTGATGCTGATTCCTTATTTAACCCTTTCGCAGATACTAGGATCCTATGGGGTGACCCCTCTTGTGGAATAAAATCTATAATTGTAGGAATAGATGTAGAAGGTGAGGAACTTCTTTTGGTAGATTCACTGCGACAGAAAGGAGTAGACATTGATTTAGTAATTTCTCACCATCCCCAAGGTCATGCTTATGCGAATTTTTACGAAGTTATGGATTTACAGGTAGACATTTTTAAGGAAAGAGGAATCTCTTTAAGTAAAGTAGAGACTCTTTTGGGAGAAAGGAAGGCACAGGTGGAAAGACGAGTTTCTAGCGCTAACCATCAGAGAGTTATAGATTTTGCCCGTCTCCTTAATTTGAATTTTTTCTGTATGCATACGCCTGCAGATAACTTAGCTTACCAGTATATAAAGAAGTTGATGGATAAAGAAAAACCTAAGAAGATAAAAGATATATTAGATCTCCTTTTAGAGATTCCTGAATATCGAGAGGCAGCTAAAAATAACAATCCTCCCAAGATATTTTTAGGTAACAAAGAATCCAGGGTTTCTAAAATTCATATAGAATTTACCGGGGGAACAGAAGGCCCTGAAAATATTTATGATAGCCTTTCCTCTGCAGGGATAGATACTATCATTGCTATGCATCAGTCTGAAGGGCATTATCGAAAGTGCAAGCAAGCTAATATTAATGTAGTTATTGCTTCCCACATTGCTAGTGATACTTTAGGAGTCAATCTTATGCTTGATTATCTACAAACCAAGGGAAAGTTTAAGGTTTTAGAATTTTCTGGGTTTAAAAGATTTTCTCACAAGAGATGATCCCTCAGAAGTTTATAGAGGAAGTTCAAGCAAGAACGGATATCGTAGATTTAATCTCTACCTATATACCTTTAAAAAGGACAGGAAGGAACTTTAAAGCTCTTTGTCCTTTCCATAATGAGAAGACGCCCTCTTTTTTTGTTAGTCCCCAAAAGCAGATTTTTCACTGTTTTGGTTGTGGAGAGGGAGGGGGAGTGATTCAATTTCTTATGCTTTTTGAAAAAGTGAGTTTTATCGAAGCAGTAGAGATTTTAGCTAAGAGATTAGGACTGGAAGTTCCTTTTCAGAAAAAAAGTCTTCAAGATAGGTTAAAGACAGTCCTTTATGAATTAACAGAGAAAGCTTCTAAGTTTTTCCTAGATGAACTTTTAACTACCCCTCAAGGGGAATTAGCACGTAAATACCTTCTTAAGCGAGGAATAAATGGTGAGACAATAAGACAGTTTCGCTTAGGCTATGCTCCGGGCAAAAATACTCTTTTAGAGTTTATGCGTAAGAAGGGTTACAATTTGGAGATATTAGAAAAAGCTTCTTTGATTATTCCTAAAAGAGAAGGGGGCTACATGGATATGTTTCGGGAGAGAATAATTTTTCCTATCTTTGATGTTAAAGGTAGAGTAGTAGGATTTGGGGCAAGAGCTCTTCGAGAGGATAAAGATACTCCTAAATACATAAATTCTTTAGAGAATCCTATTTACGGGAAGAGGAATCATCTCTATGGGTTTAACTTCTCTAAAGAAGAGATTTCAAAAAAGAATTGTGCAATTGTTGTGGAGGGCTATTTTGATATGATTACTCCCTATCAAGAGGGAATAAAAAATATAGTTGCTTCCTTAGGGACAGCACTAACTTTAGAACAGATTAATCTTCTTAAGAGGTATACTAAAAATGTTATCCTTATTTTTGATTCTGATAAAGCTGGTCAACTTGCTACTTTGCGTGCCTTAGATCTTTTTTTAGAGAACGGTCTAAAGATAGGAATTGTGAAGATGCCTCAAGGATTCGATCCTGATTCTTTCATAAGGAAGAAAGGCAAAGAAAAGTTTCTGGAGCTTATTCAGGAAAAGTTAGATTTTTTTGATTATAAAGTAGGGGTATTAAAAGATACCTACGATCTAGATAGTATCGATGGTAAAACTACAGTAGCAGAGGAGATGCTTCGTACAATAAACAAAATTACTAGGGAGGTAGAGAAGTATGAATACGTAAAAAAGTTAGCTTCTCTTCTTTCAGTAAGAGAAGAAGTGCTTCTTTTGGAGCTTACTCGAATGAAGGAACCCACTTATCAAAAGAGCTCTCTCTCGATAAAAAAGATAGAAAAGCCTCCTATGCCTATTACTGAGAAACTACTGATTCAGTTTATTCTAGCTAATAAAAAGGCAGCAAAAGCAATAAAGAGAAATTTAGGAGTAGAGTGTTTTACTCATCCTTTAGCACGAAAAATAATCTCTTTACTTTTTGATAATTTTGTAGAAAATGAAGATTTATCCGTTACTGCTCTGTTAGGAATGGTAGAGGATAAGGAAATAACAAGTTTTATTTCCCAGCTCCTTCTGGAGGAAAAGGTATCTTTAACTAAGGAACTTCTTAGAGACTGCGTATTAAAACTTCGTCGGAGGAGAGTTAAAGTTTTAAAGGAGGAGCTAAGAAGGAAGATAAAGGAAGCAGAATCTAAAAAAGATGAAAAGAAAGTAAGAGAGTTAATTAACCGGTATAAGGAGTTAAAAAGTGAGGTAAGATAGAGATGGTGAAACAAAAGATTTTGGAGAGGAATATTGAACAGTTAATTGATTTAGGGAAGAAGAAGGGATATCTTACCTACGATGAGATAAATCACTTTCTCTCTGAGGAGATAGTAAACGCTAGTGACTTAGATGCTATCTTTGAGAGATTAGATGATCAGCGTATAAGCGTTCTGGAAGCTAGTGAAGTAGGAGAATGGGAAAAAGGTAAGGAGAAAAAGGCAGCAGTTAGCGAAGTTCTCCCGGTGGATGATCCTGTAAAAATGTATCTCAAGCAGATGGGACAAATTCCGCTTCTTTCTCGTGAGGAAGAAATAAAGTTGGCTAGAGAGATAGAGGAGAGAGAAGAAGCTTTAAGGGGGTTGGTTTATTCCACCTCTTTAGCCAAAGAGGCTTTTCTGGAAATTTCTAAAAAATTGTTGGAAGGAGAGTTAAATCCTGATGATTTTGTAAAGGGAGAAATTAAAAATAAAGATAGAGAACTTAGGCGGATAAGAAATCTATATCATAAACTAGCAAGAGTCAAAAGAATTGATACTCAAAAGGGTATTCTAAAAAAGTTTAACTTTACTATAAGTGTAGTGGAAATGATTGTGGAGCGAATGAGTGCTGTGCTTAAGAAAATAGAAAGATTGGATAGAAAGATAAAAAAAACCACCAGAGAAAAAGGAAAGAGAATACAGTTAAAAAGAGAAAGGAACAAGTTAGTAAAGAAAATAGCTTCTAAGGGCGAGGAAGTTAAAGAGAAATTCAGGTTAATTTTAGAAAGGCAAACACTTTACAATCACGCTAAGAGGTCTTTGGTAGAAGCTAATTTAAGGTTGGTAGTAAGCATTGCTAAAAAGTATGTAAATAGAGGACTTTCCTTTTTAGATCTAATCCAAGAAGGCAATATCGGTCTTATAAAAGCAGTGGAGAAGTTTGAGTATAAGAGAGGATATAAATTTTCCACCTATGCCACTTGGTGGATAAGACAAGCTATTACCAGAGCAATTGCTGATCAGGCTAGAACTATAAGAATTCCTGTGCATATGACTGAGACAATAAATAAGATAATTAGAATTTCTCGACTGTATATTCAAGAGAAAGGTAGAGAGCCTACATCTGAGGAGTTAGCTAAGGAACTTAAAATTCCCATTTCTAAAATAAAGGATATTATAAAAGTTTCTCAACAACCTATTTCTATTCACACTCCTATAGGTGATGATGGAGATACCTACTTTGGAGACTTCATTGAAGATAAAAAGACCGTCTCTCCTGCTAATGCTACTGTTTACTCTATGCTAAGAGAAGAGCTCACTCAGGCTATGGAGAGTTTAACCGAGAGAGAAAAAAAGATTCTTAGTTTAAGATTTGGGCTAGAAGATGGTACTCCTAAGACTTTAGAAGAAGTAGGGAATATTTTTAAGGTTACTAGAGAAAGAATTCGTCAGGTTGAAGCAAAGGCTTTAAAGAAACTTAGACATCCTAGCCGGTCTCGTCGCCTTCAGGCGTTTTTAGAGTTGACTCTTTTTAAAGGGAAATATCGGTCTCTCTGATTCTAAACAACCAATACATTATCAAAGCAGTTATAGATATTGCTAAGAAGATAGGTAATGGTTGATAGAAGAACTGTTGAATATATTGCTAATCTAGCACGGATCAAAGTAAAGGAAGAAGAAATAGAGTACTTAAGAGTCCAACTTTCAAGAATTTTAGATTACGTAGATAAATTAAAACAACTCAATGTAGATAATGTTCCTGTAACTAGAGGAACTTTCTTTACGGAGAATATTTTAAGAGAAGACGAAGTTAAAGATTCTAAACTAAACCAGGAGATTCTCAGGAATTCTCCTTACCTTCAAGAGAACCACTTTAAGATTCCCAAGGTAATAGAATGAAGAAGTTTTTTAAATTAGGTGGCTATCAGTTAGCAGAGCTTATTAAAGATGCTAAACTTGATAGAAATGAACTTCCTTTTCTTTTTCAAGAGAGAGCACAGAGAATAGATCCATTAATTAAGAGTTTTGTAGAAATTTATTCTCAACCTATTATAGGAGAGGGTGCCTCCTTCCTTAAAGGGATACCTATTGCTATTAAAGATAACATCTGTATAAAAGGAAAAAGAATTACCTGTGCTTCTAAAATTCTTAATTCTCACATTTCTGTCTATGATGCTACAGTGATAGAGAAATTAAAAAGAGCGGGGTTGGTTATTTTGGGTACTACCAATATGGATGAATTTGCTTTTGGTTCATCCTGCGAGAATTCTTGCTATGGACCAACGAAAAACCCTTGGCAACTGGAAAGAGTTTCTGGAGGCTCCTCAGGAGGTTCAGCAGCAGCTGTGGCTGCTCGTTTGGTACCTTTTGCTTTAGGTTCAGATACCGGAGGTTCTATTCGTCAACCCGCAAGTTTTTGTGGGGTGGTGGGTTTTAAACCCACCTATGGAAGAGTTTCCCGCTTTGGGTTAGTAGCTTTTGCTTCTAGTCTTGACCAGATAGGGCCGATAACCACTAACTTTGTAGACTGCGCTTACCTTTTAAATATCATTTGTGGATTTGATAAATTTGATTCTACCTCCGCTAAGGTAGATGTGCCTGATTTTACTCAAGCTTTAACGTTCCAAGTAAGTGATATAAAGATAGGAATTCCTCAGGAGTATTTTCAGGAAGGTTTAGATAAGGAAGTAGAGGAGAAAATAATGGGTGTAGCAAAACAATTAGAGAAAAAAGGAGCAAAACTTATAGATATCTCTTTGCCTCATACGGAGTATGCAGTGGCAACTTACTACATTATAGCTTGTTCTGAGGCTAGTTCTAACTTGCAGAGGTATGATGGAATAAAGTATGGGTTAAGAGAAAGTAAAGATAATCTTGTGGAACTCTACAGAGAATCTCGAGGAGAAGGATTTGGTGAGGAAGCGAAGAGAAGGATTTTTCTAGGTACTTACAGTCTTTCTAGTGGTTATTATCAAGCGTATTACCTAAGAGCCCTCAAAGTTAGGACATTAATTAAAAATGATTTTCAAAAGGCATTTGATAAGGTAGATGTGATTTTGACTCCTACATCTCCTACATCAGCTTTTAAAATAGGAGAAAAGATAACCGATCCTTTAAGTATGTATCTTTCCGATATTTATACTATTTCTGTTAATTTAGCTGGACTACCTGCAGTCTCTTTTCCTTGTGGATTTGATAAGAATAATTTGCCTGTGGGAGTCCAACTTATTGGGAGAGCTTTTGATGAGCAGACTTTAATAAGAATAGGATTTAGTTATCAACAAATGACTGATTACCATAGGCAAATTCCTCCTTTAGTATATGGGTAAAGAGTTAGAAACAGTTATAGGGTTGGAAGTTCATGTTCAGTTGGATACAAAATCAAAAATTTTCTGTAGCTGTTCTACTGGCTTCGGTGCCCTCCCTAATACTAATATCTGCCCAGTATGTTGTGGATATCCGGGCGTTCTACCTGTACTAAATAAGAAAGCTTTATTTCTAGCATTAAGGGTTTGCTTAGCTTTAAACTGTAGGGTAAATAGAAGGATATACTTTGAAAGAAAAAATTATTTTTATCCTGATTTACCAAAGAACTATCAGATTTCTCAATACGCTCTCCCTCTCGGTGAAGACGGATTTCTTTTGATTCCTTCAGGAAGAGAAATAAGAATAAAGAGAGTACATTTAGAGGAAGACGCAGGAAAGCTCATTCACAGAAAAGACTACTCCTTAGTTGATTTTAATCGCGCTGGCATTCCTCTCCTGGAAATAGTAAGCTACCCTGATATAAATAGTCCTCAAGAAGCATTTGATTACCTAACTCAACTTAAGCTTACCCTTCAATATATAGGAGCATCTACTTGCGATATGGAGAAAGGATATTTACGTTGCGACGCTAATATATCTCTAAGAAAGAAAGGGGAGAGTAAGCTGGGCACAAAGGTCGAACTTAAAAACATGAATACATTTAGAGGAGTAAGAGATGCTTTAGAGTATGAGGTAAAGCGCCAGACTAAAATCATAGAGAAAGGAGATAAGATTTATCAAGAGACAAGATTATGGGATTCCTCTCAAGGTAAGACTTTTTCTATGCGAAGAAAAGAAGAAGCCCATGACTATAGATATTTTCCTGAACCTGATTTAGTAGATTTTAAAATAGAAGAAGAGTGGTTGGAGAAAGAACGTTCTTTAATAGGAGAGCTCCCTTTAACAAGAAAAAAAAGAATACTTAAAGATTATCAACTACAAGAAGGAGAAGCTGAGGTAGTTGTATCCTCTAAATGGTTAGCTGATTTTTTCGAAGAGGCTTGTGTCTACTTTAAGGATTATAAAAAAATTGCTAGTTGGTTAATAGGTCCTTTTCTAGAAATTTTCTATGCTGAGGGAGGTGATTGGGATAAAGTAAAGGTTACTCCTAAGAATTTTTCTAAAGTGGTGAGATACTTTTCTACAGGAAAACTAAATAATTTGGGAGCGAAAAAGGTTCTTGCTAAGATCTTTACTACTAATGCTGATGTAGATAAAGTTATAGAGGAAGAAGGGTTGGTTCAGGTTTCTTGCGAGGAAGAGTTGACTAAATTTGTAGATGAAGCAATTGTTGCTAATCCTAACCCAGTAAACGATTACCTTAAAGGGAAACAACAAGCAGTGATGTTTTTAGTGGGGTGGGTGATGAAAAAAAGTAGAGGAAAAGCGAATCCCAAGGTAGTTAGAGAAATATTAGAGAAAAAATTGAGAGAAAAAGGAGGAAAGGATGGTTAGGAAATTTTTTACCCTTTTACTAGTGGGACTTTTTTGTTTCTCTTGTAATTTAAGTTTTTCTTCTGAGGAAAAGGCAAAAGATGAGCTGTATAGAGAATTGGATTTGTTAGGAGAGGCACTCTCTATTGTGAGTAAAAAATATGTAGAGGAGAAACCTTTAAAAGATTTAATATATGGAGCAATAGAGGGGGTGGCTTCATCCTTAGACTCTTATAGTCAATTTTTAAAACCTGAGGATTATAAAGAGCTTCTTGTAGAGACAGAGGGAAAGTTTGGAGGATTAGGTATTGAAATAACTATAAGAGATGGTTTACTTACTGTTGTCTCTCCCTTAGAGGATACACCTGCGTTTAAAGCAGGACTGAGGGCAGGAGATATTATTGTAAAGATAAATGGAGAGATAACTAAAGGGATTACCTTAAATGAAGCAGTAAAAAGATTAAGAGGCCAGCCAGGCACACAGGTGAAGTTAACTATTCTGAAAGAGAAAACAAAGCAAATTGAGGAAGTTACTATTACTCGGGATATAATAAAGATCCAAGATATAAAGAGGGCCTTAATCCTTGAAGATGGTATAGCTTACTTAAAACTTAGTGAATTTCGAGAAAACACTGCTAAAGAGTTAGACCAAGCTTTAAAAGATTTAGAAAAGAAAGGAATGGAGGCTTTAATTCTGGACTTAAGGAATAACCCAGGAGGCCTTCTTGTTTCTGCGGTGGAGGTAGCAAGTAGATTTTTACCTAAAGAGAAAGTTATTGTTTCTACAAAGTCACGCAATGCCGAAACTTTAGTTTATAAATCACTATCTTCTTCATCAAAATATTTAGATATACCTATGGTAGTTTTGATAAACCGAGGAAGCGCTTCAGGGAGTGAAATAGTGGCTGCTGCTTTAAGGGAAAATAAGAGAGCTATACTTATAGGAGAAAAAAGTTTTGGCAAGGCTAGTGTGCAAAGTGTGTTACCTCTTAGTGATGGCTCTGCTTTAAGAATTACTACGGCAAAGTATTATACGCCTGAAGGAAAAAGTATCCATCAAAATGGGGTTGAACCTGATATTGTGGTTACTAAAGAAGTAAGTGATCAACCTGAGCAGGAGGATGTTTTTGAGAGAATTAAAGAAGAGAGAAGTAAAGAGTTCGATTATAAAAAAGATTATCAACTTGTAAGAGCGATAGATTTAGTGAAAGGGCTTTTGGTACTTTCTCATAAAGAATAGAATGCACGCTTTAGGAATAGAAACTTCCTGTGATGAGACTTCCTGTGCGATTGTAAAGGGAAGAAAGGTTGTTGCTAATTTCACTGTTTCCTCCCTGAGATATCATAAAAGGTACGGAGGCATAGTTCCAGAAATTGCCACCCGCAATCATCTAAAATTTATAGATAAAGTTTCCCTTTTGGCGATTAGGAAGGCAAAGATAGATTTTAAAGATATAAAAGTTATAGGAGCAACTTATAAGCCTGGTCTTTTAGGAGCTCTTTTGGTAGGGGTAAATTTTGCCAAAGCTCTTAGCTTAGCTTTAGGTAAACCATTCTTAGGAATAAATCATCTTCATGCTCATCTCTTTTCTCCTTTTTTGGACAATCGAATACCTTTCCCTTTCCCTTTTATAGGATTGGTAGCCAGTGGAGGACATACAGAAATTTTTTTAGTAAAAGATTTTACTCAGATAAAACTGCTGGGTAGGACTACCGACGATGCTTGCGGGGAGGCTTTTGATAAAGTAGCAAGAGCTTTTGGATTAGGATATCCGGGAGGTGTCTACATAGATAAGATTTACTCCCCTGATTTCAAAGAGAGTTTTTCTTTTAGATGTGGAAGAAAAGGTTTTAATTTCAGTTTTAGTGGAGTAAAAACAGCGGTAATCTATAAAAAAAGTGAACTGGAGAAGGGAAAAAAAATGGACAGAGGCACAAAGATCAAAATTCTTTCTTCCTTTCAGGAGAGTGTGGTAAAAACACTAGTAGAAGGGATTGAAGAGGCAGCAACAAAGTTAGGAATTAGAAATATTGTCTGTGGTGGAGGAGTTGTGGCTAACCGTCGACTTAGAGAGTTATTGAAAGATTTAGAGAAGAAAAAAAAATTTAAAATATTTTTACCTTCCTTAGCTTATACAACTGATAACGCAGCTATGGTTGCAGGACTCGCCTTTTACTTGTATAATAAAAGAGGAAAGGTAAGTAACTTTAACCTAGAAGTAGAAGCAAATTAAAATGTTAAATAACTCTCAGATAGTGTGGCGGCTAATCTTGGCTTTCTTTTTAGGAAGTATTATTGGATTGGAAAGAGAAAAGAAAGGAAGGAGTGCTGGGTTTCGTACCCATATTCTTGTTTGTACCTCTTCCTGTTTAATTATGCTTGTTTCTCTCTATATGTATGAGCTCTTTAGAGATAAAATATCTTTAGATCCTGCACGAATAGCTGCAGGTGTAGTAACCGGTGTGGGTTTTTTAGGAGCAGGTGCGATTATCCGTAGTTCTAAAGCAGTGAGAGGACTTACTACTGCTGCTAGTGTGTGGGTAAGTGCAGCTATTGGATTGGCAGTAGGATGTGGGTTCTATGTAGGAGCAATTTTAACTACTGGCATAGCTTTCTTAGCCTTAGCTTTTCTTAAGGTTGTTGAAAATAAGTGGGAGAAGTAAATTTAAGAGGAGGTGGAAATAAATGGTTAGGAGAAGAGATGAAGAGAGAGTTTTAGATGTAAATGCTACCATGCAGGGAAGTTTGGTATTTTCTGATCCTGTGAATTTAAGGATAAATGGTAAATTTGAAGGAACCCTTAAGGCAAAAGGTAACTTGATCATTGGAGAGAGAGCAACTGTATTTGCCGAAATTGAAGGAGAAAATATTGTCATTTCCGGATTAGTAAGAGGGAAGATAAAATCTACTCAACTAGTGGCCCTTTCTTCAACTGCTAATGTTTATGCAGATATTCATACGCCTAAGATATCTATTGAAGAAGGAGCAACTTTTAATGGTAAGTGCACAATGACAGGAGAAAAATTATCATTAGAGGAAGTAGCGGATTTTCTTTCTGTGGATAGGGAGAAAGTGATAGAGTGGGTAAATAGCGGTAGGATACCTGCACAAAAGGAAGGCAACGGCTACATCTTTGATAGAAGAGAAGTAGAGTTATGGGTGGAACAGAATCGTTAGAAAAAAAGCTTCTTACTACGAGAGAAGTTTCTCAAATTTTGGGAATCCTAGAGAAGGAGGTGATAGAGTTAGCTCAGGAAGGTAAGCTTCCTCATTATAAGGTAGCAGGAGAATTTTTACGATTCAAAAAAGAGGATATTTTAAAGGTAAAGAAAGAAATTCAGAAAAAGTTTAAAGTAGAACAAAGGTACCCTTCATGGAAAGAAAAAGTCAGTGATTTTTTTTACTTCAATGATTTTTATATCATCTCTGGAGTAATAATCGTAATTCTTCTGTGGTTAATATTTAAGGGTTAATGATCGAGAGATTTTGCGAACTGGATTTTGCCAAAGTTGATATAGAAAGAGAAGAAAAGGTTTTTCAGAGATAATCTATGCTCCTTATAAGACCATTCCTCAACTTAAGAAAATAATAACTACTCTAAAAATATTTTTCTTTCGTTTTTGGGAGGTTTATTTTAGATTAAGGAGAGTTTAAAATTTTATTTTAAAGATATATTGAACTTTATCGTTGCTAAACTCTGGTTTCCCTTTTATTTTAAAGAATTGTACTTTAGCTTTCTCTTTTACCCAGTCTTCCACTTCTTTAGCTTTAAAGTAGGGGTAAAATATATCTACTCCTAACATTTTCTCCCACACTTTCCTCAATCTTTTTTTTTCTTTATCCTTATCTATAACTTCGGCATAAGCAGGGGTATTTATCCAAGTTAGAAAAGGAGAGATTGGTGTAGTTTCTTTATGGATAAGAGAGCCTTCTTGAGGGACTTTTTCTAAGTAGAATTTTTCCTTCTCTGTTGCAGAAAGTAGTTCTTGGGAGAAACCTCTTTTTCCAGGAAAGGTGAATCCTCCTACCACCACTAAAAGGAGTAAAAATCCTACTTTTCTCTTTTTATATTTTCTCATGCTCCCTCTATTTAATTATACCACATTTTACCACAAAAAATTACCTTACAAGGAAAAAAACACATTTGTATCTCTATTATAGCGCCCAAATAGTTACCTGCTAATCGCTAAAAAAGATGGAGATTAATTCTTTTATAAAATTTGCTCCTGCGGTTATACTTTTTTCCACTCCCTCTACAATCCCTTTTACTTCCTCTCCTGGAGCACGCCAGATGGCAAATAATCTGTAACGTAAAAGGCCTCGCTTTTCAGGTTTTTCTCTGCCCCACACCTCATAAGAGTAAGCTTTTTTAATATTTTTTGGCCCCTTAATTAGCACCCCGTATAAAGGTGAGAAAGTAAATTCTACTAAGTTTTTCCCCATATTTATAAGATGGTGTCTTATAGAATAGGAGAAGGAGGTTAAGGGAGAAAGGAGAAGCCACGCTATGAATACACCCAGAGTTATTTTTTTACTCATAACTCTCCTTTACTTTTTCAATAAGTCTCTTTTTATCTTTAAGTTGGAGGATGAATTTCTTAAGCAAGGCTTTCCCACGATAAGGCCAGAAGCCAAACTTTTTTGCTTCCTGATATGCTTCTTTAGGAGTCCAATTATATACAGCTACTCTATAGAGAGCAACCATTGCTCCTGTTCTGTCTCTGCCACTCTCGCAGTGGACAAACACCGGTTGATTTTCTTTGTTTATAACTATCTCTAAAAATTTGATAATTTGTTCATCAGTAGGTTGACTATACACGCTCATAGGGATGTGATAGAAATTCATACCCAGTTTTTTAGTAAATTCCCTCTCCCATTTTAATTTATCGTTTTCCCCTCTTAAGTTGATTATTGTTTTTACTCCCAGAGATTTTAATACTTTTAAACCTTCTTGAGTAGGTTGTCCTCCCCTTAAGAGAGCTTGGTCTATCTGATGAAAATTAGGAATTGCTACGAAAGGATCACTAATATAAGTTAGATAACTACACCCACAGAAAGAGAGTAAAATTATCTTCCAGAAAATTCTTTTCATTTCTTTATTATACCACTTTTATTACATAGCCAAGGAATGATTTTCAAAAAATATTTTAAAGTTTTTTAAGTGAGTGAGCAATATTTTCCTTGAAGATATAAAAATAAAGTTTAAGATAAAGGTAGAGGATAGTGATAGCTACCGTTTTTCAAAAATTTATCTTCCAAGCCTTAATCCTTTTTTCCCTTCTAGCCCTTTTTTTCTTACTATATGTAAAATACTTTGAAAAAAAAGGAATTTACTATCCTACCTCTGAGATAATAACTACCCCTAAAAGTGATGGATTGGATTACCAAGAAATATACCTTTTAACTGGAGACGGAGTAAAATTAAATGCCTGGTTTATTGAGGCGGAGAAGCCTTTAGCTACACTTCTGTTTTGTCATGGAAACGCAGGCAACATTAGTCATAGAGTTGATATAATAAAAATGTTCCATAATGTTGGCCTTAGCGTTTTTATTTTTGACTATCGAGGGTATGGAAGAAGCCAAGGAAAGCCTTCAGAGAGAGGTCTCTATGAGGATGCTTTATCTAGTTATAAGTATCTCCTCCAAGAAAAGGAAGTTCCCCCTCAAAGGATAGTAATTTATGGAAAATCTATCGGAGCTAATGTAGCAATTAATTTAGCCTTCCAGGTAAAAAATGGTTTGCTTATTTCTGATAGCGCCTTTACCTCTGCTTTAGATATGGGCAAACAACTTTTTCCTTTCCTTCCTCGATTCTTTTTGAAGTATATTCTGGGAGTAAGATTTGATGCTCTTTCTAAAATTAAGGAGGTTACTATTCCTAAGTTGATTATCCATAGTAAAGATGATGAGATAATCCCTTTTAAGTATGGAGAGAGACTTTTTGCACAGGCTTTACCTCCTAAGGAGTTCTATGTTTTAGATGGTTCTCATAATGAGGCTGTCTTTCTTCACTACAAGGAATATGCTTTTACAGTAAGAAGATTTATAGAGAAATATTTGAAAGATCAAAAATAGTTTGACTTATTAAAGAATAGTTTTTAAAATTTAATTGCTCTGGCGGGATAGCTCAGCTTGGTAGAGCAAACGGCTCATACCCGTTGTGTCAGCGGTTCAAATCCGCTTCCCGCCACTATTTTTAGGAAGGGGGGAAGAAGATGGAGATTGAGGTAAGGATACCTAGCGCTGAAGAGTTGAAAGAGTTAGGAGTAAAGGAGTGGCCAATTTGGGAGAAAGAAGAGAGTGTATTTGATTGGTCCTATGATGAAAAGGAAACTTGCTACTTCTTAGAAGGAGAAGTAGAGGTGGAGCTTCCTGAGGGTAGGAAAGTAATTGTAAAAAAGGGCAATCTAGTTATATTTCCTCAAGGTTTAAAGTGTAAGTGGAATATAAAAAAGAGAGTTAAGAAGCACTATAACTTTGGCTAATTAAGTTGGTTTTTTCTCTTGTTTTTTTCTCTTTTCCAAGATTCTTTTTGCTCGTTGGGTTAGCTCGGAATAAGAAATCTCCCCTCGGAGATAAGCTTTTAGTTTCTCCTTAGCTTTTTTTAGCTTCTTGCGATGAAGTTTTCTAAGTTCTTTTTTGGGTCTTCCCATAAGTCTTAAGAAGATTATTTATAACCCCCCTTTTTTGTCAAGAGTTTTTTAGTAATTTTTTATTGACAACAATTATTTTTACGTTACCATTTATAGAAAAGTTAATACCGTGAAAATAAAACGATTTGGCGTTTCCTTAGAGAAAGAGTTATTAGAGCAGTTAGATAGATTAGCAATAACTACTACAGGAATAAGATAAATTTAATACTTTTGAGTTTTTCCTTTCTTAAGGTGGCCAATTCCTATTATTAGTAGGAGTAAGTTTATAATAATTACTGATGAAAACTTCTTTTTTATGCGTGAGTTGTTTCTTTAGACAAGGAGAGTTTTTAAGTGATCTTTGCAAACTCCCCCTCTCTAAAAAGGAGAAGTTCTTAAGGGATATTACCAAAAGATTGCTTACCTACGATTTTAATAACCCTCCGGTTGTCTTTGGAAGATATATTTATAAAAGGTTTTCTCAAATTTCAAAAATAAAAGATCCTTTCAAAAAGGAAAAAAATAAAATTGAGTGTAGCATAAAAAGTATAGTGAAGGAATTAGAAGCGTTTGTGGATAGAAATAGGTTTCCGCTTTATTTCTCTGCCAAACTAAGTTGTCTAGGAAATGCTATTGATTTTGGAAGAGGAGAATTTCCTAATTTAGTTCTTTTAAAAAGAAAGGTCAGAGGAGTTTACTTCAAAATTAATCACTTTAAAGTTTTTAGGCAAAAATTAAGGAAATCAAAAACAGTATTAATTCTAGCGGACAATGTAGGAGAGACTTTTTTTGATAGAATTTTTTTAAAAGAGATAAAGGAGTTTAGGTCTTCTTTAAATTTATTTTATGCTACTCGCTCCTCCCCTATTATTAATGATGCTCAGTTAAGTGATGCCTATAAAGCAGGAATTGATAACTTCGCTAAAGTAATTTCTACCGGTTGTGACTATCCAGGAGTTATTTTAGATAAAACCTCTTCTAATTTTAAGAGGGTGTATAAAAGGGCAGATTTAATTATTGCTAAAGGGCAGGGTAATTTTGAATCTTTTACTTCTAGAAAAGACACTTTTTACCTTTTTCAAGTTAAATGTCCTCCTGTATCTAAATATTTATCAGTTCCCTTAGGGTCTTTTGTTTTTTTCTATAACAGGAAAATTTCTTTAAAGTGATTTCTCTATTTATTTGACAAAAATGTTTCTCAGAGATAAAATTTATTTAATTTATTTGACAAAAAAATCTTACTTTCTCTTTTTCCATCAAACTTTTGGAGTTTTGAGAGTTTTTGCCTACAAGAAAGGAGGAGACAAATATGAAAGTGGCTAGTTTTTTAAAAAAAGAAAGAATGATTATGAATTTAGAAGCGCAAACTAAAGAAGAAGCGATAAAAGAGGTAGCCAACCTTATAAAAGATGCTCCTGAGATAATAGATTTTGAAAGTTTCGTTAAAGATATCTTTGATAGAGAAGCACTGGCTACTACAGCTATTGGTAGCCAAGTTGCTATTCCTCACGCCCGTAGTGATAATGTAAAGAATTTTGTCATTGCTTTTGGGCGTTCTAGGGAAGGGATAGACTTTAATGCTCTGGATAATAAGCCAGTAAAGTTGATATTCTTGATGGGTACACCTAAAGAGGAAGGAATAAATGATTATCTTAAAATTTTAGCTCACCTTACCCGCCTTCTTCAGAAAGAGACTTTTCGTGAAAGTCTCCTTAAAGCCAAATCGCCTGAGGAGATTATAGAGGAGTTCGAAAAGGTTGAAAGATAATCCTAATTAATGGATGTTTTATTCTTTGTTGGGTTGGCTCTCCTTGTTGGTTTCTTGGGAGGTAAAGTATCCCACCGTGTAAAGTTCCCTGCAGTTGTTGGTTACTTAATAGGGGGGCTAATCTTAGGACCTTCTTTTCTAAACATCCTCAACTTAAATCTCCTCAATAACTTAGGAGTATTTAACGACATGGCTCTAGCATTGGTGGCATTCGTGATCGGTAATGAGCTTCGCCTTTCCACTTTAAAGAAAATGGGTAGAAGTATAATTACTATTATATTCAGTGAGTCATTTGGCGCCTTTTTATTAGTAGCTTTAGGAGTTTATCTTTTAACAAGGAAGCTCTATATAGCTTTAATCTTTGGAGCAATGGCTCCTGCATCCGCTCCTGCAGGTACAGCGATAGTGCTACAAGAGTATAAAGCAAAAGGTCCCCTTACCAATGCTCTCTATGCAGTAGTAGGTTTAGATGATGGTTTGGCTATTATTATTTATGTTTTTGCTGCAAGCTTGGCTAAAGTATTTCTTACGGGTCAAAACTTTTCTTTTCTTGGCTTGCTAAAGGGACCATTTGTAGAAATAATAGGAGCAATATCGTTAGGAGGTATAGCTGGAGTTACTTTCGGCTATTTAGCAAAGAGATTGGGGAAAGAGACGGAGCTTCTTACTGTATGTTTAGGAGTAATTCTTATTGTTACTGGTTTAGCTAAATATTTTCATTTTTCTTTAATTCTCACTAATTTGGTGTTAGGGATGTTCTTTTCTAATATTTTTCTATTTCTTAGCCGAAGAACCATGGATATCCTCAATCGCATTAGCATTCCTATTTACGTTATATTCTTTGTAGTAGCAGGTGCCCATCTTCAGCTTAGACTTTTATCAGTAATGGGGATTCTGGGTGTGGTTTACATAGTATGTAGAACTTTGGGGTTGGTGGGAGGTTCTTTTTTAGGAGCTACAATAAGTGGGGCAGAGGCAGTGATTAGAAAATATCTAGGTTTAGGTATTCTTTCTCAAGCAGGTGTAGCTATAGGATTAGCTATTTTAGTTACCAGAGAATTTTCTTCCCTAGGAGAAGTAGGAAAAAATTTATCTTTATTAGTGATAAATACTATAGCAGCTACTACTATTGTATTTGAGATTCTTGGTCCTATAGGCACAAAGATAGCTATTACTAAGGCTGGGGAAGTAAGAAAAGAATAATGATAAAGTTTAATAGTTTGTTAGTATTTGGAGGAGCTATTCTTTTTGCTTTTATAGCAGGCAGAGTAGCCAAACGTCTTCGGGTTCCCTTAGTGATAGGATATGTTTTGATGGGAGTTATTCTAGGTAAATCCTTTCTAAATATTTTTAATCCTGATTTAGTAAATCGTATGGAGATAGTTAACGATTTAGCTCTAGGAATAATTGCTTTTATTATCGGAGGCGAACTTAACTTCTCCCGTTTAAAGAGATTGGGTAGGGCGATTTTCTCTATTGCTATCAGTGAGTCTTTAGGAGCTTTTATTTTAGTTAGTTTGTCTACATACTTCTTTACTAAAGATGTTAAAATTTCTCTTCTCCTAGGAGCAGTTGCTTCAGCTACTGCTCCTGCAGCTACTGTTTCTGTGATTAATCAGTATCGAACAAAGGGGATACTTACAACTACCATTTTGGGGGTAGTAGCAATTGATGATGGAATAGCTTTAATAATTTATATTTTTGTTGCAGGATTCGTGTCTTCTTTTCTAACTCTTAGTCACCTTCATTTTGCCAAACTTATCTTTCTTTCCTTAGGAAAGATTTTATTGTCCTTAGGGTTAGGGTTGATTTTAGGAATAATAATAAGTTATTTAGGGAGAAAAGTTAGAGAGAAAAAGACTTTTTTTTCTCTTACCTTAGGAGTTTTTCTTTTAGGCGAGGGACTTGCTATAAGTTTAGGCCTTTCTGAGTTACTTTTAATTATGAGTATGGCGATGATGATGAGCAATTTATCTCCTCATCGTTTTGTTTCTATAATGGATTACTTTGAGGTAGTAGGTTTTCCTATAATTGCCGGATTCTTCTGTCTGGCTGGTACAAGGCTAAACATTAATTTATTTACTCAGATAGGTTTTTTAGCGATAGTTTACCTATTCGCTCGGTTTTTAGGAAAGTATTTGGGAGCAAGTTTGGGGGCAAGTTTATCTAAAGCACCAGCGGTGGTAAGAAGGTATATCGGATTAACTTTATGGCCTCAGATAGGAGTAGCTTTAGCATTGGCAATTATGGTAGAGAGAAATTTTGGCTCTTTAAAAGGAGGAGAATACTTGGCCAGTTTAGCTATTAATGTGTTGCTTTTTACTACCATTATTACTGAAACTGTAGGTCCTTTGGCTACTAAGTATGCTCTTAATAAAGCAGGAGAGATAAGAAAATTTAGATTCAAACAAAAGGGGGGGTAAGATGGAGCTTTTAATAATTATTCTTAATCGAGAGGACTATTTGCAGAAGATACTTTCTCTTCTTGTGGAAGCAGGAGTTAAAGGAGCCACCATTATTAATAGTGAAGGGTTGGGACACTTTTTAGCTTATGAGGTTCCTATATTTGCTGGACTAAGGCATCTAATAGGAGAAAGGAAAGGAGCAAACAGAACTATTCTGGCAGTTATTGAAGAAGAGGTTTTCTCTAAGTTTAAAGAGCTTCTCCACGAGGAGGAGATTGATTTTACTCAATCCCAGACAGGAATTATTGTAACTATTCCTATTAAGGAAGTGATAAAACACAAGCCCTAAGTTTTACAATGATTACAAGGATTGTTACAATACAAGATTGATAATATTGATAATTGATTATGTATCCGCCATTCTTTTTTACCTTCCGTAAAAAATATGAGAGCTAACATTATCCTGCTGATACTATTTCTTCTTCTTTCTGCCTTTTTCTCTGCTTCAGAGACAGCGATTTTTTCTCTTACGAAGGCAAGATTTAGAAGGCTAAAAGAAATCTATCCTTCTGCGAAGAAATTAAATCCGCTTTTTAAGAGGCCCAGCCTTACCCTCTCTACAATCGTATTTGGAAATATGTGGGTGAATATAGGTTTGGCTTCACTTACTGCCTCTGTGTTAGTAGATATTTTCGGCCAGAAGGGAATAGCAGTTTCCATAATTTTTTCTGGAGTAGTTATTCTCTTTTTGGGAGAAGTTCTCCCTAAAAGTTTTGCTGTCTATGCTCCTGAAAGGTTATCTTTATTTTCTGCTCCTGTCCTTTTACTTATTATGAAAGTTTTTTATCCTATATTGGTGTTGATTCAGAAGACAGTAGATAGTATATCCCAAATTTTTTTTAGGCGAAAAAAAGAAGAGAAATCGTTCTCTGAAGATGAATTAAAGGAGGCTCTCTTTTTTGGGAAAAAGCATGGAGATATTACTCCAGTGGAGGAGGAGATGATTAGCTACGTACTAGAGTTTAAAGATACCTGCGTAAGTGAGGTTATGACTCCTCGGGTAGAGATTCAGGGCATTGAGATAAATTTATCTCAACAGAGTGTGATAGAGAATTTAAGGAGTATAAGACACTCCAAACTTCCCGTGTATAAAGAATCCATAGATAATATTAGGGGTATTCTCTATGCTAAGGATGTTTTCTTAAATCCGCACCAAGATTGGAAACAATTCTTAAGATCTCCCCTCTTTGTGCCTGAAAGTAAGAAAATAGACGATCTTCTTAGAGAATTTCTTACTAGAGGTGAACACATTGCTATCGTTTTGGATGAATATGGAGGCACATCCGGTTTAGTCACACTAGAGGATGTCGAAGAGGAGATCTTTGGAGAAATTTACGATGAGTTTGAGATTCCCTACAGGATGATTGAACAGGTTGGAGAAAACAGCTGGCGAGTATACGGAAAGGTTCCTCTTAAAACATTAAATTTAGAGTTAGATTTAAATCTTTCTGAGGAAGAAGATACAGTAGCCGGACTTATTCTTTCTAAGCTGGAAAGAATTCCTCATGTTCAAGAGAGGTTAAAGGTAGGGAGGGTAGAGTTTGTTATAGAGAGAGCTACCGCTCGCCGAATAATAAGCGTAATTTTAAATATTGAAAGATGATTTATCTTTTTGGTAGTTTGGTATTTTTTCTTCTTCAAGCTTTTTTCTCTGCCAGTGAGATGAGTTTTATTTCTTCGGGCCTTCTTAAACTTGCTCGTCGTCAACATAAAGATGAAAGGGCAAAATTAGCTTACCAGCTCATTTCTAATCCCGAGCGGTTTCTTGCTACCACTTTGGTAGGAACAAATTTATCCGTAGTAGTAAGTTCTACTTTAGCTACTTACTTTCTCATAAGATTAGGTATCACTAACAGTAATCTATGGATTACTTTTTTATTTACTCCTGTAGTGGTAATCTTTGCCGAATTAGTTCCTAAGAATATCGGTCGAAATTATCGGGAAAAGTTAGCTACCTATTTAGCAAGACCATTTACCTTCTTTCAAGCTCTTTTTTCTCCTTTTGTATACGCTGTAGAGAAGGTATCTGTTTCCTTAACAGAGTTTTTCTTGGGCAGAGAAAGAAGAAGGTCTTTATTTGTGACTAAGGAAGAGATAAAAGCTCTGATAGCTGAAGGAGAAAAGGAAGGAGTGTTAGAGAAAGGAGAGAAGGAGGCTATTGAAGATGTTTTTCAATTTAGAGAGACTAAGCTAAAAGATGTATGCATTCCTCTCAAAGAGGTGAAAACTTTAGATTACAATTATTCGGTAGAGAAAGTAAAAGAGATAGCAAGAGTCTATAAATTTACCCGCTACCCTGTTTTTAAGAATAAAGTGATAGTGGGGTATCTCAATATCTTTGATTTATTTTACCGAGAAAGTAAAGATTGGCACACTCTCATTCGGCCTATTACTCATTTAGGAGGGAGTCAAAGGTTATATCAAGCTTTTTACATCCTTAAGGCTAAAAGAGAAAGTATGGCTGTAGTAATGAAAGGGAAAAAAAGCTTAGGGATTGTTACGTTAGAAAGTCTTATGAGGGAGATTTTAGATTCTATCGCTAAGTAACTTAGTTACTTAAAAGGTTTTTTAATTCTTCCGCAGATATACAAGTTATTCCTAGTTTCTGCGCCCACTTTATCACTCCCTTATCAGAAGTAGATAGATAGGCGGATAGTTCTTTAGAGAGAAGGATTAAATCAAAATCTTCCTTACTGTCAATTATTCCCTCTCTTAGAGCAAGGCGATACTCGTTTCTTAAATTTTTGATAATCTCTTCCTCCTTAGCTCCTCTTAGTCCTTTTCGAGAGTGTTTTTCTGCTACTCTCAACCCTTTGTTTATTCGTGCTCTTATTTCCTCAATAAACTCGTAGAGTAAAATAGCAGGAATAGGGATTTCATATTTAGAGGGGGGCTTTTTATCTATAAGAGAAAGCTTTGAAGATACTTTCTTGATCTCTACAAAATTTAGTAGCTCACTAAAAACCGAAGGAGGCATAAAGCAAGTAATATTGCTTTTTTTCTCCAGGAGATGCAAAAAGTTATTTATCGCTTCCTCAATAGATTTACCGAAAAATAGCCGAGCATCGGGATTTATAAAAATATTGGCATCCAGAACTATCTTTATTTCTTTCCTCTTCATTGGCAAATATTTTAAGGCCAATTCCTATTTTCTTCAATACTTTTCTGAAGTAGAAAGTTTTTCAAAGAGGAGGTTTTCAAACATTCTTGGGGCTGATAAAATAATTGTGTTTATGAAGGAAGAATATAATCTCTCCAATTTTGGATATACTTTTCCTCCTCACTTGGTTGCTCAAAGGCCATTAAAAAAGAGAGACCAAGCTCGTGTTCTTATTGTGGACCGTAAGTTAGGTACTTTTAGAGAAAGTGTTTTTAAAGATATAATCAATTTTTTAAAGGAAGGAGAAGTGTTAGTTTTAAATAATACTAAGGTTATAAGAGCGAAAATATTTGGGAAAAAGCCTACAGGAGCAAGACTGGAGTTTCTTCTGTTAAAAGAGATAGATAACAAAGGAAAGTGGGAAGCTTTAATTAAGCGAAGCAAACGTCTCAAATTAGAGGAGGAGGTAATTTTTGAGGGAGGATTTAAGGCAAAACTGGTAGAGAAAACTTCTCAAGGGAAAGCAATATTAGAGTTTTCTCCTCCTTCGATTAGAACTCTTATAGAAAAATACGGTGAAATGCCTCTTCCTCCTTATATTAAGGAGGAACTAAAAGAAGCCAATTACTACCAGACAGTTTTTGCTAAAAAAGAAGGAGCAGTAGCTGCTCCTACTGCAGGGCTCCACTTTACTCCTTCTCTTCTCAAAGAAATTCAGCGCAAAGGGGTGAAAGTAGTTTACCTTACCCTTCACTGTGGATTAGCTACTTTTCGTCCTGTAAAGACTCAGGATATAAGAGAACACCCTATGGAAGAGGAGTATTTCTGTATTCCTAAAGAGACTGCTTCAGTTATTAATGAAGCAAAGCTTCATAATAGAAGAGTTATTGCTGTAGGGACTACGGTAGTGAGAGCTTTGGAGAGTTGTGTTCAAGAAAAAGGAAAAAAACCTGCGATTATTCCAGGAGAGGGGAAGACTTCTCTTTATATCTTCCCTGGATATAAGTTCAAGATAGTTGATGCCTTGATTACCAATTTTCATACTCCTTACTCTACAAATTTAATCTTAATATCCGCCTTCTGTGGGCTAGAGTTGACTAAAAAAGCTTATCTCTATGCAGTTAAAAGAGAATTTAGGTTCTTTAGTTTTGGTGATGCCATGTTTGTTAAATGATCTGTTTATAACATATTGATTATCGAAGTATTATGTTGCAATAACACAGGAATCTTTTTTGTTGACAGTTGCATGGGGAAGATGTACAATTTTGTAGGAGAGAACTTATGGCGGGTGGGTTCTTTATTTTAAGAGCTTGAAAGATTTTTCCTATTATACCTTCAAAAGGGCATTTTTTAAGGGGATTTGTCAGGTAGTAAACAAAGGAAAAATGAGAAGGGAAGGAAATTTATATTATCCTATATTATCCTATTATTATCCTATTAAAAAAGGAGGTGAAAGATGCGTAGGGTAAAGATAGTGTTAAATAGTTTAATTGTCATTGTACTTTGTTTTTTCTCAATTTCCCTATTTGCTCAGGTAGAGATACCACGAGGGAAGTCAGGAAGCGATTATGCTAATGAAGCTAAAAGATATGTTAGGGGTATCTCTGTGGAAGAGGCAAAAGAAATATATGATAGAGACAAAACTACCCTCTTTGTTGATGTAAGACCTTATACTGAATATGCTAAATATGGATATTTATTCCGAAGACTGGACTTACCTGCAGGAAGATTAATTTTTGATAGCCGCTTTAGGATTTCCCATAAGGATACACCCATTATAACCTATTGTAAAAAAGGGAAGAGGGCAGCGATAGCTGCTGCACAGTTAGCCCAAATAGGCTATACTAATGTGAGATATTTAGAGGGAGGAATATTACGCTGGAAAAGAGCAGGCTATCCTATTATGTATTCATCTCTTGTGGGGACAATTGATATGCCTCAGGGAAAAACGCCTGAGGAATTTTTAAAAGAGGCAGAGGTGATTGTAGGGGAAGGAATAACTCCTCTTGAGGCAAAAGAGAGAATAGATATAGACCCCAATACAGTTATTCTTGATGTAGCTACAAGGAGAGAACATGCTATAAGAGGTTTTAAAATTCCTGAAGCTATGATTACTTCTTATGGAGAGATTGTTTTTACAGATTTTATGAAGAAAATAGCTCCTGATGCCAATATCCCCATAATTACTACCTGTACAAAAGGTAAAAGAGGACTTCTCATTGCTAAGGTATTAAAAGAGATGGGTTATAAAAATGTAACCTATATCCGCGGAGGAATAGATGCATGGAAGAAGGCGGGTCTACCTTTAGAAAAATACGAACCTGGTGAGGAAAGAAAAATTAAGTCAGTAAATCTTCTTCAATTTGAACCTCCTCAAGGCAAAACAGGTAAAGATTTCGGCAATGAAGCTAAAAGATATGTTAGGGGTATCTCTGTGGAGGAGGCAAAGAGAAAATTTGATAATAAAGACGCTATTTTTGTAGATGTGCGCAGGCGCTCAGAGTATAAAGATGGGTTTATTGAAGGAAGTCTGGATATATCTCTGGGTAGATTGATTTTTGATGTAAGAGGAAGGATTCCCAACAAAAATATTCCCATTATAACCTATTGTAAGAAAGGAATGAGAGCAGCCATAGCAGGCAGTTATCTTGTTCAGATGGGTTATACTAATGTAAGATATTTAGAGGGAGGAATATTAGCCTGGAAAAGAGCAGGTTATCCTGTGGTAATCTCTCCTTACTATTACAAAATAGATATACCACGGGGAAAAACGCCTGAGGAATTTTTAAAAGAGGCAGAGGTGATTGCGGGAGAAGGAATAACTCCTCTTGAGGCAAAAGAGAGAAAAGAGAGAGACCCCAATACAGTTATTCTTGATGTAGCTACACCAATAGAACATGTCCTTTTGGGTAAAATTGAAGGTGCTTTATTACTTGAACAGGGAAAAGTCCCTTTTAGTATTAAAAAGAAAGTTCATGATGCTCGAACGCCAATAATCGTTACCTGTTCTTCAGGAAAAAGAGCACTTCTTACTGCTAAGACATTAAAAGAGATGGGTTATAAAAATGTAACCTATATCCGCGGAGGATTAAAAGCATGGAAGAAGGCGGGTTTGCCCACAGCAAGTTATGTAAAAGGGGAGGAAGCATTATAAATTTATTTATTAAAAAGTAAAGATTGAGTTTGTGTATAAAAAAGTGGTAGAGGGGTTTTTTAGTGGTATTTGTTATATTAGGTTAATAGAAATAGGAGGGGATTATGAGAGTAATGAACTCTGTGCGCAGTAAGATGGTAGTTATATTTGCTTCCCTCTTGATTGTTACTATTTTAATTGTAGGGCTGTTTGCTTATAGCGTTGCTCGGCGTTCGCTTCTGGAAGCAGTTAGAGCTGATCTGGATAGCTATGTGCAACAATTTTATACCTTTTTAAAAGCTAATCCCGATATGGATTTTGATGTAATTGAGAAGTTGTGCAACAAAGATATAGTTATAGGAAAAAGCGGGTTTATCTTCATAGTAGATACAAAAGGGAATTTATTAATACACAAAAAAGCACAGGGAGAGAACTGGGCAAGTAAGCCACATATTAGAGAGATTATCACCAAGAAAAAAGGAAAGATAAGGTTTATTTCTCCTAAAACGCATACTTATAAAATAGCTAGTTTTAAATATCTTGAGGATTTTGACTGGATTATTGTTGCCAGTGCTTTTGAGAATGATTTTCTGAGTACCCCCAGGAAAAGATTAATGGCAGGATTAGGAAGTGTTGGTATAGGAGTTGCTATTGCAGGAGCTCTGATTATTTTCCTCTTCACTAACTTATTAATTAAGCCACTTTTCGTAGTTGCCAGCACAGCCGAGCAGGTTGCTTCACGAGCAGATCTCACTCAGAAAGTAAAGATTCTCAGCCACGACGAAATTGGTAAGGTTGCAGAGGCATTTAATTCGCTTGTTGATTCTTTACACGGCATGGTTTTAGATGTTCGCGTTAATGCTGAGAAGGTAACAAGTGCCAGCCAGCAGATTTCTTCTTCAACCGAAGAGGTAAATGCTTCAATCCAGGAAATTTCCTCCGCTGTTCAGCAAATTAATAAAGGAGCAATTGCCCAATCAAAACGGGTGGAGGAGACTCTCCAGATACTGGAGACATCAGCTAATTCTTTGAAGCAAGTAGGAAAAAACGGGGAAGTGATAAATAGGAAAATGGGCGAAGTAAGAGAGCAGGCGGAAAAAGGTCAGTCTTCGGCAGAAGAGGCCGCTGGAAAGATAACTCAGCTTAGTGATACAGTGATTGGTACGGCCGAAGTAATGAAAGTTTTAGGAGAGAGGTCACGCCAGATAGGCGAAATTACAGGGACAATCACTTCTATTGCCGATCAGACTAACCTTTTAGCTTTGAATGCAGCGATTGAGGCAGCAAGAGCAGGTGAAGCGGGACGTGGATTTGCTGTTGTGGCAGAGGAAGTAAGGAAGTTAGCAGAAAGCTCGGCAAAAGCAGTAAAAGAAATAGGAGGGTTAATTAATAATATTCAGACGGAAACTAACAAAGCAGTAAGCGCGATTGAGGTAAGTACGGAGGAGGTTCGGGAAGGGAAAAATAGAGTGGTTGATATTGCACACCTTTTAGTTGAGATTACTCGCCGCGTTCAGGAAGCAGATGATTTTCTTCGAGAGATGACGGCGGCAATTAATCAACAGATTCAGGGGATTGAACGGGTGGTTGGTGCTGTAGGGGAAGTTGCTACTGTGGCTAAACAGACAGTAGGCACTGTGGAGGCAGTTACTGCCAGCGTAGAAGAACAGAGCGCTACTATAGAAGAAGTGACTACCTCTGCTCAGGAGCTTGCCCGTTTGGCAATGGGATTAAGAGAAGGTATATCTAAATTTAGATTAAGAGAAGATATATCTAAATTTAGATTGAAAGAAAACAATTAAACTAAACTCTTTATTAAATTCGCTTTTAAAGAAAGCCTTTCTGAGTTAGAGTATATTAATTAAAACGTTAAAGAGAATAATCAGCAGTTATTAGGGAATATTTTCCTGTTTCTTACGGTGTTAACCCAAATAATACTAATCGCACTATCGCACTATTTGGATTAAGAATAACTGTTTTTTGTTTTTTTGACGCTTCACGGTATCTAATAACTATTGATTCAAGATATCCCATGCGGACTCTTGGATTCATAAATATACCTCCTTTTTAAGGTATATTTGGTTAGATTTATTATGAGTCAACGAATCCCGTATAAGATATTTTGGATTAGATTTAATATAAGTCAATTCGATAGAATAAGCCTGGGCATTCCCCAAAAAATAACCCTGAATTTCTCTAATACGTTATAATCCAGTGACTTAAGAAAATTAAAATCTGAGTAGCTGCAAAGGTGAAATTTTAGGTTAAAAAATGGGCAAAGACTTCCCCAAAATTTTGGAAATCTAAAAAAGGTAAAGTTGACGATGGAAGGTATTTTTAATATAATAAATCTTCTTTAATATTGGAGTGAGTAATGGATAACTCTATAAAAAAGAGATGCTTTCTTATATGTGGTCATGCTCAAACTGGGAAGACTTCTCTTTCTGAGGCTATTCTATATACTTGTCAAGCTATTACTCGCTTAGGAAGAGTAGAGGATGGTACAACCATCAGTGATTACCAAGAAGATGAGAAGATAAGAAAGAGCTCTATAAACCTTTCCATAGTTTATGGTTCTTATAAGGATAATTTTCTTCAGTTCATAGATACCCCTGGATATTTGGACTTTATAGGCGAACTCATTGCTTCAGTACAGGCAGTGGATTTTGCCGTAATTGTAGTGAGTGCCTCTTCAGGAGTGGAAGTAGGTACAGAGAAGGCTTGGGAGATTGTGAGGAAGAGGAATTTACCTTGTCTGTTCTTTATTAATCAGTTAGATAAGGAGGGTAGTGACTATAGTAAAGTTGTTGATCAGATTCGTAAAGAGTTAACTAAAAGAGCTACTTCTTTTGTTATTTTTGATAACAACACTGTGATTAACGTATTAAAGGAGAGCCAACGAGCTTCTTCTCTTTATAATGAGATTGTAGAGAAGGTAGCTGAGAGTGATGATTACCTTTTAGAGAAGTACTTAGAGAAAGGAGAACTAGATAAGGGAGAGCTAATATCGGCATTAAAGAAGGCAGTATCAAATTCTCAAATCTTTCCTGTAATTGGAGGTATAGCTACTCAACAGATAGGTATAGATCTCCTTTTAGATTTAATTATTGAGATTATGCCCTCCCCTCAACATACCCTTAAACACGCTAGGAATAGCCAAGGCAATATCATAGAAGTTAACTCCCAAGATCCTCTTTTTACTGCCCAGGTTTTTAAATCTATTGTAGATCCTTATGTAGGCCATCTTAATATATTTAGAGCCTTTTCAGGTTCTCTATCCTCTAATAGTGAGATTTATAATGTTAGCAAAAATATAAAAGAGAAGATCGGTCAACTCTATATTCTTCAAGGCAAACAACAGATTCCTGTTGAGAAGATTTCTTCAGGAGAGATTGGTGCGGTAGCTAAGTTAAAAGATACCCATACCCAAGATACCCTAACTCAACCTTATAAAGATTTACTTTTCCCCCCTATAGAATTCCCTTCTCCCGTATATTCAGCTTCTGTAAAACCAAAAACTCGTCAAGATGAAGAAAAAATATCTTCTGCTTTATCAAGATTGACCAGCGAAGACCCTACTTTTAAAGTCTCTCGTGATCCCCAAACAAAAGAATTGATCATTTCAGGAATGGGAGAGTTACATTTAAATGTAATTATTGAGAGGATGAGAAGAAGATACTCTGCCAATGTAGAGTTAGGAACACCCAAAGTTCCTTATAAAGAGACAGTGACTAAATCAGTAAAGGTTCAAGGAAAATATAAGAAACAGACAGGAGGAAGAGGTCAATACGGAGATGTATGGATTGAAGTAGAACCTTTAGAGAGGGGGAAAGAGTTTGAATTTGTAGATAAGATTGTAGGAGGAGCTATTCCCAGGAATTTTATTCCTTCGGTAGAGAAGGGAATAAGAAAAGCTATGGAAGAAGGAATCCTTGCTGGTTATCCGGTAACCGATATTCGAGTTACTCTCTATGATGGTTCTTACCATCCTGTAGACTCTTCAGATATTGCTTTTCAGATTGCTGGATCTATGGCTCTTAAAAAGGCTTTAGAGCAGGCTAACAGTGTGCTTTTAGAGCCAATTATGAATGTAGAGATAGTGGTTCCTGAGGAATTTATGGGGCAGGTTACGGGAGATATAAATGCTCGTAGAGGTAGAGTATTGGGAATGGAAATAAAGGGGAAAAACCAAGTAGTGAGAGCTCAGATTCCCTTAGGAGAAATGTTTAAATATGCTTCAGACTTGCGTTCAGTTACTGGAGGAAGAGGCACCTACTCTATGAGTTTTTCCCACTATGAAATAGTCCCTACGAGGCTGGCTCAGAACATAATCGAGATGGCTAAGAAAGAGAAAAAAGAAGGCTAGTGAAGATTTTTGCTCCCCAAGAGCAACTATTAGGGAAAAAAGTTTATCGAGATAGAAATCTTAAAAAATTAGAGGAGAAGTTTAAGCCCAAAAAAGTCACTTACTTCAGCGGAGAGTTTATTTCTACTAAAGAAAATTGTGATGTAATTCTTCTGGATGAGAATTCTCTTTTAGATTTTATTGTGGAAGATATAGAAAAGTTAGAGAGGCTTCTGGGCAAAGAGAAAAAAGAGTTAGTGAAAAAGGCTTTAGAAATTTTAGATAAAGGTAAACCTTTATTCACAGAGTTGGCTGAGGAAGAAAGAGTTGAGCTTAAAGACTACAACCTTACCACTTTAAAACCGGTGATTTTTCTGGAGGGAGACCAGGATTTAGATACTTTATGGGAAAAGATTTTTAAAACAGCAGGAATTATCTTTTTCTATACCGTCAATAAGAACGAAGCTAGAAGCTACCCTACCAGAGAGGGAACTAGTATTGTTTTTTGTGCAGGAAAAATTCATAGTGATTTGGCAAGAGGTTTTATAAGAGCGGAAGTTTTCAACATTAAAGATATAGATAACTTTCATAATTTAGAAGAAGCAAGACAGAAAGGGCTTCTGAAAGTAGTGGGTAAAGATTATACCGTAGTTCATGGAGATGTAATTAACGTAAAATTTAGCGCTTAGAGATGTTAAAGATACGTAGAGCTTTAATCAGTGTGTGGGATAAAAGGGGGATAATAGATTTCGCTAAGAAATTGAAAAGTTTAAATGTAGAGATAATCTCTACTGGTAAGACAGCTTCGTTATTAAGGAGAAGTAAGATAGATGTAAAGACAGTTTATTCTATTACTTCTTTTCCAGAAATTCTTTCGGGACGAGTAAAGACTTTGCATCCTAGGATATTTGGAGGTATCCTTGCCAATAAAAAACATCCTCTCCATATGGAGGATTTGAAAAATTTGGGTATAGAGCCTATTGATATGGTGGTGGTTAACTTCTATCCTTTTTCTAAGATGATTAAGGAAAAATTAAATTTTGATCAGATGTTAGAATACATTGATATTGGAGGACCAGCACTCCTTAGGGCAGCAGCCAAAAATTTTAAAAATGTAGCTTGTATAAGTTCTCCTCAACAGTACAAGATAGTTATTGAGGAGCTAGAGAAGAATAAGGGGATATTGAAGGAAGAAACTCTAAGAGAACTTGCTTGTGAGGTTTTTCGTATTACCAAAGATTACGATACTGCTATCTATGGTTTTTTAAAGAAAAAAGAAGTTTTGGTATGGGATTTAGAGAGAGTTTCCCATTTACGTTATGGAGAAAATCCTCACCAGAAAGGGGAGCTATTTAGACTTTCTCCTGAGGAGGGGATAGGTTTCCGTCAGATTCAGGGTAAGCACCTTTCTTTCAATAACCTTCTTGATTTAGATACTGCCTTAAGTTTGGTGAAAGATTTTAACGAACCCACAGTTACAATTATCAAACATGCTTCTCCTTGTGGAGCAGCTCAGGATAAGAAACTTTTCCGTGCTTTCCTTAAAGCTTATCAGGCTGATCCTATTTCTAGCTTTGGGGGGATAATAGGATTAAACAGGAAGGTTGATGGCAAAACCGCTAAGGAGGTATTAAAAAGTGATTTTAAAGAATGTATCATTGCCCCTAGTTATTCTAAAGAGGCGTTGAGGCTTTTTTCTTCCAAAAGAAATCTGCGTATAATAGAGGGAGACTTTACTAAGTCTACTAAATATAAGGATATAAAAAGAACAGTATTTGGCTACTTACTTCAGGATCCTGACGAAGTTATCTGGGAGAAAAATCTCCTTAAGGTAGTTACTAAAAAGAAGCCTGCCGATAAGGAGTGGAAGGATTTGTTCTTTGCCTGGAGGGTAGTTAAGTTTGTAAAATCTAATGCTATTGTAATAGCTAAAAATGGAGTTACTTTGGGCATAGGAGGAGGACAACCTTCCCGGGTAGGAGCTGTGGAGCTTGCTATTAAAAGAGCTTCTAAATCTCCTAAAGGAGCAGTTTTAGCTAGTGATGGCTTTTTCCCCAAGACGGACTCTATAAAGTTAATGAAGAAGTACGGTATAAAATCCATTATCCAACCTGGAGGTTCCATTAGAGATAAAGAAATTATAGAACTTTGCAATAAATTGAACATTTCTATGGTTTTCACAGGCATCCGCCACTTCCGCCATTAATTAACTCATTTTTAGCTGTTCACTCTATGTCTACCTACAAAGAGATAGAAAATTACCTTGATACTTTTATTAATTATGAGAAGAAAATTTTTTTTCCTTATCAGAAGTCTTTAAAGCTGGGAAGGGTAAGACATCTTTTCCAAGTTTTAAAAATCCCCTATCAGGAGCTAAATGTGGTGCATATTGCGGGAACTAAAGGTAAAGGCTCAGTAGCTACCTTTTTGGCTTATCTTTTAGCTTTTTCTCGTTACAAGATAGGACTATATACTTCTCCTCATTTTTATAACTTTAGAGAGAGAATAAAGGTATTAGAGAAGATAAATTCCCAAGTTAAAGAAACTCTCATTTCTAAAAGAGAGGTAGTAACTATCGTAGAGAAGTTTAAACCTTATTTAGAAAGTTTGCGCTATAGCCCTCAATGGGGTAAACTTACCTTCTTTGAGGTTTACACTGCTTTAGCTCTCTATTTTTTTTGTCAGCAAAATTTAGATTTCACAATTTTAGAAGTAGGATTGGGAGGTAGATTAGATGCTACTAATATAGTTACTCCTTTGGTTTCAGTAATTACTCATATTGGTTATGATCATACCCAAAAGTTAGGTAAGAGGTTGAAAGATATTGCCTACGAGAAGGCAGGGATAATAAAAGAAGGCATACCTGTAGTGAGTTCCTGGCAGCGTCCTGCCGTTTTAGAGGTGATCAAAAATAGAGCGAAAGCTTTAAATGCCCCTCTCTACATTTTAGGAAAAGACTTTAACTTTAGTAGGGCGAGAGTAAAATCAAACTATACTTTTTTTGATTTTTGGTTTAATAAAACAAAAATCCCTAACCTTAAGATAGCTCTTAAAGGTTTACACCAAGTAGAGAATGCTTCTCTAGCTTTAGCAACACTTTTGCTCCTCTTGAAGAAAAAGGAAGTAAAATACCCAACTATTAAAGAAGCGTTATCAACTACTTCTCTTGAAGGTAGATTTGAAATAGTAAAAACTCAACCTCTTATAATTTTAGATATTGCTCATAATCCTTCCTCTTTCGCTGCTTTAGCTTCCACTTTAGAAAAATATTTTCCTACCAGAAAGATTATTTTAATTTTTGCTGTCTCTAAAGACAAAGATGTAAAAAAGATGTTAAACAAGATAAAGTTTAAAAAGATAATTCTTACTTCATTTTCTAATCCTCGTAGCCTTCATCCTGACAAGATCGCAAGAGTAGCAGGGTTAAAAGAACCTATTGTAACTGGTGAGCCAAGGGAGGCTTTAAAAGTAGCTTTAAGATTGTATAATAGAGATTCCTTAATTTTAGTTAGTGGTTCCTTATTTCTAGTAGCGGAGGTAAAAAAGTTGCTATTATGAGTATCTCTCTTCTTAAAGAATACAATCTTAACGATACCATCGCTGCTGTTGCCACTTACCCTGCTAAGAGTGCTTTAGGAGTAATTAAGATATCAGGAAAGAAAGCTTTAGAGATTGTCTCTAAGATATTTATCCCCAAGGGGAAAAAAGATATAAAGAAAGTAGCTACCTATACTCTTCACTATGGATGGGTTATAGAGAAGAGGCTTCGTTCAGGAGAAAGTAAGAGAGAAAAAGTTTTAGATGAGGTACTGGTAAGTGTAATGAGAGCTCCTTATTCCTATACTAGAGAGGATGTGGTAGAAATTTCCTCTCATGGAGGCATCCTTGTTTTGAATAGAATCTTAGAATTAGTGTTGAAGAAGGGAGCAAGGCTAGCTAACCCTGGAGAGTTTAGCTATCGGGCATTTATAAATGGGAGGATAGATTTAGTTCAGGCTCAAAGTATTTTAGATATTGTAGAGGCGAAAACAGAACAGGGACTTTTAACTGCTACCACTCATTTAAGTGGGAAAGTTTCTAAGAAGATAGAAGAAATTGGGGAGAGTTTAAAAAATATCTTTTCCCAGATAGAAGCCTCTATTCAGTTTCCTGAAGAAGAAATAGAGATTCCTTTTGATGAGATAAAGAGAAGCATTAGGAAGTTAAAAAAAGAGTTAGAAGAATTAGTTAAAGCTTCCCAAGAAGGTCAGCTTATAAAAGAGGGGGTAAAGTGTGTAATATGTGGAAGAGCAAATGTAGGTAAATCCACCCTTTTTAATCGTCTTCTTCAAGAGGAAAGGGTTATCGTAACAGAACTTCCTGGAACTACTAGAGATGTAATTGAGGAGAGTATAAATATAAAAGGCCTCCCCTTAAAGATAGCTGATACTGCAGGAATACTGGAACCTAAGGACTTAATAGATAAAGTAGCGTTAGAGAAGAGTTTAAAGAAAATCGCAGAAGCAGATTTAGTTTTACTTCTCTTAGATTACTCTCAACCCTTAAGCAGAGAAGACTATTTCCTCTTAGATAAAATAAAGGATAAAAACGTTATCCTTGTAATCAATAAAATAGATTTAAAAAAAGGTTTAGATTTAAATGAGGTTAAAAAATTTAACAAACCTAATATTAAATTGAGTGCTTTAAAAGGAGAAGGATTCTCTGATTTAGAGAAGATAATTTTTAAAAATATATTAGGAAGAGCAACTTTCAGCAGCTCTGATTTAGTGTTTTTGGCTCAGAAGCAGAAAGAGTTGCTTTCCCAAGCTTTTTTTAACCTATCTCAAAGTATAAATTATTGTGAGCAGGGTTACTCTCTAGATTTTGTAGGGCTTCTGCTAAAAGAGGCCTTAGATAATCTGGCTAAACTCACCGGTAAAGTAGTAGAGGAAGAGGTTTTAAGAGAGATATTTTCTCGTTTCTGTATTGGTAAGTAACCAAGAAAGGAGCGGAGTATGGATAGAAAAAAGATTGAGAGGGCAGTTAAGATGATTATAGAGGCAGTAGGAGCTAACCTCAATAAGAAAGACTTACTTACTACTCCCCGTAGAGTAGCTCAGATGTATGAGGAGATACTAAAAGGAGAAAAGAAGTCGCCCGAGAAAGAGTTGGATGCAATTTTGGAGCAGAAACATGATGAAATAATTCTTTTAAAAGATATACCTTTATATTCTCTCTGTGAGCATCATCTCCTCCCCTTTATAGGAAAGGTTCATATTGCCTATATTCCCGACAGGCGGATTACAGGATTAAGTAAGATAGTAAGGGTAGTGGAGACTTTATCCTCTAGACTTCAGGTTCAAGAGAGATTAACTACTCAGATTGCTGATGTGATTATGAAGAAGTTAAAACCAAAGGGAGTGATGGTGGTAATTGAAGCAGAACATCTATGTATCTCTATGCGGGGAGTTAAAAAACCTGGTGTTAAAGTGGTAACTAGTGTAGTAAGAGGAATTTTTCGTAAAAATCAGAAAACCCGTCAGGAGAGTTTAAATCTAATATTCTCTAAGTAATTTACTCTTTCTTAGTTTCTTCTTTCTGAGAAGTTTCCTTTTTCTCTTCCGAGGGAACCTGCTGTTCAATTTTCCTTACATGTTCTAATTCTTCTACAGAGAGTATAGCGACTAGGTCAATAAGAATTAGTAGCCGATCCTTAAGCTTACCTACTCCTGTGATATACCTTTGACTAATTTCTGATTCTATAAGTTGAGGAGTTTTTTCTACCTTGCTGGTAGGAATACGTAAGACCTCACTTACTTCGTCTACAATCATTCCCACAGCATTGTCCTCTAACTCTACTACTACAATCCTTGTTTTTTCAGAGCGAGGCTTAGAAGGAATATCTAATCTTTTTGCTAAATCCATTACTGCGAGGACTTGACCTCTTAAGTTTACTACTCCCTCAATGAACTCAGGAGCTCGGGGTATAGGGGTAATCGGCACCAACCTCACAATTTCTCTTACCTGATGGATATTAACCCCCAATTCTTCCTCTCCTAATCTAAATACTACCAACTGTATCTCTTCTTCTTGTTTCTGCATTCTAGCATCAGGCATAATCCACTCCTTCTTACCTACATTACACCAATATTGAGTTTTTCACAAACCTTACATTAAACTTATAATACCTTTGGTTTAAAAAGTCAAGAATTTATTTTAAATTGTTATTGCAACATAAAAATGTTAATTGCGGTAACAGAGAAAAGTTCACAAAATATTTTAGTTGTCGTCACCCAGGAGATTCAACGTATTGTGAAAGTAATGAAGGAACAGATGCGTCTTATAAGTGCAAAGATGCAAAGCGATATAGAGAAGGAGAAGGTTATTGCTAATGAGATTTTAAATAATTTATTTGAGGAGAGGGTGACAAGTAGTGCTGAGATTGCTACTCAGAGTGGCATTAATTCAGCCGAACATGCTGAGCAAGGTAAGAGAGCTGTCTAGGAGTTAATGGAAAAGATAAATAAAATTGTAGAGGGAGCAAATTTATCAGCTAAAGGGATTCAGGAGTTAAAAGATAGTTCTAAAGAGATAGGAGATATTGTAACTACTATTACTTCCTTTGTTGATCAAACTAATCTATTATCTTTAAATGCTGCCATTGAGACGGCTAGAACAGGGGAAGCTGGTCGTGGTTTTGCAGTAGTAGCTGAAGAGGTAAGAAAACTCGCTGATGGGTCCGCTCATGCTGCTTATAGGATTTCTCAATTGGTAAGTAAGATAATAAGTGAGATAGATAAGTCTGTGAATTTAGTAATTAGTGAAAGACAATAGGCAGAGGAAGGAAGACAGATTGTTTTTCTTTCAATTAAACTTTTTCTTTTATTCTTTCGTCTAAATTAGTGGAAGAAGGAGGTAGATATGAGTAAAGTAAAAATCTTAAGTTTGGCGATAGTGGCCAACCTCATATTTTTATGGGCTAGTTTAGCTCAATCTCAAGAGAATCCCCTTTACCCTCAAGAAGTAGATTTTAAATCATTCTCTGAGGAAGGTTCTCTCTATTTTGGTGCTGAGCAAGAGGAAGTAAGTTCTGATGTTATCTTTGAAAGTTTGCCTAAAGATGATAAAAAGGCTCTTTTGTCTCTTAAGGAAAAAGACCCTAATAAGTTCCGTAAGGTTATAAAAGAGAAGTTAAAACAGCGGAAAGAGTACTTAAAGAGATTACAGAAGGAGGATCCGGAAAGATTTAAAAGAATAGTTAGAAAAGCAAGGAAGAAAATTAGAGAGAGACTTCAAAGGCTAAAAGAGACTAATCCTGAAAAATTTAGAGAATTGATGGAAAGAAGGACACTTCTAAGAAGAAAAAGGTTAAGAAAATTATGTAAGGAAAATCCTGAGAGATGCAAAGAGATAATGGCGAAAAGAAAAGAAGCTTTTAAGAGGAGATTACAAGAACTTAAAGAGGAAGACCCCCAAAGATATAGGAAGATAAAAAATAGGTTAGAAAAGTTAAGGGAAAAAAGAATCCACCAGGGCTGGGAGAGAGGTAGACACAAAGGTTGGTTTAACTCTCGTAATCCTAAAAGAGGGAGAGTCCCTCATTACTTTGGAAAATAATTTAGTTATAATTTAACTCTTTTTCTTACTAAGGAATTGACGCTCTTTGAACCCAGAGATAAAATACCCAAAATGATACTCTTTAAAGATAAAGTAACTTCCAATTTAATAGAGAAGTTTTTAGAAGGAGATAAATCTTGTTTTGCAGAAATCTTAAAAGTAATATCTTCAGATGTAATAAACTTAGCTTACTGTTATACTCACAACTTAGAAGATGCTAAGGATATCTTTCAGGAAGTATCTTTTAAAATATTTAAATACCTTAAGTTTTTTAAAAAGAAAGCAAAGTTTACCACTTGGGTATACAGAATTACTGTAAATACCTGTATAGATTTTTTAAGGAAAAAGAAAAAGATTATGGCGATGAAAGAAGAAATTATAAAAGATGAAAATTCTTTCTGTGAGAAATTAGAAGATAAAGAGAGGTTAAGGATGGTTAAAGAAGCTTTAAGTAATCTTCCTTCTAAGGCTAAAGCTGTGTTTATCTTAAGACATTATCAGGGACTTAAGATTGCAGAGATTGGTAAAATTTTGGGTTGCTCGGAAAGTAGTGTAAAAACTCACCTAACCCGAGCGATAGCAATAATTAAAAAAAATTTGGAGGAAAGATGAGACATTTATCGTTGAAAGATTTAGTATTCCTTTACTATGGGGATTCCGATGCCGGTGTTAGTTCTAAATTAACGCAACACCTTAGGGTATGCAAGAAGTGTCTAAGAGAGTACCAGAAACTTAAAACTCTCCTTTCTAACCTAACTATTAAACTACCACCGATAAAAGAAGAGGAAATAGAGGAACTAATAGAAAAAGTTAAGGAGAAGGTATTTGAGCCTACCTTTTTAGAAAAAGTAAAATATAGGTGGGATTATTTAACCATCCATTTGAGATGGAGGTTAGCTCCCCAACTTTTAATTGGCACCGTAGCTGTTATATTAGCTTTGGTTATTTTTCCTTGGTGGAGAAACTTCAATCTAGATAGAGAGCTTAAAATTCTTCAGTTAGAAGCAAAACTTTCCTTAGAGGATTTAAGTAATATTTCTCCCTTCGATTTTTGGGAAAATACTATAAATTCTGATAGTTTTCTGCCGTCCACTCCTCAAAACAACTTCGGTCAAGTTCATAAAGAAACATAGAAGCTCTAGATATTATTAAGCCATTTTTTAGAGTATAGCGATGTTGAGGATAAACAATATAAAGTTGTTCTTTACTCCGAGTAGTAGCTACATAGAAAAGTCTTCTTTCTTCTTCTAAAGCTTTAGGGTCATTTAAAGCTTTAGGATGAGGAAATTCATAGTCACAAAATCCAATTATAAATACTACCTCCCATTCTAATCCCTTAGCTTGGTGGATAGTAGAGAGGACTAATAAATCTTCTTTACTGTAACCAGAAAGGAGAGTTTCTCCTTTAAACTCTTCATAGGAGCTCACCTCATATAGGAATCTTTTTATAGTAGGATAGTTTTTTGCCATCTTAGCTAATTCTTCTAAATCTAAAATTCTATCTTCGGGGTTATCAAAAGAAAGGTAACAGTAATCTCTATAACTTGATATGATTTCCCTTATGGCTTTTTCGCAACCAGAGATTTTTTTTATTTTTCTGATTAAATCCATAAATTCTTTGAATCCTTCTTTTTGTCTAGCAGGAAGTTTTCTATAAATTTCTTCCATATCCATTCCTTTAGTAGTGAGATTTCTCCATATTTTATTAGCAAATCCTCTCCCAATTCCTTTATGCAAAGATATTGCCCTTTTAAAAGAGAGTTCATCCTTAGGATTAGTTACAAACTTTAAGTAAGAGAGAATATCTTTTATATGAGCTTGTTCAAAAAATCTTAACCCACCTCTTACTAGATAGGGAATATTTCTCTTCATTAACTCTACTTCTAATTCCAATGCTTGATATCGAGATCTAAAAAGAACTGCTATTTCCTTTAAAGGGATTCCCTCTTCTACTATTTCTAAAATTCTTTGCGAAACAAAACGTGCTTGCATGTATACATCTTCGGTTTTTACTACTACAGGAATCTTACCCTTACTTTTAATTGCTCTTAATTGCTTGGGAAATTGATTTATATTATGTTTTATAATGTTGTTAGCTAAGTTAAGGATGGGAGAGGGAGAGCGATAGTTTATTTCTAACTTGAATATTTTGGTTCCTTTAAAAGTAGTGGGAAAATCCAAAAGATTATTTATTTCCGCTCCTCTAAAGGAGTATATTGATTGCGCATCATCTCCTACTACCAGTATATTTCTGTGGTAACCAGAGATTTTTTTTAGAATTTCAAATTGAATACGATTAGTATCCTGATATTCGTCTACAAGGATATATTGGAAAATTCTGGAGTATTTATTTTTTATTTCTTCTATCTTTAAAAGGCTTAGCCAGCCAAGAAGCAGATCATCGAAGTCCATAATGTTTGCTTCTTTCTTTTTCCGGTTATAGAAGTCTAGTAATCTCTTTATCTGAGAGGTAAATTCTTCGATATGAGGATAGAAATTTAGAATGATTTCTTCTACTTCTTTTAAGGAATTAACCGCTAAGGACCAGATATGAGAGATAATATCCTTTTTAGGGAAAAGTTTCTTGTTAGATAACCCTAACTCCTCAATACAGTCATCAATTAAATCTTTGGAGTCTTCCTTATCAATGATAGTGAAATTAGAAGAATAACCTAAACTAGAAGCCTCTTTTCTTAAAATAATATTCCCTATATGATGGAAAGTGCCTGCCCACAGATTAGTTAAGCTCCTTTTTAAGAGAGCTTCCGCTCTGTGAATCATCTCTGCTGCTGCTTTATTAGTAAAGGTTACTAAGAGAATATTCCTAGGGTCTATACCTTTCTCTAAAAGGTAAGCTAACCTATAGATTAAAACTCTGGTTTTGCCACTGCCTGCACCAGCTAATACCAAAGAAGGGCCATCTGCCTTTTCTACAACTTCAAGTTGTTGAGGGTTTAAGTTTTCTTTATAGTTGATAATGTTTTTTGTAATAAAAGGTTTAAGTCTATATTTTTTCATCTTTCAGTAACTCTTTAAACTGTAATGCATTTTTTATTGCAAAGCCGTAAGCGTCGTTATTAAAGAAGACAAATATTTTCTCTATCTTTATTTTGGATAAGTAACTTTTTACTTTCTTTACCCACTTTTTTAACTCTGGAAGTGAGTATTCCGAACCGTAGAGAACTTTTCCCCCGTGGAATCTCAAATATAAAAAGTTTGAAGTTATAATTTCTTTAAGGGGATAGTTAGGGGAGTCAGGGAAACAAAGATTGAAATTATTCTCCTTAAGAACATTATAGGTTAATTCATTAAACCAAGTTTCATTTCTAAACTCAAAGCTATGTAGGCACCAGCTGTAGTTTTTTTTAAGAATATTGACGAATTTTTCTAAACGTCCGTAGTCAAACCTCAAAGCTGGAGGGAGTTGCCATAGCACACATATTAACTTTTCTTTTAAGAGGGAAGCACTATCAAAGAAGACTTTAAGAGGATGCCGACAATCTGATAGTCTTTTTATGTGAGTTATAAACCTTGATCCTTTAAGTACAAACCTAAAGTTATGAGGAGTTTTTCTATACCAGGTTTGAAATGTTTTCTTTTGAGGGAGACGATAAAAAGTTACATTTAATTCTACACTGTTGAAGTATTGAGTATAGAATTCCAACCATTTTGTAGAATTAAGATTAGTAGGATAAAATACTTCTCGCCAGTGTGGATAGTTATACCCACTAGTGCCTACAAATATTTGTTTCTTCATCCTTGGAAATTTATTTTATCATATGTGTATTTGTTTTGAAAGGAGGGGGGTTAATTTTCGGTTTTAAATTTTAAGTATCGATACACTCTATAAGGGATTTAATAGCTTCTCTGTCTTCTTTCTTTATTTGCCAAAATTTTATGCCTACATTGAATAAAGAACCATTATTATAAGGCACTTTTTTTCGTTCTGCCCATACTACTTTACCTTTACAGATTATAGGGTCATTTTTTACTGCATAAATTTCTAGATTCACAAGAGAATGGTTTGTTAGTTTTTTATAGGTAGCTACTCTTATTCCTCCAACGCTGATGTCTTCGGTATATCCATAAGTTAATATTTTAGAGGTAGTTATAGTTATCTGGCAGGGAAGTTTTATCCTTGCAAATCTTCTTTTTTCTCCTTTAAGAGTTTTCATATACTCATTTAAAATATAACATATAAACCGTTCTGTTTTCAAATAGGCCTAAAAATTTCATTTTGATGAGGAGGTAAGTTTTGATAAAATTGTAATATGGTTTCTAAAGTTTATTCTTTAGCTTACCAGGGATTAGAGGTTTATCCCATAGAGGTAGAGGTGGATATTCACCGAGGTCTCCCTGCCATCTCCTTAGTAGGGCTTCTAGATACTGCAGTAAAGGAGAGTAAGGATAGAGTACGGGCGGGAATAAAAAATAGTGGATACCAGTTTCCTTCTCAAAGAGTAACTATAAATTTGGCACCTGGCAATGTAAAAAAAGAAGGGACTCACTTTGATCTAGCTATTGCTTTAGGGATTCTTAAAGCTACCTTTCAGATAGATTGTGATTTTTCTTCCTACTTTATTGTGGGAGAACTTTCTCTGGAGGGGAGGATAAGAGAGGTTAAGGGTATCTTTCCTATGGCTCTTATGGCTAAGAAGTTAGGGAAAAAATTCATTCTTCCTTTAACTAACGCTAAAGAGGCTGCTTTAGCTAAGGATTTAGAAATTTTTCCTGTTTCTCACTTGCAAGAAACAGTAGGTTTTCTCTCAGGAGTGGTAAGTAAACAGCCCTTTCGAATAGATTTAGAAGAGATTTTATCTACGCCTCCTGCCTATGATGTGGATTTTAGTGAGGTTAAAGGACAGTTGTTAGCTAAAAAAGCACTAGAAGTTGCCGTAGCTGGGATGCATAATGTTCTTTTAATCGGCCCCCCCGGAGTAGGAAAGACTATGCTTGCCCGAAGACTCCCTACTATCTTGCCAGATATGGAATATGAAGAAATTTTAGAGACTACCAAAATTTACAGTATAGCTGGCCTTCTTAATAAAGATTTTCCTTTAGTAAAGGAGAGACCATTCAGGAGCCCTCATCATACTGCTTCTAGTGTAGCTCTGGTAGGAGGGGGGACAACTATAAAGCCAGGAGAAGTTACTTTAGCCCATAATGGAGTTTTGTTTTTAGATGAACTTCCCGAATTTAACCGTGATGCCTTAGAGGGGTTAAGGCAGCCGTTAGAGGAAGGATTCGTAAGTATATCTCGGGCGACTAAACACTTAAGATTTCCTTCACGTTTCTTGTTAGTTACCGCTATGAATCCTTGCCCCTGTGGATACTTCGGTTCTCAAGAAAGAACTTGTCATTGTTCCAGTTACCAGATTCAGAAGTACAGGAATAAAATTTCTGGTCCCCTTCTTGATAGGATAGATATTCATGTAGAGTTACAAAATATAAAAGTAGATAGCCTGCTTAAAGAGAATATTTCCTGGGAGAGTTCCCAGGAGATAAAAAGAAGAGTAGAACTCGCTAGAAGTATTCAGAAGGAAAGATTTAAAAACGAAAAAATTCTCTTTAATTCTCAGATGAATCATCGACAGATTAAAAAATACTGCACCTTAACTAAAGACTCAAAATCTCTTATTGAAATTGCTGTAAAAGAATTCGGATTCAGTGTGAGGGCTTACGATAAGATATTAAAAGTTTCTCGCACCATTGCTGATTTAGCTAACTCTTCATTAATAAGAGAAGAACATATTTCTCAAGCTATCAATTATCGGAGTTTAGATAAAAGTATATGGGTGTAGGTTTACTACTCTTTCTGAAGTTTTTTATGCCTTCTTAATACTGACTCTAGTAGAGCTAGCCCTTCTTCTAAGGTCCTCCCTTTGTAAAATACACCAGAGATGTGGTAAGGTTCTGCTTCCTTCATCTTTATAGGGTCTACATAAGCACTTACAATTATAGCAGGAAGGTCTTTATTAAATTCTCTGATTTTTTTGAGGGTTTGAATTCCATCCATCTCAGGTATATTTAAATCCAAAAATATAATGTCAGGGCTTTCTTCCTTCACTTTCTGTATAGCTTCTTCGCCACTGGTAGCGGTAATGGTAGAGTAACCCTTTGACTGAAACCAGAATGCCATAGGTTGAAGAAAATCTACTTCGTCATCCACCAAAAGGATTTTAATTTCTTTTTTCATATCAACCTCCATCTCTTTGTTGTTTTAAAGGAATAGTAAAAGTAAATTTAGCTCCCTCGCCTTTTTCACTCTCCGCCCATATTCTTCCTCCGTGGAGATTTACAATTTCTTTAGCAATAGAGAGCCCCAAACCTGTGCCAGTTATATCAGTAGGAGAACGTTCGCTCCCCTGATAGAATCTATCAAAAATCCTAAGTAAATCCTCCTTAGCTATACCTACACCAGTATCTTTTATACTGACCTCTATCTCTTTTTTATCTTTAGTTAGATTAGCCTCTACAGTGACAGTTCCTCCCGAAGGAGTGAATTTGATAGCATTTCCTATAAGATTATTAAGGACCTGTCCAATCCTTTGAAGATCAATTTCTACTTGGGGGAGTCCAGAAGCAACGTTTTTTTCAATCTTGATAGATTTTGTATTTGCCCACGCTCTGAAGGCTTCTATAGATTCATCGATTACTTTATCTATATAAGAGAGTTCAAATTGCATTCGCATCTTTCCTGCCTCTAGCTTAGACAAATCTAAGAGGTCGTTAATTAATGTACTGAGTCTTTTGAGGTTACGATCTGCTATAGAAAGGAATTGTTGCTGGGTTTCATTTAGAGGGCCTGCACTTTTATTAAGAAGGAGGGAAATAGCTTTCTCGATTGCTACTAAGGGAGTCCTTAACTCGTGAGATACACTAGCAATAAAGTTAGATTTCATCCTATCTAGTTCTTTCTGTTTGGTAATATCAGTGAGTACGGAGACCATTCCTACTGTTTGACCATTTTCGTTTTCTATTATTGCGGTACTTGCTCTTACCACTTTTTTTGTATCGTCGGAAGCGCTCACCAACTCTATCTCTTTTTCTTTGTCTTCAGGAGTTCCTTTAACTAAGGATACTAGTTGAGTCTCTGATAGGTTTTCTAAGAGAGGTTTACCTACCTTTTCTTTGCTAGAGGCTTCCAAAAGTTTTTCAGCAGCGGGATTCATCATGATGATTCTGCCATGTTTGTCTATTACTACTAGACCTTCAGCAATACTTCTTATCACTGCTTCAGTATTTTTCTTCTCTGCAGAAATTTTTCTGTATTTTTGTAAGACTATTTCTTCGTTACGTTCCTTTTCTTTAATAATTAACTCGTACTTCTTAGTTAATTGCTCCGTACTCATACTTACTCTTTTTTCTACCTCCTGATTGAGAATCTGAGAGAGTCTTTTACTTAGTCTTTTCCCCTCTTCCTCAGAGTCTAATACTTTTCCTATCTCTTGGAATATCACTTTTCCTAGTTCTTCTTCAGAGGAAAAAGTAAGAGGTGGTTTTTTCTTTCTCTGACTTAAACGAGTTTGTGCCTTCGGCTGAGTAGTTAATCCTGAAAGATAGATTAGGAATAAAGCAAAAATTATACTTATAACACCAGCAGTTATATATACACTTACAGGTAAAGGAGCCATCTACTTTTTAATTTAATTCTATGAAAATTCTATCGCTTAAAATATACTTTTTCAATTATTTTTTACTTTCCTGTAATTTTATAGTATAATTTTTTATAGTAAAATTAAAACTTAGTAAGAAAAGGATTTATTCTTGATAGGATTTTATTTCATTTTATAATAAAAATATGAGTAGTCCTTTTGAAATCATTTTTAAAAATACCTCTTTTTTTCTTACTATTTTGAGTTGGCTGGTAGCTCAAGGGGTTAAAATTACTTTAGGATTATTACGTGAGAAGCGGTTTAATTTCTTTTGGCTATTGAGAACAGGTGGTATGCCTTCTGCTCACAGTGCTGCGGTAGTGGCTTTGGCTTTTTCTGTTGGCAAAGAGACAGGGTTCTGCTCTCCTTTATTTGCTCTGGCTTCTATTTTTGCTCTTATCACTATGTTTGATGCTCAGACTTGGCGACGTTCTATTGGAGCACAGGCAAGAATTCTTAACTGTATTATGGAAGATATTCACCAAAAGAAGCGTATAAAAGAGGAGCAGTTAAGAGAACTAGTAGGTCATACCCCTATAGAAGTTTTTGTAGGAGCTTTAATTGGAATAGTTATTCCTCTTATTTTCTATAAGTAAAAGGAGGGTATTTTGAAGAGATGGGGAGTTATTGTACTTACCGTGGGGTTAATTTTTACTGGAGGATTATCTATTTACCTAATAGGTAAAAGAGGGACTCAAGCTAGTCAGACAAAAAGAGAAGATGTTTCTTCACTAGCCAGAGAAGCGGAAGAAGCTCTCGCTAAGGGAGAGCTTATCAAAGCGAGGAAAGTTTTCAAAAGAATTCTAGAAGAGACAACAGATATTAATAAAATTGAAGAGGTGCGAAAAAAACTCGAAGAGATAAATATAAAAATTTTATTTTCCCCTATTATAGATGAGTGTAGTAGGGAGTATGTAGTAAAACCCAATGATACTCTGATAAAAATTGCCAAAAGGTTTAATACTACAGTAGAACTGATAAAGAGAGCAAATGGATTAACTTCTGATATAATAAAACCTGCTCAGAGACCAAAGGTAAATGTGTGCAAGTTTTCTCTAGTGATAGATAAGTCTCAGAACTGCCTCTTCTTAAAAAGAAATAATGAGGTAATAAAAACCTATATTGTAGCTACAGGAAAGGATAATTCTACTCCCAC
>Ga0190363_1000074_pt1 | contig 53628 bp, 51 predicted proteins | sample 48721867_MG_FD_161272 | JGI IMG/M metagenome (GOLD analysis project Ga0190363, IMG submission 161272) | Hydrothermal vent microbial mat bacterial communities from Southern Trench, Guaymas Basin, Mexico - 4872-18-6-7_MG | ecosystem: Environmental > Aquatic > Marine > Hydrothermal vents >...
ATAGAGTATAATATGCTTCAATCTGTTACCGTATAGCTTTTTGATCTCCTTTTTGAATTCCTCAATCGCTTCTTTTGTTTTCATAATTTCCACCATTTTTAGATGTTAGGAATCATTTATGTTTTTTCCTGCATGTCGCCTAACGTCTCCAGAGTTTGTGAAGTGCCCAAAGGGCATTTGGGCGAAAGTGTGCAAGCACTTGAGCCACAAACTCTGTGTTAGCTGCTGTTGGTGCAACTCTATTCACCTGTTGCTTTAAATTTCCTTAATATCTCATTAATAGTTATAGCTGGAGTTTCATTATCCCTAAGTCCCACAAATGAGATTTCGGCGCGTTGTCCTCCGAATGGAAAAGCTGGATACATACTTCCAGTCCCAGGAGTGAAAATCTTAAGACTTGAAATTCCAAATATTCTTTCGATAATATTCTGGCTCATCTCAACATCAGTGATTTTATGATACGGAACAGAGCGTTCCACTCTCCTAAGAATTCCGCCTTGGAAGACGCAGCGTCTATTCGTAATAGAATATACATAAGTTTGTCGGATACTTACAGTAAATCAATCCAATAATAAAAAGAATAGGTGCAACGATAAGTGCTGCAATTCCACCATTTACAATTGGCCAAGGCGAGTCTGACTTCGTCGCAACAGCAAACATACCTCCAAAGAACGCAAAACACCAAAAGGTTAAAAATGCTCCAACAAAGGCAAAAGGTATACACTTTGTGAAAAGCCAAATCCATAAAACTTTCGGTTCTGGCCTCAATTCATGAATTATATTCTCGCCTTCCTGTAGTCTCATTTTTCCTCCTAGTTAAAATTATGATACCCTCCTTTCCGTTACCTGCGCCAATGGCAGCTAACGTCTCGCGTGTTTGCGAAGTGCTAAAGGCATTTGGGGAAGTGTAGCTTCCCGCAAACACGCTGTTAGATGAAGTTGCCATTTTACATTTTTAGAGGATAATTATTTTACCTACCCCACTCTCAATATAATCTCCCTTATATTCTTCCTTAAACAACTCACGACAACGATCTCCCGAACAATGGGAAGGGGCAACTTTTTGAACACCTATATCCCTAAATCCTTTTATAATACTTCTTAATTCTGAATCAGAAGCACCTGATAAATGAAAGCCGCCCATAACTAGATAGATATTTTTATCTGGCAATATTTGCTTAGCCTTTTTAGCAATATTTACTACCCCTGGATGAGCACAACCAGTAATGACTACTAAACCCTTTTCAGTATTTAAAACTAAAGATTGCTCTTTGATCCAGGTTCCCATCTCGCCAGTGGTATAGACATTATCAGAGATTTGCATAGGACCTTTTACATCTTGATATTCTGCTCCATAAGATTTTATTTTTTCTCTTATCGAGTTTGGGAAGGAAGAGGGAATATACACTTTTACATCTCCATTTCTTTCTAAAAATCCATCAAGTCCTCCCACATGGTCTCCATGAATATGAGAAATAACCACTATATCTATATCTTCGGGATCTATTTTCATCTTTTCCATATTGGAAAGTAAGATAGAGCTATTTCCTCCAGTATCAAAAAGAATGTTTTTGGTGGGTGTCCTAATTACACTGCCAAAACCCCAGCTGGTAGTTAAATTAGGATTCACTTGATAATTGTCATAGACGATTATGATGGAGATATTTCCTTCAATTGGGGGAGGAACGAATTTCTCTTTTTGGGACTTGCAAGAACTTCCTGTTAACGTTCCTGCAATAGCTAATCCAATTAGCAACAAAGAAGAGAAAAAATTCTTGTTCATAATATATAACCTCCTTTCTTAAAAGATAGCAATTTCATCTAACGTTCCCAGCATATACAAAGTTTCGGCGAAGCCGAAATTTGGGTGAACGAAGTGAGCCGTATATGCTGTATTATCGGAAGTGCCTAAATCATTTCAATAGTTATTTTTTTATTTCTACCCAGAGACCTGCGCGATCATAACTTATATGGAAATTTAATATACCTGCCTTATTTACCACCTCTCGTAATTTATCAGGCGAACTGTAAGCTTTGGCACCATCACCCAGAGAGCGATCTCTTAGAGATTTCATACGCTTGTATTCTTCATCGGTAACATATCGCCCAAAGCCACCGCCGACGAGGGCAGTACCACCTTTCTTCAATACTCTATAAATTTCTCTAAATACCTGCACCTTATCTTTCCAGCAATGATATGAACCTCTGCTGATTATGAAATCGGCAAATTCGTTCTCGAAAGGCATCTTGTGTGCATCAGCCAGAATGGGGATTATCCTATCTGCCAATCCTCCCTTTTCAATGTTCATACGTGCGACTTCGTATATTGCCTTCTCCTTCTCCAGTGCGAATATCTTTAATTTGGAATGTTTGCATAACTCAATTGCAAAAACAGCCGTGCCACAACCAACATCCACACATACACCTTCCAAAACACCATAATCCTCAATGATTTGTTTAACGGTAGAAACAATTGCTGGCATGAAGTTTTCTTTAACCTTTTTATCAAAACGCTTTGCCTCTAAAAGGTCCATCTCAGTGTAATCAGCAGGAACACGCTCCTCAGGCATAATTTTATCCTCCTCTTAATTTTTTAGATGATCATTTTATACAGCTTTTTCTATTCTCACCTTTCTTTCCATTCAGGCATTTCCGATAAAGTTTCCAGCTTATCTGATGTCGCATTTTAAAGATCTCCAGATTGAAATAAACAAAAAATTTGGAAAGTTAGATGGGTCAGTGATACATTTCCAATGTTTAAGGTCGTCTGGTAATAAGGAAATCTCCTTTACCCAATGATCATGTTTGGGATTGGGATAAATGAAGCCTATAACCCATTTGTTCTTGTAAGGCAGGGAGTCCAACTTTCTGAAATCCTTTATTAGTCCTACATTGTCTTCCCTGAAGTAAAAGTGAAGGTTTCTAGGTGTGCCAGCAGCTTGGCTTATGCAGAGTGCTTTGAGTTCACAAAGATGTGACTCACCATTTAACGAAATGATAAAATCAACTTGCTTTCTGCCCGTGGGAGTGTCAATTTTTGGTTCTCTCTTAAATTCCTGAATTACTTTTTCTCGCAAAAGACTGTCAAGCAAAACAATGAGTTCAGCTTTGAACCACCCCTCTATGCGAGTATCTGCCTCAGCAAACACCTCAAAGTGTTCTTTTTTGGCAAGAAAACAATCCCGAATATTTTGTATGATTACTTCCATCAGGCGACCTCACTTCCTAAATGCGATTTCAGATAATGTTCTGGGGATATGTGAAGTTTGCGGAGCGTAAGCGGAGCAAATTTGGGGCGAGCGTAGCAAAGCCCACATATCCTCCTGTTAAGTGACCCGAAGGGCAAGGTGCGAAGCACCACAGAGTGTCCAAGCCCAACTTTACATTATCTTGATCTTGAAGTAAACAAGAAAGCAGGGAATTTTATTCTCTCCCTTTTTCCGAAAACCAGCCTTCTCTTCTCATCACTTCCATTGAAATCCTGTTACTCGGACCATCTCCTCTGGCTACGAAAACTCCGACATTCTCACCAACCGCTTCTGATATCTCCGCAATATCTCTATGTGTAAATCTTGGACAGAGAAGGATCGACTGGATGCCCTCCTCCTTGACAACCTTTTTGCATACTTCAATTGCTTGCTCCTGATCTTTGGCCACTACTACAAAGAGCTTATAGTACTTGGGCGTTTCAATAACACATCTATGCTTCTCTACCTCTGCATCAGGAGCATGGGCGAGGAACAGTACTTTAAATGCCATACTTATCACCTCCCATCGCGATTTTTTATGAAAGGGCTTGGTATTTCACTTAACGTTTTGCGGATATCTGAAGTCCGAGCCGATAGGCGAGGATTTGGGCGGAGTGCCGAAGGCATGAAGCCAGATACCCGCTTGTTGTCCGAGTGCGTTAGCACCGAAGCGGAGAGCTCCGAAGTCCGCCAATTCATCGAACTTTACCTCTTGCAAGTGATGCAAATATGCCAGCGAAACATAGGACAGCAAAGATGATGAATGCAGTTTTTATGCTGGTTAAAAAAAGTGGATAGTATTGAGGCGTAATTTGAACCTTCCCGATGTATATGGCAAATATCAACATTGCAATACCCATGCTGAGCATCTGCCCAGTTAGCCGCATTGTTCCAAGCGTTGCCGAGGCTACTCCGTAAAATCTCCTTTCAACAGAACTCATAACCGCATTTGTGTTGGGAGAAGAGAAGAGGGCAAGCCCAAAACCAAGGAGAATCAAACTGGCTACGACAAATTCCAGGGCTGTTTTCTGGTTCAAAAAAGCAAAGAGCGAAAGGCTTACGACCGACAATGCCATACCTGCTGAGGCGATTATTCTCGGCTCAAATTTATCGGAAAGCCTGCCCGCAAATGGTGAAAAAATGGCCATCACAACAGGCTGGGACACTAAAATTAGACCGGCATTTTGAGGGCTAAGCGCCTTTATATACTGTAGGTAAAGGCTTAAAAAGAAACCTACTGCGAAGGTTGCACTATAATTGATCAACGCTGCCAGATTAGAAAAGGCGAAGACCGTGTTATTTCTGAAGAGGTTTATATCCAAAACAGGATTTTCTGCCTTTGTTTCCCACCCAACAAATAACAAAAGTACAAAAATACCTCCCAGTACCAACCATAGGCCTGACATCGCAGGTATCAGAGAAAAGCCATACATAATCGTCGCAAGTGAAATGCCATAAACTATGGAGCCGATAAAATCGAACTTTTCTCCCCTTGCTTCAGCCCACTCACCCTTTAACTTACAGAAAGCAAAAATGACTATTACTAAACCAAGAGGTACGTTCGCAAGAAAAATGCTTCTCCAGCTAAAGTGCTGGGTTAGAACTCCTCCTAAAAATGGGCCGAGAGAAAGCCCTAAATAAATTGCTGCAGCATTTATTCCGAGCACTTTGCCTCTCTCTCCTACAGGAAATACTGAGGTTAGAATCGCCACGCCTGTTCCGAATATCATCGCGCTTCCGATTCCCTGCAAAATTCTAAAAGAAATAAGCGTGATAGCAGATGTCGAGATTGCAGAAAGAAAGGAGGAAATGGTATAAATCAACACTCCATACAGAAAAATCTTCTTCCTCCCGTATATATCCGCTATCTTTCCAAATGGGACGAGAAACATCGCCGCGGCCAAAAGATACGAAGTAGCAACCCAGTTCAGCAGAACCGCATCCATCAAAAATTCCTTCCCAATTGAGGGAAGTGCAATATTTACTGAGGAACCCATAAAGGGTGTGAGGAAAGAAGCAAGCGTAGCAACTAATAAAGCAGCTCTCTTATTTACAATATTGTTCTCATTATTCAATATATTCCTCCATTATAACTGATTCAGCGCACTTCTGAATTTCGGACAACTCGTTCATATCCGAACAGTTCGGATTATATTTCCAATAAAAAGTATATGCGAACCATTCGCATATACTCCCCTCTGGACATGAGTATAAAGATCGTAAGGAACACGAATTATAACCTTATTTTCCCCGAACCCAATTTTCATGACGGAGATTTTGCCTTCCCTTGCCATTTTACAAAAAGCAGACCTTCCGCTAACATCACAACTAAAATATATAACAAAAACAAACAAAAAGTCAAATATTTTTAAAATAAAGCTGGAAAATACAAGGCAAAACAAAAAGCCCCTTCCTAAACGGAAGGGGCCGAGAAATGCTTTGGGAAAGGGGTCTTAGGATTTCTCCTTTTCCTTCAACGCCGCGAGGATCTTCTCAGGGGTTATGGGCAGGTCCTTTATCCTCACGCCAATGGCGTCGTAGATGGCGTTGGCGATGGCAGGGGCAGAGGGGACGCAGCCTGGCTCCCCTATCCCCTTTGCCCCATAGGGGCCATATTCCTCCCAGGGTTCGATGATCTCCGCCTCCATGGGTGGGACGTCCTTGGCGGTGAGGATCTTGTAATCGAGGAAGTTGGGGTTTTTCATCTCGCCGTCTTGGAAGATCATCTGCTCAGTAAGGGCATAGCCTATGCCCATCATCGCTCCGCCGTAGATCTGCCCTTCGAGAAGCATCGGGTTGATGGCCTTTCCCACATCATGGGCTGCCACGTACTTTAGGATCTTCACCTGGCCTGTCTCCTTATCCACCTCCACCTCCACCCCATGGGCACCATAGGCATAGGCCATGGAGAAGTTGCCCTTGAACTCCTTATCGAGCATCTCGTTGTCGGGATCGTAGAAGTACTCGGCCATGATCATCTTGCCCCGGCGGGTGTAATGAGCACCCCGAAGGAGCTTGCCCAGCTCGATTTTCTTCTCCGGATTTCTCTTTGAATAGATGACCCTGTCCTTCATGACCAGCTGATCTTCCGGCTCAGCCAGAGCCAAGGCAGCGAGTTTCAGGATCTCCGCCTTCACCTTGCGGGCTGCCCCCAGGGCGGAATTGCAGGCGACGAAGGTGGTCCTGCTTGCGTGAACTCCCACATCCCAGGGACATACATCGGTGTCGTTGTCTATCACTGTGACATCCTCTGTCCTCACTCCCAGTTCCTCTGCTACAACCTGGGCTATTACCGTATCAGCTCCCTGGCCTATATCCGAGGCCCCTGTGAAGACGTCCACCTTGCCGAAGTCGTCCACCTTTATGATGGTGCCACATCCATCCGATTTGTAGACCCGGGCACCTCCGCCCACGTGGATCAGAGAGGCCATTCCAACTCCACGGCCGTCCCTCTTCCCTCTTTTCTCCTTCCAGTTGAGCATCCTTCCCACCGCCTCTATGCATTCCTTGAGGGCACAGGAGGAGATCTTGAACCTCTGGGGGGTGACCTCTCCCGGCTCGTTGGCGTTCATCAACCTGAATTCCATGGGATCTATGCCTGCGGCCTCTGCCAGCTGGTCCATGGAACACTCGATGGCGAAGGTCGCCTGGGGGTTGCCGTACCCCCGCATCGCCTGGCAATAGGTGTTGTTGGTGTAAACGCATTTGGCCGTGTACCGGACGTTGGGGACCTTATAGAGGGAAGATATGGGCATCATCATCACGGAAGGGGTCGTAGCCCCCCAAGAGGTGTGGGCCCCGTTATCGAGGATCATCTGCACGTCCCTGAAGGTGAGCTTTCCTTCTCGATCGCACCCCTGGGCGATACGGATGATGGCGGGCTGCCGCGGTGAGGTGTATTTGAACTCCTCTTCCCTGGTGAAGGTGATCTTCACAGGACGGCGTGTCCTGTGGGCAAGAAGGATCGCGATGTACTCATAGCAGTGGGTGTCGAGCTTTGATCCGAAGCCCCCGCCTATCGTCGTCTGGATCACCCTGACCTTTTTGCCCGTTAGGCCCATCGCCTTGAGGGCCTCCTGAAAGTCCCTCTGGGCGAGGTAGGGGATCTGGGTGATCGAGTAAAGGGTGAGGTTGTCCTGAGGGTCGAAGACGGCCACACAGCCGCTCGTGCCCATACAGCAATGGGTCACCCGGGTGACACGAAATTGGTCCTCCACCACATAGGCGGAGTTCTTGCGGGCTTCATCCACATCGCCAGCGACGAGCTTCCAGGGGAGCCTTAGCACGTTGGTCTTGTGCTCCTCGTGGATGAGTGGGGCGTCCTCCTTCATCGCCTCCTCAGGGTCAAAGACAGCAGGGAGGGGCTCGTACTCCACCTCGATCAGCTCCAGGGCCTCCTCGGCGATCTCGGGATCTATGGCCGCCACCGCCGCCACCTCGTCCCGCATCGCATAGACCTTCCCCTTCTTCAGGGGGGTGTTGTCCTTGTAAAAGCCGATGCGGATCTCAGGGATGTTGTAACCGGTGAGGACCGCCTTCACCCCGGGGAGCTTTTCTGCTTTCGAGGTGTCTATGTGGACAATCCTGGCATGGGGATAGCGACTGTAGAGGATCTTTCCGTAGAGCATCCCCGGAAGTTTCAGGTCGTGGATGTAGGTGGCACGGCCTATCGCCTTCTCATATGCGTCCTTTTTAGGAACGGGTTTCCCGACGTTAACGAACTCCTCCTTCATCGCTTCCTCCTTTGGCTGCGGCCTCAATAGCCCTTATGATCTGGATGTAGCCTGTGCAACGGCAGATATTGCCCTCTATAGCCGTCTTTATCTCCTCCTCGGTGGGGTTGGGGTTTTCATCCAGCAGGGCCTTGGCCGACATGATCATCCCTGGGGTGCAGAACCCGCACTGGATTGCCCCGTTATCGATGAAGGCCCGCTGGATGGGATGAAGTCCCCCAGGTGAGGTCTCGGCAAGCCCTTCCACGGTCCATACCTCCGCCCCCTCCACCTCCATGACAGGAAAGAGGCAGGAGACCACGGCCTTTCCGTTCACGATGACCGTACAGGCCCCGCACTCCCCCATTCCGCAACCCTCCTTGGCACCGGTAAGCTCCAGGACCTCCCGTAGCAGGTAGAGGAGGGTCCAATGGGGCTCTACCTCCACCTCTACCTTCTCTCCGTTCAAAAGGAAGGATATCTGCTTTCTCATTTCCCTCCCTCCTTTTGGTTTTTGTGAAGGATCCTCTCAAGACACTTCAGGGCGAGCCTCTTGGGAAGGACCTTTATCATCTCCCTCCTGTACCAGGCTGCCCCTCGAACCGTATCCCTGGGCGTCGCTTCAGAAGAGGCAATTTCCCCAAACTGAAGGAGGGCCTCCTGGGTGACCCTTTTGCCCCGTAAGAACTCCTCGGCCTTGGAGGCCCTCATGGGTGTGGGGGCAGCGACCCCGAGGGCCAACCTCACTTCCTGGCAGACGAGCTCACTTTTATCTAAGGCCCCAAGGAGTTCCTCGAGAGGGGCCTCACGGCCGAAGGCCTCCTTAAGGGCGGGGGCCTCAGTTTTCTCTACCGCCAGCATCATGGCGACCCCTATGATGGGGAGGTCCATCGCCTGACGGCGAGTGTGTTTCCAGTAAGCGCTTGCGCTATTGGGAGGAGGGGAGGGGATGATGAACTCCACGAGGATCTCGTCATCTTTAAGGGCCGTCTCACCAGGCCCCAGGAAGAACTCCTCAAGGGGGAGGACCCTCTCCCCTTCCGATCCCTTTATCCTCACCGAAGCCCCCAAAGCCAGAAGGGGAGGGGCGGTGTCTGCCGAGGGGGCGGCGTTGCAGATATTCCCGCCGATGGTGGCCACGTTCCTTATCTGGACAGAACCGAGGTTATCCACCGCATCGGCCAGGGCCCCAAGCCGCTCTCTCACCAGAGGTGACTTCTCCAGCTCCCTGTGGGTCGTAAGGGCCCCTATCCTCAGGCCACCGTCTTCTTCCCTGATGTAACTCAGCCCTTCTATCCCCCGTAAGGATATGAGCACCTGGGGGGCGTACTTTTTCTGCCTGATGTCCACCATCACGTCCGTCCCCCCAGCGATGAGCTTGGCCTGCCCTCCATACTGCTTCAGCAGTCCTATCGCTTCTTCCAGGGAGGACGGCTTCAGGTAATCGTAGCGTATCATTCTTCCCCTCCTACTCCCTGTAATCGAAGACCCTTTTGGACTTGCGCTCAGAACGGGGCAACGATCCGTAATCGACCACCTGGACCTTACAGCTCACCAGGATCTTGTTCTTTATCTCCCCCTCGATCCTTGAGGCCACTTCCTTATCCCTGGAGGGATCGCCCCCCCGTTCCCTCTCCACCTTCACCGTCATGTAATCCCTTCCGTCCTTGCCCCGTTCAAGGATTATCTGATATTCGCTTCCCACCTCGGGGATGCCTGAAAGGATCTCATCTATCTGGCTGGGGTAGATATTGACCGCCCGGAAGATGAACATGTCGTCCGAGCGTCCGAGGATCCTGTCATGCATGGGGAATATGCTCCCGCAGGAACAGCGATGGGGTATGAGCCGGGTGAGGTCTCGGGTCCGGTAGCGGATAAGGGGGGCCGCCTCCTTCTTTAGGGTGGTTACCACCATCTCCCCCACCTCCCCGGGAGGGACCGGTTCCAAGGTCTGTGGGTCGAGGAGCTCCAGGATATAGTAGTCGGCCCAGTAGTGGATCCCCTCGTGCTTGGGGCAATCCAGCCCGGTCCCGGGGCCGTAAAGCTCGGTGAGACCAGGTATGTCGAAGATCTCCTCAACGCCCAGAAGCTCTTTGATCTTTCTCCGCATCGCGTCAGAGGAGCGCTCGGAACCAAGGATTACCTTCTTCAGGTTGATCTTCCCCCGCAGCCCCCTTCTTTCCACCTCCTCGGCCATAAGCAGGGCCATGGAGGCAGTGCAGCAGAGGACCGTCGACTGGAAGTCCTCCAGGAACTGGCACTGCATATCTAAGTTCCCTGGCCCGACCGGGATGGCCATCGCCCCAAAACGCTCACAGCCGAGCTGAAAACCCACCCCTGCGGTCCAGACCCCGTAGCCCACAGCAATCTGAACCCGATCCTCAGGAGAGAGCCCCGCCATTTCATAACAGCGGGCGAACATATCGGCCCAATCGTCTATGTCCTTCTGTGTGTAGCAGAGGACCTTCCTTTTTCCCGTTGTGCCCGATGAGGCGTGGATGCGGACGATCCGCTCAAAGGGAACTGCCCTCAGCGGGAAGGGGTATCCGGCACGGAGGTCATCGGCGGTGGTGAAGGGGAGGCGCCTTATGTCCTCGAGGGTCTTTATATCCTCGGGTTTCACCCCCGCCTCATCGAGCTTCTTCCGGTAGAACTCGGAGCCCTCATAGGCGTGTTTTACCGTCCACTGAAGGCCCCGAAGCTGGATCTCCTTGAGCTCCTCCTCGGATTTGATATCGGGGAAAAAGGTCTTTCTTTCCATCTCACCCCTCCTTCGTAAATTCTCCTGCCCTTTGGACGACTTTTCTGAAGTCGTCCAGGATGTCCTTCCTCGCAAGGGCTTGAGAAAATTCCTCAAGCCATCTCTCAATGTAATTCAGATCCAATCTTTCTCCCTGCCGGATCATTATCCCCTCTATATCGCCCCAGTCCTGGGGCCTCCCGCTTATGGCCTTATGGATGATGAGGTCCTCCGCACAGCAGACCTTCACCCTTTTCCCTTCTTCAATCTCGTAATCCACCGCTCGTCGGATGACCTCTTCCTCGTACCCGGGGAGTCCAAAGGAGATATCCACATCACATCCCCTTTTGCTCTTCACAAGCAGAACCCGATGCTTCAGGGCGAACTCCTTTGCATCGGCCATTCGAGGCGTAAAATGGGATAAAATCTCACCGATCACCTCCGACTCCTCTCCTGGGGGAACGAGGACTGTCACATCCACATCCTGGGTGAACCGCGGCTCCCCCCAGACCCCCACCGCTATCCCTCCGACGATCGCATAGGGGATCCCCTTGGCCGAAAAGAACTGATGGAGTTCCCATGCCGCATCAAACTGGAGGTTCACCTCTTACTTTCAGGTGCCTTGAGAGAAGATCGAACCTCCTTCTCCTTTCAAGGAGGTAAATGATCTTCTTTCGCTGGAGTTTCTCCCTCTCCTTTCTTGAGATCCTCTCCCCGGCTTCACAGAGTTCATCGTATATTCGGCGAGCCCGCTCCTCGGTGAGCTGAAGAAGTCTCCTTCGCTTCTCCTCTCTGATCCGCCTTTCGGCTTCCCTCTGGCCCTCAAGAAATCGCAGAAGATCCTCTTTTTTAACCTTACCTGCCACTCCTCATCCTCTCGGTGGCCTTGTAGTCTATCTCGAAGGTCTCAGGATCTATCACCACCCCGTAATCCTCCCGGGCCTGCTCCACGCTCACATATCCGTAGATCACATCCCGCCTCACCATCTCGGGGTCCCTCTCAAAGGGGTCCCCGTACCCCCCTCCTCCGGCGCTATAGAAGGCCACCACGTCCCCGGGCTTACAGAAGGTGAGGCCGCTCGGGTCCCCCGGCTCTCCGTTCACCAGGAACTGGGCCTTTGCCCCTGGCTTTCCGCCGAATATCCCCTCGGGCGGATACTTGAAGCGGCCGGCCTGGATGGCTATGGTCACAGGGGGCTGAGGGGCGTACTCATCGTCCGGGACCCTGATCACCATCTTCCTTCCCAGTCCGCCACGCATCCTTCCAGGGCCGCCGCTGTCGGGCACAAGCTCCCGGGCCTCCACCAGCAGCGGGGTGTCGCTCTCGAAGATCTCCACCGGGGTGTTCGCTCCGTTGGCGGGGAAGATGGCGCAGTGGTGACCGTCCATCTTGCTGTTCGCCCCCATCCCGCCCCCCCGGATGATCATGGTGAGCCAGGGGCGGCCATCATGTCTGCGCCCGTAAAAGATATTGGTCTGGGCGGGGGTGCCACCACAGGGGGCCATGATCCTGTCGGGAATTGCCTCGGCCAAGGCCCTGAAGACCATCTCGGTCATGAAATGGCCTATCTGCATGCGGGCCGCCACCGCTGCGGGGAACTTGCAGTTGACCACACAGCCCTCGGGAGCAGTAACCTTCACAGGCCGGGTCGATCCTTCGTTTATGGGGATATCGGGGTCCATGGCGCTCTTTATGGCCATGAAGACATAGGCATAGGTGAAGTTATAGACCACGTTCCCTCCCCAGTTGACCTGAGGGGACGTGCCAGTGAAGTCCACATTGATGTCGCTCCCCTTCACCTCGACCTTGAGGCGCACGGTGATGTCCTCCCTTCCGCCCGCCCCCTCTATTACCCCCTCATAGGGATAGACCCCATCGGGGATCTTGGAGATCGCCTCCCTCATGCTCCGCTCGGTCCTTTCGATGATCTCTTCAGCGAGATCGTCGAGGGTATCGAGCCCCTCCTCCTTCATCATCTCCAGGATCTTCTGGGAGCAGACATGGTTTGCCGCCACCTGGGAGCGGATGTCTCCCACCACCTGCTCAGGGGTCCGCACGTTCCAGCGGATCATCTCCATGACGGATTCGTTGAGCTTTCCGGCCTCGTAAAGCTTTATCGGAGGGATGAAAAGCCCTTCCTCGTATACCTCCCGGTTATCCGAGGAGACCCGACCGCCGATATCGGAGTGGTGAAAGACGCAGGCGGTAAAGGCCACGAGGTCCCCTTTGTAGAAGATGGGACTCAGCACGCAGATATCGTTCAGGTGTCCTGCCAGGAGCCAGGGATCGTTCACGATGATCACATCCCCAGGCCGGTATTCCTCCAAGGGAAAGTGGTGGATGATCTTCTTGACCCCTAAGGACATCGCCCCAGCCTGCCCGGGGGTGCAGAAGGTCCCCTGGGCCAGTTCACGACCATGGCGGTCGGTGAACATGCAGGTGTAGTCATGGGCGTCCCGCAGAAGGCTTGAGAAGGCGGTGCGGGCCACCGAGGCATCGGCCTCATCCACGATGGAGATAAGCCTCCTCCAGAGGATCTCCAGGGTTATGGGATCGAACTTCCTCGCCATCTTCCTACCCCCTGAACTCTATCCAGACGAACCCGTATTCATCTACCCTTGCCCTTGCGTCCTCCCCGATGACGATTGTCGACTCCCTCTCCTCCACTATCGCCGGCCCCTCTATCTCGGCTCCGGGGAAGAGCTTGTAGCGGTCGTAAACTTTAAAAGGTATAAAGTCCCTCTTCAGCAGGGAGAAGGCGGGACGGGAGCCCTTTATCGCTTCTTCGAGCGAGCCCCTCTCCTCGATCTTCGGGATCCTGAAAGGGCGGTCGGGGAGTCTGGCCCTCAGCCTGAAGGTCACGAACTCCACCGGGGTCTCGGGATAGGTTCGGCCGTAGAGGCGCTCGTAGTATTCATCGAAGAGTCTCCTTATCTCCTCCTTCTTCCACTCGGTGAAGGGCTTCCTCTCGATGGGGACGTTGGTCTCTGCCCCCTGGCCCACAAACCTCATATCGAGGGAACGCTCAAAGATCACGGTGTCGCTATCCCTCGCCCCCCTCAGGGTCGCTGCCCCTTCTGCCTCCAGTTCCTGGAAGATCTCTTCGATGGCGGCGAAATCGGCTTCATCCAGGCTTACCTTATGGCTTCTCGCCAGGTCGAAGGACATCGGTGCGGTGAAGAATCCCAGGGCCGAACCCACCCCGGCCAGAGGCGGGACCAGGATCCTGGGAGCGCCGATCTTTTTGGCCAGCCCATAGGCATGGACAGGGCCTGCCCCGCCGAAGGCGGCGATAGTGACGATGCTCGGGTTTCCGCCCTTCTCCGCGATGTGGGTCTTGGCCGCAGCCCCCATCGTCTCGTTTATCAGATCATGGATCCCGAAGGCCGCCTCCACCAGGGTCGTCCCCAGGGGTTTGGCGATCCGCTCCTCGATCGCCCGCATGGCGGCCTCCTTGTCGAGCTTCATCGCCCCTCCCAGAAAGTAGTTGGGGTCAAGGTAACCGAGGACCAAGTCGGCATCGGTCACGGTGGGTTCCTCGCCACCCAAACGGTAGCAGACAGGACCGGGGTCGGCCCCGGCGCTCTCGGGTCCCACCTTGAGAAGGCCCATCTTGCTGATTCTGGCGATGCTTCCGCCCCCCGCACCGATCTCCATCAGATCCACCACGGGGACCTGGATCGGCAGGCCCGATCCTTTCTTGAACCTCTGCACCCGCCCCACCTCGAAGGTGGAGACCAGTCCGGCCTGACCCTTCTGGATGAGGCAGCTTTTGGCCGTCGTCCCTCCCATATCAAAGGCGAAAATGTCGGGGATGCCGAACATCTTCCCGTAGTACTGGGCGGCGATGACCGCTGCGGTAGGACCGGATTCGATGATCCTCACGGGGAACTCCCTGGCGGTGTCGACTGAAGTGATCCCACCACTTGAGAGCATGATGAAGAGCCTCCCTTCAAAGCCCAAGTTCTTCAAACGGTCCTCGAGCTTCTTCAGATACCGCGCGGTTATCGGCTTCACATAGGCGTTGGCCACGGTGGTGGAGGTCCTCTCGTACTCCCTTATTTGGGGGAGAACATCGTAGGAAATGGAAAGGAAGAGATCGGGGGCCTCACGGGTGACGATCTCCTTTATCTTCAGCTCATGCACGGGGTTCTCAAAGGAGTTGATGAGACAGACGGCCAGAGACTCAATCCCCTCATCGAGCAACCTCCCCAGTACTTCCCTCGCCTCTGCCTCTCGGAGGGGTTTCAGCACCCGCCCGTCGCTGTAAACCCTCTCATCTACCTCCATCCTCAGCGGCCTTGGAACCAGAGGTTCTGGGTACTCGGCGAAGATGTCGTAGGCGTCGTAGCGGAGCTCCCTTCCCAGTTCCAGTACGTCCTTGAAGCCCTTTGTGGTTATAAGACCAGTCTTTGCCCCCTTCCTCTCGATGATGGCGTTGATCACCAGGGTGGTTCCGTGGATCACCTCCTTGAGGTGGGACATGAAGTCTCCCCTTTCGAGCAACTGCTTTATCCCTTCTTCCACCGCCTCCGAGGGGTCTGCGGGGGTGGTGAGGCACTTGTTTATCCTGATCTCCCCTGTCTCGTCATCCACGAGCACGAAATCCGTGAAGGTCCCTCCGATGTCGCAGCCCAGCCGATACGATCCCATCCTCAACCTCCTCCTCAGAAGATCGAGGGCTCCTTGAACTCGCCGAAGACCTCCTTGAAGACTTTGGTCATCTCCCCAACGGTGGCATAGGCCTTTACCGCCTCAAGGAGATAGGGCATCACGTTCTTCCCTTCCCTGGCGGCCGCCTCCAGATCCCTCAGCTTCTGCGCCACCTCCCGGTTGTTCCTTGCCCTCCTCACCTCATTCAGGGCCTTTATCTGTTCCTCCGCGGTGCGGGGATCGTATTCGTGAAGCTCCACCTCTCCCTCTTCGCCCAAGGGGCCAGGGTCGGTGTACTTGTTAACCCCCACCTTTATATACTCCCCTTCCTCAAGCCCCTTCTGCCACTCGTAGGCCTGTCGCGCCACCTTCCGCTGAACGTACCCTGAGGCCACCGCCTGCTTCATCCCCCCGAGCCTATCTATCTCCTCCATCTCCTCGAGGATCTTTTCCTCCATCTGCTTGGTGAGGGTCTCGATGAAGTAGGAGCCGGCAAGGGGGTCCACCGTATCTCTCAGACCCACCTCGTCCATCAGCAGCTGCAGGGTCCTCAGGGAGATGAGGGCAGAGTAAGGGGTGGGGATGGTGTAGGCCTCGTCGTAAGAGCACAGCGCCGTGGTCTGGGCCCCGCCCAGGGCCGCAGCCAGGGCATAGTAGGCCCCTCTGACCACGTTGATTATCGGCTGCTCCTTGGTGAGGCCGGAGCCACCGCCACCGAAGATCCCTCTCAGGAACATGCTCCTTTTCTCCTTCGCCCCCCATCTCTCCTTCAGCATCCTCGCCCAGATCTTTCGGGCGGCCCGGAACTTCGCCACCTGCTCCCAGAGGTTCCCGTAGATGTTGAAGTTGAAGGTTATCCCCCGGGCGAACTGATCTATGTGATAGCCCCTCTTCACCACCTCCTCGATGTAGGTATTGGCGATCTGAAAGGCATAGGCTATCTCCTGAGCAGGGGTTGCCCCCGATTCCCGGATGTGGTAGCCGCACACGCTCACCGGGTTGGTCCGGGGCATGGCGGTGATGGAATATTCCATCGTGTCGCCGATGAGCTTTACCGCCGGATCGACCGGGAAGATCCACATCCCCCTCCCGATCATCTCCTTGAGGATGTCGTTCTGGGGGGTGGCGCTGATTTTATCGGCGGGATAGCCGAATTTCTCTGCCACCGCCTGATACATGGCGAGCATGATGGAAGCAACGGCGTTTATCGTCAGGCCCGTCCCTATTCGATCGAGGGCGATGTCCTTGAAGGCGATCTCAAAGTCCCTGAGGCTATCGACGGCCATCCCCACGCGGCCCACCTCCCCTTCAGCTAAGGGGTCGTCGGAATCGAGCCCCATCTGGGTGGGGAGATCGAAGGCCACGTTCAGCCCCGTCTGCCCCTGAGAGATCATCAGCTTGAAACGCTGATTGGTCTCCTCTGGGGTCCCGAATCCCGTGTACTGGCGGGTCGTCCACTCCCGGGTCCTGTAGCCCTGGGGGTGGATCGAGCGGGTGAAGGGATACTCTCCGGGTTCCCCTAAGTCCTTCTCGTAATCGAAGCCGATCTCCTCCAGGTCCTTCGGGCCGTAATGGGGCTTAATCTTTATCCCCGACTGGAGGATCACCTCGAGGACTCGATCCTTCTCATCCTTTATGTACTTGGCCACACCCATCTCTCAGCTCCTCTTGGGGGCGTTCTCCCGGATGAAGTTCACGATCTCCTCCAAGGGGGTCCCTCCGGGAAAGACCCCCTTTACCCCCATCTCCTTCAGCTTGGGGATGTCCCTTTCAGGGATCACCCCTCCTGCCACGACCAGCACGTCGTCCAGTCCCTCCTCCTTGACCCTCTTCATCAGCTTCTCGCATATGGGCAGATGGGCCCCTGACATGATGCTCAGCCCGATCACGTCCACATCCTCCTGGATGGCCGTCTTGATGATCTGATCTATCGTCTGATGCAGGCCGGTGTATATCACCTCCATCCCCGCATCCCTTAGGGCGTAGGAGACTATCTTAGCCCCCTTGTCATGGCCGTCAAGGCCTGGCTTGGCCACAAGGACCTTTGTCCTCCTGCCCATCTTTCCCCTCCTATATCCTCCCTTTCTCTATTTCCTGCATGAGCTGTTCCTTCCCCCGGTTTATGTGCTCCCTCACCATTCTCTCCACCTTCCTCGCATCTCCTGATCGCATCACCTTGAGCATCTCCCTATGATCCTCGAGGCAGACCTGGGGCATCCCCTCTATGCTCAGGATGAAGACCCGGTACTTGTAGAAGAGGTCCCTCAGGTGGGTTATCAGCTCGTAGAGCTTCCGGTTGCCGCTTCCCCGATAAAGCACGTCGTGAAATTCGGTGTTGAGCTGGATGAGCCGGGAGATGTTTCTCCTCCTTAACGCCTCCTCTGCCCTCCTGAGGATGCCCTCCAACTCCTTCAGGAGCCCCTCATCCTTCCTCTTCGTGGTCTGGGCCGCCGCATAGCCTTCGAGCACCGCCCGCAATCCCAGGATCTCCTCCACCTCGTCCCGGGTATTGTCCTTGACCAGCGCCCCTCCATGGGGGATCTTCTCCACCAGACCGTCTTGCTCCAGCCGGTAAAGGGCCTCTCTTATGGGGGTCCTGCTCACTCCCAGCTCCTTCGCCAGCTTCTGCTCCACGAGCCTCTCCCCCGGCTTCAGCTCCCCCCGGTGGATGGCCCTCTTCAGGCGTTCATAGACCCTTTCCCATAGGGGCTTTCTCTCGATCGCCCTTTTAGCCATAACGGTACTGTACACCGAACCCTCCACGAGGGTAACTCCAGGAGAGGGCCCCCTCCGGACAGGCCACAAGGCAGCTCCCGCACTCAAGACAGCCGGCATACTCCACGGTCAGCTCCCCTGTCTCCTCATTTACAGAGTAAAGCCCTCCAGGACAGATGGAGATGCAGATCTTCCCCTCGCATCCCCTACATTTTTCCTGGTCTATGATGATGTGGGATTCCTTGTCGTTTCTGAAGAAATCGAGGGCGAGTTTCTCCTCCAGCTTCATCAGAGCCTCCTCAGATCCCAGAGGTCCTTCCATCCCCCGGGGGAAAGGGCCACGTCCATCATAGCTTGAAAGAGGGTCGTGGATAGCCGCTCCTTGGGCCCCTCCCCGATGTAAAAGAGCCTCTCAAGGAGGGAACATAAAAACCCTGGATAGTGATCGTAAAGCCGAGGATTCTCGAGGGCTTCAAGGGTCCCCTCAAAGGTCCTCATGTCCTTGGCGATGAAGCTCTTAGAGAGCAACTCCTGATAGTGGGAGAGGGTTGCTGAGGAGAAGTCCCCCCTCTCCTTTGCCTTAAGGACAGTCCGAGCAGCGAGGACCCCGGAGACGAGGGCGAATTCCATCCCCCTCACTGTGATCCCCATGTTCAGGGCAAACCCTGCTGCATCCCCCACCACCAGGATCCCATCACCAAAGGGCCTCTTAAGGGGCCTTGCCCCCCCTTCGGGGATCAGATGGGCGGAGTACTCCACCACCTCCCCTCCCTCGATGTAGGGGGCCACTTCAGGCCTCCCCTTGAACTCCTCAAGGAGCTCAGGGACCTGAAAGGAGGGGCTGCGGCGGAAGGCCTCTATCCCCACCACCATCCCCAAGGAGACCGTGTCCCTATTGGTATAGAGAAACCCCCCTCCGAAGACCCCTTTGGTTATGGAGCCGAAAAAGAGATGGGCTGAACCCTCTCCCTTGGGGAGGGAGAACCTCCTCTCTATTTCCTCTTCCCCGAGCCTTATCACCTCCTTTACCCCCACGGCGGCATACCGGGGGGAGAGGGGCTCCCTGAGCCCTGCCCGCTGGGCCATGAAGGAAAGGACCCCATCGGCCGCTATCACCACCCGAGCAGGGATCTCCTCCCCGTCGGCCACAACCCCCACCACCCTTCCATCCTCCAGGAGCAGATCGGTGACCCTCTTCTGGGGGACCACAAACCCTCCTGCCTCCCCCACCTTATCCCCGAGCCAGCGATCAAAGCGGGAGCGGAGCACAGTCCAACTGTGATAGGGTATCTGGCGAAAGAGGTTGGAGGTGAAGCTGAGGCTTGCTGACCCCCCATTCCCCATCGCGGTGATGACCTCCCTGGTCACCGGCCTCTCTAAGGGGGCCTCCTCCCAGAGGTCGGGGAGGAAGGGGCGGACCGGGTTGAGATAGAGCCTCCCTCCGGTCACGTTCTTGCTCCCGGGGTGATCCCCCCGCTCCAGGACCAGGACCTGTACCCCTCCCTTGGCAAGGGTATAAGCGGCGGCAAGGCCCCCGAGCCCTCCGCCGACCACTACCGCCTCTAAAGCCTCGGTCACTTCCCCAGCTCCTTCTTCAGCTCCTCCTTGAGAAGCGGCACCACTTCAAAGAGATCGGCCACAAGGCCATAGTCCGCATACTGGAAGATGGGAGCCATCGGGTCCTTGTTTATCGCCACCACCACCTTCGAGGTATCCATCCCCATCACATGGTGAATCGCCCCGGAAAGCCCTACGGCGAAGTAGAGATTGGGAGAGACGGTCTTTCCGCTCTTTCCCACCTGATCCTCATAGGGACGCCATCCCGCATCCACCACCGCCCTGGTGGCACCGACCACCCCCCCCAGCACCTGGGCCAGCTCTTCAAGTAGCGAGAAGTTCTCAGGCCCCTTTAGGCCCCTTCCCCCACATACGATTACATCGGCCTCGGTCAGATCGACCTTCTCCTTTGCCCTCTCCACCTCCTTCACCTTCACCCTCACCTTCTCAGGGGGAATGTCCACCTCCTTGCGCACCACAGGGGCAGGGGTCTCCCTTCTTGAGGCAGGGGGGAAGGTGTGAGGTCGCACCAGGACGATCTGGGGGGTTCCCTCAAGCACCATTTCCAGAAGGGCTTTTCCCCCATAGATGGGTCTCCTTACCATGACCCTGTCCCCCTCCTGGAGCTCTAAGGCCACGGCATCCACCGCGATCCCCACCCCGAGCCGTGCAGCAACCATCGGAAAGAGCTCCTTCGCCTGAAAGGTCGCCCCGGCCAAAAGGACCGAAGGGCGTTCCTGCTCAAGGAGGCTGAGGAGGGCCTCCCGGTAGGCGTCGCAATTGTAAAGATCGAGGAAGGGTGAGCGCAAATGATAGACCTCATCTGCGTAATGGGCCAGCTCCTCTGCTGTCCCCTCATCTCCCCCGAGGAGCAGGGCCTTAATTCCTCCTTCCACCCTCCCCGAGAGTTCCTTCGCCTTTCCAAGGAGCTCAAAGACCACCTTCCTGAAGGTGCCCCCTTTATGTTCGGCGAATACCCATATCCCTGCCATCGGGCATACCTCCTCAGATCACCTTCGCCTCATCCCGAAGGAGTTCCACCAGCTCCTTCACCATCTCCTGAGGCTCTCCCTTGATGTACCTGACCGGAGGTCTCTTGGGTGGAGGAACGTATCTGATGGTCTTTCCCCTGGGAGCGACCTCCTGGGCGTCAAGCCCCAGGTCCCCGAGGTTCCACCTCTTTATCTCTGCCTTCATCGCCTTCATCACCCCCATCACGGGAGGTACCCTGGGCTCGTTTAGCCCCTTCTGGGCGGTAAGCAGGGCAGGGAGGGGCAACTCTATCTCCTCCTTTCCTCCCTCCATCTCCCTTTCCACCACTGCCTTCCTTTCCTCCGGGTGGACCTCCACCTTGGTCACCACGCTCACCGCCGGTATCCCCAAGAACTCCGCTACCATGGGCCCCACCGCCCCCGAGGAATCATCGAAGGCCTCCCGTCCACAGAGGATGAGGTCATAGCCGATCTTCTTTGCCGCCTCTGCCAGCACCCGCGCAGTGGAGGCTTCATCCCCTTCCTGAAGGGAGAAGTCGCTTATGAGGTGAGCCTCGTCCACCCCCATGGCTATGGCGGTCCTCAAGACCTCCACCGACCGCTCTGGCCCGAGGGTGATAGCCGTCACCTTCCCCCCGGCCTTCTCCTTGATCCTCAAGGCCTCCTCCACCGCCAGGGAGTCGAAGAAGTTGAGCCCGTAACGCTCCTCCACGTTCACCCCCGTCCCGTCCCCCTTCACCTCCACCTGGGCCTCGTTGTCGGGTACCTGTTTGATGAAGCAGATGATCTCCATCTTACAACCTCCCAATGAGCAGCCTCCCCAGATAATCCCTCAGCACCTCGTGGGTACCGCCCCCGTAAAGGAGGAAGCGGGCGTCCCGGAAGTGCCTCTGGGGGGCGTATTCCAGCGCGAAGCCATTGGCCCCGTAGATCCTGGTGGCTTCATCCACCACCTTCTGGCAGACCTCGGTGGCGAATACCTTGGCCATGATCGCTTCCTTCCGGCAGTTCATCCCCTGATCGAGCATCCAGGCGGCGCGGTAAATGAGCAGCCTTGCTGCCTCCATCTCCGTGGCCATGTCGGCGAACTTGGCCCTTATGAGCTGATACTTCCCGATGGGCCTGCCGAAGGCTACCCTCTTTCGGGCGAACTCCAGGGCCTCCTGGTAAGCCGCCCGGGCGATCCCTAAGGCCATTGCCCCGGTCATTATCCTGATCTCGTCGAGGATCTCCCCTAAATACTCCACCCCCTTCTCCAGGTCATCGCCCAGCCAGTTCTCCGCAGGGATCCGGCAGTTGTCGAAGACCAGTTCCCCTGTGACCACCCCCCTGCAGCCCAGCTTGTTGATCACCTGCCCATAGGAGAATCCCGGGGTCCCCTTCTCCACCAGGAAGAAGTTGATCCCCTTAAGTCCCTTGCTCGGATCGGTGGTCGCCACCACGGTGCAGAAATCGCAGATGGGCCCGTTGGTGATCCACTGCTTTGTCCCATTGATGATCCAGTAGTCCCCGTCCCGGACCGCCGTGGTGCGTATGGAGGCGAGGTCCGACCCCGACTGATCCTCGGTGAAACAGATGGTGCAGATCTTCTCCCCCCTTATGGCCGGTACAAGACATCTCTGTTTTATCTCCTCGGTCCCGAACCGGTAGACGAAGTGGGTCCCCATCAGCATGTTCATGATCACGCTCTGGGCGAACCCCACCGACCCCCTGGTGATCTCCTCGTAGAAGATCATGGTGGTGACCTTGTCCATGTTCATCCCACCGTACTCCTCCGGGTAGCGAAGCCCCAAGTAACCGAGTTTGGTGAACTCCCGCCAGAGATCCCAGGGGAACTCGTCCTTCTGATCGATCTCCTCTGCCCTGGGGACGATCAATCGATCCACCACATCGGCGATCGTCTTGCGAAAAAACTCCTGTTCCTCAGTGAGACGGAAATCCATCCTCACCTCTCCTTCAGATTATCCCTTTTTCCTTCAGCTCTTTTATCTTTGAAGAGCTCAACCCCAGCACCTCCCCGTAGATCTCCTCGTTATGTTCCCCGAAACGGGGAGGAAAGGGGAGGGTACGTCCCCTCTCCTCAAGGTAAGGAGTCATATAAGGGGGCGGAGCCAGGGTGATCTCCGTCCCGGTCACGGGATCCTTGGAGAAGAGCAACCTCCTCTTGATGAGGGGGTCCTTCACTACCTCCTTGATCGTGTTGATCTTGGAAATGGGGATGGTCCGCTCGTTAAAGTGTTTGATGAGCTCTTCGGTGGAGTAGGTTTTTGTGACCTCGTTTATCATCCTGTTCAGGTTCTTCACATCAGCGATCCTTCCAGCATTGGTCTTGTACTCCTCCTTCCTGAGGTGCTCAAACCCCGGGATCGTGGTCATATCCTCCCACTGCCTGTCGTTTCCCACCGCGATGTAAACATACCCGTCCCTGGTCTCATAGACCGAGACCGGGGCGAAGAACTCATGGGTGTTTCCCCGGCGGGTTATCTTCCTGCCGAAGGACTCCGTCAGGGTGATGGGGACGGTGAGCCAGGAGACGGTGCTCTCGAACATGGCGAGGTCTATCCTCGTTCCCTTTCCCGTCCTCTCCCTCACGAAGAGGGCCTTCATGATGAGGCCATAACCGTGTTCGCTGCTCCCCATATCAGGAAGAGGTATCCCCAGGACCATGGGAGGTCCATCGGGCTCCCCTGTAAGCTCCATGAGTCCTCCCCTCGCCTGGAGGATGGGATCGTAAGCCGCCTCGTTGCTCTCGGGGCCAAACCCCGTCACCCCGAACCAGATGATGTCCTCCTTCACCCCCCTGAGGGTCTCATAATCTATCCCCAGCTTCTGATAGTTCCTCGGGAGCTGATTGGTGCAGAAGATGTCAGCATCCAGTTTCCTTATCAACTGATAGAAGAGCTCCCGTCCTTCAGGTACTCCCAGATTGAGGGTTATTGCCTTCTTCCCCGCATTTATAGGGAGAAAGTAGGTCCTCAACATCGGATCCCCGAGCCGGTCCTCCCCCACCTTCCGGTTGGGATCCCCATAAACAGGATGCTCTATCCTTATCACTGTGGCCCCATCCTGGGCCAGGCGATAGGTCAGATAAGGGAGGACCGTCGCCTGCTCCAAGCTCAACACCGTGATATCTGCGAAAATTTTTTCTCCTTCCATTTCCTAAGCCCCCTAATATTGCATACAGTATACAATTTTTGCCTGTCTATACAATGCTCTTCCGTTTCATCTCCCTCTTTTCATCTCAAAAGGCTTGGTAGAAAAAGCGTGAGCTGGGGAAAGGCAATCATGACTGCTGCACATATGACGTAAGCCGGCAAGAAGAACGTCACCCCTTTGAAGACCCTTTGTAGGGGGACTTCCTTCGTCATCCCTGCAACTATGTAAGTGTTTACGCCCACAGGTGGGGTAACGGCCCCCATGGTGGTGATGACCGTTATCAGCACACCGAACCAAATGGGATCGTAGCCCATGGAGGTGACCATCGGGTAGAAGATGGGAATTGTGATCATCAGAAAGGCCAGGGCGTCCATCACCGCTCCGCCGATGATATAGATGATCAGCATTATTGATAAGATGACCACATGGGGAATGGGCAGATTGGCTGTCCAGGTTGCCATATCGTAGGGAAGCCTGGTAACGGTCAAAAAACGACCAAAAATCACCGCCCCAGTAACGATGACCATAATCATACAGGATATGCGCAATGTATCGCGAATAGCCGCTACAAACCCTTGCCAGCTAAGGCTGCGCCTTAACAGACTCAGGAGCAAAGCAAAGAAGGCCCCTGCTGCTCCAGCCTCGCTCGGGGTAAACCATCCTGCGTAAAGCCCGCCCATTACTAACAGGAAGAGGATTACCATCTCAATACCGCCTGGCAAGGCCGCCATCTTTTCACGAAAAGATGTCTTTGGGCCAGCAGGCCCCCAATCGGGATTTCGCCGGCATAGCACGTAGATAGTGAACATGAATAACCCGGCAAGGATAAGCCCTGGTATGATCCCGCCGAAAAAGAGCTTGCTTATAGATTGTCCCGTAGCAAGCCCTATGATAATGAGTACGACACTGGGCGGGATGACTACCCCGAGGGTAGACCCGCTGGCCACAGTACCGGTGCTCAGTGTCATATCGTAATTGTATCTCTTCATCTCCGGCAGGGCTACTGTGCTCATAGTAGCTGCGGTCGCCGTATTTGAACCGCAAATGGCAGCGAAGGCAGCGCTTGCCGCCACCGTCGCCATGGCTACTCCTCCGCGGATCGGTCCCACCCACTTGTATGCAGCATAATAAAGCCTCTTGCTCACGCCTGAGTAAAAGCAAAATTCACCCATGAGGACGAAAAGAGGGATGACGGTTAAACCATACGAGGAGAATGTCCTCCAAATATCTGTCCCAATCATCCCCAGGGCTGCTTGGGGAGACACTACCATTAACATTCCTAAAAAGCCGACCAAGGCCATGGCGAAGCCCACTGGCATTCGCATGAAAAACAGGACTAACATCAAAAAGACGATCCCTATCACCCCTATAAAAGCAACGCTCATCTCTTACCCCTTTGTGTCCTTATAAAATCAACGAAGAGTCGGTATGGACCAGTGGTAATGGATGTAACGTGTTTAAAGGCCTTTATAAAATCCACAAAGAGAACTGCTGCAAGAACAGCAGCACCAAAGGCCACCCCATAGGTAAAGGGAAAATAGATGATCCTCAAGGTCTCGCTTACTTCTCCTGTTTTCCAAAGGGTGGTCGCCCAAACGGACGTTCTCCAGGCAATAAGGGCAAACAAGATCATACATACAAAATTACTGACTCCGTCAATGATTCCTTGAACCCTCGGGCTGAAGCGATTCACCAAAATGTCAACAGCGGTATGGGCCTTCTTGATCTGAGTGTGTCCTAAGGCAAAGGATGCGACGATAGCCCCCAAAAAGCCCATGATTTCATAGGTTCCCCTCACGGGGACCCAAACCGCCCTTAGGAACATATTGGCACAGGCCAAAAACATCATAACTATCAGGCAGAGACCAGCCACAAACATTAAACACCGATTTATAAAATCTATCCAGCGCTCCATTTATTTTGTCCTTGGTTTTTGTCTCACTCACAGAGGCCCCTCCCTTCATTTTGGGAGGGGCCTCTTTAGCCATGATTTACTACTTTGCGTATTCCTTCTCGTACTTTGCTTTCAGTTCGTAAATATCATCTATGATCTTTTTGCCAGGCAAACCAGCGTTATTCAGTTTCTTTATATAATCATCAATCAGAGGATTCATAAGTTTTTTCCACTTGGCCATCTCAGCTTTGGAAAGGGTGATGATCTCGATGTTGTAGTTCTTCTTCGACCACTCTATTGATTCTTTCACGTGCCTGTCCATGTACTGTCCTGTCCAAAGGGCCTGTTCCCTTCCCATATCCTCGATCACCTTCTTCACATCCGCAGGAAGGGAGTTCCAGCTCTTCTTGTTCATCACCACAGCGAAGGGATAGACTGGCCCGTTAAATATGGTGACATACCGGCAGAGCTCTGCATATTTGAAGTCCATCAGGGTCTCAAGGGATGATACGGCTCCCTTTACCACACCCTTCTGTAAGGCTTCAGGGGTCTCTGACTGGGGCATGCCGACAGGTGTCGCCCCCAGGGCCTTGAGAACAGGGATAACCCCACCAGAGGCCCTCAGCTCTAATCCCCTGAGATCCTCCAGAGTGCGCACAGGCTTCTTGGCGTAGATTTGCGCAGGTGCGCAGGTAAACATGGTGATGACCTTTACATCGGCAAATTCTTTGGGCCTATATTTGTTGTAAAGATCCCACAAAACAAGGCTCGCCACCGTAGCGTTTGGAAAACCGAGGGGTAGGGCTGTAGCGTTGGAGACGATAAAGCGGCCCGGCTGATAAGCAGTGCATAGACAGCCAATGTCAGCGATCCCAGAGATAACCCCATCCAACATATTCTTGGCACCCAAAAGGGTCCCACCGGGATAAGTGTTCACCTTTACCTTCCCGCCGGTGCGCTTCTCTACCTCCTTGGCCCATCTCTCCATCTGCACACAGGGGAAAGTCGGAGCAGGCGGGAAATTTGCATAACTGAGTTTTATCTGTTCTGCCCTTACTCCCCCACTGAGTAAGAGCCCAACCATGAAGACCGCCAACCCTACTGCCAAAATCGCCTTTTTCATCATCTCCCCTCCTTTTTTGATTTTATTTGTCCTTCCCCCCTTCTGAATCCTCATTTGAAGCACTCTCACCTCCTTTTCAGAAAATTGTATACAGTATGCAATTTTCTTCTAAAACTTGATTTTATATCAAAATCATCCTACAGGTCAAGCACTTCCTTTCGAAAGGGGAATTCGGATAAAATTTTCGAGATGGCCCTCATCCTCATAGGGACGATACATCGGATCCCTGAAGGGTATTGGGTTCTCAAGTCCTTGCTCGAGAGGGTCGCCCCGGAGATCATCGCGGTGGAGTTCAGCCCCTATGGGCTCCGTTTCCGGATGAAACGGGGGAGGGAGCTTCTGGAGAGGAAGAGGGAGTTGCCCCTCTCGGTGAGGGCCTTCTTGGAGCCTCCCTATGAGTACAGGGCTTCACGGGACTACGGGAGGGAGAAGGGAGTTCCTGTTCTTCTCATCGATTCCTCTCACCTTTCTCGCCGTCTTCTGAAGAGGACAGGAGAGATGCTTTTCGTCACCAACCTGAAGAAGATCTCCGAATCCTCCAATCCCTCCTGGGAAGAGCAGGTCGAACGGGAATATAAGTTGGCCCGGAAACTCTGGGATGGCGGGCTGAATCCCCTCTGGTTTTTCAGAAGGGAGAGGTGGGATCAGCGGAGGGAGAGGACTATAGCCCGGAGGTTGCGTCGGCTCCTGGGGCGCTATCCCAGAAGGAGGATCGTCTATATTGGGGGGTGGCGTCATATGCTCCCATATCCTGGAAGCCTCTTTGACCTCCTCTCTGACCTCTCGGCTGAGAGGTTACTCCTACTTCCTTCCCTTGAGAAGGGCCTCGGCAAGGAGGAGGTCTTCAGGGGTGGTGACCTTGATGTTGCTCCGGTCTCCCTCAAGGAGCGTCACCTGCACCCCTCTTCTGAGGAGCAACCCCATATCGTCTGAGGCATCTCTTATCCCTTCCCTTTGTGCCGCAAGATGAGCCTCGTATAGGAGCGAAAAAGGGGCCCCCTGGGGGGTCTGGATGAGGTAGACCCTTTCGCGATCGAGGATCTTCATGACCTTCCCCTTCGCGCCCTCTGCCACCGTGTCGGTCGCCCTCAGGGCGAAGGTGGCCGGATGGGGGGCGCAGGCGGCAATTCTCCTCACCATCTGGGAGGTGATCAGGGGGCGGGCAGCGTCATGGATGATCAGATAATCAGGGGGTGAGGGAGAGAGGTGCCGGAGGGCGCAGAAGGAAGAAGCCTGACGGGTCTCCCCTCCAGGGATCACCGCCATAAGTTTTCTGAAGGGCTTTAGGAGCTCCTCTGCCTCCTTTACCCATCCCTCAGGAACGACGACGAGGAGGGAGGAGACCTCAGGGCATCCATCGAAGATCTCGGCTGAATGCAGCAGGAGGGGTTTTCCTCCGACCAGGAGGAACTGCTTGGGCACTTCTCCTCCTGCCCTTTCACCCTTACCTCCGGCCAGGATGGCGGCCACGATCCTCATGAGGCGAGGATGCGGGCGATCTCAGGGAAGATCTGCTCGGCCACATCCTTGCGAGAGCCCCCGTGAGTGATGACGATATACCTCCCCCCACAGATCTCATCGGCCAGTTCCTTCAGGAGCCGGGCGAGGCGCGGAAAGAACTCGGGGGATAGGCCCCTGTCGCCATAATCTCCATCGCAGGTATCGTGGCCGAAGTTGTGGAAGATCAGCTCCGGGCGAAACTCCCTGGCCCGGGGAACGAACTCCCTTTCCACGGCCTGAAGGTATCTCTCGTCGTCGGTCCGGAAGCCCACGTCCACGTCCACCTTGGTCCCGTCTTCAGTGGTCGAGTTCTCGCTGCAGAAGCAGACGTGAAGGACTTCCCTGTCGTTTTCGAAGACCTTCCTCGTACCGTCGCCGTGATGGCAATCGGTGTCTATGATGGCGAAGGAGTGAAAAGGGGTGTTTTCCCGCAGGTGGATGACCGTGGGGCCGATACAGGAGAGGTAGGTGCCGCCCCAGGCGCTGGAGGGGGAGGCATGGTGCCCGGCAGCAACGGCGAATACAAGGGCATTCTTAAGCTCTCCCTTGGCGATCATCTCCGCCGCCTGCACACATCCGCCCACAGACCTTATCGCCCCCTGCCAGTACCAGGCCCTCTTCACCCGCTCTATATGGTCCTCGGTGTGGACCTTTCTCAGGAGCTCCTCTGAGACGGGCTCAGAGGTGAAGAGCTCCACATTGGGCAGCTTGAGGACGTCCTCCAACGCCTCGGGAAAGTTTTCAAATTTGTTTCCTATGATAGGCCACAACCCCTTCTTCATGAGGGGGTGAAAAAAGATCCCCGTCTTCAACCTCCCACCTCCTTCCCTGTAATAAAGGATAGCGTGAAGGGAGAAGGAGTCAAGGGAAAGGGGAGGGGGCTTATCCTGCCGCCTCGGCGGCGATAAGCTCCTCCCCTACCTCCTCGGTCCTGAACTGGATCTCCCTTCCGTCGAAGTCGGCGATCACCTTTACCCCTTCCGGGATTTCGCCGGCCACGATCTTCTTCGCCAGGGGAGTCTCCAGCTCTCGCTGGATTGCCCTCCTCAGGGGACGGGCCCCGAAGTTGGGATCGTAGCCGACAGTGGCCAGGTGTTCCCGCGCCTTCTCCGTGAGTTCGAGTAGGATCCCCTTGTCCCTCAGGCGGGCCCGGAGTCGCGCCACCTGAAGGTCCACGATCTCGAGCAACTGCTCCTTGGTGAGGGAGCGGAAGACCACTATCTCGTCGATCCGGTTCAGGAACTCGGGGCGAAACTGCAACCTTAAGGCTTCCAGGACCTTCTCCTTCATCCTCCGGTAGCCTTCCTCATCGGTCGCCTGGGTCTCGAGGATGTAGTGGCTGCCGATGTTTGAGGTCATGATGATCACGGTGTTCTTGAAGTCCACAGTGTGGCCGTGAGAGTCGGTGAGGCGCCCGTCATCCAGGATCTGCAGCAAGATGTTGAAGACATCCTGGTGGGCCTTCTCGATCTCGTCAAAGAGCACGACCGAGTAGGGCCTGCGCCTTACCGCCTCGGTCAACTGCCCACCCTCCTCATAGCCCACGTAGCCGGGCGGAGCACCGATGAGGCGGCTCACTGTATGCTTCTCCATGTACTCTGACATGTCTATCCGAACCATATTGTTCTCATCGTCGAAGAGGGCCTCGGCGAGGGCCCGGGCGAGTTCCGTCTTCCCCACCCCTGTGGGGCCGAGGAAGATGAAGCTCCCGATAGGACGGTTGGGGTCCTTGATCCCTGCCCTGGCCCTGATGACCGCATCGGCCACGGCCTGAACCGCCTCGTCCTGCCCCACGACCCTCTTGTGGAGTTCATCCTCCAAGCGAAGGAGTTTCTCTCGCTCGCCCTCAAGGAGCTTGGCCACAGGGATACCGGTCCACTGGCTTACCACCTTGGCGATGTCCTCCTCGTCCACCTCCTCCTTCAGGAGGCGGGAGCCCTTCTCCGCTAAGCGCTCCTCCTCGGCCTTGAGCCTCCTCTCCAGATCGGTCAGTTTGCCGTACTTGAGCTCAGCGGCCCGGTTCAGGTCGTAATTCCGCTCGGCGATCTCTATCTCGTGCTTCACCTCCTCGATCTCCTTTCTGAGAGAGCGGATCCGGGAGATGGCCTGCTTCTCCATCTCCCACTGGGCCCTTAAGGCATCCACCCGCGAGCGGATATCGGCGAGTTCCTTCTCCAGGCGCTCCAGGCGCTTTCTGCTTGCCACATCTTTTTCCTTCTTCAGGGCCTCCCGCTCTATCTCCAGTTGCATCATCCGGCGGTTCAGTTCGTCAAGCTCCGCAGGCATACTGTCTATCTCGGTCCTGAGGCGGGCTGCCGCCTCATCCACCAGGTCTATTGCCTTATCGGGCAGGAATCGGTCCGAGATGTAACGGTGGCTCAGGGTGGCCGCCGCGACCAGGGCCGCATCCTTTATCCTCACCCCGTGATGGACCTCATAGCGCTCCTTCAATCCCCGCAGGATGGAGATCGTCTCTTCCACGGTGGGCTCGTCCACCAGTACGGGCTGGAAGCGGCGCTCTAAGGCGGCGTCTTTTTCAATGTACTTCCTGTACTCGTCCAGGGTGGTCGCCCCGATGCAGTGGAGTTCCCCCCGGGCGAGCATCGGCTTAAGGAGGTTGGAGGCATCCACCGCGCCCTCTGCTGCACCGGCCCCTACCACCGTATGGAGCTCGTCGATGAAGAGGATGATCTGCCCCTCGGCCTCCTGGATCTCCTTCAGTACCGCCTTAAGCCGCTCCTCGAACTCGCCCCGGTACTTGGCCCCGGCCACAAGAGCCCCCATATCGAGGGCGACGATCCTTTTGTCCTTGAGTCCTTCGGGCACGTCCCTACGGACTATCCTCTGGGCAAGTCCTTCCACGATAGCGGTCTTGCCCACGCCGGGGTCTCCGATCAGTACCGGGTTGTTCTTAGTGCGGCGGGAGAGGATCTGGATGACCCGACGGATTTCCTCATCGCGGCCGATCACGGGGTCGAGTTTTCCCTGGCGGGCAAGCTCTGTCAGATCTCTGCCGAAGCGCTCCAGGGCCTGATAGGTCTCCTCAGGGGTGGGGCTCGTCACCCTCTGGGTCCCCCTTATCCTCATCAGGGCCTTCATCACCCCTTCGCGCTCCACTCCCATCTCCTTGAGGATGCGTCCGCAGGCCCCCTCATCCTCAAGCAGGGCCAAAAAGAGGTGCTCCACGCTTATGTACTCGTCCTTAAAGTTTCGGGCTTCCTGCTCTGCCAGGGCCAGGACGCGGTTAAGGCGCGAGGAGAGATAAAGCTGCCCTGCCCCGGCACCGGTGACCCCTGGGAGGGACTGTAGGTACCCTTCTACCTTCTCGAGCAGCGCGGAGGCCGAGGCCCCCATTCCCTCTAGGATCCGGGGCACAAGTCCTTCGGGCTGCTCAAGGAGCGCCAGAAGGAGGTGCTCTGGCTCGACCGATTGATGGTTGTACCTGCCCGCTATCCTCTGGGAGCCCTGAAGGGCCTCCTGGGCTTTGTGGGTGAAGCGATCTATGTTCATGGCTTTTTACCTCCTCCTGAGAAAATTTGGGGCGACCCGAAGGTCGCCCCTCAAGGGCTTACTTCTTCTCCTCATATTCCGCGTCTATGACGTCATCGCCTCCCTTCTGCTCCTCCTTTTTGGAGGAGTCGGCCCCATAGGTCCCTGTGGCCTGGGTCGCCTGCTGGTAGGCCGCTGTGCTTACGCTGTAAGCGGCCTGCTGCAGGTCGTTAACGAGGGACCTCAACCGGTTAGGATCGGGGGACTCCTCCTTGAGGAGCTGACGGATATCGTTTATGAGCTGCTCGCAACGGGCCTTCTCCTGTACCGGAACCTTATCCCCCAGCTCTTTGAGCTGACGCTCCACCTGATAGGCAAGGCCGTCGGCTTGGTTCTTCAGCTCCACCAGCTCCTTGCGCTTCCTGTCCTCCTCGGCATGGGCTTCCGCCTCCTTGACCATCCGGTCAATCTCCTCTTTGGAGAGGGAGGTGGAGCCGGTTATGGTTATGGCCTGTTCCTTCCCTGTAGCCTTGTCCTTCGCCGTCACGTGCAGGATCCCGTTGGCGTCGATGTCGAAGGTCACCTCGATCTGGGGTACCCCTCTTGGTGCAGGAGGTATCCCCTCGAGGCGGAATCGGCCCAGGGTCCGGTTGTCCCTGGCCATGGGCCTTTCCCCTTGCAGCACGTGGATATCGACCGCCGTCTGGTTGTCCTCGGCGGTGGTGAAGATCTCCGTACGGCGCACCGGGATGGTGGTATTGCGCTCGATGATCTTGGTCATCACCCCGCCGAGGGTCTCCACGCCGAGGGAAAGGGGTGTTACGTCAAGGAGAAGTATGTCCTTCACCTCCCCGGTCAGGACCCCTGCCTGGACTGCAGCTCCCACCGCCACCACCTCGTCGGGGTTCACTCCCTGGCAGGGCTCCTTCCCGATCAGCCTGCGCACCAGATCCTGGACCGCCGGGATCCTGGTGGAACCGCCCACCAGGACCACCTCATCCACGTCCTTCGGGCTGAGCTTGGCATCCGAGAGGGCCTGCCGCACTGGCCCCTCGAGCCTCTCTATCAGATCCCTGACCAGCTCCTCGAACTTGGCCCGGGTCAGGGTCATGTTGAGGTGTTTGGGGCCAGATGCGTCGGCGGTGATGAAGGGGAGGTTGATCGTCGTTTCGGGCAGGGTGGAAAGCTCGCATTTGGCCTTCTCCGCCGCCTCATAGAGGCGCTGTAAGGCCTGGGGGTCCTGACGGAGGTCGATCCCGTAGTCCTTCATGAACTCGTCGGCCATCCAGTCGACGATCCTCTTATCGAGGTCATCACCCCCCAAGTGGGTATCACCGCTTGTGGCCCTTACCTCGACCACTCCTTCACCCACTTCGAGGATGGAGACGTCGAAGGTACCTCCTCCGAAATCGAAGACCAGGATAGTGGCGTTCACCTTCTTGTCCAGGCCGTAGGCGAGAGAGGCCGCTGTGGGCTCGTTTATGATCCTGAGCACGTTCAGGCCGGCGATGGTCCCCGCGTCCTTTGTGGCCTGACGCTGGGCGTCGTTGAAGTAGGCCGGAACCGTTATCACCACGTCCTTTATCTTCTCCCCCAGATACTTGGAGGCATCCTCGACCAGCTTCCTCAGCACCATCGCCGAGATCTCCTCAGGGGCGTAGAGCTTTCCCATTATCTCTACCCGCGCTGCCCCCTCGGGACCCGGCACCACCTTATAAGGAACCCTCTTTATCTCCTCCTGCACCTCGTCATAGCGTCGTCCCATGAACCTCTTTATGGAGAAGATGGTATTCTGGGGGTTCAGGATCGCCTGTCTCTTGGCGATCTGTCCCACCAGTCGCTGTCCATCTTTGGTGAAGGCGACGACCGAAGGGGTGAGACGGGACCCCTCTGCATTGGGGATCACCGTGGTTTTATCCCCTTCCATCACGGCGATCACCGAGTTGGTCGTTCCGAGATCTATTCCTATTGCCTTGGCCATGCTCGATCCCTCCTTTTTTCAGGTTTTTCGATGAGAAATTAAGCACGCTTTCTCGGTTTTCAAGAAAGGGTTAAGGCCTCTTCTCGGTCAATCGAGCCTTGAGTTCCCTTTCTTCCAGGCGAGGTATCGCCCGAGGCGTTAAGACCTTTACCTGGAAGATCTCGTAGAGGGTGTTGGTTATCCTTCCCCCTTCGATGGGTATACTACAAATATAGGTATTAGCAGGATCCAGAGATACCTTTTGGCCATGAACTTCAAAAGGTTCATTTTCTCGAAGGGATTAATTATTTTTGAAATAATTAACAAAAATCATAAAAGCGCCAACTTCGCCTTCCTGGAAGGAGAAAATCGGGGTTGATTTTTTGACCGTTTTGAGTAAACTTAGGGATCTAAGACTTCGTGAAGGAGTTCGCAAATGGCTAAGGAAAAGATGATCTGTCCTTTTTCGGGAAAACCATGTGTGGAGTGTGCGGAGTACAGGGGGAGGCACTATTTTCTCTGTTACGCGAAGAGGTATCGGGGAAAATTGGGGGAGTTCCTGCCGGAGGGCGGTAAGGGGTTTCTCAAGAGGGGGCCCTCGGTGGAGGAGCTGGGTCCCCCGCCGGTTATTGAGAGCTCTTCTTGGCTCGTCCTCGAAGGATTTGCAGAAAGGAGTGAGAGATGAAGGACTTCCAGTATCATAAGGCGACCACGGTCCAGGAGGCCCTCCACTTCCTATCCCAGTACGGGGCGGAGGGGAAGATCATCGCCGGGGGTCAGTCGCTCCTGATCCTGATGAGGCAGGGCTTAGTGGCCCCGGAGCACGTAATAGACATAAAGGGGGTGAAGGAGCTCGATTACATCCGCTTCGATGAAAAGGAGGGGTTATTTATAGGGGCGACTACTACCCATCGTTCCATTGAGAAGTCCCTCCTGCTGAGGGAGAAGTATGAGGTCCTGGTCCAGATGGAGAGGAAGCTCGCTACCATCCAGACCCGCAACTGGGGCACCATCGGGGGGAACCTCTGCCATGCCGACCCCGCAGGGGACCCCGCTCCGGTCCTGATCGCCCTGGGGGCAGACCTCAAGCTGGGCAAGGAGAGGGGGGAGAGGAAGGTGTCCCTTGAGGAGTTTTCCGTCGATTACTACGAGACGGTCCTCGAAGAGGATGAGATGCTCCTGGAGATTCAGGTCCCCGTTCCCCCTGCGCGGACGGCTACTGTCTATGAGAAGTTCACCATCATCGATTCGGACATGGCCATAGTGTCGGTTGCGGCCTCGATCACCGCTGGTGATGACGGTGGCTGTAAAGGGGCGAGGATCGTGCTTGGGGGTGCTGCTCCTGTGCCCATGAGGGCGAGGAAGGCGGAGGAGATGCTGGTGGGAGAGAAGCTGAAGGATGAGCTCCTCGAAGAGGTAGGGAGGGCTGCTGCTGAGGAGTCAGAGCCCATCTCTGACATCCACGCCTCAGAGGAGTACAAGAGGGAGCTCATCAGGGTCCTGACCAAGAGGATGGTCAGGAGGGCCTGGGAAAAGGCCATCCAGAGATAGATAGGAGGAGGGTGGAGATGGAGAAGCTGCCTTTACGGATCACGGTAAACGGTCAGCCCTATGAACTCTGTGTGAAGCCGAAGACCTTACTGGTGGAGGTGATAAGGGATCATCTAGGGCTCACCGGGACGAAGAGGGGCTGTAACAGCGGTGCCTGCGGGGCCTGCACGGTGCTGGTGAACGGGGTCTCGGTCAAGTCCTGTTCGGTCCTGGCCCTTCAGGTGGACGGGGCCGAGATCCTCACCGTGGAGGGGCTGGCCCAGGGGGAGAAGCTCCACCCCCTGCAAAAGGCCTTCCTCGATGAAGGGGCCTACCAGTGCGGTTTCTGCACCCCTGGGATGCTGATGTCGGCCAAGGCCCTGCTCGACGAGAACCCAAAGCCCACCAGGGAGGAAATAAGGGAGGGGATCCACGGGAACCTCTGTCGCTGTACAGGATACAACAGCATCGTGAGGGCCATCGCGGCGGTGGCCGAAGGCAAATACGAGGAGGGGGAGTGATGAAATACGTGGTGATAGATACACCTCTTCACAACATAGATGGTCCGGCGAAGGTGACGGGGGCGGCCCAGTACACCTTCGACATCACCCTGCCCAACATGCTCTACGGGAAGATCCTGAGGAGCCCTCACCCCCATGCGAAGATCCTGAACATAGAGACCAGCAAGGCCGAAAGGCTCATCGGGGTCAAGGCGGTCGTCACTGGAAAGGACACCCTGGGGGTAAAACAGGGGATATGGAGGCGGTACAAGGAGCTATGTGACGAAGAGATCCTCGCCAGGGAGAAGGTTCGGTACATCGGTGAGCCGGTGGCCGCGGTCGCGGCGGTAGATGAGGATGTTGCCGAGGAGGCCTTAAGCCTCATCGAGGTGGAATATGAGCCTCTGCCTGCAGTCTTTGACCCGATGGAGGCGATAAAGGAGGGAGCACCTCAGATCCACGAGGGGGTGGAGAGGAACATCAACGTCACCCGTCACATTGAATGGGGGGATGTGGACGAAGGGTTCAAGCAGGCCGACTACATCCGTGAGGACTGGTTCAAGGTCTCAGGGCAGGCCCATGTCTGCATGGAGACCCACTGTGCAGTGGCGAGCTTCGGCCATGACGGGAAGCTGACGGTCTGGACGTCCACCCAGTCCCCCTATTACATCCAGGTCCTTCTGGCCTGGACCTTGGGGCTTAAGGAGAGCGATGTGCGGGTGATCTCCCGCTACGTGGGAGGCGGGTTCGGGAGCAAGTTCGAGCTCGATTCGGCCCAGTTCTGCGCGGCCCTCCTTTCGATGAAGCTCAGAAGGCCGGTGAAGATAGTCCTCACGCGGGAGGAGGAGTTCACCGCTACCAAGCGCCGGACCCCCATGTATTATTACGTAAAGACCGGTGTGAAGAAGGACGGGACCTTTGTGGCGAAGGAGTGCCGGGTCTTCACCGACGGCGGTGCCTACACCTCGATGGGGGCCACGGCCCTTTACCTCACCGGGTTCTTTCAGTCCTTCCCCTACAAGTGGCCGAGCTACCGCTATGACGGCTACCGGGTCTACACCAACACGATGCCCTCATCGGCCATGCGGGGGTTCGGGGCTCCCCAGGCGACCTTCGTCAGCGAGGTCCAGATAGATATGATCGCCGAGGATCTCGGGATAGACCCCATAGAGATAAGGCGCAAGAACGGGATGACCCCCAATTACGAGGTCCCGGGGCAGGCGACCATCCGCAGTTGTGGGCTTCATCAGTGCCTCGATAAGATCGAGGAGTGGATAAAGTCCCGGGGTAAGCTCCCCCCTAACAGGGGAATCGGCATCGCTGCCTACGGGTTCATGTCCGGGGGGATCTTCAACTGGTTCGACACCCCCTACGCCTTCTCTGCCGCCATGGTGAAGATAAACATCGACGGTAAGGTGGATCTCTATGTGGGGGCCCAGGACATGGGCCAGGGGGCAAACACCACCCTCTCCATGATCTGTGCTGAGGAGCTGGGGGTAAGGCTCGAGGACATCAGGCTCCATACAGCCGATACTGCCGTGGCCCCGGTGGATCTCGGGGCCTGGGGGAGCAGGGAGACCCTTATGGCAGGGAACGCCGTGAAGATGGCCGCTGCTGAGGCGAAGCGCCAGCTGCTGGAGTTCGCTGCGGCAAAGCTCGGTCCCAATATCGTCTATGACCTGGACATAAAGGACCGCTGGGTTCATCTGGTGGCTCGCCCCGAGAGGGGCCTCTCCTACTATGAGGTGGTAAGGGACGCTATCCGGGGGCGGGACGGCCAGCCCATTATTGGCCGCGGCCATTACACCCCCCACCGTAAAGGGATGATTTCCCCCGCTTACAGCTTCGGTGTACAGGCGGTGGAGGCGGAGGTCGACCCCGAGACGGGGAAGATCACCCTCCTGAACGTGGTCACCGCCCACGACTGCGGGCAGGTGATAAATCCCCTCGGGGTGAGGGGGCAGCTCGAGGGGGCGATAGCCATGGCCGCAGGTTACGGTTTCACCGAGGACCTGCCCATGGATAACGGGAAGATTCTCAACCCCAACCTGGTGGATTACAAGATCCTGAGGGCCACCGACATGCCGGAGACCGAGGTGATAGAGATTCCCACCTATGAACCAGAGGGACCTTTTGGGGCGAAGGAGGCGGGCGAAGGGCTTACCAACCCCACGGCAGCGGCCCTGGCCAATGCGGTCTATAACGCCGTGGGGGTGAGGATCAAGGAGCTGCCGGTAACAGCGGAGAAGGTCCTCAGGGCCTTGAAGGAGAAGAAAGAAGGAAAAAAGAAGGAGGGGTGAGAGGTGGCTTACAAGTGCCCTGTATGCAATAAGGTCTGGCCGAACACCAGGGAGTTGGCCCGACATATCCTGGGCACGGGCGACAAACCCCACAAGGACTGGATCGGTTCAAAGGGGCTCTCCTTTGCCGACCTGCTGCTGATGGGGAGCAAGGGCTATCAGACCCTCTCCGAGTTGCTGGAGCGGGAGGCCGAAAAGGTAAATTAGAAAGGAGGAGGTAGGAGGTGATCCTTGAGGGAAAGTTTAAGCTGAAGGCGCCTATCCAGAAGGTATGGGATGCACTGCTTGAACCATCCACCCTCGCATCCTGTGTCCCGGGGGCGGAGAAGATCGAAAAGGTGGATGAAAGGACCTACGACTGCGTGGTGAAGCAGAAGGTGGGCCCCATCTCGGTGAAGTTCAAGTTCAAAACCATCCTCACCAACGAGCAACCCCCCAACCATATAGAGTTCGAGGGGGAGGGAGACGATATAGCCAAAGCCGGCCACTTCGTCCAGAAGAGCTGGGTGGACCTGCAGGAGACCCCTGATGGGGAGGTGGAGGTCTCCTACAAGACCGAGGTGAACATCGTGGGGAAGCTGGCCACCTTCGGCGATCGGATCATGAGGGCCAAGGCGAAGAAGGTGGAGGAGCAGTTCACCAAAGCCCTCCAGGAGAAGCTCGAGAGCCTCACATAAGTTCTTCTCCTCAAAAGGTACTCCGAAGGCCTCCATTGTAGGGGAGGAAGATTGGCATCTGTTCCCATAAATTGGTAATTAAGGGGTTGAGATGGTGGAGTTGAGGAAAGAGGGTTATCTTTGCTGTTTTCTGGACCCTCAAAGCGGGTTCGAGAAGAAGGAGTGGAAGGGGGAGATCCGATGGGACCCCCTGACCGGAGACATGGTCAGGGTCTTTGACCTGGGCCTGGGGAAGCTTCCCGAGATGGACATGGAGGAGATGCTCAGGAGGGGAACAGAGGGGTCCTGTCCCTTCTGCCCCGGCGCCCTCGAGAAGGTGACACCCAAGTTTGATGAATCGTTGGTGAAAGAGGGGAGGATGCGGTTTGGGGAGGTCACCGTCCTTCCCAATCGCCTTCCCTTCGATAAATACTCCGGGGTCGTGGTCCTGGGGAACCATCACTATGTCCCTCTCTCTGAGCTCGATCCTGATCTGGTCTTCACTGGCCTCCTTGCTGCCCAGCGGTTTTTGAAGAGGGTCATCGAGGTGGACCCCGGGGTCCGGTTCATCTCGATCAACTGGAACTATCTGCCCATGTCCGGAGGAAGCGTTATCCATCCCCATCTGCAGGCCATGGGAGGGGAGCTTCCTACAAATTATCAGGGGAGGATGATAGAGGCGAGCAGGAAATTTTATGAAAAAAGGGGCAGGGTCTTCTGGGAAGAACTGATAGAAGAGGAGAAGAGGGTCCAGGCAAGGTATCTGGGGGTGGTGGGGAGGGTGGAGTGGCTTACCACCTTCGCCCCCAGGGGGTATGCGGATATAACGGCGGTATTTCCCCACAGGGGTTCAATCCTTGACCTTCAGGAGGATGACCTGCGGGATTTCTCCCGGGGGCTTGAGCGGGTCTTCCGGTATTATGTGGACTACAACCACTACAGCTTCAATCTCTCCATCTATTCGGGGGAGGTGGGGAGGGAAGACGGTTTCTGGGTAAATGCCCGGATGGTCACGAGGCGTTCCCTTCCCCCTGTAGGGGCAAGCGATGTGAACTATTTCGAGAAGCTTCACGGCCAGGCAGTGGTCTACAAGATGCCGGAGAGGCTGTGTGAGGAATTGAGGGGGTATTTCCCATAGGGCCATGATATCGCTACCCGCGCCGCACAAGAAGGGTAGGGTCTCGGTGGAGGAAGCGATCGCCGCAAGGAGGACCGTTCGCTCCTTCTCCTCGCAGGCCCTCACTGATGAACAGCTCTCCCAGCTCCTCTGGGCCACCTGGGGGGTGATCGATCCCCGTGAGGGGAGGAAGGCGATCCCCTCGGCAGGGGCCCTCTATCCCCTGGAGGTTTATATAGCGGTAGGTGCCGATGGGGTCAGGGGGCTGGAAGAGGGGATATATCGTTACCTGTCCGAGGAGCATTCCTTAGAGCGGATCGCCCCCGGGGACAGGAGACGGGAGGTGGCCGAGGCGTCACTGTGGCAGATGTGGATGGCCTCCGCCCCGGTGATCTTCGTTATCGCCGCCGAGTACGGGCGGACCACCCGCAAGTACGGCGACAGGGGGGTCCGCTACGTCCTCATGGAGGTCGGCCACGCTGCCCAGAACCTCTTTCTCGAATGTGTCGCCCTGGGATTGGGGGCAGGGATCGTGGGGGCCTTTTACGACGATAAGGTGGCAGAAGTGCTCTCCCTGCCTGAGCATCACGAGCCGCTCCTTATCATGCCTGTAGGGTATCCCCGCTGATGAAGCTCCTCCTTACCGGAGTACCGGGGGTGGGGAAGACCACGGTGATTCAGAAGGTCCTGAAGGAGGGAAGGCTTAGGGCGGGAGGATTTTACACCCAGGAGATGAGGGAGGGGGGGAGGAGGGTCGGTTTTCTCATCAAGGGGCTTGACGGAAGGGAGGCGGTCCTCGCCCATGTGGACTTCAAGAAGGGGCCGAGGGTGGGGAAGTACCGGGTTGACCTGGAGGCCTTTGAGGAAATAGCCCTGGGGGCGGTCGAGCAGGCCTTAAGGGAGCGAAGGCTCGTCGTGATAGATGAGATAGGTAAGATGGAGCTTTTCTCTTCGGCTTTCAAGGAGCTGGTGCTTCGGATCCTTGAATCCGAGGTAGACCTTCTGGGGGTGATCACCAGGGCCTCCGATCCCTTCGTCGAGGGGATCAGGCGGAGGGAGGGGGTGGAGATATGGGAGGTCACCTACGGCAACAGAGCAGACCTCCCGGCGAAGATCATCGAGAAATTTAAGGAATGAAGGACTATTACCAGATCCTGGGGGTCTCCCCTGACGCCTCCCCTGAGGAGATAAAGAGGGCCTACCGCAGGTTGGCCCTTCGGTACCACCCTGACCGCAACCCCGAGGACAAGGGGGCGGAGGAGAAGTTCAAGGAGATAAGCGAGGCTTACAGCGTCCTCATAGACCCGGACAAGAGGGCCCGTTACGATGCGGCAAGGCGCCTCGGTTTTGAATCCCCCAGGGCCCATGGCTTCACCTATTCCCGGGAGGAGATCTTCCGGGACCTCTTCACCAACCCCTATGCCAGCTCCATATTCGAGGAACTCCTCAGGGACTTCCAGAGGCAGGGCCTGCGCTTCGACGAGCGTTTCATCGAATACCTCTTCTTCGGGGGAAGGGGCATGGGAGGAATGTGGATCTTCAGCCCTTTTTTCACCTTCAGGGTGGGGCCGCAGAGGCCGAGAAGGGGGTTCCTCTCCCGTCTCCTGGAGAAGGGGGTGAGGTTCCTTGGGCGGAAGTTCTTCGAGAACATCTTTTCCTTCAAGAAGGGGGAGGACCTTTACTTTCGCCTTCCCCTCCATCCCGAGGACCTGAGGAGGGGGGAGGTGGTCATCTCGATCCCGAGGGAGGGGAGGGTGGAGACCCTGAAGGTGAAGATACCCCCCGGGGTGAGGTCAGGGACCAAGCTCAGGCTGAGGGGCAAGGGGCAAAGCAAGGGTGGAGTCCCTGGGGATCTCTTCCTCGTCGTCGAACTGGAAGGGACTTAGTCGAAGGTGGGCTTCATAAGAGAGGTCTTCCTTTCGGCCTCGCTCAAGAGGACCCCTTACGTGGAGGGCATCTTGGGGAGGGTCTCCGGGATCCCCCAGCGGGAGGTCGCCGGCCAAGAAGCCCTGAGGCGGGAGGTCCTCCTCCGGAGCCCTGATCCCATAAAAGAGGGGAAGTCGATCCTTTTCATATCCAACTACCCGGGGGAGCTGGTCAAGGGCTGCCCGGGTACCAAGGGGCATATCTGCTGCGGTTACAGGGTGATAAATCTCCTGGTGGGATGTCCTATGGACTGCACCTACTGCATCCTGCAGTCCTACATCAACAACCCCTATATCGCCCTTTACCCCCAGATCGAGCTGATATTCGATCGGGTTAGGAAGATGGTTGAGGCCACGCCCGATCACGTACTGCGCTTCGGTACTGGGGAGCTCTCCGACAGCCTCGCCCTCGATGACCTGGTGGGCTTCTCCCGGGAGGCGATCCCCTTCTTCGCCTCCTTGCGGAAGGCCCTGCTGGAGCTGAAGACAAAGGCCGCCCGGGTGGATCACCTGCTTCGCTTAGAGCATAAGGGGAGGACGGTCCTTGCCTGGTCCCTGAACCCGGAGAGGATCGTCCTGGAGGAGGAGTCGGGCACCGCTCCCCTCGAGCATAGGCTCTCCGCGGCCCGCCTCTGCCAGGGGGCCGGCTACCCCCTCGCCTTCCACTTCGATCCCATCATCGAGTACCCTGGCTGGGAGGAGGATTACCGGAGGCTCATAGAGGCCTTAGCTCGCCAGATCGATCCCTCCGGGGTGATCTGGATAAGCATGGGGTGTCTGCGTTTCCCGCCCCCCTTGAAAGGGATCGTCACCGAGAGGTTTCCCCGAAGTCGGGTCCTTCTGGGGGAGCTCTTCCCCGCAGAGGACGGTAAGTTCCGGTACCTTAAGCCCCTCAGGATTCAGATCTACAGGAAGGTCCTCGGCTGGCTTAGGGAGTGGGATGAGGGGCTTTTCGTCTATCTCTGCATGGAGAGGGACGATGTCTGGAGGGAGGTTTTCGGTAAAAGCCCCGGGAGCACCGCGGGGCTTGTCGCCGCCTTCGACGAGAGGGTGAGGGAGTTCTTCAGGAGATGGTGAAGGCCATAGGGCTCTTCTCGGGGGGGCTCGACAGCCTCCTCGCGGTAAGGGTCCTTCAGGAGCAGGGGATAGAGGTAGTGGCGGTCAACTTCGTCACCCCCTTTTTCGGCCCCTGGAGGGCCTCAGAGGGGGCGAGGCGCCTCGGAATTCCCCTTCGGGTGGTGGACATCACAGAGGAGCACCTGCGGATGCTCCGGCGCCCCAGGCATGGGTACGGCTCCCAGATGAACCCTTGCATCGACTGCCACAGCCTGATGCTGAGGAAGGCGAGGGAACTGATGGAAGGGGAGGGGGCCTCCTTCCTCTTCACCGGGGAGGTCCTGGGCCAGAGGCCCTTCTCCCAGACGAAGGAGGCATTGAGGACGGTGGATGAGGAGGCAGGGGTGGTGGGCCTGGTCCTTCGCCCCCTGAGTGCCCGTCTTCTTCCCCCCACCCTTCCAGAGAGGGAGGGATGGGTTCGGAGGGAGGCCCTCCTGGGGATAAGGGGAAGATCCCGCAGGCGACAGATGGAGCTTGCGAAGAAATACGGGATCGAGGGATACCCCTCGCCCGCCGGGGGATGCCTCCTCACGGACCCGGTCTATGCCCGGCGCTTGAAGGACCTGTTCGAGCATCAGGAGGAGGTGGGCAGGAGGGACCTCGAACTCCTCAAGGTGGGGAGACACCTGCGCCTCTCCCCCCGGGTGAAGGCGATCGTGGGGAGGAATCAGGGGGAGAACGAGAGAATAGCCTCCCTGGCCACCTCAGAGGACCTCATCCTTCAGGCGGGGGATTACCCCGGCCCAGTGGTCCTCATCCCCTATGGGGGAGAGGAGGAGTTACTGCGGGCAGCAGGGGTTTGTCTTCGCTACAGCGACGCCCCCTCTCAAGAGGTGTCCAAGGTCATCTGGCGGAAGGGAAATAGAACAGGAGAAGTTGAGGCAGCTCCTATTTCTCCCGATGAATGTGAGAGGTTACTTCTTTGATCCGGGATAGGTCGGACTGCATCAATGCGGGACGATGATTACGTCAAAACCTTCGCGGGCGAGCCTTCCGGCGGTCTCTTCGGCCCGGAGACGGCTCGGGAAGGGGCCTACCCGAACCCGCCAGTAACGTGATTCCCGGGTCTTAAGGACCGTTATATAAACGTTATCATAACGAGCTTTAAGCCTTTCCCTGAGCCGCAAGGCGTTCATCCTCAGGGCGAAGGCCCCTACCTGAACGGCGTAGAGCCTTCCCGCCGGCCCCCTCCCATAAGGGGGAGAAAGCACCTCTACCCTCACCCAGGCTACCCCTTCATCTACCATCTTCAGGATGCGGGCTGCGGCATACGAAAGGTCTATGATCCTGTCCTTTACGAAGGGTCCACGATCGTTGATGGTCACCGTCACTGAACGGCCGTTCCTCATGTGGGTGACCATCACCCGGGTACCGAAGGGCAAGGTCCTGTGGGCGGCGGTAAGCTCATACATGTCGTATATCTCGCCACTGGCAGTGCGTCTCCCGTGAAATTCCTCCCCGTACCATGAGGCCCATCCGTACTGAACCCTCCTCTCAGGAGGGATGAATTTTGGCGGGGGTGGAGGGGGAACGATAACCCGCCTCCTGGGAGCACAGCCTGCCAAAATCGGCAAGATGAGGAAACAGAGGAGAAGGTACTTCCTCATGCTACAGCCAGCCTGAGCCCTCCCCGCTCGATCGATGGATCAGGGATTACCTTTATCAGCCTGAGGGCGAAATCCTCCTTCAGCTTCCTCAGGTTTTCCTTCCTCTGCCCGAAGAACGAGGAGAGGTCTCTTGGGGATACCCTGAAGGTTACCTCCTCGCCCTTGTGCCCCCTAAGGAGCTCCCTGGCCTTCTCAAGGAGAAGGGCAGACCGCACCAGCTGACCAAAAGCGGGGTGGTAGGGGCCGGCGACCACGCTCTTCTGCAGGGAAGGGGTCGGCTGAAGGCCGATCCTGATCACCGTTATCCCGGCCTCCTCTAACCTCTCGACCATCTCCTTCACCAGCTTGACGGCCTCCTCCAGCCTCAGAGGCCTGTATTCCCCCCGCTCAAGCCACCTCTCCAGAACGGTCCCCCGGATCACCAGCGTGGGGTATATGCGGACGAAGTGGGGTCTGAGCCTTATCACCTCATCGACGGTCAGGGAGAGTCCCTCGGGGGTCTCCCCCGGAAGCCCGACCATGAGCTGAATCCCTATCTCAAATCCCCCTTCGTGAAGGAGCATGACCGCATCCCTCACGACCTCAGGGCCGTATCCCCTGCGGGAGATCCGCAGGACGTCCTCGTCCATCGACTGGACCCCCAACTCCACGGTCTCCACTCCGTGGTCGTGAAGTTCCGCTAAAATCGTCGGATCAATGGAGTCAGGACGGGTGGAGAGACGCAGGGAATCCACCTCCCCCTTCTCCAAAAAGGGCCTTGTAGCTTCGAGGAGGCGTCCCCGGACCTCCCTCCGAAGGGCGGTGAAGCTCCCCCCATAGAAGGCCACCTGTGTCTTCCCGCATCCAGGGCCCTTTGTCCCGAGATGCTGCCTTATGATCTCGACGATCTCCCCCTCCTCAGGCATCTTGGGAGTGCCCGTGATGCGGGACTGGTCACAGTAGACACAGCGGTGAGGACATCCCTCATGGGGGATGAAGATGGGTATGATGAACCTACGCTCCCTCTGCATGGATCCTCTCCCACGCCTCCTGGGCGGCCTTCTGTTCCGCCTCCTTCTTGCTCCTCCCCTTGCCCCTCCCCCAGACCCTGCCCTCGATCGTCACCGCCACCTCGAATGCCTTCCTGTGGTTAGGTCCTTCTTCCTTAAGGAGGATGTACCTGGGCACGGTCTTATAACGCCCCTGCGTGTACTCCTGAAGCTGGGTCTTGTAGTCCTTGTCCTTCCACCCCCTCTCCTCGATCAGGGGGAGGAAGAGTTCTCTTATCACCCGCTCTGCCTCCTTGTAACCGCCGTCCAGGTAGATAGCCGCAGCCACCGCCTCCAGGGCGCTCGACAGGATGGAATCCTTTTCCCTTCCCCCGCTCCGCTCTTCCCCCTTTCCCAAGATGAGGGCCTCCCCCAGGTCTATCTTGCGGGCCAGCTTTGCGAGTGTTTCCTCGTTCACCAGCGAGGCCCGCATCTTCGATAAGTCGCCTTCTCTCCTCTCCGGGAACCTCTCATAGAGGAGGTGACTCACCACCAGTTCGATCACCGAGTCGCCGAGGAACTCCAGCCTCTCGTTGTCCTTTCCCCTCCCCTCTTTAGGGGAGAGGGAAGAGGAGTGGGTCAGGGCTTCTTTGAGGATCGAGGGATCGCGAAATCTGTAGTTGAGCCTTTCCTCTAAGGCCTTCTCGTCCATTCTCTCCCCAAAATTACCTTTCTCAATCTTACATGTTTTCGTTAAATGGGCAAAGGGGTAAAGGGAGTCTGTATAAGTTTGTGTTGAAAAAGGGGGGATTAATTTAAAAAGATAGGGGGGTATCTCCCGACTCAAACCCAAGAGAAAGGAGGAGATACCCCATGCAGAAACAACCTGAAGGTCCTGGAGTTGAGGAGGCGCAGAGAGGGGCCCTTAGATTCAGGGAGGTGGATCTTTGAGGCTGAGGATCTGAGGGAGGCGAGGGAGAGGTTTGAGGCCTTCTTGAGGCAGTGGAGGAAGGAGCCTGAGGTAGTAAGGGCCCTGAGGATGAGGGAGGGGAGGATCTTTGAGTACCTGAGGCTTCCCTACTGGTGGAGGAAGAGGGTGAGGACGACCAAGGGAGGGGAGAATTTCTTCAGGCACTTGAGGACCTTCCTTGGCCGTTTCCCTGGGTTTAAGGACGAAGGGCATCTGGAATGCGCCTTTGCCACCTATCTTCTGAGCCAGAGGGAGAAAACCAGGGTTGGGAGAGATACCCCCTATCACTTCAATGGAATTTCAACAGGAGGTTGACAGTGCCCAAAAAATTTTTCCCTTGACAACCACTATATATAGTGCTATTAAGAAGAAAAAACACAATATATGGAGGTAAATGGCATGCTTTTTGCTGTTCAGGGGGTGGGGGAGACGACAGAGATGGCCCTCTTCGTCAGGACTTCTGAGGAGTCGTTAGAGGGGTGGGACAGGCAGAAGATCATCGATGCTCTCATTAGGGAGACTTATGTCGATTACGATACGGCCGAGGCGATAAGCCAGGAGGTGGAGGATCTGATTCGGCGTTCTCAGATCAGCATGGTGACTGCCCCCCTGATCAGGGAGCTGGTCAACGCCAAGCTGATAGAACGGGGACTGGAGAAGGCCCGAAAGCAGCATACCCGCCTCGGGATGCCCCTTTACGACGTGGAGCAGTTGATCCTGCACCCCAACAAGGAGAACGCCAATGTGCCCCATGGGCCGGAGGCGACCAACCTCACCCTGGCCGAGACGATAAAGAAGGAGTATGCCTTACTCAGCGTCTTCTCCCAGGAGGTCGCCGATGCCCATATGCGGGGGGACATTCACCTTCACGATCTCGGCTTCATAGATCGGCCTTACTGCAGCGGTCAGTCCTTAGAGTACATAAAGAAATTCGGCCTCAACCTCCCCCATGCCCTCTCCATCGCCAAACCGGCCAAGCACCCCGAGGTGCTCCTAGCCCACATGGTGAAGTTCGCCGCGGCGCTGCAGAGCCATTTCGCCGGGGCCATCGGCTGGGACGCGGTGAACATCTTCTTTGCCCCTTATCTTGAGGGGATGTCCGACAGGGAGCTCCGGCAGCTGGCCCAGATGCTGATCTTCGAGTTCTCCCAGCAGGCGGTGGCCCGAGGAGGGCAGGCGATCTTCACCGATCTGAACCTTTACTGGGAGGTGCCCAAGCACTTCCAGGACGTGCCCGCCATCGGGCCGGGAGGGGAGTTTACCGGAAAGACCTATAAGGAATATTTGGGGGAGGCCCAGAGGTTTGTGAAGGCCCTCTTCGAGGTCTACATGGACGGAGACGGCTCCGGAAGGCCCTTTTTCTTCCCCAAGCCCTTGGTGCACATCACCGAGGAGTTCTTCCGCACCCCTGGTCACGAGGAGTTCCTGGAGCTGATATGTGAGGTGGCAGCCGAGAAGGGGAACACTTACTTCGTCTTCGATCGGGGGGAGACGGCCAAGATCTCCGAGTGCTGCCGCCTGAGCTTCAAGCTCGATGCCTCGGATCTCGAGGACGCGAAGCGGCCTTGGAAGATGAGGTACACGGCCCTCCAGAACGTCTCCCTGAACTTGCCCCGAATTGCCTACATCTCCGAAGGGGACGACGCGAGGCTCTTCGATAACATCACCCGCTTTGTGGAGCTGGCGGTAAAGGCCCACTTAGAGAAGAAGGCCTTTATTGAGCGGCTCCTTTCCCTCGGGGAGGACGGCCCCCTGGCCCTCCTGGTGATGAGCCAGGATGGGGAGCCCTATCTCAGGATGCGGCGGGCCACTTATCTTATAGGGATGGTGGGGCTCAATGAGATGATCAAGATTCATACGGGAAGGGAGATGCACGAGTCGAAGGAGGCCTTAAAGCTCGGGCTGAAGGTGATAGCCCACATGAAGCTTCTGGCCGACAGGATGGGGGAGAAGTACGGGATGAGGTTCGTCCTGGAGCAAACCCCAGCTGAAAGTACCGCATACCGTTTTGCCCGGCTCGATCTGCGCTATCACTCCCCCCTTGCGGGCCATATCGTCAAAGGGGACCTCTCCCGGGGGGAGATCTACTACACCAACTCCACTTATCTGAGCAACGCAGCGGTCATCAACCCGATAGAGCGGGTGAGGATGGAAGGGCTCTTTCACCCGCTGATCGAGGCGGGGGCCCTCACCCACATCTGGCTGGGGGAGGCGAGGCCGTCGGCCCAATCGATAGCCAACTTCGTCATAAAGACCTTCCGAATGACCCAGAATGACCAGATCGCCTTCTCCCCGGAGTTCACTACCTGCAACGTCTGTGCCCGCACCAGCAGGGGACTCATTGACCGTTGCCCTTACTGTGGCTCGGAAGATGTGGATGGGATCACCCGGATAACGGGCTATTTCACCAAGATCTCCAGTTGGAACAAGGGAAAGCTGGGGGAGTTGAGGGACAGGTACAGGAATCAGGCCTTCCTCAAGGAGGAGAAGGGGAGGGCCTCCTTCGCCATCTGAAAGGAGGAGGTAGGGATGGGAAGGGTGAAGATCTTCACCAAGAACCAATGTCCCAGGTGTCCGGCGGCAAAGGAGGTGGGCAAGCTCCTGGAGGGAAAAGGGGTCCCGGTTGAGTTTTACGACATGGAGACTCCCGATGGGCTGGCTGAGGCCGCTTTCTACAGCATCATGTCCACACCGGCGATCTTGATAGAGGACGAGAGGGAGAAGGTCATCGCCCACTGGATGGGGTGGGTCCCCAGCCTGAAGGAATTGGAAGGGATAATAGAGGCCTTCCGGTGATAAGGATAAAGGGCTTTCTGGAGACGTCTTTCGTGGATTGGCCGGGGAGGATCTGTGCGGTCCTTTTCCTCCCCTACTGTAACTTTCGCTGCCCTTATTGCCACAATCACGACCTGGTGCTCGAGCCGGAGCAATATGAGGACGTGCCTCTGGATTTTGCCCTGCGGAGACTGGGCGAGCTTTCAGGCTGGGTGGATGGTGTGTGCATCACCGGGGGAGAACCCACTATTCACCCTGACCTCCCTTCCCTGATCAGGGACATAAAGGAAAGGGGGATGGCGGTGAAGCTCGACACCAACGGCAGTCATCCCGATCTCCTAAGGAAATTGATGGATGAGGGCCTCCTCGATTACGTCGCCATGGACGTGAAGGCCCCCCTTGAGGAGGTGAGCTACAGGAGGGCAGCAGGAGGAGCGGTCAACCTCGAGCGGATAAAGGAGAGCATCGCCCTCCTGATGGAGGGAAAGGTGGAATATCAGTTTCGTATAACCGTGGTCCCCTCCTTACACAAGGAAGGCGACTTGAGGAGGCTGGCCCATCAACTTCAAGGGGCCAGAGGGCTCACCCTCCAGAACTACAATCCCCAGGATCCCCTCGATCCCTCCTTCCGCGAGGTCCGCCCCTACGATGACGAGTGGATCAAGCGGATGCAGCAGGAGGTCTCCCGGATCCTGCAGGACGGCGAGAAAGCCAGAGGGAAGGAGCTTCCCATCTCCTCACTCTTGAAGAGGACTCGGGCTCAAACGGGATAACCTTTCCCCTCAAGGGGTTTCCCTCTATAATGGGGCCGTGAAGGTCCCCAAAGGTCGAAAAGTCTTCCTCATCATCCTGTTCTCCTTCCTCGTCCTTTCCCTTCTCGTCAGAGCGGGGACAAGGGGACTTAAGGGGCGAATAGAGAAGGAACTCTCCTCCCGGCTTAAGGCGGAGGTAAGCCTTGCCCAGGTGTATTTTTCCCTTCTCCCCTTTCCCCATCTCACCTTTCTGGACATGAGGATAAGCCATGCCACAGCAGGGGTTAAGGCGTCGAGGGTAGAAGTATACCCTGAGATCCTCTCCCTGATTGGAGGGAAGCCTCGCTTAAGGAAGGTCTTTTTGGGGTCACCTTCAGTTGAGCTGACCCTCGCAGAGAAGAAGGCCAAAGGAAAGCCTCTCGCCCTCAAGGGGTTGCCAACCCTCGTTCCTCCCATAGAGGTGAAAGGAGGGGAGGTCCTGATACGGAAGGAGGGCGAAGAAGTGCCCTTGTTTGCTGCCAGGGGCCTGGAGGGCTTTCTTCGTCTTAAGACCAGGGATTGGCAGAACTGGGAGGTCTCCCTCGAGGGTGAGGGGGCAGAGTTCTCCTGGAGGGAGGGGAGGGTTCGGGCCTCAAGATGGGCCCTCGGGATAGCGAAGAGGAAGGGATGCTTCTGGATAAAGCTGGGGCCCATCAGGTTGATCGAGCCGAGGGCCAAGATGACGGCCTGGGCGAGGGCGGACGCAGGGAGATATGCCCTGCGCCTCGATCTCGAAGGGGTCAGGGTCAAGGAGGTGAGGAAGCTCCTTGACCCCTTGCGTGGCAGATCAAAGGCCCTCAGAGAGATATTCGACATCCTGAAAGACGGTGAGGTGCTTCGGGCTCGGTGCTACAGCGAAGGCAGAAGTCTCCATGACCTCCTGAAAGCGGAAAACCTGTGGGTTCGGGGAGAGGTGAGAGGACTTTATCTTCTCCTTCCGGCAGGTCGGCTCCCCTTGGAAGGGATCTGTGGACGGGGGGAAATCTCAGGGGGGATCCTTCGGGGTTGGGGGATCGAGGCCAGGATGGGAGATTCGGTGGCCAGAAAGGGCAGGGTGGCGATAGGGCTCCTCAAAGAGAAGGACCTCCTCTTTGTAGAGGCCGAGGTAGAGGTGAAGGCGGGGGATGTAATCCGATACCTGCCTCGCCTTCTCAAGGGGTCCCTGGTGAAGGAGCTGAAGGAGGTGAAGGAAGCCCGGGGAGGGATGAGAGGGAGGTTGCTCCTTCAGGGAAGGCTCTCCTCGCCTCAGCCCGACATCGAGATAAGCCATATGAAGGTCGCCTTCCGCTACAAAGACCTTCCGCCCATCTCCCTCCGAGGTGGTTACCTCCGCTGGAGGCAGGGCTCTCTGAGGTGGGAGGAGATCAGCGGGAAGGCGGGCAGGAGCTCTTTAGAGCGCTGTGGGGGGGAGGTCTCATTGAGAGGGAAACCCATTCTTGAGGTCTCGTCCCTTAGGGGGGTCTTCCATTTAGAGGAGATAGAAGACTGGCTCAGGAAGGGGGGGATCGCCCTCAAGGTAAAGGGGTTGAGGGGACTCCTCAGGATTGAGGATCTCAAGCTCGAGGCCTCTCTCAAGCCGTGGCATCTCAGATCCATCTCCTTCCGAGGTAGCCCAGCAGGGGCATCCTTCCACCATCCATCCCTTCCTCCCCTCCGCCTGAAAGGGGGAGAGGTGGCCTTTGACGGGCATTCGATCAGTTTGAAGGAGGTGGCCTTCTCCACCGCTGGAGGAGGGGGAACACTCTCCGGCAAGCTTTCCCCCTTCACCTTCAGAGGAGGGGAGAACAGACTCTCGGGCCACCTCTCCGTCTCCCCGGAGCTTGCCCACTGGATATATAAGAGGTTCCGTCTCCCCCGGGCGCTGAGGCCCAAGCCCCCTTATGAAGTCGAGGCCCTTTCCCTTTCACATCGAGGAGAAGAATGGTCCCTTTCGGGCCTCTTCTCCTTCCCCCAGGGGCAGAGGGTGGAGGCGGAGTTATCGGCAGGGGCTCGAAGGTTGGCATTAAGGAGGCTTTTCTTTAAAGGGGAGAAGGAGGCCACCTTAAGCCTTCTCCTGAGCAAGGGGAAGCTCTCCCTTTCCTTCAGTGGCGAACTTCGCGGCGGGGACGTGGGGCAGATGTTGGAGGAGAACCCCCTAAGAAGGGGGAGCCTAAAAGGGAGGGTTGAGATCTCGTTTGATCTTGACCATCCCCTCAGGAGTAAGGCGTGGGGCCGGCTTGAGGTGAGGGATTTCTCCCTGCCAGGGTATCCTGCGCACATAACGGGGTTAAAGTTAAGGGGTAAAGGAAGAGTGCTGATGATAGAAGGTGCGGCCCTTAAAGCCCCCTTCGGCGACCTCCGCCTGGAAGGGTTGTTGAAGGCCCGAGTGGGAGGATTCCTGCTGGATATGAGGCTTCAGGCCAGGCATCTTGATGTGAAGAAGGTGGAGGAGTTCTTTAAGGGGTTCAAGGGAGGGGCTTCGAGGGGATCGGAGAAGGGGCCTTCCATCAAAGGGAAGGTGAATTGGGAAGTTGAGGAGCTGGTCTGGGGCAAGTTCCTGGGAAAGGATGCCAAAGGGACCCTCCTTCTGGGCCAAAGGGGATCGGAGCTGAAGGTATCAAAGATAGATATATGCGGTATAGGGGGAAAGGGGAGCTTGAGGTGGCAGAGAACCAGAGCCCTCTCTTTCAAATTCGAAAGGGAAGAGGGGAACTTGTCCTCCAGCCTCTGTTGTCTTCTCGGGAAGTGCAACCTCGCCGAGGGAAAGTTCGATCTGGTGGCAAGGGTAAGGGCCTCGGGAAGGCATAACCCCCTGAAGGAGAATTCCACCGGTGAGATCCGCTTCCTCGCCTGGGGAGGGAGAATCCACCGTTGGGAGGTCCTCTCGAGGCTCCTTTCCCTCATCAATTTTCCTGAGCTGCTGCGGGGCAGGACGGGCATAAAGGGGGAGGGCCTCCCCTTTGAGTCGATCACGGTGAAGGCGAAGCTCAGAAACGGCCGCCTTTTCCTTCAAGAGGCGGTCCTCGATGGTCCCTCCCTTAAGGCGATAGGGGAAGGGGAGATAGATCTGATCAAGGAGGAGGTGGACATGACGGTGCTGCTTGCCCCCATGAGGACGGTCGATACGGTCCTGAGCCGCATCCCCCTGCTGGGGAAGGTGCTTACAGGGAAAAGCGGCACCTTCGTCTCATTCCCCTTTCGGGTAAAGGGTCCCCTTTCCCACCCAAAGATCACCTCCTTGGAGCCCTCAGCGGTCGGCTCTGGTCTCCTTGGGGTTATGAAGAGGATGCTCCAGCTCCCCGTCCAGATCATAAAGCCCGTCCTTCCCCAATGAACTCGCCCTCGCACCCCGGATAGCGGTATTCGAGTTTTATAAGTTTGTGATTCTATGAAAGGAGAGCACGCGCTTTCATAGATTCACGGGAGGTTGCCACTGACGACATTCTCTGTCCTGGTTCAGAGAGATGTGGGACAGTGAGGGAGGGGGTAAAATAGGGGGCCACCCCCTGTGGGTGAAGCTTTTTGGAGGAGGTGGCCCATGAAGGTATTTTACCTTCCCGAGGGGATTTTACCGGCTTTCCAGGATAGATGTCCAGGAGCTTTCCCCGAAGGCGGCAGAGAGGCTCAGGCTTCTCAGGGTATGGGAGGCCTTGA
>Ga0190363_1000075_pt1 | contig 53612 bp, 60 predicted proteins | sample 48721867_MG_FD_161272 | JGI IMG/M metagenome (GOLD analysis project Ga0190363, IMG submission 161272) | Hydrothermal vent microbial mat bacterial communities from Southern Trench, Guaymas Basin, Mexico - 4872-18-6-7_MG | ecosystem: Environmental > Aquatic > Marine > Hydrothermal vents >...
TGGCTCTACGGGTGTGAACCTAAGTTTTATGTCGTAGACTTAAGCAACATAGTTTCATACATTATTGAAAATGTCAGGCGTGATTATAGCCAAGTAGTTCTCAGAGCAGTAATGTACATCGTTGCTCCCAAAATAGTTAAAGAAAAAGACTACGACACCATAGTTACAGGTGAAAGCATAGGACAAGCTTCATCTCAAACACTGAAAAACCTTAAAGTTCTTGAAGAAACACTTAACTTAAACACATTAATAGTAAGGCCATTGATATCATTAGATAAAGAGGAAATAATAGACTATAGTAGATTTATAGGAACGTATAATCTTTCATCAATAATTAGAGAATATTGCGTAATTGCCAGAAGACATGTTGTAACAAAAGCTGATCCCCAAATTTTAAAAAGTGAAATAGGTAAAATACCAGATGATTTCTTCGAGAAAGCCATTGGCTCTATAAAAGAATACAACATTCTGAAAACAGATCCTCTCAAACTTCTAGATACATCAGAAGTAGAAATAGATTTCATACCGGAGGGTGCCTTCATTATAGATGTGAGAGATTATGATGAATATAGAAAATGGCATATAGACAAGGCAGTTCACATATCAGATATCACTGATACTGAAAAACTTAAGGATAAAATAGTTATCGTATATTGTAAGAGTGGGAGTTTAAGTTTTATTTTTGCTAAAAAACTAAGAGAGGATGGAATAAAAGCCTTCAGCCTAAAGGGCGGTATACTTCGAATACAAGAGCTTGAAAAGAAAGGAGTATGTAAGGTCGTTTAGCTACATAGTTCTTTGCTTCTACTCAGAGTTATGGCATGTTTAAAGCAAAAATTCATCATAACATTCTATAGTACTGTAACGACTGCCTTTTTCCAGTTCTTTAAGGCTTATAAATGAAGGATATATGGTGACCCCTACAAGTCTATGTCTAGATGTGCGGGGAGGGTATTTTTCGCTTGTAAGAACTCTTTTAAGTACTTCTTCCTTAGTTACATGGTAGTCTTTTCTCCATGTAGAAACTGTAACGTACGGTGATGCATAATCAACAAAGAAGACTAAAGTGTACTCGTATCCAAGTTTTCTTAAAGCTTTAAATCTATGGTGTCCATCAAGAATAGTGAAGGTTCTCGCATCTACAAGTATTGGATCTTTTAAAAATCCGTCATTTTCTATAATACGTGCTAAGAACTCTGTTTTCTCTTTAAAAGTTTCTTCATGCTCCTTTAAAAGCTTACAATGTACTATACGATTTTTCAGAACTAAGTACTTTAAGTCTATGCTATGTATCTTTAACCTGCCTAAATGTTCCAGTAAGAATTTTAGCACCGACATTCCATGTTGACCACCCACCATAAACGCTACTTTCTCATTTCATGTGGGAATAAAACATCACTTATTTTCTCAATACCCATGGCATTTAAAACAATGTTTAGATATTTTTTATTTTGCCTAATGGTATGACATAGTTCACAGACTATTTCTGAAATATTTTCCTTCTTACCTTTAACTAGGGCTTCAGAAACTATGTGGGCAGCTTTTTTAATTTCAGGTATTTTACCAAAAGATTTTAGAAGTTTAGAGCATCTTCTTCCGTAAAGATAATAGTTTATTGATGCTTGAGTTATTCCGAGCATTTTTGCAGCTTCCATTTGACTTAATGAATAATTAGTAATGAGTTCTCTTGCAACATATGCTCTAAGAACAGGTAAAATTGTTTTAACGTAAAGTTCACAAAACGTTCTCATGGTTTAACCTCTCTTATATTGTTTATTTCTTTTAAAAGAATGGCTTTAACTTCATCATTTATCTTTTCAACTTTTAGAACCTTTAATCCCTTCTTCTCAGCGATTGTTTTGATAATTATTGGTGGGAAGTCTATAGCTTTAGTGTAAAGCACTATTTTCACTTTATCATTACGTTTCATAACATCTCTTAGTAATTTATTGAACCTAACTATAGGGTGATCGGTGCATCCCTGCGGTGTTACACGTAAATCTAAAATCACTTCGCTCATGTTATCACCCTGTTTTATCGTACTTTAAATATTTGCTGTAAAGTTTTTCAATAAGTTCTTCTTCTTCCATAGTTTGTTTCTCTTCTAAAGACAGAGATTTAGGTAGCCAAGAAGGCTGTTTACCTTGTTTAGTATAGTACGCTCTTATTGCTCTTTTAAGCGCTCCCACAGCTAAAATGCTGCAATGAAACTTTATTGGAGGTAAGCCTCCTAATTCATCGGCTATTTGTTTCCATGTAATTTTCCATGCTTCACTCATTTTCTTACCTTTAACCATTTCCGTGAGTATGCTTGCTGCAGCAATGTTTGCTGCGCATCCATAACTCTCAAAAGTTATTTTCTCAATATAATCCTCATTATTTTTCTTTGAAACTTTTAAATAGAGTCTTATCATATCTCCGCAAGCTGGGCTTCCAGCTTTTGCAATTACAGAAGCATCACTTAGAGGACCTACGTTTTTAGGGTTTTTAAACAGTTCAAGAACTTTAGGCGTGTATGGTAGTGGTATTCTTGTGCTCATGTTTTTCACTTAGATTCTATAACTCTGTTATAGTATATAAGGCTGCTTACTTATAAGGTTTTAATGCACTTATTTCCCTAAGCCTACCTATAGCTTCAGTTATTTGTTCAAGAGTGTATTTTATATCTTCATCTGTATGATACCTTGTTATTTTAAACAATATGCTTCCATGAGCTTCTTCATGCTTTCTACCAATAGCTAATAGTACATGGCTTGGTTCTAAAACCCTGCTAGTGCATGCACTACCACTAGAAACGTATACTCCTCTTAAACTTAACTCTACAGTTACTGCTTCTCCTTCAACGTATAGAAAACTGGTATTAACATTATCGGGGCTCCTCTTATTTCCTAAGGGGCCATTAACTAAGACATCAGGTATATCATTAATAATTCCTTTTAGCAGTTTATCTCTTAGTTTTCTTATTTTGCTAATGTTCTTTTCAAAATTAGTAAATGTTAATTCTACGGCTTTTTTGAAACCCGCTATTGCTGGTACATTTTCAACTCCTGGCCATAATTTTTCTGTACTTAACTGTCCGTGAATAATGCCCTCTAATTTAACTTTAGGACCTACATACAGTGCGCCAACACCTTTAGGTCCTAGAATTTTATGGCTGCTAATAGTTAATAGGTCAACGTTAATTTCCTTAACATCTATAGGTATTTTTCCGTAGGCATCAGCAGCATCAGTATGAAATATGGTGTTAGGATTTATGTCTTTAACAACTTTAACAAGTTCCTTTATTGGCTGAATAGTACCTATTTCATGGTTAACCATTTGTATGCTTACAAGTATGGTATCTTTATCTATGTATGCTGCTAATATGTCGGGGTCTACAAACCCCTCTTCATCAACAGGTATTCTTACAACTTTAAATCCTAAATTCTTTTGAACCCATTCAGCTGGGAATATTACACTTAAATGTTCAATAGCTGATACAACTATTTTGCCTTTACCATGCTTATTTGCAAAAACTGTTCCCAAAATTGCTAAGTTATTTGCTTCTGTACCACTATGAGTAAAAACTATTTGTTCATAATTTTCAGCATTTAATGTCTTAGCTACTAACTCCTTAGTTTCATAGACAACTTCATATGCTTCCCATCCAGGTTTATGAGTTATGGATGGGTGACCGTAGCCCTTAATGTTAAAATAAGGTAGCATAGCTTCAACTACTTCTGGAGGTGCCCAACCTGAATTTTCATGATCAAAATAGACTTCTCTAATAGGTTTACCATGAAGCTTTAATAGATCTTTAACAGACATGAGATCAACCCTTTTACATAGACTAAACATGTGTTACTATCTATAACCCTGTTATAGTTTTTAATATTTCTCTTACTTTACATATGTTATATTATATGTAGAAAAGTCTTCATGCCTACATTAAGAATTCTTTCTTTACAAAATCTGAAATTTTACTTATAGGCGGTATGTTTAACATTTTTTCTATTTCTTTCTCAGTATTATCCATTATTTCCTTAACATCATGATAACCCATTTTAACGTATCTTTTTGCTTGAACATACGTTGACAATGTTTCAGCAAGTTTTGCTAAAACAGCTTCTACAGAGCGTTTTTCAATGTATTCTCTAATCAAATTAACTATTATGGGTACTTTGATTTTTTTCTTCTACAAAATTTAATTCTATTTCTTCAGTGTAAGGTATTTTGTCTTTAATCGCTTTAATTATGTCTCCGGTATATGCTTCAGGAACGTCATGTAGTATAGTTATAAGCACTGTTTTCCCTAAATCTACCTTTACACCGCGCTTTGCAAGCTCACTATATAGTATTATGCTTAAGAAAGCTGCTTCATACATGTGCTCGGCTATAGATTCAGCTATTGAAGCAGGAACACCTCTGAGAGTCCATCCGGTTCTAGGTGTGTTTTTAATAGCATTTGTAGCTTTTAAAAGAACACTTAAATTCAACACCGTTGCTCACCTAAAGAAACTATGTATTACTTTTTATAAGCTCTTTTTCACTACGTAGCATGTTAAGAATTTTTAACAATGAATTCTTAAAGAATACTGAATATTTTTAAACTAAACATTTGAAAGCTCGATAAAAGGTTCTCATAGAGTTTGTAAGATACCATCGGTGCTGTAAGCGACTTCGATGAAGAATCTAGCCAAGCATTCATAGCTATGACAGAAACCTCAACATGAGATCCAATAAAAATATTATGGATGGGATTCGCATACTAAATAGTAGAGAGCATTAGAAAGGGGGTAGATAATAGTAAACATGCTAGCAACTATAAAACGTTATAAGAAAGTGATTTTACTAGCAAGTGTAACCATGTTTTCTCTAATCATTATAATATCGTTCTTTAAACTGTTTAAAAGCCCTAATCCTCCATGGGTATTTGAAGGTGCATATATGGAATATGTTTATCCAAACAATATGTCGATAAGATTCGAAATAATTGATGTATCAAATAATGTTTTTTATTACAAAACTGTAACGTACAATGATAGTTTTCCACTTAAAATAGAAATTAAAGGACCCTTTAATATATCAGATGGAAAATTTCCCTTCATTTCCCCCATAAACCCTGCAAAGACTGTAATAAGAGCGTTTACATATAAGCCCTACGAGTCTGAATATATAACTATGAAACCATTAAAAGTAGAAATAGAATTCGGTGGAACAGAAAATATAATGACTCATATAGGTAAAAGACTATGTGATATTTACATTGTTCACACAAGAACAATTATTATAAATAATGTAACAGATAATGTGAAAATAATTAACCAGACGATCACCGTTTATATTGATAAAATATTAAACATAGCAGTTAAGATCGTTTTTACATCTTTTGTAGATGATCGCATAGAAACGATGGTTTTAGAACTTACGCGTACAAATATAATTGCATTCAATTAATCATTAAATATTCATGGCCAATCAAATAAGAGCGCAACATTTACACTTTGAAGAATAAGCGCGTAAGTAATCGAAGGTATGTGCTTTCAGATATTTTCTTTTAAACTATTTAGCTAAGTCCAGATGGGGATGAGGCAAAAGATATATTTTAAGAGAATGTGGTTAGCTCAAAAATGGGATATCATAGTAGGCTTAATGGTGATGGCCCTTGAAATCGAAATTTAACTTAGGGTCAATAGAGGTTATTGTTGGACCTATGTTTGCAGGTAAAACATCTGAGCTTATACGTAGAATTGTTAGGGAGAGTTATGCTAAGAAGAAAGTTGGTATTTTCAAACCGTCTATTGATGTTAGATATAGTGTAGAGAATGTCGTATCTCACGATGGACTCTCATACCCTGCTTTCGTTGTTCCTACAAATAAGAATGGTATTTGGAAAATATATGAGCTAGCTAAGGAAAATGGTTTAGATGTTGTAGGTATTGATGAGGCACATTTCTTTCCTACAGAACTTGTTAGCGTATGTGAAAAGCTTGCTGATGAAGGTGTTAGAGTTATTGTTGCAGGTTTAAACCTTGATTTTAGAGGTGAACCTTTCGAAACAGTTAAGGAGCTTTTAGCTAGAGCAGACGATATAACATATTTAACAGCTGTATGTACTGTTTGTGGTTCTCCAGCAACTAGAACTCAAAGATTAATTGACGGTAAACCGGCACCTTATAATAGTCCTAGAATTGTTGTTGGAGGTAAAGAGCTTTACGAAGCCAGGTGTAGAAAACACCATGTAGTTCCAGGTAAGCCTTAAGCCTCTATAACTCCTTTACAGTTAAAACGTTATCTACCATTGTAGCTACGAAGTACTTTTTAGAGACTCTCCTTAAAGTTTCGTTTAAGCCTCCAATCATTACAGTTATGAGTTCTGCATTTGCTTCTTCAAGAGAATATTTAACAGTATCCTCATGTACAGCATCTATGCCATCAGTTATTAGAACTATTGTTGATACGCCTTCAGCTTTATTTTTAACTACATCTCTGCATGCAATATCTATTGCCTTAGCTATCCAAGTACCTCCACTGCTAATTATCGTTAATAGTGACATGAAAAGCTCCTGTATTTCTTTAGGCCTGGCTCTTCTACGAATCCTTATTAGTTCATGAGGCATGTAATCAAAGAATCTCAGATAGAATTCTCTATTTTCTTCTCTTGACTGTTTAAATAACGCTAAGGCAATGGCTCTAGCCCAAATAGTTTTCTTACCTATCATACTTCCGCTATTGTGGACTATGAATCCGTTAGCTAAGAAGTAATGATCACTATTTAGTACAATATCCCAAACTTTCTCCCTACCATAGTAAGAAACATTTCTTACGCTGGATAATACTGGGTAAAACTTTCCTTCATTCATGCCTATTCTTAATAATTTATCTCCCTTACGTAAATCGGCTACAATGGTTTCACATAGTATTCCATTCCTAATCACAGGTATAGAATGGTTAAATGTAGCATAGAAGTGTCCATGGTCGGTTTCTACTTTGAATACCTTTCTTACGCCACTGTAAACTATTTCCTTAACTTTAGCATGAGAGATATTTAATTTAGTTTTTTCAACAATGTAAGAATCATTGGCTAATGTTTCTTCTACGCTAAAACCTATGCTTAACACCCTATCTCCTTCTCTAATATTTTCAATGCGTTCTATAGATCCATCTTTAAGAGTAACTAAAGTACTGCTAGCTAAGCATTTATCAAGTAAGACATACAGAGGCCCAACTTTCTCAATAAGAATTCTCTTTCTAAGAAGAAGTTCTCCATCGACAAGTTTCTTATAGAAAACATCATCTTCTAATGTTAATTCACGTGGTAGTATTCTTGAAATATCCTTACCTAAAGTTATTCCATCATATACTCCATGTTTATGGTCATATCTTTCCCTATGAACTATGGTTATTGTTCTACTTAAAATGTTCTTCACATTCTTAAGAATTTCAGTAACATATGTTGTTCCTGCAAGCTTAAGTGCTTCAACTAAAAATTCTCCTGAAGTGAAAAGGCCAGGGTACTTACCTGCTTTACTTCCTGAAGCGATGTTTTTCAAGTCTTTAACGTTGCTAGCTACTTTTTCCGCTTCGCCATGGGCTTCTTGAACAGCTTTTTCCAGTATTTCACGTTTAAGTTTTTCTTCCATAATGTTTCCTTCACTTAGAGAAGTTTCGCTTGAGCTTTCACCGGAGACCATGTAGTTTATGAGACTGCTTAGCACTTTCATTTCTGAAAACTTTCCTGTACTTTTGGCTTTTTCCAGTTCTCTCTTAAGAAACTCTATTAGTTTTTTAAGAAATGAAACAGTGTACGCGAATGAAATATCTACGTCAACCATGGTATCGTATTTTAGCTTAGCATAGTCTTTTAAATCCATGAGTTTAGAAACAACTACTCTATTAAGTGATAGAATTTTACCTTCAATTTTCTCTTTAACCTTGGGGAAGGGCAAGTATAGTGTGTAGAAGACATCTACTGCAATGCTTGGATTTACTTTTTCACCATAAGATTTACTGTATGTTTTCGTTAATTTATCTGCTCTATAAGCTACTATAGGGCTTTCATAGTCTACATCCTCTAATGCTCCTTTAAGCTTTTTCTTATAGTTCATAGGTCTTTACCGTACAGGCTTGATTTACTAACTAAAGAGTCCTTAATTTCCCCTATTATTTCAAGTAATTTCTCTATTCTATTAAGAACTTCATTATCATCTATTGCTTCTCTTGCAATTTTTCTAAGTTTTCTCTCTATGATAAGTAACTCCCTACTATAGTTTATTATTCTGAAATCATACGTTGGTATTCTACGTATTTCCTTCCTAAGTCTCATAATATTTCTTTCAAGGATTTCAAGGTCTTTAAGGTATCTTGAAGGTAGCCTTATTTCTTCAGAAACTATTGCTGCTACTTTACCGAAATCATCTACTGTTTCTGGAATAACGTACTTTAAAGCCATAAAGTCTTTAGGTTCAACATGGTCTCTACAATCAAATACTGCGTTTGCTGCTATTGCTTTTAAACCCTTAATAGCTCTTCTATCTGTAACATGAATTCCCTGTTCCCTGAAAATAACTATTAACCTAGCGTATTGTTGTAGTATGTCCTTATTGTTCTTTACTTTTTCAAGAACATAACATACATGTTCTTGGACTTTTTTAAGCTCCGAAATCTCCATTATAGGTTCTTCTTCTATAACACCCTTCAGCTCTATTTCGATGCCTGCTTTAAATAGGTCCTTAAGTTTGCTTTCAGAAACTGGTCTTACATAGTGTCTGAATAGAAGCCTGTCATAAAGTGCTCTTAACTCTGATTCATCTGGAATATCGTTACTCGCACTAAATAGTGATATTAGTGGTGACTGTATTTTTTCATCTCCGTTTATGAAAATTCTTTCCTGCAAAAGTGAGAGTAATGTGTTTAGAATAGCTGTATTTGCATTAAATATTTCATCTAAAAATGCTATCTCCGCTAATGGTAATTTGCCTTCAATCTTACGCTTATAAATACCTTTAGTCTTTAACTCGTTAATATCTATAGGTCCAAACAACTCATCGGGTTCAGTATACTTGTTCAAAACATAGTAAAAGTATTTTGCTTTAAGGAGAGATGCAGCCCTACGAACGATAGCTGACTTCGCTGTTCCTGGTTCACCAATAAATAATGTGTGTTCACCAGAAAGTATTGAGAGAACTATGACTTCAGCTTCTTCTTCTCTCTGAATAAATGGTGCTGAAAGAGCATTATAGAATAACCTAACTTTTTCAAACATAGGATTCCCGCTGCTTTTTCTCATAAACTTAATATTCTTTAAGAAGCCCAACATTAACCTCCACTTATCCCTTAAGTAATACCTTGATTTAAACTAAATAAACCCTACCGAAAATCAGCACTACATAAACGTAGTTAATTGTTTTAAGTAGAAAAACATGCTTTTAACTGTGGAGAATTTCTTATCGTTTTAAATCAGCAAACATGAACTATAAGTTAGTGCGTTAAACATAATTAATTAAATTAGTGAAGTTGTTTTTCTATGCTTACTTAGCTTATACTATTCAACTTCAATTATTTCTCCTATAGGGCTTGTGTATTTATTGCTCCTGACATGCAGAGGTATTCTTCTGATTGTTTCCTCATTTAAAATGTTGAATTCTTTCCTAGCATACGCTTCAATTATTTCCCCAACTATAATGTTATGGTCGCCGGATTCTATGTCTTTACGTAGAATACACTCTAAAATAGCTAAGGATTCTAATATTATTGGTGAGCCTATTCTTTTAGCACTGGCCATAGTTAAGTTAGCTGCTTCAATTTTATTTACAAATTCTCTGCCACTAACTGTACCCAAGAACTGTATTTTTTCAAGATACTCTTTTGGTAGAAGGTTTAAGCTGAACTCTTTACTTTTAATTATAAGTTCGTACGTGAACCTATTCTTAGCAATTGCGACAGCAACTACTGGAGGTTTTCTAGAAACAGGCATAGTCCATGATGCAGCCATAGCACTGAGTTTATTTTTAAACTTAGAAGCCACTATGGTAACAGGTCTAGGATGTAAAATGTAGGGCCACTCACGAAAACTTATTTTCCTCCACATTTCAACCCCCATCATTAATAGTCTATTATTTCAAATTTAAAATCTCTAATTTTACACAATCACTGTGTATTATCCTAGTCTCTGAAATTAAGATATTACTCTATAGGAGTAAATGTAGGAGCAATAGCCACAACAATAGGTAATTATGAAAAACGTATACAGAATTATTTTTAACGATTAAGCTAATTATCTCTTTTAATATATTTGAGGCCTAGTTTTCTAATAGTCCTAGGATAATCTTCAATATATCCTGAAGGAAAATACGTTGTACTAACAAAGATCTTAGAGAACTCAGGTTCAGCAGCTAATTCTACGTAATTTATGTTCTTAGCAATTTTCTCTGCTTTAGTTCTCCATTTTATGTTTTTAAGTAGGACTCTTGCTCCAGAACCTGCAGTGTTACCTACAATTCTCACCTTATTCGCATTTACTTCTGGAAGTAGCCCTATGGTTATTGCGTTTTCAGGGTTCATGTAGAATCCAAAACTTCCTGCAACATATATTTCGTCTATGTTTTTTCTTGAAACACCTAGTTTTGATGATAGTATTTTATACGCTGTCTGTATTGCTGCTTTAGCCTTCTGTACTTCTCTAATGTCTTTTTGAGTGATTACTATGTCTTCTCCTATACTTGTTTCATTCTTAAACGCTAGAATGTAGGCGTAGCCTTCTGAATAATAGTACCTTATTCTTTTATGATTTTTGATGGTAAATTTTCCTGTATGGTCTATTATTTTTGCCTTAAGCATTTCAGCTATGGCATCTATTATTCCTGAACCGCAAATACCTGCTGGTAGAATATTTCCTATTACACTTATTTCTGGATCTAATGTTTCCGGATCTATGGTTACATGGTCTATTGCTCCTTCAAAAGCTTTCATACCATGCTTTATATGTCCTCCTTCAAAAGCGGGGCCTGATGCTGTAGATGCCGCAAATATTTCCCCGTTCTTTGAAATGTAAACTTCAGTATTTGTTCCAATATCTAGAAACATGTATGTTCCTTTTCTTTCAGCTAATTTTAAAAGAAGAACGCCCATAAGACTATCTGAGCCAATGAAGCCTCTTACCAGTGGAGGCATGTATATTTTTGCTTTAGAATTCACCGCCAGCTCTAGTTCTGAAGCAGTTAATACTAAAGGTTTCCTTACAACTACTTCGTAAGGCGCTTTACCAAGTTTTTCAGTATTTATACCTAAGAAAATATGGTGCATAACAGCGTTTCCTACAGCAACTACTTCAACAATGTTTCTAGGATTAAACTCTCTGGTCTTATAGAGCTTCACTAAAAAGTTATTTATTTCCTTGATAAGCATTTTCTGCATTTCCTTAACTCCATGGTCTTTAGCATAAGCTATTCTTGAGATAACGTCGTCACCGTATATTACTTGAGGATTTTCAAAAGCCTCTGCAACTAACGTTTTACCTGACTCTAAATCAACTAAGTACATGGCTATTTTAGTTGTACCTAAATCTAATGCTAAACCGTATGGTTTTATTTCCTCAGGAAAAACATCTATCAGCTCATCAGAGTTCTTGTATCTATATATGATGAGACATAGCTTCCCAGGTAGTTCCTTCGCTAAAGTCTTCAGAGTATTTAGGCTTGTACATATCTCTTTACCAACGGCTTTTTCAATGGTTTCTAAAGTACTAGCATGTTTTGATGTTAGAGTCACTTGTTCTCTCTTAATCATCATCTTAACTACAGCTGGTTCTAAAGATATTTCAGGTTCATAACCCATTATAACTGTTGTAAGAACTCTCTTAGCAGGAATTTCAACTTCAGTATAACTTAATACTTTTGCCTGACATGCTAATCTAAATCCTTTCCTTATATTCTCTAAGCCTAGTATCCTTAATTCTCTTTCACTAGGTTCCGAAAGTCCATTCTTAAGAACTTTAACTCTACACTTACCGCAGATACCAAGGCCTCCACAAATACTGTCGATGCTTATTCCAAGTTTTAAAGAAGCTCTATAAACTGTTTCGCTTTCAGAAACATCTAAACATTTATTCTGAGGTTTAAAACATATTCTGGGCATGTTTAGTCAACTAACTGCGTTGTGGTAAGATAGCATAGAGACACTTGCTTTTCAAGTTTAGCTGTAAATATCTGTCTGCTAAACAATATATTTAAATTCTCCAAGATAGAAGCAAAAACGCTCCGAGCTTGCTATTCTGTAAGACCAAATGTTACAGAATCTAAAGCATTAACAAAGTGTTATTGATAATGTTCTCTACGCATCTTAATATCTCATGCTATTTCTTTTTTGTTTTTAACCTGTAAATTGTCCGTCCAGCTTTAACAACAGATTCTATGTAGCCTAGTTTTTCAAGCCTTTTAAGTCTACGATAAAGTGGTGTTTTAGGTATTCCTGTTTTATCTATAAGTTCATATGCTGTCATTTCTCCATGCTTTGAAAGCACAGTCAATATTTTATTATCTCTCTCATCAAGCTCAACTATGCTCCTCGGCTTTCTCCTTCTTCTAATATAGAGAATAGCTAGTAATAAGGCAGTAACAGTAAAAACAGCAATTGCTATGAATGTAGGCGATATGTATGGCTGTTCAGGCGTTGGCGTTGATGTTGGTTTAGGTGTTGTTATTTCCGGTGTTATAATATACTTTATTAATACATTACCCTGCTTAAATACAAAACCTGGTTTATCATTTATTAGAATTAGTTCAAAGTCTTCGGGTTTCATATCAAATATAAGAGCGTTTTCTGGAAGCACTACAGTTACCGTCCATGGTGAATTTACTTCAAAACACCATTCTTCGCCAGTTTTTTCTGTAAGATCACTTGTATAGTATGTTATTGTAACTTCTTTGCTTAGTGCTGTTAGGAAGACATGTGTTTCATTATATTCTACGGTTAACGGGGTTTCTTCTGCAAATGCTTCAACATACATTGGTGATGCAAATAGAGGTAAAGTAAGATCTTGGGGTGGATTGGCTGCTTTAACAATGTATGTTACTTTAGCTAAGCCATCGCTATGAACTTCTATTAAAACCTCAACATCAACTGTTTGACACTTAACAGTACATGTTACAATACATATGAGGAGAAATAGGCTTAGAAAAAACAGTGAAATATACTTTACGTTACGTGTCAAAGTATACACCGTATTTATCATGGTTTACTATGTTTTTCGCTTAAACTTTTTGGCTTTGAACGTTTAAAGCTATTTGCTATATACCGATGTTATCCATTCAAGCATTCTATTTATTTTTTCTATGATAGGTTTAGGTGGTCTAGGTAATTTTTCTAGCCGTGTTTTTAGATTCTCTAGCAGTGTTTTAGCGTTATCTAGTGCTTTATGGAATTCTTCTTCACTCACCTTACCTTCCTCGTATAGATGGTATAGCATGTGAAGCCTCATGTCCATTCTTTCTAGGTGGAAAACAAGCCATGCAGCTTTCCTTAAAGCTATTATTTTTAGTCTTTCACCTATGGTTATGTGTATTTTACCTGACACTGTAAGTAATACTTCTATATGTCTATGGAAACCAACGAACATGTGTTTGTACGTTTCAACAACAGTTACTATGGTATCTAATGCTGTTTCTAGTTCTGAGATAGCAGATAATGTATCCCCTTGTTCTAGACTTGTTCTTGCTTTTTCGACATGTGTTTTTGCTTCAGCCATAGCGTTCTTTAATGCTGTTACAGCCTCTGTTACGTTTTCATTAACGTTTTTACTTTCAAGAGTCTCTAATGCTTTGTCGAGGAAGGTAATTACTTGCTCCATTCCGTTTACTGTCTTATCTATGATTTCTATTGCTTCTTCAGTTTTATTTGCCTCTATTGCTTCTATTGTAGCGTTAATAGCTTTACCTATTAATATAATAGCTCCTCTTAATCTTAACAGTGAGAAGTTTACTAACGTGGTAGCTTTCCAAATGTTACCCGTAACTCTATGTAAAGCTAATGTTGCTTTGGCCAACGCCTTAGATGCATCGCCTATAAGTGTTCTAACATCGCTAGCGTTGTAAGATCTGCTTTCAATAAGTTCTCTAGCTTGATTTAGAAGATCCTCAGCTAAGGCAACATTATTGCTTATTTCCTCGGGTATTTTAACACCTCTATCTTCAAGCCAGCTAATGACGTTCTTAAGTCTGCTTAAGGCATTTTCTCTGGCTTCAATAGCTTTTAGTAGTATGTTTTCTCTAAGAGTTGCTTTTTCTTCTTCAGGAACATTCTTTAAAATATAGATAGCTACTGGTTTGAAAACCCAGCAAGCTTTAACAGCTATTCTAATTGCCTTACAGGGTTCTTCTTCAACAACTTCCGTAGCATTCTGCAGAATACTTTTAGCTAAGTCAACACGTTCTGTCATATTTTCTGGAATACTAATACCGTACCTTTCCGCTAAATTGAGAACAGCATCTATTCTCCTAGAAACACCGTTTAAAATCATTTTAGCGACGCGTACGCGAATATTGCTAGGTTCTTCAGCACTTACCGGTACAGCTGTTGCTACTGCAGTAAGCATTGAAACCAGTACTAAAGCTACTATGAGAGTAGAGATGAACTTTAAATATGCCATTTCATGCACCCGGTCAATATCTTAGATGCTATAAATATAAAGTACAAGTCGGGAAACCTAGGGAAACCGCTAGGAAAGCTAAGGACCACAATACTAGAGGTTAAGCGACTATAGCGTAGTAAGAGCGTTCTCTAAAGGATATAATGCAATAGTGAAGACATTAATTTATACTTCTACTTAGTTAACGTTTGAATAGTGGGGAATGATTCTTACATGGAGAACAGAAGTACAGAAGCAAAAACACTTTACATGGTTAATGAAGTAATTAAGGTTGAAATTAAAAATGGGAAAACATTGTTAAGAAAGGTTCAAGAACCTTTAGTAAGAGAATATGCTTTAAATATTAATATTCATGGGTTGAAATATAGAACGTACCTTATATCCCCTAATATGCTTAAAGAGTTTGTTTACGGTAATTTACTATCCTTAGGTATAATAGACAGTATAAGGGATGTTGATAAGATAAAATTCGTAAACAATGAAGTTAAAATCTATCTAAAATATAAAGCTAAAATATTTAAAACACTGTCCAACGTATTTGGGCCTTCATGCGAGGAAAAGACATCAGTCCATAGTTACTCTGAAAAAGTTTTATCGAATGTTAAGATTTCAGCCAACTATGTTATTGAAGCCTTAAAAAAGTTCTATGAGAAATCAGAAGTATTTAGGATAACAGGCGGTGTTCATGCAGCAGCACTTTTTAACATAAACCCGTTTAATCTTCTAGTTTTTACTGAGGATATTGGTAGACATAATGCCATAGATAAGGTTATTGGCTGGGGGTTTTTAAGAAACATAGACTTTAGTAAAGTATTACTTTTAACTTCTGGAAGAATTTTTACCGATTCCATAGTTAAGGCTGTTAGAGCAGGAATACCTATAATGGTTTCTAAATCTGCTCCAACATTTGATGCAGTAGTTTATGCTAGAAAAACAAACATTACGCTCATAGGTTTTGCTAGAGGTAAAAGGTTTAACGTATATTCTAATCCGCAGAGAATTAGAGAATTAGAGAACATCATTTTTAATACTCCCTAATGTTTTAACAACAATATGAAAAGCTGCACTAATAGTTAATAGTAGAATTGTTTAAATTTTCATTGTTAAAAAATAAATTATAGATGATGAAGTACCGTTTCCTCTAACCGTATCACTCTATATGTTTTTGTTTCATCGTGGCACGGCTTCATAGGTTCCACCTCACCTAGAGGGCTCACCTAACTGCTCATCCCATAGGGTCATGGGTGGCGGTTGAGCCTAACGGAACGGAGCTCCCATCTACGCTAAACCCTATAGCATTACCTCTTATAAAACCTACCCAAAATATAAAAAGATGCACAATACTATAAAACACTATAATCTAAAGTTTCTGCCCCGGGACCGGTACGGATAGGATGAAGAAGTGGTCCTTCTCTGATATTTAAATTATAAGTTTCTCTTTCTCGACTCTTCTCTCGTCAAGGCTTAGATCTTTTACCTTGAATTTTTCACCACCATAAAGTTCAGCGTATTTTTCACCAAGATACAGTGATTTAACTATTCTACCTATAGCATCTGCTTTCATAATACCGCTACCACTAGTTCCAGCAGCAACAATAAGATCTTCTACTTCGAAAACAACAGGCTGGTAATCTAAGGATATATCGTAAAAACCTGCCCAGGCCCTTGCAGGTTTTGCTCCTGAAAACTGCGGGAAATACTTAAACAAGATCATATATATTCCGTTAAAGTAAAACCTAAGTTCAGGCTTAGGTTCTTCCTCCCACATAAAAGCACGTCCAATATAATCTGACATACCAACCCAGAAGCTGTTTTCTTCAATAGCAGGTCTAATGTAAACGCCTTTGGGAAGTATTGTTAAGGGCAATATATTTTCTTTATTGAAATTCTGGGCTCTAAGTAGCTTCCGTAGAGGAGGTGTAGATGCTTCGATCACGAAGATCTGTCTCTTCTTAGGCTTAATATGGGCATCAATACCTATAGGATCTAAGAGCTGAGGTGTTTGAGCACCGGTAGCAACAATGGTTTTTTTAGCTTTAAATACTCCACGACTTGTTTCGACACCAGCTATCCTAACATCCTGCCAGGGATATGGTTCATTAGGTAGCCCTAAGGGTCTCCTAGGTTCAACAATAAGCCTATGGACTTTAGTATTGTAAAGTATTTTACCCCCAAGCTTTACAAACTGTTCTTCGTAAAATTTAACTAGCTTCATAGGATCCATAATGCCCGCTTCCTTAACTAGAACACCTAAGTGAATATCTTCTAAACCCATAAGCTTAGAATCCCTTTCATAAGAAATGAAGGTTCTTACGCCAAGCCTTTTCTTAAGGACATCAGTGTCTATTATTTCAAACCTTAATCCTCTTTTGGATATGTAGTCTAAAACATCTCTAATATCTTTATATTTTCTTTTAGTAAGTAAGAAGAGATATCCAATGTATCGCATGTTTAAATTATAACCTAATTTTTCCTGAACATACCTATAAAATTCAATACTAGTGGTAGCTAAGGCAATATTTGTTCTAGAGTAAAAGAAAGTTCTAAACGCAGCAGCACTCTTACCGGAATCACCTAAACCAGCGTCTTCTTTAGCTTCAACAACTAAAATACTGTTTTCAGGACAAGCTTTTCTCAAATGATAAGCAATAGATAACCCAATAACACCTGCACCGATAATTAAAGCATCATATTGCATAATGCAATCACCTCAAGCATGGATGTTAAATGAATATATCATTGTTCGAAAGTCTTATAGCCTTTTTAATGTTTATTTTCAAGCCTATAATATTTTATTAGTGCTCTCGTAGGTCTACTAGAGTAAATAATTTTCACCGGTACTATGCCTGCTTCACTATTAACTCTATATTCTATTACTATATCCAGGTCTTTCACGTCAAACATCACCTTACGGACTCTAACATAGTATATCTTTCCTGTATTCTCCTCTACCCTTTCTCTAATACAGTCAAATAATTCTAGAAGATTTTCTGAAGCTAGTTCTAGAAACTCGTTCGGCTTAATGTCTAATGGTTTAAATCTATCCATTAAATAGAGATGAAGCATTTGAACTTTCAGCTACACCACCTTACACGTGAAAATATGTTTTGAAACTATGTAAAATACTTAAATGCTATAAACACAGCTAAAAAGTCTCAATGATAGTATAGCTCTAACACATACCTCTATGTTAGCAGTACATATAGTGTCTAGCGGCTTATTCTTCTTAAGAAGATGTAGAGATTATGATGTACCTCATAGTAGTGTTTTTAATTGTAGCATTTATTGCTGGCCGTTTTAATGTAAAGTTTAAATGGGCTGCTTTAGTCATAGGATTAGCGTCTATAGCCTGGTTCTTGAAAGTATCACCTATAACTCGGTCTCAGTATATGTTATCTACCATTCTGCTTACCTTATTCTACATTCCAATGATACTTATAGCATCTTACATAACACATTACATAGCTAAAAAAACATAAGAATTTACATCTAGCAGAGTAGACGTATTTTAACTATGGTATTTATATTATGGCTTTTCCTGTTTGTTTCTCGAAGAAGTGTATTTTTTTCATGTCTAATTGTAGCCATATGTTTTGTCCTGGCGTTAGCTCTGCTCCAGGTCTTGTTAGTATTTTGACTATCATATCTCCTATTTTAATATTTACAATAATGTCCTTACCTAATGGTTCTACAACATAAACTTTTCCCTGGATAGTATTCGGTTTTTCTTCTAAGATTATTTTCGCGTTTTCAGGTCTAAAGCCCATGATAGTTTCAGAGGTTTTAGACGCAATCATTTCGCCAATCTCATTAACTAACTTTAATTTAAAATACTCTGAGTCAAAATAGTACTCTCCATTAATTTCCTTTATCAATCCTTCTATAAAGTTCATTGGTGGTGCTCCAATAAAACCTGCTACGAATAGGTTTGCTGGCTTATTATACAGTTCCGTTGGTGGAGCATATTGCTGCAGTTTCCCAGCATTCATTACCGCTATTCTGTCGGCCATAGACATTGCTTCAACTTGATCATGAGTAACGTAAATAGTTGTTATTTTAAGCTCTTTCTGAAGTCTCTTAAGTTCAGCTCTCATAACAACTCTAAGCTTAGCATCCAAGTTGCTTAATGGTTCATCTAAAAGAAGAACATCTGGTTCCTTGACTAAGGCTCTACCCAATGCAACTCTTTGCTGCTGGCCTCCGGAAAGCTGGCTTGGTTTTCTATGCAGAAGTTCCTCTATTCTGAGAAGCTTAGCTACCTGTTTTACTTTTCGATCTATTTCATTTCTAGGCACTTTCTTAAGTCTTAACGGAAATGCTATGTTATCGTACACGCTCATGTGAGGATATAGTGCGTAACTTTGGAAAACCATACCAACATTTCTATCCCTTGGAGGTAGTTTTGTTACGTCCTTATCGTCAAAAAGTATTTTCCCTCTGGTTGGCTTATATATTCCGGCAACCATTAGTAGTGTTGTTGTTTTACCACAACCGGAAGGCCCTAATAATGCTACGAATTCTCCATCTCCTATTCTAAGGTTTAAATCTACAACTGCTTTTACTTTTCCAAAAAACTTACTCACATTATCTAATATAACTTTGACCATGGAGTTTTCACCTCTTAATACCACCAACATATATTCTTAAGAGGAGTTTCTGTGATGTACTGAAGAATATAATTGTAGGTATTGTGAAGAACAATCCTAAGGCTGCAAGCATACCCCAGTCTATGAATTTGAATTCTCCAATCATATGATATATGAGCACAGGTAATGTGTAGTATGCTTCATCCTCTACATAAGTGAATACCAGTAGGAATTCAGACCAGCCTGATAAGAATGAAAATATTGATATTGCACCTATTCCCGGGAGAACTAATGGCAAAATTACTGTTCTCCAGGCCTTCCACCTAGTGCATCCATCAACTAAAGCTGCCCATTCAAGATCCCAAGGTATTGCGTCGAAAAATCCTTTAATAATCCATGTTGCCATAGGGATTTCTAAGCCGGCTTTTATTAGAATTATACCTACCAGAGTCATGTATCCTTTACCGTACAGTCCTAAATTGTTGAGAATTACGAAAAGCGCTATTAGCAATATTATGCTTGGAAATGCATGAAGAGCTATTATAAACTGCATTAGCTCCATTCTACCCTTAAACTCCATTCTGGATAAAGCATAGCCTCCAAGAGTGCTTACGAAAACAACAAGCCCTGTGACCCCTAATGCTAAAAATAAAGTGTTTAAAGTTACAGGCCATATGTTCGGATATTCTTTTAACCCCATTTTAATAGGTGACCATAAGAACCTCCAGTTCTTAAAGGTGACTTCTGAGGGAATAATTCCTAGTATTACTCTCCCGCTAAAGCTCTGTACTGCAAGCCATAACAGCATAGACCATACAGGAATTAAAGGTATTACTGCAATAATGATTACTAGCAAGTACTTAATTATGTTTAATATTATCGTTCTACCTCCTATTGAAGGCATTTTGAACTTCTTACGCATTTCCTTTACACCTCTATTCTACTTGGTTCCATAAGTCTTCTAAAACCAAATATTTTGAAGTATGTTACTATGAGAACTACACCAACAACTACAAGGATCAGTGATAGTGCTGAAGCGTATCCGTATAAGTGTTCTTCAGCAGCAAAAGCTTTGCTATAGGAGTATAGAGACCATACCATTACCTTTGCTGCTCTAGCTATTCCAGCGTAGCCTCCTCCACCACCTGAACCCCAGATCATTAGTATATACTCGTATGAGCTTAGTAAGCTAAGTGTTTGCCATGAAATAACAAACAACATTGGCCATTTAAGTAAAGGCACTATTATATGTCTAGCTATTTGAAAATCTGATGCTCCATCAACTAAAGCAGCATTAATTATATCTGTGGGTATAGACTTAATAGCCGCAGTATATATTATCATTCCAAAACTTGCTCCAACATATCCGTTAACAACAATCATAAGTATTTGAGAATAGGGTGGTGATAAAAGCCAACTTTCAGGAAGCAATGCTTCAGGAACACCTGCAAACTTCAGTAATGTATTTAATAACCCATATTTAGGATCAATAAACCAGTTCCAAACTAAAGCATAAATTATCCCAGGCATAATTCTAGGTATTAACCATGAAACTCTTAAAAGCATGGAAACTATTTCGTTTCTAACGAAGTAGGCTATTGCTATAGATAAAACTAAGGCAAAAATAGCATTTATAGATAAAACGCTTACAACATAAATGGCTGTTATTGTTAAGGCTTCTACGACATAAGGGTCTTTAGCGAAAAATATTTTTTCAAAATTCTCTAAAGTAAGGTGAACGTTTTCGGTGAAAAAGTTTCTAATAAAGTCTAAGAAATTTTTAGAACTTAAATCGGTAAACCCTAAGTAAACAGTTAAAAGTACTGGAGCAATCCATGAGAAAATAATCATCATTAGCATAGGCGCTAAGAATATCCAAGGTAACATTTTTCTACTTATCTTTAAAGCCAATTATCAGCACCTTCTTAGCTTAATAATGTAGGCGATTAGCGACTATGAGGAATCGTCAGTATGAAGATATAAGTAAGGGCTTCTATGGGGGTAGCGGTTTAAACATGCTTGAGTAAATAAAAAAGAAAACTTGGATTTAAAATTTTACTCTCTAATTACTAGTTCATCTCCTAGTTCTGCTTGTAATGTAGTTATCATTTCTTGTAATGCTTCTTCTGGCGTTAATTCTCCTTTCTCAACCTTTGTTATCGCTGTTATCCATGCATCTTTATATGCTCCCCATTTTGGATGTAATGGCTCAAACGATGTGTACTCTAGCATGTAAGCAACTTCTCTGTGGAACTTTGACTGCTTATAGTATGGCTGATCTACGGTTGTTGACCTTACTGGTAAATGTCCGCTGTTAACAGCATGTATAGCGTCTATTGGTGCTGAAGTTGCCAAAGTTATCAGTAGAAATGCTAGCTCTGGGTTTTCAGACTGTGCTGTTACGTAGTATAGATATGGGCTTGACAACGTCATTGGTTTAAGCCCTGGTTCAGGTGCTGGTATTAATGCAAAACCTATGTTCTCCCATTCGTATTCTTCAGGTAATTCTCCTAATTCCTCATGGTATGCTACTCTTTGCCATTCAGCCCAGTGCCATGTTCCACCAAACCAGAACAGTACTCTACCATTGACGAATCCTGCATGTATTTCTCTCCATGAAGTGCCTATCATTGTTGGTGGTAGTACCTTGTCTACTTGAGCCATTCTGTGTAGCAGCTGTAGCATTTTTAGCATAGCGGACTTGTCTAACACTAACTTGCCTGTTTCTGGATCCTGGAGTACTCCACCATACTGATAGTATAGGATTACGAATGGTGTTCCGCCGAAGTTTGGTCTATGGTAGAAGCCCCATTCTACGAGTCCTTTATCCATTGCTTCCTTAGCAACTTCTATTAAGTCTAGTAATGTGACTTCTCCGTTCTTAATCTTCTCAGGTAATGCTTCGATCTCTTCCTCGCTCCAACCTAGTTGTCTTAGGACATCTTTTCTAAAGTATAGTGGTCTTGCCTCAGTATCTTGTGGTAGAGCCCATATCTTACCCTTGTACTTAACAGATTTCCATAACACCGGGTATACGTCTTCGAGTAGGTCACTATACTTTTCAACGTAGTCATCTAAAGCTATTACATATCCTCCATCCGCAAGCACCGGTAAATTCTTCATAGCAATAATGTCAGGAGCTTCTTCAGCAGCAAAAGCGGCTGTAAGTTTCTCCATGTAGTCTCCTCTAAAGAACTGTTTTTCAACCTCGATCTTAACGTCGACACCTACTGCTTCAAATAGCCTGTTCAAAATGCTAGCTGCTCTTTCAATATTATCTACTCTAGTAACGTCTACAGGGGACCCTGAACCCCAAACAGCGACTTTTATTGTTTTTGCTGCCGGTGTTGGGGTAGGCGCTGGTGTTGCTACTGGCGGCTTCATGGCGTAGCCTGCTACAAATCCTATGATTATACCAACTATTAGCAGTATAACGGGGATGACGGTAGATAATTTAATTTGAGCACTATATGCCATAAGAACACCCGTATATTATAAGCTTAAGCTTTAATTTAAATTTTATTTACATAAGTTTTTGAAGTCCATGCGTATTTTACTTTTTCAGAACAGCTAAGGGAAATTTAAAATTAACCATATAATCTGAAACTACTTTAATTAGTATTAAGGAATACATGTATTCACAGGTTTTCTTATTTTGGTCTAATAAACTCATAAATCCTAAGAATCAATATTATTGTGAGTACGTATCAGTCATGTTAATGGAGCTTGATAGAAGTGAAGTTAGTGAAGCGTAGAAGGCTGCTAACAACATATATAGGTATAATGTTAACGCTGATAGTTTTAGCAATTATATTTAGGGTTTTAGGTTTAGATAGGGATCCATCATTCTTTGAATGGCCAATCCTATATTTTGGTAGTGCTGTTGTTCAAGCCTACGCAGCACTTATAGCTGTTCCTTTCACTATTTGGGTTATCTATATGCAGTCAAAGTACGGTACCGTTATTGTCAGAATGTTTTTAAACAAGATAATTTATCCTTTCTCCATATTTGCTATAATCACCGTTATTTCTGCATACACTATGTCCTTAGAGAAAACAGAATACGCGTATTGGGCCTTTATGGCTGAATTAGCTGCTACGCTAATATTTTTACCTCCACTAATAAGTTATATTATAAAGCTTATGACCATGGGTCCGGAGGATGTTGTGAAAACATTAAAAGCAAGTTCTAGATCTTTAGAGGACTTTATAGTGATGTCTTTGCACATATTACGACTATATATGCTTGAAGAATATCCTGATGAAAAAGCTATTTCAAGTATGTTACGTACAATACTTTTCTCTATGAGGAACGTGGATAGATTGAAGCTATATCCTGAAGTATGGCATAGATTTAAAGATTTGCTTAAAGCCATAGCTGTTGAAGGAGCATATCTTCCAAACAAGTACTTAATGAAAAACCTAATGGCTCTCTTCATGGCTTGGCTTGTTAGAAATAATAGGGATAGAACTGCTAGAGCATTTATAAGATATTATAAACGTGTTGCGTTAAGATATATGGAGGAAAGGCTTCCATCGGAAATTGTTGAAGACTTATTTTTAGATCCAACATTAGGCGTTTTCAAAGTTCTTAATGCTAAGAAAAGCTTGATAGCCTATGCTACGGATCAGTGCATTAGTCTATTAAAGAAAATCAGACGAGCAAACATGGTAGGAGATATTACTACCAAGGAAATGTGTAAAGTTTTAGCTATAACTGACAGATACTTCTCTGACATTATGGATGTAGCTGAAGTTCAAACACTTAGAAAACTGATAAGCCGTCTAAGAAAGGAGCTTGTCTGCGCACCTAAATATTAATTGCTTCCAAAGCTTTAACCATAAAATATGTTTAATAGTTACCAACACTTTAACACGTTTAAAGCAAAGGTGGACAATGTGCAGCTTAAAAGCAGAGACGTAGCAGCAATAGCCATATACGCTTCACTTTACGCTGCAACTTCGCTTCTTACAGCATACATTCCTACGGGACCATACTTTATACAGTTCAGACCGGCAATAGCTATACCCATGATTGCAGCTATAGTAGCAACCCCTTTAATTGCTGGTTTAAGTGCAGCTATAGGTACGTTTATAGCGAGCATTATAAGGTATGGAACACCTCTTCTAACAATATTTAGTGGTACACCAGCAAACTTCATGGGGTTTTACATCATGAGTCTTGCATACAAGGTTTTGAGGAGAAAAAATGTTAACTGGATTATTGCCTTAATAGTTTCGTCTTGTCTAGGATTAATTGTAGGATCAGCGATAATAGCGTTAGGTTTATGGTTTCTCGCATCGGCAATGCTTGTTGAGGGTTTAGAGAAATTTATTAATCTAGAATTCGCTTTTACAGCATCGTTTCTTTTAGTTTTTGCCCCAGCACCTGTAGCTTTAGTTATAGTTGTAGCTATCCTTAAAATACTTAAGAACATGGGTAAAGTACGGTTATAAGCTAAGTTACGGTTTAAGCTATGTCTGTTCATCTATACTTTCTAGGTACAGGCGGTTGGGTGGCTCCTGCTTCTAGGACATGTATGTCAATAGCTTTAAAAGTTGATGAAAACATCTACCTATTTGATGTTGGTGAAGGCAGTTTTAAGAATTTTCAGAAATCGAAGCTAAGTCCTTTAAACATTAAAGCCATATTCATAACACATATTCATGGAGACCACATTTTAAGCCTACCTACATATATAGCAAACTTAGCCGTTTTTGGTTACAATAAAGTGTTAAAAATTATTTCACCAGAATGGATTAAAGAAACTATACACTCACTATTAAAACTCACCACGAATTTAAAAATTAAGATCGATTTTAAATATTTAAGCGGATATAATGGAGAGCTAGCATACGCTGATGAGAAAATTAAGGTTTGGTCTTATAGAGCTAAACATGTATCAGAAGCCTTAATGTACAAAGTTAGTGTTAAGAACAAATTAACTATACTGTATACTGGGGATACATCACCTAATAGTGTCTTAGAAACAGAGGCTGGAAAAGTAGATGTTTTAATTCACGATGCTTCCTTTATGCAGGGTTTTGAAAAACTAGCCCATAACACGGGGCATTCAACAATATCTGATGCAATAAAGTTAGCTTTAAAAGCTAAAGTAAGGAAACTTATATTAACTCATGTAGGGTTTATACTGAATTTACCTAAGACCTTTAAAATAGATAACATATCAGTTTACGTTCCTAAAGACCTAGATGTTATAACGCTAATGAATGGAAAATAGCACTTACTGTGTTCATGCAGTTTTATGCTGTTTTAAAATATAGTCTACTATTTCAGCAAACCCCTTACCACTAGGTTTAGATGCAACATATGTTGCTATTTCCTTAAGCTTTTCATCCGCATTAGATACTGTAGCGGAAAATGGGCATACTCTGAAAAGGTCTATATCGTTTAAGCCATCACCGATACATACTACTTCATCTCTTCTAACAGACATTAGTTCTAACGCCTTTAGTAATCCTTTATCTTTACCTCCGCTTACAGGCATAAGATGTATTGCATAACCGCTAAAAGAAACTACGATGTCCTTGAAACCTTTTTCCTTTAAAAACTTCTGGATTTTTAATGATATAGCATATGATTGTTCCCTAAATTCTTTCTTAACATTAAATGCAAAGTCAAATGTTCTGTAAGTATTTTGCCACACTGGCTCTATGAAGTCTTTAAATTTCTCCACTACTATAGATACAGCTTTCTTACTAGAGAAGGTTGCTACATTGTATATTTTACCTTTATAGAAAATTAGGCACCCATTTTCACAGATAACGGGCCCTGAAGTCCCAATATATGTTGATAAAGAAACTACAACTGGTAAAGCATTGCCAGAAACTAAAACGACAGGAATGCCATTGTTCTCTGCTTTCCTTATGGCTTTTATGGCTTCAATTTCGAGTCTATAGTCTTCGCGGTTAATAGTTAGTGTCCCATCTATGTCTGTAACTATTGCTTTAATTTTAAACATACTTCATCGTTAGAAGAATTTCTCAGACCAGAATACAAGTATTGCTACTGCAACAACTATGGTGGTTACTTCAAGTAAGCTTAGAAACATGAGGGCTCTGATAGCTAAGGTTAAAGTAAATATCGAGAGAGGAAGCAAAATAGCACCTAAAGGAGCAAGCATAATAGCGTTCTGAAGTTTATTATATTTTTTAGTTAAGCTAAAACCTAATGTGAAGCCTAATATTGCTCCTGCAAGTGCTAGGAACGCTAAACCCATTAATTACCACCTTATTTTCCGCGTTTTCGTTTAAATCGTTAATTTCATTACTTTTAAAAGACTTAAGGCATAAGATTTGTCGGTACGCTTGTATATATGGTCGTATATACGCTTGACCAAGTAGCTTTGTATTAACAATAATCTTTCAGAAAGCAATGTTATCATTAATAACACTGTATTTACCCGTAAGCACATGCTTAAAACCTTAGATACTTAATTCTCTTAGCAATTATGGAACGCATTATTGAAAGTAAACTTTTACTTCCCAAAGTTTTTGTCTTGCCTCTTTTTACGGCTGAAACGAAGTCATCAATAGATTCTATGTTCTCGTAGACTAACGTTAATGTAGAACCTATTTCCTCAGGTATATGAGCATCACTACCTCCAATACATGGCTTATTAAACTTTTCAGATAAAACATAGGCTTTAACATTACATTTACTGTACACTCTTCCATTAGTACACTCTATGGCATCCGCTTTTTCAAGTAAATCATCCATGTCAACTATAGGATATTTGAAGAAGAGAAGCCTACCATATGGGTGTGCTATCGCTATTAATCCTCCATTTTCATGTACAACATCGTAAAGCTCATCTATTGATGAATATTTTAACTCTGTCAGACCGTAGACTAAAATATGTCCATATTTTGTAGAAACTTCGATACCCGGTATAACTAAGACATTATAGTTTTTCTGTATGGCTAAGGCTTTTAAAGAACCCTCTAATGTGTCATGATCTGTTATTGAAATACCTGTGAGCTTAAGTTTTTCAGCTATTTTAAGAACAGTTTCTACATCCATTACTCCGTCAGAGAATGTAGTGTGTATATGTAGGTCAAAGACGCTCATGCAATAAAACCTCTCTACATATTACATGTAATAATATTTTTAAATGAATTTAGATTTTCAAGCGTATGTTTTAGCTTAAAAAAGTCTCCATAAACAACTACATCAGCTACATCTATTATTTCTTGGTCTTTAGGGTTAAAGGCGATACCTAAACCTGAATACTTTAACATGCATTTATCTAAAACTGTGTCACCTATAGCTATGGTTTTACCTATAGGTACATTATACTTTCTCATAGTTTCAAACAGTACGTTTAGCTTGCATACAGATTTAAACATGCAGTTTTTTACATATTGCCATCCAAGAGGCATGGTTATATTGCCAGTAATTATTCCATCGTTAACTTCAAGTTTATTAGCATAAAAATCATCGATACCTAAAGCCTTGACTACTCTTTCAGCTAAAACATCATATGAAACAGTTACGAGAACAGTTACAAAACCTAACTCCTTAAGCCAGCAAATAAACTCTTTAGCACCATTAACAAAACCTATCCTATTGAATTCACTAATAAGCTTAGATAGAGGAACACCTTTAAGCAACATAGCTACCTTTAAGCTTTCCTCATAGCCTTTTAAACGTTTTCTCTTAAGCTCTTCTATCTGTCTTTTAAACCCTAACCTAGCTATGGCTTCTAAACTCCTACCCTTAAGTATTGTACCATCCATATCTAGTAAGGCCAGTTTCCGGCAGTTCACCCTTATTCTTCCTCCTCTTAGACCCTTAATCTACATAGGTTAGGGTTTAAAAATTTTATTTCAGAAAAAGCTATGACACATAATAATTGAAAAACATTATCATTATTAGCTATAAAGGAGCTAATATAAGCCTAAAAAACATAGTGTGAAGAAGTGAGAAAACATTGAAACTTAATGTAGACAACATAGTCTTAGATTACTTAAATATAGTATTAAAAACTAATAAGTAAAAAACTTTGATATTTTATTTGGTAAAAATTATTCATTAATTTCTCCTTCAATTTCTCCGAGCGCTTCATCTACTTCATTGATTAAGCTTTGTAATCTCTCTTCTAGTTCTTCAAATTTTTCTAACATATGTTCTCTATGTTCTTTAAGTCTTTCAAGGAGCTTTACCAGCATTTCCTTAAGATGTTTAAGCATCATTTTTCTCCCAGGCGTTTTCTCTTTTTCTATTTTCTCTTCTATTTTCTCAATAAGTTCTTTCAGTTTTTCTTCACGCATCTTTAATACTTCCTTAATGACCTTGCTCACTCTGCTTATTTTCTCTCCAAGTTTAGGTATTATTTCTTTCTCAATCTTAATCTTCCTTATTTTCGGATATAGTCTTGATATTTCTACGAAAATATGTATCACCGTTTCTTTAGTTACATTACCTGCTTCTACTTGAACTAAAACCTCAGTTATTGTTTCATTTAGTTCTCTAATTTTCTCCATGTATACTGTTACATTTACTCCTTCATTTTCTAATTCTTCAAGGTCTTTCCTTAATCTCCCTAGTCTTTCTCTCATTTTCTTTAAGAATTTTTCTAGACTGTGTACACATATTTTTAGTCTCTTTTCCATATGAATTTTAGCTATCGCTTTATGATATTTTGATATAAGTCTAAATACTTCCTTTCTTACATCACTTAAGATCTTTGCAGTTTCGTTAACTAATCCTTCTCTAAGTTTTTCTTCTGCTTCGTCCAATGTTTCATTTAGTTCAATAAGTTTTTCTTGAATTGCTGTTGCATTTTCGCCTAAAATCGTTAGGTTCATTTGCAAAAATCTTTCAATCATTATTCTAAGCCACTTTATCTGCATTAATAATCCATAAGCTTTTCTTACTGTTTCATTACCGACAATTGCTCTCATTATTGCTGATCTGTTTACATGTATTACTTCAAGACCTGCTTTGAAACATACTCTAACGGTATATTTTGAGCTTCTCATAGCTTTTAAGGCTAATTTTGCAGCATCAGTGTAATTGCCTGTATTTAAGGCTTCTTTAGCTAGCTCTAAATATGTTGTAGCGTTGCCTAGTGCTTCTAATGCATCTGAAGGAACTTCAACACCCATATCTTCAAGCTTACTAACTACCGTTCTAGCGTAGTTTATGGTTCTATTAGCGATCATAATCATTTTTTCAGCAAGAGCCTTTGCTCTCTCATCTTCAGTTTCTTCCTGAGCCGATGCTGGAACTACTGAGGCAAATAACCCTAGCAGTATTATAGGTATTAACATTAGTGCATACAGTTTTTTCACATCCATCACCATGTGAAATCTTAGTTTTTGTTAATTTTTTAATATAGTCCCGACTCCATGTCGGGAGAGTTTTGGAACGGTCACGGAACAGTTATCTGAATCAAGGTGTTTTCCGACAGTTCTGTAGTAGCCCATTAGACGCGTATACTAATAACAGACTTAAAATATTTAACAAAACATTTCTAACGGGGAAACAATTGTTTAGAGAGAAAATAAAGGTTAAAGGTAAATCCGGAATAGTCCATGTAGTGGAAGTAGTTAAGTTAGGTGATGAAAAATACATTTACATCGACCTTGAAAGAGAAAGTGCTGTTAAGGTTCTAAGTAAGATCATTTTAGGCTATGATACCGGGCTAAAGATTTATGTTAAAGCTAAGAAGCTTCGCTGGGATTTTATAGAAGAAGCTCTTGGAAAACTAGGCGGCATAGTTGATGTCTCAGATGCTTTCGTGAAGGTTCCCACAATTGCTTAACGCAGGACTAGCTCTCTTAATCATGGCCTTAGCTCTATGGATTTCTATGTTAATTTACACTGTTTTAAAACCTAAACATAGCCGTAGAGAAGAACTATCTGGCGGTTTATCTTTCTTGGCTAAGTATGAGGAAGAATGGAGTAGAGGAATGAAAAATCCGTATAAGAAGGAAGCTCTAAAAGACTGGGATATCAAGTTAATTAGAAGGATCAGTGTTAGAGGTGAAGCTACATTAGACGATATTATTGCTGAGTTAAAGGAAGGATCACCGGCCATTGCTAAGAGAATTAAGAGACTTGAAGCAAAAGGATACATAGTAAAAACACCTTCAGGCTCCTATGTAATAACTGAGGAGGGAAGAAAGTTTCTAGAAATGATGAAGGAAAAATACTGGTATAGGAGGAAAGAAAAAGAAATTCTTGAAAACATGTAGAAGAGAACCTTTGCTTCGACTGCACGGAGAAATCAATGCTGAAGTTCTTCGTGCAGTCCTTCTCCGACCTGTAGCGTAGTACCTATATGATGACTCTATAAGCCCTTTTCTTGTAAGCTAAATAGATTTTGAACATTCAAAAATCTATTTACGGTGATATATTGTTGAGCATTGCAGATCTACAGTTAAAGATAGAGAAGATAAGAGAATTTGACAGTTTAATAGATTTTGCCAGGTCAAGCTTACAGCTTGACATAGTGTTTCAACTAGCCTCATCTAGAAGACCGCTTACATCTACAGAGATAGCTAAGGCTTTAGGGCAACGTAAAAAACCCATTCTTGACGCTCTTAGAAAATTAGAGATCAAGGGGCTTGTAAAGAGAAGCAGTGCTCGAGGAGAGTTATACGAGCTTACAGAGTTAGGTAGAAATGCTATTGAAGATCTCTTCGCAATATTAGGTATAAGTGATTTTAAAAGTGCTTTAAGGTCAGGCTATGGTAAGGTTAAAGCAAGAGACATGATAAAAATCGTCATACCTGTAAACTATATTCATGATACATTAGTAGCTTTAGGTACCAGTAGACGCAATGAACTGCCATTAGCTACATTATCACGGATAATAGGACTTTCACCACAAAGATTGACTATGTATTTAGACCCATATGCTGAGCCTAGAAGCGAAGTAAGGTTATTTAAGAAATACAGGAAAGAAGTTTTAATGCGAAAAATCATAAACAAGCTTCTTGGAAAAACAAGAACAGAAATACATTATAGACTAACGAGTTTAGGTATGGAGACCTTCTATAGACTATCAATATACACTAAGATAAAGAACAACACTATGTTAAAACTACTGATAAGGCTTTTTGGAAATTATAGCCCTAAACTAGTGTTAAGAAAACTATCGCTAATACACGTCGTATTCGGTGGATTGTCATTAGCATTACTAATAACATTGCCTATGTTCTCTCACTTAACATTAGCTCTTTGGGCCTCCTATAACGTTCTTATGGGAATGCTTATTTTAGTTAGTTATAAGTAATTTTCGACGCACCGGCGAAGCAACATACAACTATTATATTAGTGTTTTTCCTTTTTATTTTAAGGTGAATTATTTGAGTGGAGAATGTAGTATCAAGAAGAATAAGGATGGTGTTTTCCAGAACAGCAGTAGGCTGTGTTACGAATTATTTTCTCTCGCCTTTACAGAATTTGAAAGGATGTTTGGTAAAAACATTTCATGTACTATAGCGTATTATATGGGTAGATCTATCGGACATGCTCTATATAGTATTTTTAAATACTACGGTTATACAGCTAAGACGGTAATTGAAGCTTTAAATACGCTTATATCCATGGGCATAATATGCTACTATAACGTATATGAGGTAAACGGCGAGGAATTAAACATAGTTATTGCAGGGATCAATGTTCCTAGATGCTATGGTAAATCAGAATATCCCTTGATCAGAGGATTGGCAGATGCCCTAGCAGAGAATGGCGTATTTGGTCCAGTATATAAAGGCGAAGGTAAAGTAAGACTGATAGTTTTAAACAAATGGAGGTAGTTTTCATGGTATTAAAAGAATCATTGTCCTTGCTTGTTGATGGTCAGATAATTCATGAAGCTATAGTCATTTCTAACAATGAAATACGCTGCTTTCCCTGTATTCATACGTATGAAAACCTAACATTATTGGCTAAAACTATGGAAAAACTCGTTAAAGCGCACATACTAAAGGAACTAGGTGGATATATAACATTGAGGAAAAAAGATTACACGTTAATTGTTATTCCTTTAAAACAAAACGCAGTACTGATACTAGCTTCACATACTATGTTTCTTGAATTAGCACAAACGGTCCAAAGCATATTAGAGGTCATTAAGAAACTAAGCAAAATTCAACTTAAACATTCAAGTATACCGCAACTTGTAGAAGAAGCCATGTAGAGGTGTAGTAGAAACTATGTCGGTAATACTCATTTCTATTTCTATTAATCAGCGACGCTTTAGCATACGCTGATATTAAGAATATTACATGGTTATTACTGAGAAGAGGTTATGAGTTGTGAACTTAGAGAAAATAGCTAATAACCTTATGGAATGCGGTTTGGTAAAATCTGTTTTTATATATTCAAAAAACACTAAAGTTATTGAAAAATCCTTGGGAAGAACCCGTTTAAAAACACCTGAAATTATAAATATAATGTTAGGTTTTCATGATAAATATGTAAAAATTTCAGGTTTAGACTACATTTTCTTAAATATGAGAGCTAATGGGTACTCATTAGTGATGGTTCCTTTAACAGAAGATGTAGTGATATTTGTAGAAACAGAGCGCGATGCTCCTCTAAGTCTTATTTTAACTGAGATCTTGAAGGAGAACATTTAACTATGAAGTTAAAACTTCCTTTAAATCCTTTAAATACAAAATGGCTATGCCTGTAAGTTTGACGTGGTTCCTATTACTGCTTAGTACTATTAACCCTCTTCTCAATAGAATATCTAGTATTTTAAACATGGCTTTAGGTTCAACGTTAAACCTTGCACATAGCTCCTTAACGCTCATACTCTTATCTTCTTTTGAGAGAAGCTCTAATAGCACATGTATTGGTAATACTACCTTCGTACTCCCGCTGCCGTTGTTCGCCATGAACATCACTGCTACTAATAATGGTTAATAATATAGTATCCAATATTGAATATACCAATAAATTAATTAGGCATCGTATAGTCTTTAAGAATTATTACTCATAACTTTTCTAAGATAAAGATTTAATAGTAATACCTAAGTGGGTGTTTTTTCTTAAAAATTTTACTATATTTTTAAATATAATTAATTAGAAAATTTATATCCGCAGGTATTCCATTTTGACAACGGAGCTGTCAACGCAGCTACTTAGGAATATCAAGGAGCTGGATAGCTTAATAGATTTTTCAAGGGCAACATTACAATTGAGCATAGTTCTCACACTAAGTGATTCAATTAATGGTTTAACTGCAGAAAGCATTGCTTTACGTATCGGATGTAAGAGAAAAACAGTTCTTGATGCTTTAAGAAAATTGGAAATCAAGGGTTTAGTTATAAGAAAAGAGGATGTTTTTGAACTTTCAGATTTAGGAGTAAAATATTTAGAACAATTAAGAACATTGTTGAAGATAAATAAGTCATCGCTTAAAAGTAGCAGTTCTGATGTTAGAGAGGTAGCACGTAAACTTATTTTCTATGGTACATTAAAGGATATCGTTTTAATTCTAGGTAAAGAGAAGGAGGCTACATTAGAAAAGTTAAGCAAAATACTAGGCACTAGTACTAGGAAAACTAGGAACTATATAGTATATTTAAATAACATGGCAAAGAGCACCATTGTTAAGGGTATAAGAAGAAAACATTTATTAGGTGTAAAGAAAGTTTATGTGCTCACATCATACGGTAAGAAAGTATATAAAGCCATGACAACGATGTATTACAGAACATCTACTAAGAGAATTAGTCAAACACAGGTGCTTAAAATAGTATTACTATGTAATGTCGTAGGCTTAGCTTTATCTTTAATGCTACTTTTCATATCTAATGTTTTAACATTAGTTATGCTTTCTTTAATAGTGCTGCTAAATAGTTTAGCAATATACTCGAATCTATAATAGTCCGTTACCTTACTAAGTTTTGAGCCTTTATAAGGCTCATTATTTAAATCTTATTTTAAGACATTTATTATTAAAGCATATACCCGTAAGGGTTTTAAATAAGCTATTATGAAATTTAACATGTAGCTAAAACCTTGTAGGTGTATGTTTTTGGAAAGCATAAAGTCTAAAGAGTTTTGCGGCTCTGCATTATGTCTCTTCGTTGATGATGAAGTTGTTAAAGCCGCTGCATTATATGAGGGATTGAAACTTATTGATGTTTACCCTCCAACTCATCATCTAGATGAGTACATAGGTGTGTTAAGCCTTATAGCCTCTGTATCCTTAAAACCTTTAAATGAATATATAATATTTAAAAGGAATAATTTATGGTATATCATAATATCTCTTGTTAGAAGTAAGGTTCTTGTTTTAGCTTTAAGTAAATATGTGAGTCCTTCAATAGCTATGAATTATGCTGAGAGTGTAATTAGGAGTTTAAAGGAGTTTATTTCTAAAAAAGAAGCCTTAATCACTTAACCTTTCACATTCCCTTACTATTTTATGGTATGCTTTCATAAGATTTCGCTCCTTATCACTATATGTAATTATTTTCACAGGTATTGTTTCTAAAATTTCAGATAATTCTTCTTTACATCTCAGAAAGTTATTTTCATTTACAAGCAGAATTATGGGCATGTGTATATCTATACTTATCACAACGGCTTTTATTACTTCTATTTTTAAGTCATAATGAGTTATTACTAAGGCTAAATCACATGGATCAACGATATGTATATCAACTTTATGTTTTACGCCGCTTACTCCTTTAATAGCATCATCAACAATAAATTCTATTTCCTTATTATTACGTAATAACTTAACAAGTTCTTTTTTAATCGTTGAGTGTTCCAAAGTTTACACCAGTTTAATGCGCAGTAATATTCTCTATTACAGCGCAGCGTAATACTACTGTATAATAGGTCTGGAATAATTTATGTATTTTGGGCTACAGTCTTCATGAGTTTAACATTGATGAAACGATACTGCATGTTTTCTATTTCGTCTACTAGACGCACTATTCGGATAATAGCTTAGATTAAGCAATATTAAGTTTATTAAGAAAAGTGTTTAAGGTGATATACTATTAGAGTCTGGAGATGTCACTGTCCAATATGTAGAATAATAGTGCTCCCTGTACTTAGAAGGATAGATTCTTCATTAGTGCCTAGAGACACTACATATGTTAAAACTAAAGTGAGTCAAAGAAAAAATGAAGAACATTCCCCTGTTGAAAGACATGTAGAAAGAGAACAATTAATAGTTAAAGAAAAACTGGGCTTAGAAGAGAAAGAGGCATCTGAAAAAACAGAAGCCAAGCTAGTAAGCAAAGTTATTAAAAAATCTCCTGCTTTTGAAAAAGCTAAACCACAACCTATTGTTCAAGAAGTTAAAGTTGAGGTACCTAAAGAGCTTATTGAGAAAATCGAAAATTTAGAGGGTGAAATCAAGAATATAAGGAATTTTGTTAGAGAAAGTGTTGAGGATATAAGGGCTTCTGTGGTAGATTTGAAATCTTCTCTTTTAGAAACGAACAACCCCTTTATTATGTTTAATAACAGGCATTCCTCTACTATTAAATCTCTTGCTGAAGGAGGTAATTCGAAAATATCATTGGAAGCTTATATGAAGATAGCTAAATGGATAAATAAAATGCTTGACAATTTCTCTCTCAATGAATTACTGGAGTTAATAGATAATTACATTGAAGTTAATGTTTTAGATGATAAGTTAGGTGAGATTCTTAGAAAAACAGCGAAAACAACAGCTAAGATGAGAGAGTCAGGGATTTCACTCGTAGAGCAGGCTAGAAATATTAAGGAACTTCTTGATTCACTAGGTGTTCTCAGTAATGAAGTGCAAAGAGGATTGAAGATTTTAAAGAACAATGTTTAAGAGGCTTAAAATATGGGATTCGGAGCTGTTGCTGCCGGAGCTATAATATTAACCATAACACTCATAACAGTTGCTGCATTATCAACGATTTTATTTACTATTATGACTAACACTGTTGAAAACGTTTTAAATAGTAAAGATAATTACTCCATAGAATTCACAATTTCCTCCATGATTTATGACAATATTAACAATGTATTGTACATTAACATTACAAACACAGGCCAGTATTCAATAATACCCTACCATAGAACAGAACTTATCCTAGACTATGTAAACATCACTGGTAAGCACGAAGTAGATGTATTAGAATACGGTGAATGGAGACCTTATAGAACATATGTTGGTAATTACTCCTACCCTTTACCCGAAGGCAAGATCGTAGAAATTCCTCCTGGAGCAACACTTGAAATCGTGGCTCATCCCTCATATACTATTGATGCTTCCTATCCTATAGTGGTTGTCTTTATTTTAGATTCTGGTGTTGAAGCAAAGACTATTACCAAGCTGAGGTGATTAACCTGGAGTTTAAAGAAACATTACTCACTACAAAAAATGAAGAACTGGATTTAAGACTCGGCGGCGGAATTCCTATACCTAACCTGTTAATAATTGAGGGACCTCACGGTTCAGGTAAGACTGTTCTAGTTCAACAGATAATATATGGTGCCATTAAAAGCAATAAAAGAGTTCTCTTCATAACAACAGAGTCGGGAGTAAGAGAGATAATAATACAGTCGAGGAGAATAAGCTTAGACATAATGAGAGAATTTATACGTGGACAGCTTCAAATAATACCTCTACATATAGCCGGGGTTCATTGGTCGCAAGAGGAAGCTAATAGGTTTATCGATATTATAAAAGATTACATGATGTTTACTAAAGATTATTATGATGTTTTAGCAATAGATTCCTTGAGTGTTATAGCTTATGGAGCCGACAGGTATAGTGTTTTAGAATTTTTAAGTAAAGCAAGAATCATTACTAGAGAAAGTAAGTTAATAGTACTTACTATCCATCCTAAAATGCTCCCTGAAGAAATTATGACAAGTTTAAAGGCTATTTGTGATAGTTATTTTAAACTTGGTTTTGCTGAAGTAGGTGGTAGATTAATTAAAGTTCTTAGAGTCATTAAACTTCGCGGTACAAGTGGTGTTGCCGAATCATCTATTGCATTCGATATCGACCCGGCTTTTGGAATAAAGGTTGTACCATTAGCTTTAGCTAAAGCCTAGGTTGTGATACTTATGTCTTTGGTTAAGCAGGAAAGCAGAGGTTTAAAAGAGCTTCTTGCAGAAGCGAGAAATTATCCTTACTTAGCTAAGTACTTAAGAAAAATTTCAAGAGAAGTAGGTTTACCAGATTATATTCCTGGAAAACTTCCGGACTACTTAAAAAAAGCATCTTATGTTAATATAATATATTCTTTAGAGGAAGGCATTTTTATTCACGTATATATGCCTCCTGAAGGAACAGAATCTGGATACAGGAAATACATTGTTATTGAGCCGCCAAAACCTCCAAAGATTTTAGTAAGTCTTATAGAAGCTAAAATAGCTGAATTAGTTACTGAAAAAGATATTGCTGAAGATCCTGAAGAAAAGAAGAGGCTCTTGCTTAGTTTTTTAGAGAAGGTTATTGAGGTTACGAAAGATAAGGTAGATTATAATGAATTTCTTCGTAGGAAGCTTCCAAGAAAAATTCCTGTTTATATTGTTGATTATGAGTATCTTAAGTACTATCTCATTAGAGATAAGGTCGGCTTAGGTGTATTAGAACCTTTTATTAAGGATCCTTATATTGAAGATATTAGCTGTGATGGACTAGGCTATATCTATATTGTACATAAAGTGTTCGGTCCTTTAGAAACAAGTATAAAGTTTGAAACAGAAGAAGAACTGGACAAGTTCATCATTGAACTAAGTGAAAGAATAGGTAAACCTGTTAGCCATGTTAGACCTATAGTTGATGCTACATTACCTGATGGAAGCCGTATAAACATGGTGTTTGGAACAGATGTTAGTTTAAAAGGGAGCAATTTCACAATAAGAAAGTTTTCCAAAAAGCCGTTGTCGATAATTCAACTTGTAAACTGGGGTACATTGGATGAAAAGATTGCCGCTTACTTGTGGATGCTTTTACTAGAAGGTATGAGCGGATTTATATCCGGAGAAACCGCCTCAGGTAAGACCACATCGCTAAACGCCATGATAACGTTCATTAGGCCTACGGCAAAAATCATAACAATTGAAGATACAGCAGAAGTTCAAGTACCTCATGAAAACTGGGTTAGAGAGTTAACAAGGGACACCGGAAGTGCTGAGAGCAGTATAACTATGTTTGACCTTTTAAAAGCAGCACTTAGACAGAGACCAAACTACATAATCGTAGGAGAAATTAGAGGAGCAGAAGGAAACATTGCATTTCAAGCCATGCAAAGTGTTTCATGGGATACCCCAGTTTTAATAAGAAATACGGTTACTGGAGAAGTTAAATTAATGCCTATAGGTGCTTTTGTAGATCAGTTCTATAGCGAAAATGAAGAAAACATACCTAAATTTATTGAGAATTATGAGACCTTATCCATGGATAAGCAGGGTATGATAAAATGGTCGAAAATAAAATACATCCTACGTCACAGAGCAAAAGAAGTATATGAAATTACATATGAAGGCAAAGGCACCATAAAGACCACAGGATCACATAGTGTTTTTGTACTTGACGAAGATAGCTTAGAAATAAAGCCTAAACTTGTATCAGAACTTAAAGAGGGAGATTTGCTCATATCATTTGTTAAAAGAAAAAGTACAGAATTGTATGCTTTAGGCTCTCTCACAAATGTTTACAACGTATTGTCTAACGAGAAAAGTTTCCAAATAAAGAGTGCAGATGGAAACTATGTTCTAATGGCAAACACTCGTAGAGGAATAGTAATTTACACTATCAAGAATAGGAATCTAGCTTTAGAACTCGCTTGGTTAGCTAGAATAGCAGGTTTTGAATCAAAGCTGTTTAGAAATGGCAAATATTATGACATCCACATACGACCATATGGTAAGAGAGGAATTGGATCGTGGAGTAAGAAGATACCATTAAAACCTATAGTCAGGTTTTTAGAGGAAAAGGGTCTCAAAAGCAAACTACCTTTAGAATTAACATACACGGTCTCAAGGTTTAAGCAGGGAAAGCAAAGATTCATTACCAGAGGCACACTTAGAAAGCTACTAAGGTTCCTAAGGAAACATTCTAACTTGTTTAATGGTAAGGACCTCAAATTTCTAAAGAGAATTGAAATGCTGCTGAGATGTGATGTAGCATTTGTAAGGGTTCTAAAAGTTGCGAAGAAACCTTATGATGGCTACGTATATGATATTTCTGTTCCCGAAACAGAACTTTTCATAGGTGGAGAAGTACCTATAGCACTTCATAATACAGGCCATCCTGTTCTTGCAACTTTTCACGCCGGCAGCGTTTTAAGGCTTATTCAGAGGATAACCTCTCCACCAATAAATGTTCCGAGAACACAGCTTGACAACTTAAATTTCGTAATAATTCAGAGTGCCGTATACAGAGAGGGAGTTATGCTGAGAAGAATGCTTAGTGTAAATGAAATTATAGGCTATGATGCTAAAGCAGATTCAATAGTTTACATACCGGTATTTACATGGGATCCAGCAACCGACACATTCCTGTTTAGAGGTAAAGGATCAAGCTATTTACTTGAAGAAAAAATAGCCACTATGAGAGGTGTTCCTAGAAGGAGAATGAAGCTAATATATGAAGAATTAGATTTAAGAGCTAAAATCGTAAGAGAAATGGTAAATAGAAAAGTATTCGATTATTACAAAGTATTCAATATAATAAGTAAAATATACAATGTAATAGATGAAAAGTCTAAAGGGAAGAGCAAGGAAGAGACGCAACAAGTAATTATTGAAGGACTTGAGGAAGCTCTTAAAAAACTAAGGAGGGGAGAATTAAAGTAAAAGCAAAAGCACTATTATACTTAAAACCATTATCACTACTATGTTTATTATCTCCATGATGCTTCTATTTCTTTTAGAAAAGGTCAGACTATAGAATTTTAAACCTAAATCAGTGAGCTTATAGCATACATGTCTCGATTCCAAATCGCTATACACTCTTTTAAGTATAGGAAGATTTGATGTTGTAAATCTTCTTAAGTGATTATCTAAAGTTGTTTGAGACACACCTAGCTTACCGGCTAACTTTCTAAGGGAATAGGGTTTATTTGTAGGCCCTATAATTTCCAAGGTTCTTAGTAAGTAAAGTGCGCTTAAAAGTTCATCATATGCCTCCAAAAACAATGTTTTGCCGAAGGGCAAATTCGGTAGTGTAGGCTGTTCAGAAGCGTTGTTTAGTGAAGCTAAACGTAAAAGAGTGACATAAACTTTTACGCCGCTAGGTGTCAGCATATAGTAGCCTTTGTCTCTAACTATTAATTCTTTAGTTTCAAGTTTCCTTAAAGCGTCAAGCACTGTTTTTCTTTTAAGTTTAGAATAGCTAACAATTTCATTTATTGTTAATTTCTTTTTTCCTATAGCCAAAAGTATTTTTAGCTGGGCTGTTGCTCTACCAAGGTCTATTAGGTTATCGATATTTCTTAAAACCTCAATATTTTTAGCCAATACCTCCATCAAAGATCTTAATACCTCATGTACTTCTAAAATTCCATTTAAATTTATTTCAAATCGTATTCTGCGATTAAACGTATAATTGGCGGTTATAGGCAATGATAACCTATCATTATCTGTCTTTTGGTTTAACCTTAAATACTATGGTGACTGATGGACGATATTCTTAGTCATTCCTCTATATGTATACTGCGATTATTGCAAATCAGAGTAAGTGTGTTTGAGGATAAAATATGGAACTAAAATATGGAATTAAAAAAGCCCGCAAGGGCATTGTAGGTATTGAGGCGGCTATTGTACTAATAGCTTTCGTAATAGTTGCAGCAGCCCTAGCATTTGTAGTGTTAAATATGGGTTTCACGACAACTCAGAAGTCTAAAGAAACAATGTCGTCAGGGCTTGCGGAGGCAAGTTCAGCATTAGAAATAGATGGAAGCGTATTGGCAAGAACAAACAATAGCAAGGTAGTGTTAGTAGCTATTCCATTAAAACTTGCTCCAGGGAAGGCCCCTATTGATATGGCTAAAGCTGCAGTGTCTATAGTATTCTACGATGGTTCCTCTTGGCAAACACAAACGGTAAACCTCGATAGCAATAAGATATATACTACATCAGAAAGCCCTGTAACAAATGTTACATCATATTCTCTCTCTGGAAATGTTGATGCAACACTACACTTCTACATGGGTGACGACGATAACATTTTCGAATCAGGGGATAAAGCAATACTATACGTTGAACTTGACGATGGAGCACCACCATACGCTAAGATACATATAGAAATTAAGCCACCTGTTGGAGCACCATTAACTATCGAAAGAACTGTTCCACCAAATCTCAGCGACGTCATAGTAATGTTAGGATAAAAATAGGTTTAACGAAGTGATTGACAATGCCCAGTAAAGCTTTAAGAAAAGGAATAGTAGGTATTGAGGCAGCTATTGTACTAATAGCTTTCGTAATAGTCGCAGCTGCATTAGCATTTGTAGTACTAAACATGGGCTTTACAACCACTCAGAAGAGTAAAGAAGTAATGTCATCAGGACTTAAAGAAGCTAGCACAGCATTAGAAATAGATGGAAGCATACTAGGATACGCTGAAACCTCAGGTTCAGCTGACGAAATAGTTATACCAATCAAGGCAGCTCCTGGAAGAGGTTATGTAGATGTACATCCAGCTAGAGCAACAGTATTATACTGGACTTCAGGTTCTTCAGGCCAAGGTTTTACAGACATTTATGTAGCTTATGGCTACGTATACTTTAACGCAACATCGAAAACATACTATGTAGTACTATATGATGAAGATAATAACCAATTGGATAATGCCAATACCAACAAGAATGTCCTTGACATAGATGCTATAAGAGATGCTGTACGTACGATCGTTACTGCCAGTTCTATAGGCGGAACAAGTAGCACTCCAGACATATATGCTGTAGTATTATGGGTTGAAAGCATACAGCAGTATTTAAGCAAAGACAGTAATTTGGAGTTTGGTGAAAAAGCCATAGTACTAATCGACATAACCAGTGACACCTATAAGTTAAGCGGCTATGACACATTTAAAGTAGAATTAAGACCTCCGGAAGGAGCGCCATTAACTGTTGAAAGAACGATGCCTCCAAGTATCGATGCTGGAGTTATCGATTTAGGTTAAGGTCCTTGCGGGCTAGAGAGTAAAAACTTTTTTTCTATTATCCTATTTTACGGTGATTATTATGGGTAAAGAGATTTTAATAATTGGCGTTTACACCATTATCGGTTTATTACTCTCCATAGGCGGGTTAATTACGTCATGCTATTTTAACTTAGGTTACTATGGAGATAATATGTTATATCAATTATTAGGGATTATTGGAGGGTTCTTTAGCTTCTTCATAGGAGTTCACATACTATTCGTATCAATAATTTCTCTTGTAAAAAAGAAAAGATAACATACATTCGACACGCGGTCGCTTCTATTAGGAGACAATTTTAGCTAAACTAAAACTATTCCTCAAAGGGGGTATGAAAGTATGGGGTTTAGCAGCGTTGTTGTAGAAGGTATAATATTAGTAGCTGCAGTTATTGCTGCTTCTGTTTTTGCGGCAACATTCATGGGCAAGGTTTTTGAAGTAAAGGATGCTCTAGCACAAATGGCTAAAAGAAACGTTGAACATTTTAAGTTAAAGGTTGTTGTAGTTTATGCTACTTACAATAATGAACTAGGATGCTTTCTAGTATTTGCTAAAAACGTGGGTAAGATACCTGTAAAGCCTATAGAAGAAGTAAGCATATTCTTCGGTACTTTAGGAAAAGCAGAACCATATTATTATAATCCATCTCCAACATATGGTCAATGGACATATGTTGAACATAGTACAGTAAACGGTATTTGGGAATTAGGGGAAACAGTAGAATTCAGAATATACAATCAGACAAACATTGAAACCCCATACTATGTTAAGCTAATTTTACCTCAAGGAGGATTTGCTGAAGAAATGTTCTCTGAAGTTATTAGGTGAACATTGTTTTGGTAAATAAAAATATAGTTATTTCCACGTTAGTATTAGCTTCATCACTTATCGTCGCCCATTTTCTACCTGAAACTATCAAGCCTTTACCAATAGCTTTGGCTTTCGTTTTTATAATTTTGAAACTTATTATGCCTTGGGTTAGGAAAAGAACCATCGTTTACGAAGTGGATGACACTCTGATTTACCTTATAACACACATGTATGCTGTTTCAACAGGAAAGCCTCCTAGAAGAAGAATTTTTGAATTAGAAAACATAGCTGGTGGCTATGGAGAATATGATAGACTGCTTAGAAGAGTAGCTACCCTAGCTGTAGAATGGGGTTACGGATTTGCTAAAGCCATAAGGATAGTTGTTAGGGAAGCAAGAAATAAGGTTTTTAGAGATTTTCTAATGCGTTTAGGAGAACTACTCAATATAGGTGAAGATCCCGAAGTTTTCCTTGATGTTGAACGCCGGGCTTTACTTACTGAAATGCAAGCTCATTACGGTAGAATAGTTGAAGCAATAAAGCTTCTACTAGGGGTTTATACTTCAAGTATTTCAAGTGCTATATTTATGGCAATAACTGTAATAATATTTTCTATGTTATTTTCTGCTTCTATAAATACAATTATAGCTACGTATTTTGGCATAACAATGGCTTTAGTGTTTTTAGTTTATATTCTTTACAGAGTTCTTCCGAGAGAAAGAATAACTCATACCGTTGGCGAGTATCCTCCGGAAAGAAGAAGATATAGAATATTTTTAGCTATAGGTATTTCACTATCGATACTCATAGGTGTTTTTACCTACTATTATACTAAAGAACCTAGCCTATCTATGAGCTTAGGTTCTTTACCCCTACTGCTTCCCGGCTTCTATGCCAGAAAGATTGAAAAGAAGATAAGGGAAATTGAAGCCTTCTTCCCAATATTCGTTAGAAGCTTCGGATTAACATACGCTACAGTACCTCATACACCTAAAGCTTTAGCCTCAACACTAAGAAGCGAATATGGGCCTCTTACAAGATATCTTCAACGGCTTTTAGCTAGGCTTAGTATAGGAGTTGATCCTAAAATTTCATGGAAAAAACTTATTGTTGAAACATGGAGCGAGCTTATAAGAAGAAATGTTAATGTTTTATGCGACGCTATAAGCGCTGGAGGAAGCCTTGCTAGCGTAGGTACTGTTCTTAGTGAAACATCCTTCAGAATTATGGACATTAGAAAACAGAGAATACAAGTAACCAGGGCTTTCGAATCAACAACGTACATAATACATTCGCTTCTAGTTGCTGTGCTAACTTTTATTTTAGAATTATTGTCGATATTTTATAAGCTCATGTCAAGCCTGCAGACCATGGGTACAGAATTTCATGTTGTAATGCCTTTTCAGCCTATACCTGTCGATACAGTTATTTTAGCAACAGCGGTATTCATAGTTACAATAGCTGTTGTGAATGCTTTCGCAATAAAGATAGCGCAGGGTGGTATGTATGAGACAGTATGGGTTCCTTTAAGCATTCTGCTAGCAATAAGTGGCTTAGTAATGTTTGGTATAAGATTTATGTCCTCAATAATGTTCTCTGAGCTTTTAGAATTAACAGAAGTTCTCAGTACACCAACATGAAAATTAAAATCCTACAAATGTAACTAGCTTATTAAATGTTTCAACTAAAATGTTTACTGACAGAATGTAGAACGTTAAGAAAAACATAGCACTTATAAATATTAGTGCAAATCCTAGTGAAATCCTCCCTCTCCTATGTATCCCGAAGTAGACTTCTTTTATCCCTACAATACCTGATATTATACCTAGTATAAAATATACAACAAGCATTATTGGTGATCTTAATATTTCAAGTATTTTTTCCATGCTAGCAGGATTACTCAACCTAAGAACAGCATAGACCATAGCATATACTAAAACAAAGAAGAAAGCTAACAAGATAAAATCTTCAATCCAACTACTGCCCTCTTTTCTCATGGAAATAGACCATATCCTTAAGTTTTTCGACTTATAGTCGCTAGGTCTCTTCATATTCTATACACCAATAATTCTGATATAGTATAGGTAGCGGGTATTAGCATGGTCTCTAAGAGATCTTTCACACGTTTAGTGCAGTGTATCATATTACTTACACTGTTAACTGCGTCTTTAGCACAGCCTATACTTTCTCTTTCAAGTTCATATAGTTGGAGAGAATTTATTATCCTACATTATGGTGCCGTTGTACGGGCGACATTAAGTTTAAACTTAAACGGAAACGTCTGGACGATAACTAGTCCCTTAACAATAAATGTTGAACTAACTTTACTTAAAAGCATAAACGAAAGCATAAACGTAATATTAAAAGTAAAACACATTATAGGAACTACGGTTATTTATGAAGAGTCATGGTATTTAGGAAAATTGTCAAGAAATAAGAGAGTGATTACAGATAAGATAAACGTTTTCCCTAAAACAATAGTTTTAAAGAAAATTGAAACACAAGGTGAGAGCTTAGAGCTTCTCTTAACACCAGAAATAATATTGGCAAGCAGAAAAGGGATATCATCAAGTGGCAAAACAGCTCCTTTTCGCATAGTAGCAGTTAGAGAAGACGGTAAGAACGTTAAAATAGCGTATAATGTAGCAAAAATGTTTGACAGCGAGTCTATTATTGAGGTAAGTGCTAAGTCAAATGCCCTATGGGACTTAACAAAGGATATTGAACCCATAGAACTTGTTATCAATGGACATAACTTTAAGGTAAATGAAAGCCTAGAATTAATAGCTAGGATTAAGACTAATACAACCATACTTAGTTCAATATACATAGGAAGTTTTTTCGGAGAATTTAATACTAAAACACTATTAGCAATACCGCAGGATTATTTAAGGGTTATATGTAAAAACGCCGAAAGCATAGCTTTAACAATAGAGGTAGTTGTGATAGGAAATAAAGAATCAGCTACCATCATTATACCTATGGAAATTCTCTGTGCAGTGCCTAAACCTAAAGTACGTGTAGAACTTTTTATTCAAAAAAACGCGTTTGTAAAGCAGAAAATTCCAGTAACAATTAAAATAATTAATGATGATGAGCGGCAAATATTTTTAGAGAAAATATTGTTAACGGCAAATAACACTTTAATATTTGAGAGGACCATTAGAGATGTAGTTTCTGAGAAATCTGAGGAAACATTTTTCACGCACATTGTTCTTAATAGTACGGCTTCCTACATTATTGTGGCATATGTAAAATTTAGGGATTTCACATTAAAATTCTTCGAAGAAAACTCAACTGCACATATAATAAACATACTAAACCCATTACATCTTAAAGCTAAGAAAGGGGAATACGATGTTAATGAGAAAATAGAGTTTATAGCTGAAGTAGGATTCCCGGAGATGGTTGCAACGTTACAATATAAACTTGAAAATTCGAGCAAATGGATTGAAATGAAAACTTTTAAGTTAAAATTCCCAAACACCTTAATTAGTATAGAGCCTTTAGAAAAACCTGGAACATATGTTTTTAGGCTTATTACAGCTGACGATATCTTAAGTAATGAAGTTTTAATTAAAATTAACCGTAAAATAACTGTTAAGGTTAATCCACTGTACCTAGAAGTAGAACCAAATACAAGAGTCAATCTTACAGTACTTGTAACACCTATACCTTCAGAAAAGATGCAATTAACTCTTCTAAAACAAGGTAATAGAACAGGTTCTTGGATTACTGAATCTAATACTATTATTAAAAGAACGGGGTTAAACTACGTGGTTTCATTTGTTGCACCTAAGAACACAGGTTCCTACGTGTACAGAATAGATTTAGTTTTAAACTCTAAGGTAATAGCTTCCTCGGAAACTATAGTTGTTAATGTAGTGGAGAAAGAAGAGGAAAAACCACAGGGTTTACAGTTCTTAGGCATTATTAAAATAGGAAGTGGACTTTTACCGTTAGAATTTTTTACAGCAACTATTTCAACACTATGTCTTCTTTCACTTATCTTTTGGAGAAGATATAGGGTTTAGAGTTTAGCGAAAAGTATAGGTTTAATTTTCTCTATTCTTCTAAAATCTATGTTCCTACCGTACTCTTTCAATTCAACTATTTTTAATGGCTTCTCAAAGCCTAAGTAATTAAACAGGGTATTCATTGATTGAGGTATTACTGGGTACAATAGTGCGGCAATGTAAACTAAGGTCTCAAATGAATTGAACATTACTTTTATAAATTCTTCATATTGCTTATTTTTAGCTAATTTCCATGGTTCTTTCTCATTAAAGTAATTGTTTAACATAAATACTACTCTCATTATTTCTTCAATAAGTTCCTTAACCTTTAGTTCTTCAATAAACCTATCAGCATTATTTATAACCTTCTTTATGGCATTTTTCAGTTTTTCTTCGACTTCTAAGTTATGCTTCTCAGCGGAAACCAGTATTTCGTTGTACCTACTATATAAGGCAAAAGCTCGGGTTACAAAGTTTCCTAGAGTGTTAGCTAGCTCTGCATTAATCATACTTCTTAGTTCTTCTTCATTAAATTCTACATCTTTAAATGGGGAGAACTTACGTACTAGATAGTAGCGCAGAATATCTGCGTTAAACTTATCAATATAGTAATCTAGGCTTCTGGCTCCAGCAGATTTTGAAACCTTACGTCCACCTATAGTTATGAAGCCATGGGCAAGTATTCGTTTGGGCAGTTTTAAACCAGCTGACATAAGCATTGCTGGCCAAATAACTGTATGGAACCATAAAATATCCTTACCTATGAGCTGCATATCAGGCGGCCAGTATTTGGAAAACTCTTTTTCATCTCTACGGTATCCTATTCCTGAAACATAGTTTAGAAGAGCATCAATCCATACGTAAGCTACATGATTTTCATCGAAGGGTAGTGGAACACCCCATTCTAAATATTTTTTAGGTCTAGAAATGCTTATGTCTCTTAGTTCTTCCTTAACTTTGCTTATAATCTCGTTTTTATATCTTTCAGGTAAGAATTCGGGATTTTCCTCATAGAATTTAAGAAGCTTATTTTTATAAGCACTTAGTTTGAAGAAGTAAGATTCCATTCTTAGTTTTTCAACGGGTCTTAAATGTATGGGGCAGAGTCCATTTTTTAAATCTTTAGGAGTATAGTATCTTTCACAGTCGACACAGTAGAATCCTTCGTAGTATCCTTTGTAAATGTCTCCACGTTCATACATTTTCTTTAAAATCTCTTTAACCGTTTCTTCATGGTCTTTCTCTGTTGTTCTTATAAACCTACTATAAGATATGAGTAGCTTGCTCCATGTTTTCTTAAATATTTCCGCTTGTTTATCAACAAATTCTTTAACATTAAACCCTCTCTTCTTAGCTTCTCTAAAAATTTTCATACCATGCTCGTCGGTTCCCGTTAAGAAGAAAACATCGTATCCTAAGCTTTGCTTATACCTTGCAATAACATCTGCAACCACTGTAGTGTATGCTGTACCTATGTGCGGTGGATTGTTCGGATAGTATATTGGCGTTGTTATGTAAAATTTCTTGTATGCCATTTTTTAGCACCTCTTTGAATAACCTAAAACAGTTTTACAACACTTTTTAACTTAAGTTTTTCTGAGTAGAGATAAATACTTAACATGTACTTAAATACTTTAGCAATTCAGTGTAAGGATAAGAGCTACCATGGAGATTAAGCTCATAGCCTTTGATAGTTTAGGTGTACGTTCTCAGTCAACATTTATTCAAACTAAAGACACATTAATACATATAGACCCTGCTGCAGCATTAGCTCCTAGGCGTTTTGGCCTACCTCCTCACAGAGTTGAAGTAGAGAAACTTTACGAATTAGCCGAAGAAATAATTGAGTATTTGAAGGAAGCAGAAATAGTAATTATAACCCATTACCACTATGATCACCATGATCCCAATAGACTAATTCCTGTTGAGCTTTACAGAGGAAAAGAGGTTTATGTTAAACATCCTAAAGAGAAGATCAATATTTCTCAAAGAATTAGGGCTTCAAGATTTCTGAAGATGATTAAGCAGTATGCTAAAGAAATAAAGATAGCTGATAACAACTTCATAGTTAAAGGTGGAACTACTATTAAGTTTTCAGAACCAGTACCTCACGGTGTTAATGATAGGTTAGGCTATGTTGTTGAAGTCTCTATTAGCGATAAGGAATATTCTTTGGTATACACCTCTGATGTCGAAGGACCGGTGCTAGAGAATCAGCTTAGATTCATACTTAGCGAAAAACCTGAAATTGCTATCATAGATGGTCCCTTAACATATATGTTAGGTTACCGTTTCTCCCAGGAAGACCTAGATAATGCTGTAGATAATTTGAAGAGAATTGTTTCCTCTGGAGTAAAAACAATGATCCTTGACCACCATCTAGTTAGAGATCCTGATTATAAAGACAGAATTGCTGAAGTACTAGATTATGCTAAAATATTTAAGGTTAAAGTATTGACAGCAGCAGAGTTTATGGGTAAACCCGTTAATGTTCTCGAGGTTAAGAGGAAAGAACTTTATAGGTCAAATAAGCTTAGTTGAGTTTTCCTTTAAGAACCCTACTTGCAAGATCTTTAACATACTCTTCGTACTTCTTTATGGTCTCTTCGGATACTTCATTGAATTTAGGACATAATTTATCAACAGTGACTCTATCCTCTTTAGCATCATAAACTAGAGGATAGAGTCTGCAACCTAAAGGCCTGTTTTCATAGATCTTACATTTACCTGTTTGCACATCAAGAAAAACACAGTGTCCTTCAATGTTTTTTAGCTTAGGGACTTGGCCGTTGTAATTTACAAAGTATTTTTCAGGAAAACCTAGTTTTACTATTCTCTCAATATCTTCCCTAGTAAGTGGCATTTCCGTATTGTAGCAGCATTTACCGCAGTATTTTCCGTTAAGCTTACAGTTTATCTTAACATTAACTTCTTTGTCCCCTTTCCGCGGACTTCCATGGTGTATTAAATATTGAATATATTTCTCTTGCACGTTTTTCACCTACACCTTCAACTCTCATAAGCTCAACAGTGCTTGCGTTAGCTATGTTTCTTAGAGTTTTAAAATATGTTAAAAGCCTTCTAGCCAAAACAGGGCCTACTAAGCCTTCTGCAACATAAAGTATTTGCTCGTTTATACTCATAGGTTTCTTCTTAACTCTAAGCCTTGGCGGCTTCTTTTTCTCAGGTGCCCCTAACGCTTTGGCTTTTGCTGCAAGCCATTCTGCTGTAGATTTTTTATTTGGCGTTGGAATTACCTTTAAGTTCCAGTTAAGAACTAATTCATCGATTACTCTTAGTACTGCTGATATTTTCCATCTGGTAAACCTTTCTACAGCACTTAAAGAGCCTTCGAGAATAATCACTGGAATTATTTCTTCAACTTCTTCAGCTTCTTTAAGAATTTTAGCTTGATCCCAGACTCTCTTATCTCTTATACTATTTAGAAAATCCATTACCGTTTTTCTTTCAACAAGTATAGGTTTTTTACCTTCAGAGGCCAATAGAAAATAATCTCCTACGGTTAAGGCTGAAATAGCTATTTTAACACCTTTAGTCTTCAAAATTTTAATTATGTCTTCATTTTTAGATGCTTCCCTAGAGTCAATAATTATATCTATTGGTGTAAGTGGCATTTCACTAATTATGGGCATAACAATCTACCTAGGAAAGTGTCATGTTTTACCAAGATAAAAAATTGTTAACTGTAGGTGAAGAACTTATTTCCTTATGAACTTACGTAGTATTCCAGCCAACGGCGGTATTGTTCTTGTCTGTACAAAAACTCTACCTGGACCTTTAACTTCAATAACTACTCCTTCACCGCCAAATATGAAGCTTTTTATTCCGCCAAACTTCCTTACTTTCCATGAAACACTACTATCCATTGCCACAAAGTGGAAGTTGTCGATAGTCATTCTCTCTCCTGGCTTAAGATCTATTTTCTCCATTGCACCATAGCTATTTACCCAAACGCCCCCATAGCCGCTTGCTTTAAACCAGACTAAGGAGCCTTCAGCTAATAATCCTCTAAAACCTCTCCATGCAACACTAAGATCCACATCACCATGGTGTGCTAAGTATGATGTGTCTTGTATTATGAGGCTTTCCCCTTTAAGAGGAACGTATAATATGTCCCCTGGAACCCCGGGCGCAAACCATAGTTCAGCATTACTTCTAGCAATAAACGTGTTTACAAATAGTGTTTCACCTGCTAAAACAGCTCTTGCTAAGGCTTTAAAGAGCCCTCCTCCAGTATGTGTTTTAATATCAATATCTCCTCTATGTAAAACATAAGCTCCTGCTTCAGCTGTTACAGACTCTCTAGGGTTTAAGAAAACTTTAAGTATCGAATATGAGGGACTATACTCTACTTTCCACTCCATGAAATCACCCTTAACCTTGACATTTAATTATCTTAAGTGGTTTTTATTTTTACCCGTAAATTGAACATTTAATATTTTAGATGAAGAAACGTAGTCCGTATAACATTAGGAATAATGGTACTGCTGAAAGAGCAAATGCTACTAGCCATAACGCTTTATTCCATGCAAATACTTTTGATCCGTCAAGTGGTGGGAAGGGTATTAGATTAAACATTGCTAGCCATAAATTAATTTCCATAACGACAAACAATACGAGTATAAGTAAGAATGAATACATGTGAATAATAGTTTTCATCATTGTTAAAAGGACCAAAGAAGTATAACCTACAATAATGTTGGCTAAAGGTCCTGCTAATGCAATTAAGCCGTAGTCTCTCCTACTAACATAGCCGAAAGGATACTTAGGGTAAATTACAACAGCTCCTGGAGCTGCAAATATGAGGCTACCAAGTGTCAAGAGAGGAAATACTATTGCTAATGCTAAGCCTAAAAGCCAAACCCTATACCTGGCATAGTAACCTAGTTTCCTAGCAATATGTCTATGAGAAAGCTCATGAGGAATAAAAGCTAATATTACAGCCAATATTGTGGCTGAAACATATTCTAACCTGTATTTACCAAAAACCAAATATCTTATTGAAAAAGCAAATGCTATAACTAATGCTGAAAGTAGTAGTTGCCTAAATTCTGTAGCTAAAAACCAATTCAGAATACTGGGTCTTCGACTTTCATTGTGCATAGACATTATCTATACCCTTATGAGTAATACGTCGGACAAGTTATATATCCTTACAGTATTTAAAAGTGATTTGGTGTTATAGTTTGAAGGCAACCTATGCACTTAAAATACTTGTCACTATTACTTTGTTAACAATTTTGATATTAGTGATAATCACCCGTTATTTGGGTGAAACGTTCTTTTTAATAGATATTACATATGATATTAACACTTTCCATTTGGAAGTAGAAACAAAAACCTGGGCCTTTGTATTAACATATACTGTTTTACTTGTACTTTACATTTACTTGAAAAGAAGATTTAAGAGGTAATTCTAAAGCATAGAAAAATATTAGTTTTTACAAAGTATACATTACGTGTGTGTTAACAATGTGTGCTAAAAGAAAACGGCTAAGTACATTTTCAATAGTGGGTTTTGACCCTGAAACTAAAGATTTAGGTGTAGCTGTAGCATCTAAGTTTATAGCTGTTGGAGCACTTGTCCCATGGGCTAAAGCGAATGTTGGAGCAATAGCTACACAAGCGCTAGCAAATATATCTTATGGTCCTAAAGGATTAGAACTTTTAGAAAAGGGTTATAGTGCTAAAAAAGTTTTACAGACGCTCATCGGTAATGATCCTCAAAAAGAGGAAAGACAGGTAGGCATAGTTGACAGTAAAGGTGAAGCAGCTGCGTTTACAGGATCCAAATGCTATGCTTATGCTGGCCATATTGTAGGAAGCAACTATGCTGTTCAAGGAAACATACTTACAGGACCAGAGGTTTTAGAAGCCATGGCCAAAGCTTTTGAGCAAACTAAAGGAGAACTAGTAGATAAATTATTAGCGGCTTTAGAAGCCGGTGACAAAGCTGGAGGAGATCGTAGAGGTAAACAATCAGCAGCAATAATTGTTGTCCGTGAAAAAGGAGGATATGGAGGATACACTGACAGATATGTTGATTTAAGAGTTGATGATCATCCAGAACCTGTTCAAGAACTTAAAAGACTATTTAGAATATGGGAATTAACGCTTCTTACAAGAGAAAAACCTGATGATATAGTGGATAAAAATAAAGTAGCTGGAACAGTTCAAAAAGCATTAAAGAAACTAGGTTACTATAAAGGTGAAATAACAGGAGTATGGGATGAGGAAACAGAAAACGCTTTCAAAGACTTCATACTAATAAACAATTTCGAAAACAAAATGAGAACCGATAACTACATCTGGGGTACCGTTTACAGATACCTTCTGGAACTATATAGGAAGAGCTGAACAAATTGAATATTTTAGTTATTGAAATCCTTTTAGCAGTAATAACGTTGTACCTAA